>Ga0302325_10009294_pt1 | contig 21471 bp, 16 predicted proteins | sample Palsa_T0_2_FD_201948 | JGI IMG/M metagenome (GOLD analysis project Ga0302325, IMG submission 201948) | Peat permafrost microbial communities from Stordalen Mire near Abisko, Sweden - Palsa_T0_2 | ecosystem: Environmental > Terrestrial > Soil > Palsa > Peat permafrost | place: Sweden: Abisko...
ATTGTTTGGGTGACTTGTTGGTGGTGATCACAAAGGATACTTTCTCATGCAGGGCGTTGATAAAGTGAAAGAACGCGTTCGCTTCCCTTCTGGCTACTTCGATCATCATGATGTCGTCAATGACGATCAGATGGGCCTTACAAAGCCGCCGATATTCGACCATGGCCGACTTGGAGTTGTCTTTGGTCTTCAGGACGGTCATCAGGTGGTCCATGGTCCTAAAATAGGCCCTGTATCCGCCGAGAATGGCGTGGTAGCATAATCCCCCGGCCAGCATGGATTTACCGATTCCGTGAGGTCCCATGATCACCAGGTTAAAGACCTGGTCCAGCCAGGTGAGTTCTTTGAGCTGGGCCAGTTTGGATGGCGGCATGCCTTCCACCTGGGAACAGTTGAAGTCGGCCAGGTCGTGCCGTAACGGCAGGCGGGCGTCTTTGATTCTGCGTTCCATCTCCCGGCTGCGGCGATAGGTGAGTTCAGCTTCCAGCAAGGCGGATACAAATTGAAGATAGCTGCTGCCATCCGTAGCCGCCTGATCGGCCATGGCTTGTACTTTTTCGGCGATACTATGCAGCTTCAGCTGCTTGCACTGTTGATTGATCTGTGTTTTGAGTTTCATTCTTTACAAATTGCGAGGTCAAAAAAGGGGTTATCCATTCTGGAAGGCCTGTTCGTAGGTGTCCAGGCTGCTGGTATCAGGCTGTATGGCAGCCTTTTTGGCACTATGCGGATCCAGCAGAATGACTTTGGCCAAAGCGGGGTCCGGAACCTCTTTGTGGGCTTCCCGCAGACGGAAGGCAAGCAGTTCCCGGAAGAGGGTGGCGCTAAGGTAATTTTCCTGCAGGCAGGTATCCAGTACAGATTGGGTCAGGGTGGCGTCCACCTGGCTGGTGGCGTCTGCAATGGCTTGCACGTGGTCGCGGATGTAGCGGCCTCTCTCCTTACGGATGCGTTCTAAATACTCCTTTGCCCGCGCCGGGTCCTGGAAGCGGGCAGCCGTCTGGACAATGAGCTGATCGATCTTATGTGTCCGGTCCCGCTTGTGGTTGTTGTTGATGAGGCTGTGGCCTCTGCCTTCCGGCATCAGGTGTTTGCACAGGAAGGCGCCCCGGTCATCATGAATGTGCAACTCGAGGCCTTTTAACGCTAAGCGGACCTGAGCCCCTTTTTTGTAGGTGCCTTGCGGAACAGAATAGAAGTTGCCCCTAAAGGACACGGTATGATCCTTTCGCACGACATAGAGCAAGTAGGAAGGCTGTGCGCTGATCGGTATCCAGGTGTGTAGATGGGGCTTTTCCAGTATCCACTCCTGGAGTGGTATTTTACGGGTAGTGGTATGGGGCATGCCGTTACCGGTGCGCTCGAGCCAGCCTGTCGCCTCGGCCCGAAGCGTTTCCAGATCATGGTAGACCCGGCCATAGAGAAAGTTTCGTTTGACAAACTTCACGACGTTTTCCACTTTACCCTTGCTCTGAGGGTCCGATTTGCGGCAAAAATGGAGGTGGAAGGATTGTTCGGAGACATAGCTTTTAAAGACTTGTGTCAACAATAGCTCGCCCAGGCGCTCATCGACCAGGAAGAGCCGGTCCTGATCGTAGACCACTTCCCCGGTGATGCCTTCAAAGAAACAGAACGCTGCTTCATGGGCATCTACCGCGTCAGAGGCTGCAAAGGGGCGATCCAAAAAATGCACAAACTTCATGCGGGACCTGGACAGCATCATGATGAAGAAATAGACCTTCTTTCGCTTCTTTTCGGCGCTCGTCAGGAGGTACTGGCCAAAATCAGCCTGAGCCTGCTGCCCGTAAGGTAGGGACTCCACCATGAAAAACTCGCGGGGAGCATCTTCCAGCGGGATCTGGTACTTTTGCCGTATCCGCATCACGAAGCTGTAAACCGTCTTGGCCGAGACTTTTGGAAAGTCAGCATGATGCTCCTTTAGCCAATCATGCACCTGGGCCGAGCTGGCTGCCGGCGCCGCCAGCAACCGGCCTCTTATAAACATCTCATACAGGTCCAAGAGCTTGTCCTTGCTCTCCTTTCTTTGTAGAAACTCTTCAAATCCAGCCTCGGTCATACCGGAATACTTTTTTACGGTATTTCTGTGTAAACCCAATACCGAAGCAATTTCTCTTTGACTGCTCCCCTGGGAAAGGAGCCTTTGAACTTCCTGATACATGATCCAATCTTTTAATTTTCTATCCATTTTACAGTGCCGTTTTTATGGCCGTGCAAAACTGGAGGTTAATAATGGATCATGCATCCTTTTGGCTAAAAACTGGTACACCTCATTTACCGAAATGGTACATGCTGCTTACCGAAGTGGTATACACCGCTTACCGAAATGGTACACTGTCGTTACCGAAAACTGGTACACTGTTGGGTACCGACTACAACTCCGCCAGAACGGCGTCGATCGTGTCACCAGCTGCAAGGTATTCCAAGATGGCTGCAACCATATGGCGGGTATCCCGAATACTTGGTTTGCCATGATTAATATCGGCATTCAGCGTAATTCTTGAACGTAGATCTTCCTTCATTTTGGGCTGTTTTGGGCTATCGACGATTGGCTTTTTTTACTGCTGGGGTTGTTTTGGTAGCTTTCCTTTGTTCCCTATATAGGCTTTCTCGATAACTGTTTTGCTTTGAAACGAAGGCCTTGATCAAGGCCAGTAAGGTCTGCTTTTCCTGGTCATTCAATAGAGGCAAATAAAGCTCAATCTCCTGGTCAACAGTCACACCAGGTAAACGCCCTTTGCCATGCGCCATCGCCTTCACCTCGTCCCAGGTATTAGATTTGTCCTTGCCTTCCAGGTATCTCCGCCTCTCCATTCTTACAAGTTCTTTGCGTAAAGCATCCGCATTTGTTTGTGATATTTTCGTCATACAGATGATTACGAAATCACGACAATTCCAACCAATTTTCGTTACATTCATGGTGAAAAATCGCCTACGTTCTTTGTAATCGCCAAATTCGTGACTTTACTTGGCTCAGGCTAACAAAAATTTGATAACCAACATATTGGAGAGCGGGTGCATTTCCCGCCCTCTCCGCAACAAAAAATTCCGCACGGAGTGCGGGCAGTGCTGCTGTTGGTCTTAAGCCCCCCCTCACGGGATCGGCGCAGCCAATCCCTCCCTCCTCGCCAGACGTCAGATCAGATTATGTCTGACGACAAATCCGACGAGGGCCGCGGTATTTTTGACATTGAACTTCGTCAGCATATTTTTCCTGTGTGAATCGATGGTGCTGCAATTGACGAACAGGCGCTCGGCAATTTCCGGGTTGGTCATCCCTTCTGCGATAAGCTCCATGACTTCCTTTTCCCGTTTGGTCAACATCGGGGTGCCGGCATCGGGCGCATTGTTCTTAAGAATATGCGCCACAGAGAAATTGACGTAGACTTTGCCTTGCATGACCTCATGAAGCGCCGTCAACAGCTCTTTTTTTGAGGCATCCTTGAGCAAATAGCCCGAAGCGCCGTTCTGCAGGAATTTTCGGATCACACTGGCCTGGTCGTAAGTACTTAGGCCGATGATATGGATGCCAGGATAGAGCTCCTTTATTTCGAGGCAGAGATCGAGACCGCTTTTCTCGGGAAGTTGGATATCCATCAGGAGCACATCAGGCTGACGGTGTTTGAGTATGGCCATCAGTGACGAAGGTGACTTGGTACTGCCCAGCCACTCGATATCCTTTTCTTTTTCGAGTTCGAAACAGATACCGTCGATAACGATCTGATGGTCGTCTATGATGAATACTTTTATCACGATGTAGTAATTGGAATATCAATATTAACAAAAGTACCTTTTCCGGGGGTCGATTGGAAGTCCAGCGTTCCCTGCAGGTAACTCACTCGATTCTGCAAATTCAGGAAACCGATGCCGGTACTCGTCTTCAGGGTCTGGACATCGAATCCTTTCCCGTTATCTTCGACTGTAATGTTAAGTGCGTCGCTTCTTTTCACCAGTTGTACGGTTGCGGTCGAGGCGGCCGCGTGTTTGAGTATATTGTTGATCAGTTCCTGAATGATGCGATAGATGACGGAGGCGGTGGCCGGCGAAACGGATTTGTCTGAAAGATCGTATGATCGATAGTTAATCTGCATAACCCCGCTGTTGGTGACGCCGTTGCAATAATCTTGCAACGCGGTGTCCAATCCGAATTCGATCAGGGCCACCGGCATCATGTTGTGGGCAACCCGTCTCAGTTCCTGGATCGATCGATCGAGGTAGCCCATACTTTTGTCAAAGGCCAGGGCGTTCTCGGCAGAGATAATTAAAGTTTGCTTCATATTGGTGAAGGAATATTTTGCCACCGAGAGAATACCGCCAAGACCATCGTGCAGGTCTTTGGCAAGGCGCTCTCTTTCTTCGTCCTGACCGATTAACACCGACCGGGTGGCCAGTAATTGCCGTTCTTTTTCCAGTTCAATGATCTTCTGTCGCTGGAGGGTCGCTTCGGACAAGAAGAGTTGTTTTCTGTGTAGGCTGTTAGAATAAAATAAAAAACCAAAAACAGCGAAGATAACGAGTAGGGCAGACAGGGCCCAGATGGCCCAGCGGTGTTCACGGAGGGTGAGTTTGCTGATCTTTTTTTCGTCATTCAGGCTATTGATCTGGGCCTGTTCTTTGTCGAGTGTGTATTTGGCCTCCAATTCCTGGGTGTTTTTCAATATTTTATCGGACACGAGCAGGTCTGCCAGGGAATCATGCGATTTTGTATAGCGATCAAACTGGGTAAGGTGACCTTCAGCCAGTTCGATCCTGGCTTTTCGCTCATAGGCGTCTCTTAATGGGCTGAGCTCGCGTTCGGAGATCGTTTCGCTGATGGAGCTATCATTGAAGATCGATGCGCGTTCGTAATCATGGGCGTAAAAATAATAATCGCTCAGGCCGCCCCAGCCCTGGTAGAACACATCCGATGAAACCGGTCTGGCAACGACCAGAAGGTCCTCTGAGGCCTTTTTCAGCAGAGGCATTCGTTTTGTTACGGTATAAATGTGGATCTGCCGCATAAGGATACCTTGCCTGTAGTCTGGATCATTGGTTTTTTCAGCCATGATTTTTCCTTCGGACAGCACCAATAAAGCCGTATCATACCTTTCCATACCTGCAAGAGCGTCGGCAAGAGCGAGGAAGGCCGACCGGTTCGGATCCAATTTCATCGACCGGAACGTCGTCAATCCCCGTAAGCAGTAGAAATAACTCTTTTGATATTCCTTTAGGCTGTTATAAGTGACTCCGATATTGCAATAGGCCATGGCTGAAAGGCCTGTATCGCGTATTTGTTCATAGATGTTGAGCGCCTTTAAGTAATAGTCGACGGCGGAGACGTAGTCTTCCTTTTTTTCGCTGTAAAGGTTCGCAACGTTATTGTACACATTCCCCAGCATCTTTTTTATATTGGCCTGTCTGGCGATCCGGATGGCCTCCAGGTCGAGCGAAATAGCCGAATCTCTCGAGTTCAACTGGTTGCTCAGGTACCAGGCCTTCATACTGAGGCCACTGACGATTCCCGTTGGAAAGTTGATCTTTTGACTGAGTTGATAGTAGGCGTTTGCATAATAGTAGGTGGAATCGAAATGAGTATTCGCATAATGCACACCCAGCCTTTCCAATGTCCATACCCTGTTGGTGTCTTCTTTGGAATGGGCCAATGCATTCAGCAGGCTGTCCCTTTGATGGGTCCATCCGGGTTGGGCAAACACAGGGGTAAGCCAAAAAGAAAGTAAAACGATCAAAACCGTTCTATTCATATTACGCATTGACTCTCTTGCAAAAGTGCGATTTTTCTTCCGCATAAAAATCCCTGTTTTGGGGGAGAGGGGAACGAGGGAAGTTGGGGATACTTTTGAGGAAACAAATTATACTATGCGACATCAAACTATCCTGGTTGTTTTGGCGACGGCCCTTTCGGCCGTAGGCAGTACCTGGGCCCAGCCGGTCCGGGCACAGAAACCGGAGATGACATTGATCCCGAAAAAAGACGGCGCTTTTAAGGCGCAAGGCGGGTCAAGCATTGTTTTAGCGAGCCTTAAAGATGTATCATCGATCATGCAGATCACCCGCAGCAATATCGATGGGCATCTGCACAATCCGAGAGCGCCGATCGTCATCTCCAAGCAGCAAGATGCTGCTTCGACTCAGCTATTCAATGCATGTCAGCACGCTGAAGTAATACCAGAAATCAGTTTCAAATTGTATAAACCCGGCGACAACACAAAATATAAGATAGTGACGCTGACCGGTGTAACGATCACGCATGTTGAAGTTAAGAATGTGGTGAAGGGCCCCAATAGTAATAGTGGAAGAAAGCCTGCCCAGGCAGGAGCTAATGCGGGTAAGACGACCCAGGATTCGAACGGGGAAGAAAGTTTGTCTCTTAATTACACCAATTTAGCGGTGGCGTATTATTCTGGCGGCAACGCGAGTCCGGCGGACGATTGGGATACGAAATAATAGAAATACAAAAATCTAACAATTTTTATGAAATTTTTCATAAAAAGGTTCGGAACTTGTCCCCTCCATGCAAGTATTACCTACCCCCGGTTTAAGACGTTATATTCGACACTATTTGTTTCTCGAATGTAATTACTCGTCAGTAAATCAATTGCGCATATTTGCCGACGGCAATCCGGCCTTTGTATTCTCAATCGGAAACCCATTATACCAGGACGCGGGAAAAAAAGAGCCGCTCCCTTCGGCTTTTGCTTATGGCCAACTAAATCGCAGTCGGGTTATCCACGCCGAAGGGCATATTTCATTGGTAGTCGTCGTTTTTCGGCCTTATGGGATTAGCTCACTATTTAATGTCCCTGCCAGGGAATTATTTGATCAGGCCATTCCGCTAATCGATCTTTCCGGATATTCCTCTGCCATGCTTTCTAAACAGGTTTTCGACTGTAACTCGCCGCAAGCCATCATAGAAACGCTAAACACATTCTTCATGACCAAAGCGCCAAAGGATGAATCCGCAAATCTCCTGGTAGAACATATCGTTAAATACATTGAAGTCAACAATGGGATATTTAATCTTGCCCAATTGGAACAGCATACCGGAGCGACACAAAGGCAAATTGAACGAAAACTCAACGAAATGGTTGGTTTAGGTCCTAAACATTTAGGAGATATTATAAAGTTAAGTATGTTCCTGAAACGTATGAGAAGTGCGCACACGGGGGAAAAATTGACTTCCCTTGCCTATGATAGTGGCTATTACGACCAGGCTCATTTAATAAAGAAATTCCGGAAGATCACAGGAATAACACCATCACAATATAAACGGAACAGCGAGCCCCTTGCACTCAATTTTGTCGGTTTTGTACAATTTAATCATTCAGCTTTGAAATAAGTTTGCTACAAAAAAGTAGCATGAACGATATTAAGGTAGCAACCGCCCAATTTGAAAACAAAAGCGGCGATAAGATGTACAACCTTGCTGCAATCAGAAGCCTGTCTTGTGAAGCCGCTCTTCGGGGTGCACAGCTTATTGCCTTTCATGAGTGCTCCGTCACAGGCTATACTTTCGCCCGCAACTTATCAAGGCATCAATTGCTCGACCTGGCCGAGCTCATTCCGGAAGGCCCATCAACAGAACAGTTAATTCAGATTGCAAAGGATTATAACATTGCCGTTTGCGCTGGCCTTTTTGAAAAGGATGACGCCGGAAATATCTTCAAAGCGTATGTCTGCACTAATAAATCCGGCCTGATCGCAAAATATAGAAAACTACATCCTTTTATTAACCCTAATATCACCCCCGGAAATGAATATTGTGTATTTGAATGGTTGGGATGGAAAATCGGGATTTTGATCTGTTATGACAATAATATTATCGAGAACGTGAGGGCAACCAAACTACTGGGAGCATTGGAGGAGCCTCCCATCACAGGCGGCTCCCCCTCACTTCGTCCCCTTTGACGTGTCGCGCGTACCCCCGCGCATCTTGTTCCTCAATACAATGAAAGACGGCCCCTTTTTCCAGTCTGTAGCCGATTTAATAAACCCCGGTCCCACCGAACAATTCGCCAGCAAAATGTCCGGCCTCCCGTCCCCATCTATATCAGCCACATCCATCGTGATCCATCTTCCGCACCGCGCCGCAGCAACGGTATGTGGCATGAACTGCCCGTCACCTCTGTTCTCCAGGTAGACGAAGCCTTCATCCGGCTGACCCTTGAAGTCTGCAAAGTAGGCAATGCAGGCAATGTCCAGGTCACCATCTCCATCGAAGTCCCGGGCCATGGCCCGGTAACAACCATTCATCGGGAAAAAATACCGGCGGGTAAAATGCTCATGCCCGTTGTTCTGAAAAATATATACCCCATGATAAGGTTTCAGCACCGTCGAAAAATCCCCGTTGTCACCACATGTATACAGGATATCCGGATGTCCGTCCCCGTTGAAATCATCCAGCTCGAAATAGGTAGAGCCATAACAGGGCGGGAAAGTCAGGATCCGCTGCTCGGTAAATTGGCCATGGCCTTTATTGGTATAGAGAAAAATACCTTCATCTCCTTGTGCAAACAATACCCACAGGTCCGGCAGACCGTCATGATTATAGTCCTGCACCACTACCCTGATCGCCCCTGGAGTAGACCTTAGAACGTGCTTTTCATATCGGCCGTCGCCTTTGTTTTCCAGCCAGGATAGCTCTCCCTTGATAAACCCGAACTCGCACACCACCCAATCTATCTCTCCATCTCCGTTGAGGTCCGCGGAAGCCAGGCTCACCGGCCGCATCAACCCACTGAATATCGGTGTATCCCCCGGCACAAAACCCCTTCCCACTCCCGTCAGCCGGTCGATATGTCCGGCCCCGGCATTATTTGGGGCAAACACACCGATATTACAGGCAGTATATCCTCCCTGGTCTCTCACCAGGTCCACCACTGCCCCACCGCCCCTCAATTCCTGTCGCGCCCTCCCACCGACATCCCACCGGTCGACAGCATGCCTTAGAATATCCGACGTCAACACCTGGTGCGTTGCCGGATCATACTTTATCAGGCAAGTCGCCGGCGGCGTTTTATCCCGCATCAGAGGCGCCACAACCGCAAAGTCAGTCGAATCTTCCCGCAACGACTCCGTTCGTCGCTGACGCGGCAGGCTGTCCGGCGCCAGTGCCGTATAATAATCGATCACAGCTCCCCACTCTTCCTCCGACAACAACGGCTCCGATGGATAAAACCCCCTCCCCACATTCGGATCCTGGCTATTATTGGGATAACGCTGCTGCCGATAGGCAAAAATACCCAGCCTCGGCCCCATCTGTGGCAGCACGCCCTTTTCCCATGAACTGGCATCCAGCAAGTCCGGAGAGGGCAGCATATGACAAGACCCGCAGTATTTAGCCGCCAACGCCTCTCCCTGTGCAATACGCTCCTCCGACACCCCCGTATGCATGCTATTCTTTTGATAGACCTTTCCCTGCGCCGGCGCCTCCGGCGCCGGAGACCGGCACCCAGCCATCCCCGTTAGCGTCACGCTGGCCGTCAAGGCCACACCCCACCCTCTAATCATACCCGGGATTTTGCTTCAAAAGCCCATTCGACAGGTCGATCTGCGCCTGCGGGATCGGATAGTATTCATTTTTCCCCGTTGTAAAATTACCCGTTGACAAATCCCCCGTTATCTGCCCTTCAAAAGCAAAATAGGCATTCAACGTCTGGCCTGCAATACCCCACCTCGCCAGGTCGAAGAATCGATGGCCCTCACATGCCAACTCCAGCTTCCGCTCAAAATAGATCGTCGGCAATGCTGTCGCCGTTGTGAAATAGCCCGCCGGATAAGTCGACACAACATACTTTGCTGCCGGCGTCGTGGAAAACCCTCCCATCGGACTGGCATTGTTCAGGTACTGGTACAGGATATTCGCCGGATTGGCAGCCCGCGTCCGAACGGCATTTACATACGTTTCCGCCGCGGCGTAATTGCTTAACTGAGCTTCGCATTCCGCCGCCATCAGCAACACATCCGCAAAACGAATGATACTGTAATTGATCGCACTGCCCGGGGCCCAGCTGCTTTGATCGCTATACGCTCCCTCCGTTGCCTGCCAGTATAGGTTCTTCTTATTCGAATAAGGACCGGCACTCCCCTGATCGCGGATCCAGTTATTACCGGGATGCAGGCCCCAGTCATGCACCGGAATACCCCGCCGCGCCACAGTCCAATCCAGCCGCGGATCGATATTCCCCGCATCGGGAGTAAAAGGCTGAGCAGACGTCAGCCCCATATCGTTGGCGATCCCATATGAATTATAGTCCGTCACGTAAGGCAACCCATTCGCATCAGTACGGTAGGAATTGGCCAGGTCCACGGAGGGCTGGAAGAAACCACAGCACCTGAACGGACTGTTGTACGGAAAATTCAGCATATCGCCCTGGTTCGCGTTGGCAATGGAATTCGTTCCGTCATTGGCGTCCATCTGGATCGCAAAGACAGATTCAGGACCATTCTTCGTAGCTGCATCGAAATTGTCCTCAAATCGGGCCGCCAACGCATAAGGCAGTCCGTTGGACGTCACCCCGCCCGCCCCCGCGCCGCCATAAGCGGCCGGAATGACCTGGTCGAATATCGCCTTGGCCTGCGTATACTTCTTCTCGTACAGGTACACCTTACCCAGGTAACACATCGCCGCCCACTTATTCACCGATCCGACTGTCGGTTGCACGGCCGGCAGACTGTCCACCGCCACCAGCAGGTCCGCCTCGATCTTGGGATATACGTCGGCATTATTAGGCTGATTGAAGTCCGTCGTCGTCTCGTCGATCCATGGCACCATATTGAAAAACCGACGCAGCTCGAAATAATAATGCGCTCGCAGGAATTTGGCCTCCGCCGAAAATTCAGTTCGCTGTGCAGCCGTCAGCCCCGGGGTAACAGCCATCGTGATCAGCACATTGTTCGCCCTGTTCACACCCTCGTACAGGCATATCCATTTGTCATTAAAGAACCCGTTGCTGGCAACTTCCTGTGCATTCGCAATGGGAACAATCGGCGGCTGATCACCAATGCTGCTGCCCTTATGATTGTCTCCACCTGCCACACTTCCGTAGATCCAATTAGAAGGCGATGCATCCCAGGGCGTCCCCTGGCCGGCCAGATCGGTGACGTTGGTCCCCTGCCCGTCCAACGCCCCATAGGCGCCATTCAGCACGGCAGTGACGCCCGCCAGATTATTGATCTGGTCAGTAGTCAGCGCTCCCAACGCCGGCTTGTTCAAAAATCCTTTACTGCATCCCGCGGTCAGCAGTACCGCTGCCAACCATACGCCTATGACGGATATATATTTTCTTGCATTCATAGCTTTTCGTTTAAAGATGATTAAAAACTCACCTGCAGACCTAACAGGTACTGACGGGGATTAGCATACGAACCTTCATCGATACCGAAGTCCGTCGCCGAATTCTGACCATTGGTCGCATTCACGGAGATCTCCGGGTCCACGCCCGAATATTTGGTGACCGTGAACAGATTAGCCGCCTGGATATAGGCCCTCAACCGGCTGATCCCCGTTTTGGATAACCCGCCGAAAGTATATCCCAGTGTTAGGTTCTTGGCCCGCAGATACGACCCCTTCTCCACGAAGTAGGAGTTGGGAACGGTGTTGGTACTGGCATTGCTGCCATTAACGTTATCCTGGATCGGCGCCTTCGCGCCTACCCCCTGGTTCGTAAAAGTCCAGGAATTATACAACGCTGCATGGCTGCTGGCAGCGCCGGGGAAGGAGCCGTAGAAGTCCGTCCACCACTTTACTTCATTAAAGACATCATTGCCATAGACCCCATAGAGGAAGACGCTGAAATCAAAATGTTTATAATCCACTCCAAGATTGGCCCCATACGTAAACTTGGGGCTCGGGTTGCCTAAGAACTCCTTGCTGTTGGGATCTACCCAGCCCTGGTGGCTCGCATCGGCATACCGGAACCTGCCCACACCCTCATCCGCCTGGTACACCGTGATCCCGCCATTGCTCGCCTTCGCGGCAGCGGCATCAGCCGCCGTAATCTCCGCCTGGCTGTTCCAGAACCCGATGATCTTATACCCGTAAAACGCACTCACCGGATGCCCTACCTCATTGCGCACAATATAGCTGCCATTGAACCGCCTGGCATCTTCATCGAAATAAGTGGACCCGCTGGCCGCATCCACCGACAGGATCTTGTTATGGATCGTTGTGAACGTCAGCGTGCCGAAAAATTGCAGGTCCCTGGTAATATTCACCTGGCTGTTCGCCATCACGTCGATACCCGAATTCTTCATCCGGCCCACATTATAGGCAGGTACCGTGGCAGCACCCTCTGTGCCGGGCAGCGTGATCTGGTACAACAGATCCTTGATACTCTTGTTATACCAGTCTGCACTGATCGTCAGGTGACTTTCCAGCACCGTAAGGTCAAAACCGGCATTGACGCTACCGTCCTGTTCCCACTTGGCATTCGGATTGCCGATCTGCGAAGCCGCCAGACCATAACCCACCGAATTGCCCGTACCATCGATGTCATAGTAAGTCGTTTCCTTATTGGATCCGAACAAAGTATAGGAATTCGTTCCCAGGGCATTAAATTGGTTGCCCATGATCCCATATGATCCACGGATCTTCAAATCGTTGATCCAGGTCACGCCCTTGAAAAATTCTTCCTGTGAAATCCGCCACCCGGCACTCACCGCATAGAAGTTACCCCAGCGGTTGGTAATGAACTTGGAAGTCCCGTCCCGCCGGAAAGTAGCGCCCAGCAAATACCTGTCCCGGTAAATATAATCGCCGCGGGCAAAATACGACACCAGGCTCTCCCCTGCCCCCACCGGCGCTTCATAACCCGCCGAAGTGGGACTGTAATTGATCTGGGAATTGCTGTTGCTGTAATCGGTCGTCGACCCCGAACCCGTTGAAAGATTAACGTAATTGGGGTCGTTGGAGAAAGATCCCAATGTAGTGGCCCCCATATTGTGATTGATGAACTCGTAGGCTTCCATGCCGCCAACCAGCTTCAGGTTATGGTCGCCTTTCACCAGGCCATACGTCAACGTATTGGTCCAGGTCCAGTCATTCCCGTTATATGAGCTCTCATTATAAGCCGGTTGCGTATACTGCGGCTCCGCATCATAGTAGTCAGGGATGGTATAGCTGTGACTCCACCCGTAATAGTCTTCCCCGCCGAAACTCGTGCGGAAGGTCAGGTTCTTCAGGATGTCCGCCTCACCGAATACATTCCCGAACAACCGCCCCGCCAGCCCCCGGTCATTCGAGGTCGTTGCCTGGATGCTTACAGGGTTCCTGGGATTGTTCAAACCCTTGGGGGCGCTGCCGGCAAAATTGCCGCCGATATCATACACCGGGATGATAGGGTTCTCACGCATCGCAAAACCGATCGCGCTTCCCTCTACCAATATTCCGCCATTGGCCTGCGGGTTCTCGATATAGGAATATGACAGGTTTTCGCCGATTCGGATCCGGCTGTTCAGTTTATACGTGCTGTTCGACCGGATCGTAAATCGTTTGAGATAAGTGTCGATCAGCGTGCCTTGCTGGTTGAAATAGTTGAGGGAGAACAGGTAACTCCCCTGATCTCCGCCTCCCGCCACCGAAATATTATGGCTCTGGATCGGCGCCTTCTTGAAGATCGCATGATACCAGTCCGTACCGCCTTGATTGGCCTTTGCGATCTGGTAATAGTTGGCGCCGCTGTTACTCATATCCCCATCTTCCAGCGCCGGGTTCGCCGCAGGCGAGTTCTGCGGGAAACCGCCCGTTTGTACCACGCCGTTCAGCGTGCCGGCCACGAGCCAGTAAGGCATCACCGGCGCAGAGCCGAAGCCGTAAATGTTATTGCCCAAAGGCTGCGTGTTGCCAGGGTTCAGCGTGTTGTAATTCTGGCCGGACTCGAACAGCAACTGGCCCCCCTCAGTAGAGTTCAGAATGTGAAAAACATTTCCGCCTGGTGGCACCTGCTCACCGACATACCCGTCGTAGGATACTTTTACCTTACCCGTTCCCTTTTTCGTGGTGATGACAATGATCCCATTGGATGCGCGGGATCCATAGATGGAGGCGGCCCCCGCATCTTTCAATACCTGCATGCTGGCGACATCATTCGTGTTGAGATCGCTCACATTTTGCGTGGGTACGCCATCAACAACATACAGCGGCGTGTTGTTACCGAAAGAGTTGAACCCCCGGATGCGGATTACCGGCGTCTGACCGGGCTGCCCGGATCCAATCACGGATACCCCGCTGGCCTGGCCCTGCAACATGTCCACGACGTCGGGAACAGGCTGTTTCCTGGCATCGGCAAGGTCGACTACCGACACTGCACCGGTCAGGTCTTTCTTCCTTTGGGTGGCATACCCCGTCACCACCACTTCATTCAGCGAAGTATTGGAGGCGGCAAGGGCGATATCCCCCAGAGTACTTCTGCCGGCAACAGGGATCTCCTGTTTGTCGAAACCAACCGAAGAAATGATGAGCGTGGAATTGTCACCGGCAGCGATGCTGAACGATCCGTCAGCCGCCGTCTGGGTAGCGCCCTTGCTCCCTTTGACCTGTACGGTAGCACCCGATAAAGGCTGCTTGTCCGTACCATTGATGATCCTTCCGGTGATCTTTTTCTGTGCGAAAAGTAATGAACTGGTTAGTACCAGGCAAACGAGTAGGCATACTCGCAGAGCGTAGTTAGTTTTGAATGTCATCGGCAAGTTTTTTTACATAGTGATAAGCTGTCGATCCAGGAAGCGAATCTACATTCTAATCAAATCCATCGCTCACATTTTTTTAACAGTTCATTAATTTTTTTTCTTATATTGCTTTATCCCCTTATTAGTATCTTCAAGAAAACGCTTAGCCCTAACTGATAACATCATGAGACTGACCTTCTTTATCTTTCTTGCATTTTTTTTGCTCGCAACAAGCTGCGAACGCAAGCTCTCTGCAGCCGAAGTAAAAGACAATCTGGAAAAGGCAATGTCGGCTTATTTGAAAAAGCAACAGCGGCCAGGCGCACCACCATTAAAGTTCAAGATGCTGGACGTAAATTATTACCAGGATAACGACAATTATTACCTGTGCAGCTTCAAGGTCCAGCTCTACCGCCCCGATGGCACCGATACCACCGGTTTCATCAACGGCAAAGTGTCCAATGATTTCTCGAAGGTGTCGGGCAGATAGGCTGAAAAACAAAAAAGGCCGTCCCGCTAAGCAGGACAGCCCTTCATCGTAATATCTTCAGACAGGTCTATGACGTGGCCCAGGCCTTCTCTCCCTTCTTATAATCGATACACCCTTCATATCGGCCGGGCACTGCCACATAACGCAGAGCCTTATTCGCTCCTGGTTCAGAAGTAAAATACCCCCACAGCGTCAGTTCCTTGATCATCCGGAAATAATGCTTCGGATCGCCATCCTTCTTCTGAGCCTCGTACGCCTTCTGCTCCTTGTCCAGATCGACCAGCAGATCATGACGCTGCTCCGGCGTGGCATCCATGAAGTATTTCCCGCTCTTCTGCTTACTGGCTTCATTCAGCTTTTGAATGCCGTCAGTGAATATCTTCTCATCAGCAGGAGTATAACAATCCCGCACGATCCTCGTCATGAATTCACCCACCTTCGCCTCCTTGGCGCCCGGTGAATCTGTCACCGGCAGGATCGTTTCCGATACCTCATCGAGAAAGGCAACATCGTCGTTGGAAAAATTAAGGCCGCCGGCCCCGATGTTCTTCTGCGGATTCGTGCAACCGGAAAGCCACAGTTCTGCCCCCAGGACTGTACCCCCAAGGAGCAGGCTCACCCGCGACAACGCATCTCTTCTGTTCATATATGCTATTTTTTAGGTTCTTAAATTAAATAACTTCCGTGCATCCCCGCTCGCTATATATTCCCTTGTTTCAAGGCCGTGACCGCAAAATCCGCAGCCCTCGCCGTCAGCGCCATATAGGTTAGTGACGGATTCTGACAGGCGGAAGAGGTCATACAGGCCCCGTCCGTTACAAATACATTCGGTGCATCCCACACCTGGTTGTGCCCATTCAGCACCGACGTCCGCGGATCACGTCCCATCCGGGCCGAACCCATCTCATGGATCCCGTCGCCAACAGCATGACCATTGTCCCAGTGACGCAATTGCTTAACACCGGCCGATTCGAGCATGGCCACCGCTTCCATAGCCATGTCCTTCCGCATTCGCTTCTCATTATCTTTCAACTCAGCATCCATACGCAATACCGGCAGCCCCCATTTATCCTTTTTATCCTTGTCCAGTGTGATCTTGTTATCATGATATGGCAGCAACTCACCGAAACCCGTCACGCCAACGGTCCATTGTCCGGGTTCCGTCAATGCCTCTTTCAATCCAACACCAATACCCAATTCTGCTACGTCCCGCTGCCAGCCTTCCCTGCTCGCACTCCCCTGGTAGCCAAAACCACGCAGGTAATCGCGCTTATCACCGAAAAAATTGGCAAAACGTACTATGTAAATACCATTCGCCCGCCTGCCATAATAATACTTGTCCTCATACCCTTCCATAATGCCGGATGCCCCTACATTGTAATGATGGTCCATGATATTGTGGCCCAACTCTCCGCTGCTGCTGCCAAGGCCTCCCGGCCATACGTCCTTCGCGGAGTTCATCAGTACCCACGCACTGTTCAGCGCACTGGCATTGACAAAAACGATCTTCGCATGATAAGTATAGGTCTGGTTGGTCTCGGCATCGAGCACTTCAACCCCTGTAGCTTTCTTCTTATCCTTGTCATAGAGTATCCGCGTCACAATAGAATAAGGCCGGACGGTCAGTTTACCCGTAGCGACCGCTGCAGGTAATGTCGACGACTGCGTACTGAAATACCCGCCGAAAGGACACCCTTCCCAACACCGGTTCCTGAACTGGCACTGCGTCCTGCCCGGAATAGGCGCCGTCAGGTTAGCCGAACGACCAATGATCATATGCCTTTGCCCGTTATACTTCTCCCTGATCCGTGCAGCCACATCCTTTTCCACACAATTCATCTCCATCGGCGGCAGGAATTGCCCGTCCGGCAATTGCGCCAGCCCCTCCGTACTACCGCTGACCCCCGCAAATCGCTCCACATGATCATACCAGGGCTCCAGGTCCTTGTACCGGATCGGCCAATCGATGGCCCAGCCGTCTTTGGCATTGGCATCAAAATCAAGATCGCTCCACCGGTAGCTTTGCCTGCCCCACAACGTACTCCGTCCTCCTATCCGATAAGCCCGCCACCAATTAAATTTTTTCTCTTCCGTATACGGGCAATCCACATCCTTCGCCCAGTTGTCGATCACTACTTCCGTAGCGCCCCAGGTCCTGCCAATATAAGGATGCTCCTTCAACTGCTCCTGCGTCACCTTTCCCCGATGCTCGAATTCCCAGGGCGCCTTGGTCGCAGTCTTGTAGTCCTTGATATGCTCATAAGGGTGTCCCCGCTCAAGCATAATCGTCCGAAGCCCTTTTTCAGTCAGTTCTTTGGCCGCCCAGCCGCCGCTGATACCCGACCCTATAACGATGGCGTCATAGGTATACTGCCCTTCGGCCTTATTGTTCACACGCAATGTATCTCCCGGCATGGCTTAAATATTACCTTTCTTCAGTTCGCTCACCGCGTAGTCGGCCGCCCTGGCCGTCATCGCCATATAGGTCAGCGATGGGTTCACGCAATTGGCAGACACCATGAATGACCCGTCGGTCACAAACACATTCTTCGCATCCCATACCTGGTTGAACGAATTCAGTACCGACGTCTTCGGATCTTTGCCCATCCTCGCCGTACCCATCTCATGAATGCCCCTGCCCGGGAAGGGATTGTCGCTGCGGCTCTTCACGTTCTTGACACCCACAGCCTCCAGCATCTCCACCGCGTCGGCTTCCATATCTTTTCTCATCTTCAATTCGTTGTCCTTCAACTCGCAATCGATGTTCAGCACATTCAATCCCCACTTGTCCTTCTTCGTCTTGTCCAGCGTCACCTGGTTCTCATGATAAGGCAGGATCTCCCCGAAACCGCCGATATTCATCGTCCAGGGCCCTGGCTCAGTCAATGCTTCCTTGTATTCCTTACCGATGCTGTACTCGGCTACCTCATGGTTATAGCCTTCCCTGCCGCCGCCGCCCTGGTACCCAAAACCGCGGATATAATCGCGCTTGTCACCGAAAATATTTCGGAACTGAGGAATATAGATCCCGTTGGCCCGTCTGCCATAATAATATTTATCCTCATAACCATCTACGGTCCCGCTCGCCCCTACCCCCAGGTGATGGTCCATCAGGTTATGCCCCAGTTCACCGCTGCTGCTGCCCAATCCCCCCGGCCAGATATCCGTGGCAGAATTCATCAACACCCACGCGCTGTTCAGCGTCGACGCATTCAGGAAAACGATCTTGGACTTGTATTCATAGGTCTGGTTCGTCTCCGCATCCAGCACCTCCACTCCCGTAGCTTTCTTCGTGTCTTTATCGTAAAGGATCTTTGTTACGATGGACCAGGGACGCAGCGTCAGGTTACCCGTCTTCACCGCAGCCGGTAAAGTCGAGGACTGGGTACTGAAATACCCGCCGAAAGGACAACCCAGCCAGCATTTGTTCCGGAACTGGCAGCCCGGCCTGCCCTCATGCGGAACCGTTATATTGGCCACCCTGCCGATAATCATATGGCGCATGCCTTTGTAATGGTCCTTCAGCCGCGCCGAAATATCCTTTTCCACGCAGGTCATATCGTACGCCGGTAGAAAATGACTGTCCGGCAGATGCGGCAGGTTCTCTATCGAACCGCTGATGCCCGCATACTTCTCTACATAGGTATACCAGGGCTCTATCTCCTTATACCGGATGGGCCAGTCGATGGCAATACCATCCTTGGCATTGGCCCCGAACTGAATGTCGCTCCATCGATAGCTCTGCCGTCCCCACATCAGGCTGCGCCCTCCCACATGATATCCACGGAACCAGTCGAAACGCTTGGTCTCGGTATAGGGACTCTCGCTGTCCTTACACCAGAAGTCCAGGTTGGTTTCATTCAGGGGATAATCCCGCTTCAAAACAGGATAATCCTTGATCATCTCCTGGGTCCGCTGCCCGCGGTGCGGATAGTCCCAGGCCTCTTTGTTCGCATTGACATAATCCTTGATGTGTTCGATATTCCTGCCCCTTTCCAACATCAATACCTTCAGTCCTTTCTCTGTCAATTCCTTGGCAGCCCAGCCCCCACTGATTCCCGAACCGATCACGATTGCGTCATAAGTATTGTCGGCCATAATCGTTAGTAATTTATCGTTTAGTGTTAAAAATACATATTAAATGTCGCCACCGCCCCACAGCCTCTCCGCTCGACCCAAATCTCACACATCGCAAATCCTCACCCCCTCTTCCAGCGATGCCAGCTTATCGGCCTTCGCCGGGATGAACTCCTGCGCCACATAGCCCGTATACCCCGTAGCCAGTATCCCCTTCATGATCGCAGGATAGAACAGCTCCTGCGTATCATCGATCTCATGGCGCCCCGGCACCCCGCCGGTATGATAATGCCCGAAATATTGATGATTATCCGTGATCGTCCGGATAACATCCCCTTCATCGATCTGCATATGATAGATGTCGTACAAGAGCTTGAAATTCTCCGATCCCAACCGCTTCACCAGTTCGATGCCCCATTTCGTATTGTCACACATCTGGTCCGGGTGATTGACCTTGCTGTTCAGCAACTCCATTTGGATGATCACCCCTTTCTGCTCGGCCAGCCCGATGATCTGCTTCAGACCGTCCACACAATTCTTTAAGCCCGTCTCATTATCCATACCTTCCCTGTTCCCGCTAAAGCAGATCAGATTTTTATAACCTGCATTAGCCACCAGGCCGATATGTTCCGTATAATTTTTAACCAGCACAGAGTGATATTCGGTATGGTTCCAGCCCTTGGTCAAAGAGATTTCCGCTCCATTGCACATCGAAGACCAGATGTCATGCTCCTTCAACACCGGCCAGTCCTTGGGGCCCACCAGGTCGATAGCGCCAAAACCAATCTGCTTTACTCCTGCACATAATTGATCCAGGGGGATATCACCATAACACCAGCGACATACCGAATGATGGATAGAACCTTTTAATTTCACCTTCTTCTTTTTTTTGGTGCTTTCAGCCGTAGACCGGAAAGAGGACAACATACCTGTCGTTCCCAGTGCAGCCGTACCTGCTACGATTTTCTTGATGGCAACTCGCCTGGAGGGTTGATTGGACATTGAACAAGGAAATTACGAAATGTTATGATTCCCCGGATATATTTGACCATCAGGAGCATTAAAAAAGGATTAACGGTTGAATTCGTGCATTTTGTCACACTTATGTGGCATTTTGTCTCATTGCATGTCGTCGCACCTTCATGCCGGCACGGCTTCCAATCCCCTCTTATTCTTCCGGTTGCGCATATATAATACCAACCCGGCAAAAGCCAGGATCAGAAATACAGGGATGATCATGGTGGTTTGCAACACCTGCGGCCCAGCCGCCGAACGGGCATCATTAAAAGCTCTGCCCAGATCACTGCCGGCCCCCGCCGAACGGTAGTCATCCAGACTCGCCCCGACCGGCAAATGCGCGATCATGATACGATCATAGTAATCCCCCATGAATATCGTATATACAGATACAGCCAACATGCCCGCCCCACCCATGAGGTTCAAGCCCACGGCTCCCGTCCGTGGCAGATTCTCCGACACAAAACCGATCATGCACGGCCAGAAAAAGGCAACTCCCAGCCCAAAGCTGAACGCTCCGATAAATATGGCGCTTCCATGCAGGTGGATCAGCAGGTAAATGCCCAGCGCGGAAAAGACCGCCGAGATAAGCAACACCCCCTGCGGAGCCAGCCGGTGTACCACCGGGGCAGCAAAAGCCCTCCCCAACACCTGCATCGAAGCCACAAACGTCAGGATAAGGAGGGCATTATCCGTTACGGTCTTGAAGAGTACATGGGTCCATTGATTGGTGAACAGTTCCGTAATACCCGTCCCGAACATGCAGACGATCATAAATATGAACAGGGGATTACCCAATGCCTTGTACATCTCCCGCGTCGTGACCCCGGATGCCACCCTTTCCGTCACGGGGAATTTCAGCCTGGAGAAAAGATAACCATAGATCAAAGTGGGGATCAGCATGAGCGCTATCTCCAACTCCGATATCCAATATGGCTTGGGAGAAATACCATGACCTAATGCCCGGTCCAGCCCAAACACGGCCAGCGTCCCGATGACGATGCCCGCAGGGAACCAGAGGTGAAAATGATTCAGCTTCGTGGTTTTATTATCCGTATAAAGAGAAGCCACCAGGGGATTACAGGCAGCCTCCACCGTGCCGTTGGCAATGCCGATCAATAAGGTAGACAGAAAAAGGGTCCAGTACCCATCCGCAAAAATAGTAAGGAGAATGCCTGCCAGATGAAACACAAAGGCTGACACCA
>Ga0302325_10009296_pt1 | contig 21470 bp, 19 predicted proteins | sample Palsa_T0_2_FD_201948 | JGI IMG/M metagenome (GOLD analysis project Ga0302325, IMG submission 201948) | Peat permafrost microbial communities from Stordalen Mire near Abisko, Sweden - Palsa_T0_2 | ecosystem: Environmental > Terrestrial > Soil > Palsa > Peat permafrost | place: Sweden: Abisko...
CCCGGTCCGCGTGGAGTCCGGGCTCGCCGTCGAACTCCCGGTCCCGCCCGGGCCGCCGCTCGGCGTCCAGCACTGTCATTACAAGGACCACGAGTTCCAGTTGGACCGGGGGTGCCTGGTGATGTTCACCGACGGCCTGGTGGAGCGGCGGGGCAGCCACCTCGACGAGCGCCTCGCCCTGCTCGAGTCCTCTCTGCGCGCCTCCCCGAGCAGCGATCCCGGCCTGGTGGCGGACTTCGTGATTGACGCCATGACCTCGGACGCACGGAGCTCCGATGACATCGTCGTGCTCAGCGCCCGGCGCCAGGTGGTCGACCCCGCCATAATCTGAGCCCGCCCGGTACCCGGTCCCGCGGGAGGCCGGCGCTTCCCTATTGTGACGGCGTGCAAAGGGAGGAAGCCGTGGCGCCGCTCGTCGGCGCCCACATGCCGGTTCCCTGTCTCGACGGTGTCGAGCGCCCCTATCGCGATCTCGACTGCGCCGCCTCGACGCCGGCGCTGCAGTCGGTCGCCGACCGGGTCAACGAATTCCTGCCCTGGTACTCAAGCGTCCATCGCGGTGCCGGCTACAAGTCGCGACGCGCCACGGCCGCCTACGAGGAGGCGCGCGCGAGCGTGCACCGCTTCGCGCGGCGACCGGCCGGCGGTGACGACGTGGTGGTCCTGGTGCGCAACACCACCGAGGCCATCAACCAGCTTGCCTACCGGCTGCAGTTCGGCCCCGACGACGTGGTGGCCACCACGGTGGTCGAGCACCACGCCAACCTGCTCCCCTGGGCGCGGGTGGCGACGCGGCGCTGGGTGGAGTGCGGGAGTCGCGGCACCTTCGAGACGGCCGACGTGGTGCGGGTGCTCGAGGATGGGCGACTGCCGGCGCTCCTGGCCCTCACGGGTGCTTCCAACGTCACGGGCTGGCTGCCTCCGGTGGAGGAGATCTGTACCGAGGCTCATGCGCGCGGCGTCCCCGTCCTGCTCGATGCTGCGCAGCTGGCGCCCCATCGCCCCCTGCCGACGGGGCCGGACTTCATCGCCTTCAGCGGCCACAAGCTCTACGCGCCCTTCGGGGCCGGTGCCCTCGTCGGACCGCGGCAGGTCTTCGAGCAGGGCGATCCCTTCCTCGCCGGCGGCGGCGCCGTCGACCTGGTCGACCTGGACGAGGTGATCTGGACCGATCCACCCGAGCGCGAGGAGGCAGGCTCGCCCAATGTCGTGGGCGCGGTCGCATTCGGGACGGCCATGGACGAGCTGGAGCGGATTGGCTGGGACACCGTTGCGGCCCACGAGGCCGTGCTGGCAGGGCGGCTCTACGACGGGCTGCGGGCCATCGACGGCGTGCGCGTGCTCGGACCGTGGTCCGAGTCCGGCGAGAGCGCCGGGCTCGCGGTGGCCACCTTCACCGTCGACGGCATGCACCATGCCCTGGTGGCGGCGCGCTTGAGCGCGGAGTTCGGGGTCGGCGTCCGGCATGGCTGCTTCTGCGCGCACCCCTACCTCATCCGCCTGCTCGGCGTCGGCCGCGATGGGGTGGACCGGGCGCGGGCTGCCGTGCAGCGCGGCGACCGCGGCGGCATTCCCGGTGCGGTTCGGGCCAGCTGTGGGCTCGGCACTGCCGACGACGACATCGATGCGCTGCTCGACGCGCTGCGCGCCCTGGCGGGCGGCGAACCACCACCGGTGCCCTACGTGCAGGACGGCGCGACCGGCGACTTCTGGCCCGAGGGCGGCGCCGCCGGATGGAGCGCGACCGACCGCCCGGCGGGCGCCGCCTGCGCGCGGGGGTGAATGTGCCCGTGCACCGGCGTTGGCTCCCACTGCTCGCGCTCGGCGTGCTGGGCCCCGCCCTGGCGGCGTGCACGACACCTGCCGGCGGCGCGTCCGAGCGCGAGGTGGCATGGGTCGCCACCGGCGCCTCGGTGACCCTGCCGGGCACCGGCGTGACGCCGGTCGACCTGGCCCGCCGGCACATCGGGGCCGAGGTGTCGGTCGGGAGCCTGCCCTCGGCGCTGGCCTCCACGCCCGGAGGCAAGGGATTGCTCGTCGTGACGCAGGGGACCGACTCCCTGCACGAGATCGACACCGCGACGCACCAGGTACTCCACAGAGTCGGCACCGGGGTCGAGCCGGACGCGGTGGCGGTGGCACCCGGCGGCACCGGAGGCAAGGGCGTCGCGCTGGTGGCGAACCTCGATTCGGACAGCGTGACCCCGGTCGATCTCGGCACCTGGCGGGCGGGCCAGCCCATTGCGGTGGGGGCTGAGCCGGTGGCCATCGCCGTCTCGGTGGCGGCCTCGGGGTCGGCCACCGCCTTCGTGGCCGACTACGGCAGCAACACGGTGACGCCGATCGACCTCGCCACACTGGCGCCGGGCGCGGCCATCGCCGTCGGCCCCGGGCCGCAGACGATCGCCGCCGCGCCGGGTGAGGTGCTGGTCGGCAACTTCGGCAACCGGAGCCTCACCGCGATCAACCCGGCGACACTGCGGGCGGGCGGGAGCATCGCGCTCCCGCTGAACCCGACCGGAATCGCGCTGTCGCCCTCGGGCACCACGGCCTATGTCTGCGGGGGCGCCGCCATGGTCCCGGTTGCCGTGGCCGGACTGACGGTGGGCGCGCCGGTGGCACTGCCCGACGTCGCGCAGGGCATCGCGTTGAGTGCGGACGGCTCGACGGCGTGGGTGACGCAACAGGCGGGGACGTTGATCCCCGTGACCCTGGCCACCGGGAAGGCGGGCGTCCCCCTGCACGTCGGCGGCCATCCCTCCGCCATCGTCATCGGGGCGGGCTGATCCGCCACCCCGCGGCCCGCCGGGGGCGGAGTCAGACGCTGTAGACGGCTCTGGCCCGGAAGCGCAGGGGCGGCTCCGTCAGCTCCTCCATGTAGTGGGCCGCCCACCCCGCGAGGCGCGCCACGGCGAAGAGCGTGCGCCCGGTGTCGGGCGGCATGCCCGTCCCCCAGCTCAACGCGGCAAGAGCCAGGTCGCAGTTGGCCAGCGGCACATCGTGGGCGGCCGCCAGCGCAATGACCTCGTGGAGCATGGCACGGCGCTCCTCGCTCAACAGGGGCTCGGCCAGCGTCAGCAGGGCGCCGAAGCGGGCGTCGCCGTTCTTGTAGACGGCGTGGCCGAAACCGGGCAGCCGGCCACGTTCGCGGAGCGCGTCGTTCAGCGCGCGCGGCACGCCGTCGCGTTCGGCCACCACCAAAAGCTCGTACGCCTGCTGGCTCGCCCCGCCGTGCAGCGGCCCGGCCAGCGTGGCCAGCCCGGCCAGCAGCGCGTCGTAGGGATCGGAGCGGACCGACGCGGCCACGCGCACGGCCATCGTCGAGGTGGCGAGCTCGTGGTCCGCCATGAGGATGAGGGCGGCGTTCACGGCGGCCGTCGGCACCGCGGCGGTCGACGGGTCGAGGCGGGCGGCGAGCCGCGCCGCGATGGAGGCGCCCGGATCCTCCCGAGCCGGCGCAGGCCCCGCAACGCCGGTCAGCGCAGCCGTGGCGCGACGGGCGGCGCGCGCGACGGCGGGCGGGCGCAGGTCGGAACGAAGGGGATCGGTCGCCCCGCACACGACCAGCGCCCACCGCATGCGCTCGAGCGTCGGGGTCAGCGGGCAGGGCCCGAGCTCGGGCGCCGTCCAGTCCCCCGGGCCCTCGGACTGCCAGAGGAGCTCGGCGACCTCCTCGAAGCTGGACGTCGATGCCAGGTCGACGGCCGCCCGGCCGCGGTAGATCGGGCCGAGCTTCTGGTCGAGCTGCGTCACCGCCGTCGTGACGGTGGCGAGGCGGGTGGCCGTCTGGCGGCCGCCCCGGCTGCGCGCCGCCAGCCCCTCGATCTCGTCCAGGTCGAAGAGGCTGCCGCGCCGGACCGGATCCGGATGCGATTCGAGCAGTCCCCGGCTGACGTAGGCGTACAGCGTCGGCACCTTGACCCCGAGGCGCCGGGCCGCCTCCTCCGTCGTCAGCATCCGCTCCATCACGGGTCATCGTACATTGACTTGATCAACGTTTACAGGCGCAGGGAAAAAGCCTCATAGTGGGATGCATGGAAACCATTGTGCGTGATCTCATGACCTCTCCCCCGGTGACGTGCGCCGCCGGCGACACCCTGGCCGAGGCGGCCCGCGCCATGCAGCGGGCGGACACGGGCTCGGTCGTGGTGACCGACGAGGGCAAGGTCGTCGGCATCCTCACCGAGCGCGACCTCCTCCGGGCCGCGGCCGGCGACGGCAATCCGGACCGGGAGCAGGTGCGCCTCTGGATGACGTCCCGCCCCGACGTGCTCGGCCCCGACGAGCGGGCCGACGCGGCGTGGGCCAGCCTGACCTCGCACCACTACCGCCACCTGCCCGTCGTCGAAGGCGATCGCTGCGTAGGCGTCGTATCGCTACGCGACCTCATGGCGGTGGCACGCATCCGGCCCGCGGAGGAGGCGAGCGGGGACGTGCCGGCGGGGCTCGAGGGAGTGGTGGTGGCGGAGACGACGATCGGCGACGTGCGCGGCAAGGAGGGCTTCTTCCATTACCGGCAGTACTCGGCGGTCGAGCTCGCCGAGAGGCGCTCGCTCGAGGATGTCTGGCATCTCCTGTTCAACGGCGAGCTCCCCGACCTCGCCGCCGCGGCTGCCTTCGGCCAGGAGGTCCGGCGCCGCCGTGTCCTCCCGCCGGGTTTGCGCGCCGTGCTGCCGGCCGTCTGCCGGAGCGGCGCCCCGCTCGATGTGCTGCGCACCGCCGTCTCGCTCCTGGCAGCCGAGCTCGGCTGGCGCCCGACCCACGACATCGGTGCCGGCGAGCTCTACGACCAGGCCCTCGGACTCTGCTCGGTCGTGCCGACGATTCTGGCAGCGGCGCACCGGCTGCGCCAGGGCGAGGAGCCCCTCGAACCGCGCGACGATCTCGGCTTCGCCGCCAACTACCTGTTCATGTTGACCGGCAACGAACCGAGCCCCCTGCATGCCCGGGCCATCGAGCAGTACATGATCCTGACGATCGACCACGGGTTCAACGCGTCGACGTTCACCGCCCGAGTGGTGACGTCGACCGGCGCCGATCTCGGTGCCGCCATCGTGGCGGCCATCGGCGCGCTGTCGGGTCCGCTGCACGGCGGTGCCCCGAGCCGGGCGCTCGACATGCTCGATGCCATCGGGACGCCGGAGCGGGCCGAGGCCTACATCCGCGCCGCCGTCGAGGCGGGCGATCGCATCATGGGCTTCGGCCACCGCGTCTACAAGACCGACGATCCGCGCTCCCTGCTCCTGCGGTCCGTCACCCAACAGCTCGGCGGGCCCCTGGTCGAGTTCTCACAATCGGTCGAACGCACGACGGTAGAGGTCCTGGCCGAGCTCAAGCCAGGTCGCCAGCTCTACACCAACGTCGAGTTCTACGCCGGTGTGGTGATGCACACCTGCGGGATCCCGCGTGAGATGTTCACCCCGACCTTCGCGGCCGGGCGCACCATCGGGTGGAGCACCCACGTCATGGAGCAGGCCGCGCACAACCGCCTCATCCGGCCGGCCGCCCGTTACGTCGGAATGCCTCCACCCCAACCGGTCCCCCTGCCCGAGGGCTGACCGGCCGACCGGCCCATCGGGGTCGGGGCCGGTCCTCCCCGCGTGAAACCCGACTAATCTGGTCGGGGTTAAACGGTTCGGGAAGGAGCAGCCCATGGCCATCGACAGCACCCCGGCACGCACGCCCAGCCGCGCCCGCGGCTTGTTCTCGTTCCCCAACCCGGTCAACGAGGTCTCGGCCCGCCTGGTGGCGGCCGGCGTCGTCATCATGTGCGTGCTGACCATCGCCCTCGACCTGCGCTGGGCGACCGTCGTCATCGCCTACGGCTTCGTGGCGCGCGTGCTGAGCGGCCCCACCCTCAGCCCGCTCGGCCAGTTCGTCACCCGCGTCGTGACCCCGCGTCTCGGGATCGCCGAGCGCCCGGTGGCCGGCCCACCCAAGCGCTTCGCCCAGGGCATCGGGGTGGCCTTCTCGGTGACGGCGCTCGTGCTCACCGGACTCGGCTTCTGGAGGGCGGCCGAGGTGTTCCTCGGCCTGCTGGCCGCGGCGGCCTTCCTCGAGTCCGCCTTGGGGCTCTGCCTCGGGTGCAGGGCCTTCGCCGTCCTCATGCGCGTCGGCGTTGTGCCCGAAGAGGTCTGCGAGCGCTGCAATGACATTTGGGCCACCCACGGCGCAGCGGCCTAGCGCAACCGCGACGTCGCGGGTCGGCCGTCAGTCGTCGTAGATGAGGACGCCCCGGATGTTCTTGCCGTCCCGCATGTCCTGATAGCCCTGGTTGATGTCGCCCAGCTTGTAGGTGTTGGTGATCATGGAGTCCAGGTCCAGCTGCCCGTTGCGGTAGAGCTTCAGGAGCTTGGGAATGTCGGAGTGGATGTTGGCCGAGCCGAAGATGCTGCCGACGACCTGCTTCTCGTAGATCGTCAGCAACATCAGGTTCATGGTGACGGCGGTCTCGTTGAAGGGGTGGATGTTGGTGACCACCACCCTCCCGCGCTTGGCGGCCAGGTTCAGGATGGAGTCCATCAGGCCGCCCGATCCGACGCCGATGGCGCAGATGACCTTGTCGCACATGTGGCCCCAGGTCTCCTGGTGGATGAGACCGAAGGCCTCTTCGATGGAGGACGCCGTGTGGGTCGCCCCGAAGGTGGGGGCGAGATCACGCTTGAGCTGCACCGGGTCGATGGCGAAGATCGTCTCGGCGCCGGCCAGCCGGGCGCCCTGCACGGCCGAGGCACCGATGCCCCCGATGCCGATGACGGCCACGTGGTCGCCGGGCCGCACGTCGGCCGCGTAGACCGAGGAGCCCCAGCCGGTGGTCACGCCACAACCGACCAGGCACGCCTTGTCGAGCGGGATGTCGTCGAGGATCTTCACGCACGAGGCCTGGTTGACCACGGTGTAGGGGGCGAACGTGCCCAGGCAGACCATGGTGGAGACGTCCTGGCCGCGGGCGTGATGGCGCACGGTCCCGTCGAGCTGCTTACCGGTCATCAGAATGCCACCGACATCGCACAGGTTCGAGTGCCCCGTGGCGCACGGGGGACACTTCCCGCAGGCGGGGACGAAGCCCAGCACCACGTGGTCGCCCGGAGCCAGGCCGGTCACCCCGGGACCCACCTCCTCGACCACCCCGGCACCCTCGTGGCCACCGATGACTGGCAGGGGGACGGGCATGTCGCCGGTGAGCAGATGCTCGTCGGAGTGGCACATGCCCGAGGCCGCCAATTTGATGAGGACCTCGCCCTCCTTGGGGGGGTCGAGCTCGATGGGCTCCACGCTCCAGGCCTCACGGTCCCACAGAACAGCTGCTTCGGTTTGCACGGTGCCTCCCAGGTTCCGGCGCGACGAAGCTGCACGCTATCGGGCGTCGTCCCGGTTCGGCAGTACGTGCTCCCCGGTGACCCCACCCGCGACCGGGAACCGCCCTGCAGGCACCCGCCCGACGGCCACATCGGTGCAGGATGAGGAGATGATCCGGTCGATCCGGTTGGTCGTGACCGACCTCGATGGAACGCTGTGGCTCGGGGACGGCGCAGTGTCCGGGACGACGAGGGACGCGATCCGGGAACTGGAGCGCAGGCAGATCCCGCTCCTCGCTGCAACGGCCCGCCGGTCATGGTCGGCGGCGCACTACCTGCGGCAGGCCGATCTGGATCTCCCGGCCGTGCTGCTCAACGGTGCACTCGGTCGGGACAAGGGAGGTCAGCCGACCTTTCACCGGCGCGCCTTCGACCCCGTCGACGCGCTCGCCGCCCTCGACGTCTTCGAACAGCACGGGGTCACGCCGGGGGCGAACTTCGAGACCCGGGAGTGGGATGTGGTGTCAGGACCGGTTCCGAGCTCGGGCGAGCCCTACGTGGTGTGGGCCGGGTCGCACCTGCGGTTGGTGGACGACCTGCGGGCGATGGTGGCAGCGCTGCCCGTCTATGCATTCTCCGTGGTCGCCTGTCCCGAAGAGGCCGTGCTCCGCGCCGTCCGAGACGAGCTCACGGCGGCCGGCGTCATCGGGATGGTCAATGTGTTCCCCGACAAGGTGTTCGGGGGCTGGACGCTCGACTCCGCGCCGAAGGGCGTCAACAAATGGAGCGGCGTCGAGGCCTACTGCCGCTACCGCGACCTTGACCCCTCCGCCGTGCTTGCCGTCGGTGACGGCGACAACGACGTGGAGCTGTTCGAACGTGCCGTCCATGCGTGCGCCATGAGCCACGCGACGGACCGAGCGAAGGCGGCGGCGCACGTCACCTTGTCGGGCGGCATGGACGGCTGGGCCCAGCTCCTCGATTACCTCTGACGATCGGGCGCCGGACTCGAACACGTTTTCCGGCGATCAAGGCGACGTCAGCTCCGAAAAGCCCGAGATGTCTCCGACATCCACGACCGCCTCGTCGCTTCGCCAGTCGACGGGCCGAGGCCGAGGCGCAGGGCGCCGCAAGGTGAGTGACGATCGTTAGGCTCGCCCACGTGTCCGATCCTGTTCTTCAGACAGTCCCACTCGGCAGGCAGTGGGGTACGGCGGACCCCTTTCTCTTCTGCGTCCATCACCTCGACCGCTACCCGGCGGCCAACGAGCACATGGGTCCCGCCGCATCGTTGGAGGCACGCGACCTCGGCATGGATTTCTCGGGGGCCGAGGGCTGGAGCATGTACCACGGCAGCATCGTGCCCGGCTTTCCCCAGCACCCCCACCGGGGCTTCGAGACGGTGACCTACGTCCGGCAGGGGTTCATCGACCACTCCGACTCGCTGGGCGCCACGGCCCGCTTCGGGCGGGGCGACGTCCAGTGGCTCACGGCCGGGGCGGGCATCGTCCACTGCGAGATGTTCCCCCTCCTCGACCGCACGGGCCCGAACACGACCGAGCTGTTCCAGATCTGGCTCAACCTGCCGTCCGAGGACAAGATGGTGGACCCCTACTTCACCATGCAATGGGACGAGGAGATCCCTCGCCTCGGGCTGGCCGACGACGAAGGCCGCCGGGGCGAATTGACGGTCATCGCAGGGCCGATCGAGGGGATCCGCCCTCGGGCAGCGCCGCCCGACTCCTACGCGTCCCGCTCTGATTCGGATCTGGCGATCTGGCACCTCGTGCTCGAACCGCTCGCTCGCTGGGTCGCACCGCCGGCGGTCTCCGCCGAGACCGTGCGGACGCTCTACGTGTTCGAAGGCTCCATGGCGGTGGCGGGGCACCCGGTGAACGAATCAGCGGGCGTCGTCGTCCGATCCGACGAACCGGTTGCCGTCACCGCCGGCCCCACTGGTGCCGAGGTGCTCCTGCTGCAGGGCCGACCCATCGGTGAGCCGGTCGCCCAGTACGGGCCGTTCGTGATGAACGATCGGGCAGGCATTGCGCAGGCAGTGGAGGACTACCAACGCACCGGGTTCGGCGGCTGGCCCTGGCCGACCGACGATCCCGTGCAGCCGCGGGACGTTGGCCGTTTCGCCCGCCACGCCGACGGGCGACTCGAGCAGCGCGCAGTGCCGGAAGTCGAACAGCCGGCCTGACTTCGGCGCGTTCGCCTCAGCTCGGGAGAACCGCGACGGACGACAGGGCCAGGGGACGCAGGAACCGCTCAGGACACAGCCGCGCCGTCGTGCCGGACCCCACACCGAGGGCGCTCACTGGCCCAGTCCGCCGACACCACCGGGATGGGGCGAGGTGTTAGCTCCGCTTGCTCGCGGTCTTCTTGGTGGTGGTGGCCCGCTTCTTGGCGGTCTTCTTGGCCCCGGTGACCTTGCGCTTCGCGACGGCAGCCCGCTTCGTGGTCGTCTTCTTGGCCCCGGTGGCGCGCTTCTTGGCGGTTTTCTTGGCGGTGGTTGCCCGCTTCTCGGCCGTCTTCTTGGCGGTGGTCACCCGCTTCTTCGCGGCCTTCTCGGCACCGGTGATCCGCTTCTTGGCCGTCTTCTTGGCGCCGGTGATCCGCTTCTCGGCCGTCTTCTTGGCGGTGGTCACCCGCTTCTTCGCGGCCTTCTCGGCGCCGGTGATCCGCTTCTTGGCCGTCTTCTTGGCGGTGGTCACCTTGCGCTTGGCAACGGTGTTCTCCTTCTTTGCGGTCTTCTTGGCCCCGGTCACCTGCTTCTTACCGACCTTCTTGGCGACCGTGACCCTGCGCTTGGCGACAGCGGCCTGCTTCTTGATCGTCTTCTTGATGCTCTTGGCCTTCTTCGCCGCCGCTTTGCGGATCGGACGAGCTTGCTTTTCCACGCGATCAGCAGTCTTCGACGCCCCTATCACCGTCGCCGCCTCACTCACGCCCTGCCGGACTCGTGATCCAGCTGCCACCGCGGCCGTCTCGATCGTACCGACAGCATCTCCCACGACTTCAGCTGCTTTATCAAGTTTGTCCGGCATGGAAGAAGAGTACCCCGCTTCGCTGCTCCGTCGACAGAATTTTCTACGCGATTGACTCGGCACGACGTGAACTGACCACGTGGCGACACGCACCTCGCGCCGCGGTTGATTCATGGAGGCTTAATCTTCCGTCCGATTGCTCGCGGCAACGGGTGGTCATCACGTCGGAATGCTCGACAGACAAGGGAAGCGGATCACCCCAATTCGCTTCTCGGCGGTACCCTGCAGAGGAAGTGACCAAGCGAACGCGTCGGATCGAATGAGTCTCGAGACCGTCGGGGCTCGGTGCGCCGTTGCCGGGCTGGCGGGCGCAATCGCAGGGATCGTTGCTTCCCTCTTTGTGATCTGGCCGGCCGCGATCCTGCTCGGGTGGGATGTCGCGTCGATCGGCTATCTGGCCTGGACCTGGAAGATCGTCGGTGGGTTGGATGCGGAGGGCACGAGGCGGCACGCGCACCTCGAAGACGCGAGCCGACGCACTGCTGAAGGGATCGTCCTCGCCGCCGGGGTGGCGCTCTTGGCTGCCGTCGGCTTGGTCCTCGTCAAAGCCGGGCAATCTCACGGCGGCACGAAGGCATATCTCATCACGATCGGGATCGTGAGCGTCATGCTCTCGTGGGCGACCATCCATACGGTCTTCACGCTTCGCTACACCAGAACCCACTATCAAAGCCCGAATGGTGCGGTCGATTTCAATGAGAGCGACCCGCCCACTTACCTCGACTTCGCCTACCTCGCCTTTACGATCGGGATGACGTTTCAGGTCTCAGACACGAACCTCACAACGAAACCGATCCGGAGAATCGCGCTCTCGCACGCCCTCATGTCCTACCTCTTCGGCGCGGTGATAGTGGCGCTGGCCATCAACATCGTGGCGAGCCTGCTGAGCTGAACGCCTTCCTCAGTCGACCGGCAGGTGTTCGCGTACCTTCGACGCGGCCTCCGCCGTGCGTTCCGAGCTCGAGGCAAGGTACGGCGCGATCGCATCAAACCCTGAGTGAGCCACATCGCGAGCCAGGGGCTCGAGCTGGCGTGCGGCGTCGGTGACGAACGAAGCGGCCTGCTGTACCGCGTGGGTGGCCGTTCCACTCGAGTCCCGCACCGCGTCGGCAAATCCGTCGCGAGCCTGTCGCAGGCCCTCGGGATCGGGAGCAACATTCTGCGCCAGTTGCAGGCCCGCCGTCAGACGCTCACCGGCATGGCGGCGCGCTACCCGCCCCCGGCGGATCGTCTTCTTGCCGGCTTTGGAGCCGACAAGGGTGGACGGCGACAGATTCTTCCCGGCGCGCTGCGCTTTTGCCCGCCCCACGCCGATGACCGTCTCGATCTCTCGAGCTTGACGCTTCGCTCGCCACCCCAGCGACGGCTCTCCTTCGGTGTCGAAGGCCGCGAGAACGAGCCCACCGAGAAGGCCCAGATTCTTGAGGAAGTGCACCTTCTGCTGCGCCCGGGTAGTCGGATCCGATTCCTCCCAAAACCGATGACCGGCGTACGTCGTCGGGATGATCGAACCGATCAGGGCCACCGCGGCCAATCGCCGGAATTTCCCAACCGCCAGGAGCACCCCGGCGCCGATCTGCACTGCCCCGTTGATGCGGACCAGGGTCTCGGCGTCGACGCTCCCGACGCCGACGCTCTCGCCGAGCGGTTCGCTGACCACTTCGGCCTTCTTGGCCTTTCCGGCCGGGTGCAAGACTGCATCCCATCCTCCGACGACAAAGACGGATGCGAGCAGGGGACGAGCGATTCTGCGAGAGAGTGCCATGGACCTCTCCCTACCCGTATTTGAGAAGGTTATCCCTCGAATGTCGTCACGGCGCCGCAGGAAACGTCGACGCATGACCTCGCCGCCGGGAGGCAGAAAGTCGCAAGGGAGCACTCTTGCGGGTCATCTCCGGGTCGTCCTCAAGCGTGTACTTTGACCGATCGGGCGAACAGAGAGTCTTGCGCGTCACCGTCGTCTTCGGACGGACGAGCGCCTGTCTTCTTCCGATCCTCTGAGTCTTCGAGGATGGCCCGGGCTTGCTTTTCTGGGTTGTCGCTCGCAGCCTCTTCGGGTGGCCTGCCGCTCGCTCGCGTCTCCACGTTCTTGCCGGAAATGCCCGATCCCACGTCATCTCTCACATCGTTCCTCTGCCCATTTCGTCGCTCGCTCAACCTCGCCCGGGGGCGCTGTCGAGTAGCGACAGGCGTGCACTCATTGCACAGCCATACGAAGTGTCCTGATGCGGTTCGTCGGCGCTCTCGAGGGTATGTCCACCTCGTTGAGCCCGGTGGGGACTCCGGAACGGATTGAGGCAACATGGAAGGGTCCGATGCCGCAGCTCGACCGAAGGACATCTCCTCGGGTCGTCGCGATGGTGTGCTCTCCCATAACGGCGCGGGCCGGCGGACGCGGGGCCAGCTGTACCGAGAGGCGAAGCGCAAGGGCATTGCCGGCCGCTCCAAAAGTGAGCAGGGCACAGCTCGAGCGGGCGGTCGATCGTTCGCCGCTACTCCGGCCGCGATTTTGCCAAAGACCTGCTACCGCCCGGAACTCCGGAGCACGGACATGGCGGCGAGGTCAGACACGGTGGCCGCCACCAGCGCTGCGACGGCTACCTGGGCGCCGCGATTGCGTCGAGCAGTCCCGACTGCGTAGCCGACGATCGCCAGGTTCAGCCCGGCACGGGCGGCGAGCCAGGGCCAACGGGGCCGGCCTCGGAGCAGGCCCGGAACGAGAGCGAGGTCGGCGAGACCAACGAGCCGTGCGGCCCGCGGGTCGGTCAGGCCCACGGTCGGTCCCACACGGGCCGGCACCGCGGCGAGGACGCCGCCGATGGCGGTCGTGAGCACTCCCACCCGGACCGCTGCTCGCTCCGCGTTTTCGGGCGTCATGAGGTCCAGGTTACGGGCTCTGCGTCGCCGGAGCCCCGGGCGAACTCATGAACCGGCGTCAGGCCGATGGCACCGTGATAGACGCGTGAGCGCAGTGCGTTTCGCCGTGTGATTGGCTCTCGTCTTATCTGCCGGTGCGCTCGCGGTGCGTGCACCCCGGCCAGCAGCAGGGCCGGCGTAGGCCTTCCTCCAACTCCTCCTGCGTCCGGCGAATGCGGCGCTCTCTCGTCACCGCCTGCTTGGCATCCTCGACCCAGCAGATGAACTCATTGCGGGCCAGAGGCGTGATGTCCTTCCAGGCATGTAGCGCCGGGGGATTGCCGATCAGCGCGCCGCGCAGATCCCCCGGAAGCTTGTGCACCACCCCACCCGGCACTGGCGGGCTGCTCACGGAACCACCCTGGTTGAAACGCGAAGTTCAGCCTCGTAGTCCCGTCGATGCAGGGAGGGCCGGGAACGAGCGCTCATTCAGGCCCCCGGAGTTCCATCGCCCTTCTCGGCGCGCAGCGCATCAACTTCGGCCAGCAACGTGGCCGCCATCCAGCCCGGGACTCTCGTGCCACGCATGTCAGCACCTGCCAACGCCCGGCGAATGCGAGCTTCACGGTCTGGCGTCAGCCGCGCGTGCTCCCATGTAAAGGGCTCTGTGCTGTCACCACTTCCAGACCCTGGCAGGCGAGCCGCACAGTAGGCGTCAACCAATGTCCTGTATCGACTGGCGATCGTTGCGACCGCGTCGTCTCGGTCGATTCGACCCGCCAGCAAATCCTGAAGGGCGGCCATCCAGATGCTGCGGCCCACGGCGAATCCGCTATAGCCCGGCAAGGGTGCTGCCACACGCAGCCAGTGCTCCACCTGCTCCATCAGCGCGTTGCGCCCGAGGACAATGCATTCGGACGGACCGCCGGCCTGGCCGGCGACCGCTTGCAGGACTTCTTCTGCTCCTTCGGTTGTTTCGTAGCCCTCGAGTTTCCATACGGTTGGGTGCACCCCAGCTTTGGAGAACGCCGCGATCGTTTCGGCGGTCAGTCCCGGTCGGGCGTGGCGATCGAAGTTGAACTGATCCTCGTTCTGCGCCAGTTGCTCTCTGGTTGGGGGAACGAGCAGTTCGAAGAGCCACGGCCATCCGGCCTTGCCCCCCCACGCCGATACCTCCACGAGCCGCTCGATCTGTGCTGTCCGGTCAGCAGCCTCGTCAGCAGGGTTGTATCGAACCAGAACCTTGAAGAAATCCGGCTCGAAGGCGGCCAAGTGCTCAGGGTAGTCCTTGCCATATTCGAGCTCGAACAGGTTGGTCCCGCTCTTCTCAATGGGCATCGCCAGCACGAGGCCGTCAGCCTTGGCCCGCCTGGCCACCTCAGAACCCAAGTGCTCGTCGACGAGCACGCCGGCCCGGCCGACCTCCAAGCCTGACGCCGCGGCTCGGTGGAGTCCTTCGTAGATCACCAGCTTGGCCTCTCGCATTTTCGCAAGGCCTGCCTCGGGCGCGTCCTCCTCTAGCCCGAACAGCGATTTTGCAAAGGAGGAACGCTGATCCATGGCGAGGATGAACAAGGGCTCTCGGGCCGACGGCTCATAGCGCTGGTCGGAGGGCGTCATTCATCTGCCGCGCTTTCGTGCCGCCAGCCCTGCTTGTATTCGGCATCATGAAGCCGACGAACCTGGTGAGCGTAATGATCCAGGCGATCGGCTGCGGTCTGTGCCTCGTGGTAATCATGCCCGTGATCACGAGCGGCCGTGTTTTCCTCAGCTCTTTTTCTCACGATGTGCAACTCTTCGCGGGCGAGCTCGACGATCTTTTCCAAGGTCTCTTCCAGATTCATGGATCTCCTTTCGTTCAGACGCTACCGAGACCCCCGACCAGTCGTGCCCTCGGCGTCGGTCGGCGGATCGTCCAGGCCTTGAGTGCCTTGACGGCCTGTCACTTGTCCTCCGGCCCCGACCAGGTGGCGGGAGGATCGCTGGCCGGGAAGGACTCCTCATCAGCTTCCTCGAGTTCATCATCGGAGACCTCATCGGCTTCCGCGGGCACGTCACCCTCTGCCATGCGAACACCCCTCTTTCACTCCCCCAGTGTTGCTCCAATGCGCTCGCGTTTCCACCGCGATCCCCCCTGCCCGGGAGGCAGACTCGCAGGCGGAGGGGAGTGCACAATGACGACCCCAGGCGTGAAACCGGATGCGCGAGTGGGCGGGCCCGGTCTCGATTCCGGCACCTTGAGGTCGACAATTGGGATGTGCAGCAGTCGGCGGAGTGCATTGCCTTCTGACGTCGCGATACGTCGGGCGATACGTCGGGCGATAGATCGGTCGCCCCTACGCCCCCTCAGGCATAAGGGGGGATATGGGACGATGGACGCAGCGAGCCTGCCCCGTGTCGCCGTGCTCGCACGCAGGCAAGCGATCGGAGAGTGGCATGGCCGAACCAGTTCCGGTAACCGAACTGAGCGCCTTCAGCAGCCCGGATGCAACACCGACGGAATGGTCTCAGGCTCTGGACGAGCTGGCGGACGCTGAGGTGTATTGGCTTTCGACCGTTCGACCGGACGGCCGCCCACATGTCACGCCGTTGTTGGGAATCTGGCTCGAAGGCGCTCCGTACTTCTGCACTGGACCAAACGAGCGGAAAGCGAAGAACCTCTCGGCCAACCGTCGATGCGTCCTTACGACGGGGCAGAACTCCCTCGACGGACTCGATCTCGTGATTGAAGGTACTGCGAAAGTCGTGAGCGACCATGTCGAGCTTGGACGTGTCGCCGACACTTACGAGTCGAAGTACGGGCCGCATTTCGTCGCACCGGATGGAACGTGGTCCGGCCTGGGCGACGCCATTCGGCGGGCAGAGGTTCTGGTCTATCGCGTCGCCCCCGAGACCGGCTTTGGGTTTGGCAAAGGAGGAACGTTCAGTCAAACACGCTGGAGCTTCTGAAATTGGCTGTCTCGTGTCGACGGCGCTCTGCGCACCGGGCACTCCCGGCCGACGGACGTTGGCTCGCATGCTTACTTGTTGGCCACGGGTTGGCGAAAGCCGCAACAGACTTCTCTCGGACGTTGTCACGACTTCATCACGCTGACCTCTCTGACGCTGCGCCGTATTCTCCGTCTCGGCCGTTCGCCCGTCTCTTGCCTGGTGTCGTCGCTCCCCGGTCATGAGCATCCGTCTATGACCACGACGTGAGCGAGGCGACCCGCTCGGATGCGGAAGTGAGTGCCCCCCGCTGGGTCGGCCCGATTGTCCGTGATCACGTAACGACCCGGCGGTAGGACGAATCGAAACGTGCTGCCTGATCGAAATCGTCCAGCGGCAACGAGGGCCGCGCCCCTGAACACGGAGAGGTGCGAAGTCGGGACATACATCGGACCAGAGCATGGCACCGCCTTCCCTATGACAGTCCCTTTGATCGGCGGAGCTGCGCCGGCGCTGAAGCTGGCCAGGCCCAGAAGGAAAATTGCCACGATGAGGGCACCGACAATCCGTCTCCACACGACGGTATGACCCGGACGGGGGGGGTTCGGTTCAGGTGCAGCAAGCCCATAACGCCAATCAGGACGGCACCACCATGGCCCACCTGATCAAGCGCTGCCTTCTCCGGCCGTTCCAAATCGCTGCTGTGCGGCCTGTCTCGTGATGCCGAGGACGAACCCGATAGCCGCCCAAGAGTGGCCGTGCCGCCGTGCGACGGCAACCTGACGCCTCAGATTCAGCTCAGCCACGCTCAGCTCTCTCTTGGCCGCCTTGATCAGCGTGAGGTCCTTATCCCAGTCTTCGAAGCGTTGCGACACATTGTCAATGATGCCTTGACACAGATGCGGTACAACCCGGTCTCATGCGGACTTCCAGTGGCAGAGGTCGACGAGGTTCACCATTCGCCACGCCAGGGGGTGAAGGAACCGGCACATCCGACGGGTTGCCGCCGGGCTGACCCGCACGGTGACATTCTGTTCTCGTGCCTGACAATCCGGACCACGCCGAAATCCGCCGCAGCTACGACTTGCTTGCCGAGCGTTACTCGGCTCAGCTGGGTGACGAGCTCGTCTACAAGCCCCTCGACCGGGCCTTGCTGGGTGCGCTCCTCGAACAACACCCGGCTGGCACGTCAATTGTCGACCTGGGCTGCGGGCCAGGCCACGTCGCGGCGTGGCTCACCGCTCATGGGGCGGCAGCGGTTGGGATCGACATGTCTCCGGGGATGGTCGCGGTCGCCCAACGCGAACATCCGGAGGTCGAGTTTCGGCAGGGGGACCTGCTTTCACTACCGGCGAGCGACGGCGAGTTCGGATCGGCAGTTGCCCTTTACTCGATCATTCACCTCGGCGCTCACGAGTTGACGCCCGCGTTTTTCGAGCTGCGCCGGGTGTTGAGCGCTGGTGGACGCCTGCTCGTTGGCTTCCACGTCGGTAATGAGGTCCGACACGTCGACGAGCTGTGGGGCCAAGGAGTGGATCTTGACTTTCGCTTCCTCGAAATGGCGGCAGTGGCCGAGATCCTTGATGCTACGGGGTTCGAAATCGAGGCGCAGCTGGAGCGCCGGCATTACCCGCAGGAAGTCGAGACCCGTAGGGCTTATGTCATGGCCCGTCGTTGAAGAACCGAACTCGATTTCATCACTACACCGAGAAGTCGTGCCGGACTACCCAAGCGCGCCCCCGCACACGTGTCGGGGATCAAAACCGGAGCCCGCTGCGATTCCTTCCGTCGTTGGTCAGGCAGCGCGGGAGGCGGCCAGCACCTTGGACCCGACCTGGTCATCTCGGATCAGCGCGCCAGTGCTGGAACGTCTCCGGTGCTCGAGGGCAAGCCGCTGGTGACACCTCGAAGTTGTAGAGCGGAATCCGTTCACCGAAGTGGTCGATCACTCGGCGGCCAACTCAATCCTCGCTGCCGGGAGGGTGAACGGTCGAACCTAGAGTACGTCCGCGAATCGAGGAGTCCCATCCTCCAGTGCCAGCTCAACGCCGTTCGCGGCGAAGCTGATCGCGTGATACCAGCCGCACAACATCAACAAGTCAAGGACCTCGGCTTCAGTCAGTGCCCCGGATAGCCGTTCCCAGAGTCCGTCATCGATGCGAGACCTGTCGTGCAGGGCATCCGCGACGTCGATCAAGACACGATCTCTCGAGGTGGACCAACACGGGTCGGTCGATGCTCCGTGAGTCAACGAGGTGATCTGTTTGGAAGTCAACCCGACCCGGTCGGCGAAGAATGCGATGTGGACACCCCACTCGTACTCACAGCCACACCGTGCACAAGTTCTATCGATCACGATCTCTCGGTCGCGCATCGACATCGACAGGCGCTTGCTCAACTCGTAGCTTCCCCATGTCCCCATCGCCTCCGCCATCGACAGGTTCTTCACGAACGTACGGAAGAGGAGTATGGGTGGAACGCCAGGAGGCATCATGGCCTCCAGCCGACGTCCTACGTCACCTTCGTATGGCGGTTGCACGGGACTCATTCTGAGCATGAGATCCTCCAATTCTTCATTGTTTTCGATTTCCGAAACGATAGTAGTGTTTCGTAAATCGAAATCCACGTCTCAGGGAGGTCCCGCATGGCCCGCAGCGCAACTCCGAAGCCGGGTCGACACGTTCGTGGTTCGACCACCGGACGTCCCCTCATGGCGGCAATGGATCTTCTGGGCCGGCGTTGGGCACTCCGAATCCTCTGGGAGCTTCGAGTCGGACCGACCGGGGCGAGGGCCCTTCAAGCGAAATGCGACGGAATGTCGTCGAGCGTCCTCTACGACCGCCTCCGTGATCTTTCGGCATCAGGACTCGTTGAGCGGACTCAAGATGATCAGTACGTCCTGAGTGAGCTGGGCGCGACGCTCGGATCCGCCCTGAAGCCACTCGACGCCTGGGCGAAGTCGTGGGCGACGTCGCTGCGCAAAACCCCGCACGAGGTGTGAGCCCCACGTTGTCGTTGCGTTTCCTGCCGGATAGCCCTATCAAACGGGTAGTAGCGCCGCCGTGCGGAACTAATATCTCACGCCGCTGCCCGAATTAGGTGCGAAGGCTCGCACGCACCTTCAAGGAAGTCATTGCGACGCCTCTCGCTGGCTTGGTTAGCGCCCGCATTGGCCTGACCAGCAGCGTAAGGTGTTCCGCGGCCGATTGGCTGGTTCTAAGCGGAGGTGGGTATGTCCTCGTTCGGCGTTTCGACGGCCATACGGGCCATACGGAAACTCCTGCTACTTGGTAGCACCCTCACGCTGATGATCTTGGGTGCCGCCACTTTGACGCAGCTGACCGGTGTCGCCCCAGCAGTTGCCGCCGGATCCACCGATGGCCTTTTTGGTTGGGGCTACCCGTGGGGTTCTACGCCCACTGTCGAGAACCTGCCTACCGGCGTCACTCCGGTCGCCGTTGCTTCCAACGGACCCGACAATTACGCCATTGGTTCGGACGGGAATGCCTACGCCTGGGGCGAGAGCCTTGACGGCTCGCTGGGCGACGGGAGCGGCATAAGCGTCAACGAAGCGCCGGTCGTCGTTTCGCTTCCTTCCGGAATCACTGCGACAGCGCTCGCTGCAACATCGGACAGTGCCTTCGCCATTGGCTCCGACGGGAACATTTACGCGTGGGGCGACAACACGTACGGCGAGTTGGGCATTGGTACCAATACCGGCCCCGCCACGTGCCCGGGTTATGGTCCAAATTACTGCTCTACCACGCCTGTGGAAGTTTCTCTTCCCCGGGGCGTCACGGCCACGGCGATCGCAGGTAGCGGCTCTGCCATGGCCTTCGCGCTTGGGTCAGATGGGAAAATTTACGCCTGGGGCCAAGGCGCGCTCGGCGTAGCCGGTACGACGCAGAGCGATTCGCCCATCGTTGTGTCGCTCCCCACGGGCGTCACTGCGACGGCTCTCTCCGGCGCAGGGGACGGGGGCTATGCCATTGGTTCAGACGGAAACGTCTACGCCTGGGGTGACAACGAAACGGGGGCGCTCGGCAATGGGACAACCACTGTCTCGCTGACCCCGATCGAAGTTCCCCTGCCCATGGGCGTATCGCCGGTCGCTATCACCGGGTTCTCGCGCGATTATGGTGGCGCCTACCTGATCGGTTCGGACGGAAACCTCTACGCCTGGGGCGCCAATACGAGCGGTGAACTCGGCATAGGAGGGGACAACTCGGGTCCGGACAATTGCTCCACGTACGGCCTGCACGCCATCTTCTTCGAATCGTGCAGTCTCAGTCCCATCCGGGTACCCCTCCCCGCGGGGGTCAATCCCAGGGCTGTCACCGGATACGACGACGGCGGCACGATGATCGGATCGGACGGCAACGTCTATGCCTGGGGTGACAACGTCGGCGACGGATCTTCCGCTGCCAGCAACTCTCCGGTGGTCGTGTCACTCCCATCAGGAAGCCTGCCCGTCTCCCTGAGCGAGAGTGCCATTGCTGGCTCCACGAACTACGTCATCGCGGATGCGCCCGACGTCGCTCCGACCATCACCACCAACCCGACCAACCAGTCAGTGGACTCTGGCCTGCCGGTGACCTTCACCGCTGCGGCGAGCGGCTACCCGACGCCAACCATCCAGTGGGAAGTTTCTACCGATGGCGGGAGCTCCTTCTCCCCCGTCTCCGGAGCGACCTCGGACACGTTGAGCATCGCCAACGCCAAACTTGCGGAGAACGGCGACGAATACGAGGCGGTGTTCACTAACGGGACCGGTTCCGACGCCACGACCACCGCAGCAGTACTCAGCGTGACGCCCAGCGTCGCCCCGGTCGTGACCACGAATCCCTTGAGCCAAACAGCCTCCTATGGCGGCACGCTGACTTTCTCGGCGGCGGCCAGCGGAACCCCGACCCCGACGGTGCAATGGCAGCTCTCGGTTGACGGAGGGTCGTCATGGTTCGACGTCGCGGGGTTGACCCTTCCAAGCTTCACCAGTGGGCCGCTCACGCTGTTCGAGAATGGTTGGGAGATCCGGGCCGTCTTCACCAACGTGGCAGGAACGGTAACGACGAAATCCGCCACAGCGATCGTGACGGTGCCACCACCGACCACCGCGGTCACTCTGCCCTCGAACGGGGCGACTGTTGCTGGGAACACCTGGCTGGACGCGGTGGCCCAGAGTCCTGTCGGAGTCGCTTCGGTGCGATTTGAGGTGAGCGGCGGCTTGGTGTCCGATTTGATGGTCGACGGCTCCACCGACACCGAATGGGGATGGATAGGCGCATGGGACACCACCGACGTACCCAATGGCACCTACACGCAAAGCGTGGCCACCGAC
>Ga0302325_10009297_pt1 | contig 21468 bp, 14 predicted proteins | sample Palsa_T0_2_FD_201948 | JGI IMG/M metagenome (GOLD analysis project Ga0302325, IMG submission 201948) | Peat permafrost microbial communities from Stordalen Mire near Abisko, Sweden - Palsa_T0_2 | ecosystem: Environmental > Terrestrial > Soil > Palsa > Peat permafrost | place: Sweden: Abisko...
TGGCGTCTCGAAAAATACGTAAGCTCGACGCCCGGCGTCGACCACGTTCAGAGCGTGTCGCGCACGGGTTTCTCCATCATCTACGTGTGGCTCAAGTGGGGCACCGACCTCAACTCGTCCCAGACACTCGTACAATCCTCCGTCGGCTTCGCGATGGCCGCCGTCCCGAAGAGCCTCGGTGTCCTTCCCCCCTTCGTCCTGCAGTATGACCCATCCAACGCACCCGTCGTTCAGGTCGTCGTCACGGGCAAGGGCTACACCGGGCCGCAACTCTACGATTATGCCTTCAACTATATCGAGCCGCTCCTCGAGGGCATCTCCGGAGTAGCGAGCGCCGCGCCGGATGGCGGCCGGATGCGACAGATCAACGTCATCGTCGACCCGGTCAAGGCCCAAGGGCGGCGTGTTACCGCGCAGGAGGTGTCGAGCGCCGTCGCGCTTTCAAACGCGCTCTTGCCTTCCGGTGAGTTCATCTCGAAAAACTTCGATGCCAACGTTTATACCGACGCGGTTCCGAAGCGCGTCAAGACGATCGGCGATGCACCGGTCAAAATGTCGGGCGACAAGGCCGTCCTCATCAGAGACGTTGCCACCGTCGAGGACGGCGGGACCCCGGCGGTCCAATCGGTATCCGTAGACGGGAAGGGGGCAGTTTACCTCAACGTATTGCGGATCCCCGGGGGGAACACGCTCGATATCGTTGATGCCGTCTACAAGGTCGTGAAAAACCTGCCGAACCTGCCGCCAGGGATGAAGGTCACGGCCGCATTCGATCAATCGACGTTCGTGAAGACCACATTTAGCGGCCTCAAACGCGAAATCGTCCAAGCGCTCGTCCTCATCAGCATCGTCATTCTCCTATTCCTCCAGAGCATACGAGGCACGATCATCGTTTCAGCGGCGATTCCCCTCTCGTTCGCCATCACGCTCATCATTCTGTACGCCACTGGGCAGACACTTAACGCCTTTACGCTGGGTGGGCTCACGCTCGCAATGGGGAGACTCGTGGACGACGCCGTGGTCGTGCTCGAGTCGATTCACAGGCATCAGCGGGGCGGTATGAGCGCTCGCCAAGCGGCTCTCGAGGGGACCAACGCTGTCGCCTTACCGGTGCTCGCTTCGACGCTGACGACGATGGCGGTCCTTCTCCCGGTCCTGCTGCTTGCGGGCCTCGCCAAGAGGCTCTTCGCGCCACTCGCTCTCACCGTCGCCGTCGCGATGATTGCCTCGTATTTCGTAAGCATGGCCGTCACGCCGGTGGCGTGTCGTTACTTTCTCGGGCACGCCGAGCATAAAGGGTTTTGGAAAACCATCGAGTCGTGGATCGACGGGCTGGCGCAGCAGTATTCCGTGGTCTTGTCGCGCGTCCTCCCCTTCCGCTGGACGATCATCGGCGCGGCGATCGTGCTCGTGGTCGGGAGCGGTATCGTGGCCGGCCGGCTCCCGAGCACGTTCTTCCCGGCGATCGACGAGTCGATGGCTCAGATCTACGTGCGCTTCGCAGCCGGCACTTCACTCGACGACGCGACGCGCCAGATCAAAGCGATGGGAGATGCCCTGGAGAAGGAGCTTCCCGAGGGGGCCGTGAAGATGGTTATCGAGAACATCGGTGCGCCTCAAAACGCAAGGAGCGCCCTGGTGAGCCCAAACGTCGCTCCCAACACGGGATACTTACGCCTGCAGTTCAGCGACCCCGAGAAGCGCAAGCTCTCGCAGGACGAGCTTGGGGCGAGAGCGCGCGATGTTCTCACGGAGAGATTCCCCGGCGTGGAGGTGCTCGTCTACCCAGGTGGGCTCGTCGCAAGTGTCTTTGCCAACGGCTACGCGGCGCCCCTCGCCCTCGAGATACGCGGAAATGATCTCGAGCAGTTGCACGAAGCCGCGTCGGCCGTCGCCGAAGTCGCGCGGACAATCCCCGGAGTACGCGATGTCCGTCTGTCCGTGCAGCTCCACTATCCCGAGCTTCACGTCAACACTGCGCGCCAGGTCGCAGGTTTCGTCGGGGTCGACGCCCGCAGCGCCGCGCAGACCACTCTCGATGGCACGCTCGGGGACATCAACCTACCGAGTGTCTGGATCGACCCCCACAACGGACAATCGTATTACGTCGTCACTTACTACGATCCGAAGAGGGTGACCGACACGCAGCAGCTCGCTCAGCTTCCGGTCCGCATCGATCCGGAGGGGCGCCCCGTTCTGCTCGGCGCCTATGGAGACATCGTTCGCCAAACGGGGCCCATCGCAGTCGAGCGAAACCACCTCGAGCGCGCGCTCCACGTCTACATGCAAACGGAAGGGAGAGACATCGGCAGCGTATCCAAGGACCTGGATAGGGCGCTCGCCGCAACGCCCGCGACCCGGGACGTGCACTACGATTGGGTTGGCCAAACGGCGCTGATGCGAACCACGTTCTCCGGGCTCGGGTTGGCACTCGGTCTCGCCGTGATGGTCGTGTTCATGATCATGGCCTCGCAGTTCAAGTCCCTCCGGCTGCCGTTCATCATGCTGTTCACCATTCCGGTGTCGCTCGTTGGAATCGTTCTCGCGCTGATGGCGGCGGGCCAGGGCTTCTCGATCACTGCGCTGATGGGAATCTTGATGGTGATCGGGATTGCCGTGTCCAACGGGATCCTTCTCGTCGACGACGCGAATACCCGACTTCACAGCGGGAAGACGAAGGATGTCGCGATTGTCGAGGCGGCGAGATCGCGGTTCGTTCCCATCATGATGACGAGCCTTGCCACGGTCATCGGGCTCGTCCCGACTGCGCTCGGGCTCGAGAAGGGATCGGAGGCAAACCAGCCGCTTGCGCTTTCGGTCGTCGGAGGGCTCACGTCGTCGACGCTCTTGTCGCTCTTCCTCGTACCCGTGATGTTCATCCTATTCGCGAACGCGAATCCGGGGGCCGACGATAGAGAGGAATATCCTATTCACGATGGGGCGCCGTCCCCAGCGGAATGAGGGCCAAGGCCCGTTTACATGAATTCGAGAGAGGTGACGCAGAAGTCGAAGGTCCCGGCCGCAGAAGTGGCGTTGACCTGAAACTCGACGTGCGTTGCCATGCTGGGCGCGCTCGTAAGAGCCGTCCCAGTGCTCGGCTCCCAGCATGCGGTATTGAAAGACGCCCAGGGGACCATGCCACTGACGGCCGACAGCGGCGCGCAGTAGTCCATGCCCGCGCTGTCGATGATGAGCCGCATACCCTGCGGTGGCAGCGTCCCGCTCACGGCGTAGGTAATGCCTGCGCCATTCGCCGCGCAAGCGCCGGGGACCATCGATCCCATCATCTGGTCGAGGTTCACGCCGATGCCGGCGCCCCACGCGGTCGACGAGTTCGTGGACGTCTGAACGGTAGTCGTCCCCTCGCCGCAGAACGCGCTCTCGCTCGAACATGATGAGCTTCCGGCCTTGTCGGCATACGAGTACGCGTAGCCGCCGGGAGCGGACGCGCAGAGGCTCGGAGTCATGTAGTTCGTTGCCAGCACGATCGCCCCGGCGGCAGGCGTCACGTTGCAGGCGGCAGCCATCGAGGCGCCGGACGGAACGGAGCCGCTAGCCGTCGCCGGAGACCCGGACGTCGCGTTGGGTCCGCCGGAGGCTGCCGAGCCGGAGATTGACCCCAGACTCCCGTTCGTACCCGTCGCCGACGAGCCCGACGTAGTCGTGTTCGACGAGCCGCTGGACGCCGCCGATCCAGAGCTACCGCCGGACCCGGAGCTGGGTCCGCCGGAGCTCTCGCTGGAGCCGGAAGGGTTGCCCTCACCCGTGTTCGTCCCGCCCGCACAAGCGGCCGCAGCGATCCAGCTCGCGATGGCGGTCATCAAGAGGAGTGACGCTTTTTCGCTCATGCGAGTCTTCCTCCACGGAATGAAACGGACGTCTTGGAGCCCACGGCCAAGGTCACTCGTATGGACGTGCGCATCGGCGGCCGTGGCTCACAGAACAGGCGCTCCGTTCGAATCTCTCGCCAGAGCGGTTGGTTTGCCGCCGGCTGGACGGCAATCGAGAGTCGGTCCGATAGTTGAGCCGCGCGCTCTCGACTCGCAGACTAGCAAGTAGGCCAGATCACCGATGACCCGGCGATGCATAGGGAGGTTCAGCGCGGTCTCGGTCATCGCGACGATGGTCGGGGGCTGTTTGGCGGTCGGCTCCTTCGAATCGCTCGACGGGGGCGGAGCGAGTGGCGCGCCCACCGGATCGCCGGATTCGACTCCGCCTAGCTCGAGCGGCCGCCAAGCGGCGCAGAGCGGCGTGGTGGCTAGCAACGAGAGCGGTCAGACGGTGTCGAGTGGTTTATCGGGCTCCTTCAGCTCGGGAACAGGCTCGGCCTCAACCGGGGTCGGGACCTCTGCCGGCGCCGCCTCCGGCTCGGAAGAATCGGCAGGGTCCGGCAGGGGGGCGTCGGGCTCCGCCATCGTGTCGAGCTCGGGAGCGATCGACGGGGGAAACTCGGCGGCATCGGGAGCCCCATCCGAATCTGGGAGTGCAAGCGGCGGGTCGACCTCGATTCCCGCCGAGTGCACGTGGGGCTCCCCCTGGAACGGGAACGGGTCCTTCACCTGGTACTACTTCGGCCAGGGCACTTATCGGACGGGAAATGGTTACAAGACGGCCTGCGGCTATGCGGGAACCGAGTCATCCGGAGGCGGCCAGAACGCCGTGGACACGGTTAGCAACGTGGCCAGCATATCTCCCGCCAAGGCGACCTATTTTGCAGCCATTCCCGGCAATAGCCCGAGCCAATTCGACACCGTGGCCGATTGCGGGTCTTGCGTCGAAATCACCGGGATGAACGGAAACAAGATCATCGCCACCATCGTCGACGAGTGCCCGACTGACACCAATCCGCTTTGCACGACGGGTCACCTCGATCTCAGCACCCAAGCTTTCGACGCGCTGGGCTACTCGGTCGGCGACCCTTCGGGCACGACGTGGAGGTTCGCTCCTTGCCCGGTGACGGGGAACATCGTCGCGGTGCAAAATGCCTCGAATCAGTACTACCTACAGAACTCGGTCTATCCGATCACGACCGTCAACGGTCGAGGCCCGAGCAACTATGGGTACTTCAACGTAAGTCCCGGCAACGTCTCGATTGCAAGCTCGGTAGTTGGGCAAACGATTACGGCCAACATACCAGGAGGCGGCGGCGACACCGGAGGTCAGTTTTCGAGCGCCGCGAGCTGCCCATAGGCTGGAACGCACCCGATTCGATACGCAATCTAGTGAATGATCGACGGGCTATTGATGGTGAACTTGCACTGAACCGCGGAGCCTGCGTAACTGATCACGTTGTACCAAAACTGCGGTACCTGGTACTCAGTTGCGGCTGACGCATCGCCACACCCTGCCATGACGCCGATTCCGTCCCACTGGCTGGTATACGTCACCCACTCATCTGCGTAAGCCACGACGTGGCCCATGCCGACCGCTTCATGGGCGGCGTAGACATATGTCGCGTCGCTGCAGTCGACGGTCGCGGTGGCGGGATGGACCGGTCGGCCATGAAACGCTCCGACCGCCGTTACATATTGCCCGATCGGTGTCGATTGCACCCAACCCGTGAGCGGATCTGATTCGCCCAGGCAGTAAATGCCGGTCGCTCCGAGGACGTCCTCCGGACCGTAAGACAGGTCACTCACCGCTTGCAGTACCTGGTTGACTGGGGTGATCTCGGCGCTGCTGGAGTCGTAGCCGGATAGCGTGATGAGCCCTCCGCCGTTACCAATCCAAGTCTTGAGCGCGGCGAGCTCGTCCGAGCCGAATGTCCAGTACCCCATTCCTTCGTACATGTTCGAGGGGCTGACCCCGTCGACCAGCCATTGAAGGATGACGACATCGTAATTCCCGAGAAAGTCGGCCGTGAGCGTCGGCTTCGCCGTGATGAGATCCACGGTCGCGCTGCTCTGCGAGTTCAGCCAATCCGTAAAGGCGGACGTGCTATCGGCGCCGCCCGCGCCCGCTTGAAACCCAGTAATGCCAGGCCGTCCGATCGACGCAATGTTGAGGCACGTGCAGTGGCCGTCGGCATCGCACTTCGGGGTGCGCGGCATTCCGCCATCGGCTCCGGATGACCCCGTCGTTGGCGCGATGTATCCGATGGACCCGCTGTCGGGCACGTCGAGCGGCGTGCCGCTTCCGCTCGATTCGCCTCCGGCAGATTGACCGTTCGAGTCGCCGAATGGGCTCGACTTCTCCGACGCGGCGCAACCGGCTACGGAGAGCGCGAGCCAGAAAGCGGAGGCGGGGTGCGAAAAACTCACGCGGCGGCTCATCGTACGTGTAGATGGACGAGCCCTGGTTGCTGGACGGCTCAGGTATTTCCAGAAAAGTGAGCCGCGGCCTGGAAGCGCGGCGACCATTGCACGAACCGCTTCGGCGGCCGCGCATGAAACGAAACGCTCTGCGATGTCTGTCGGCCATTAGCGGGCTATTCGTCTTGCTTCAGGTGGGGCTTGGCGGCTGTGCGAGCGAACGCTTCGGCTCGTCGCCAGAGCCTCTCGCCGACGCTGGCGCGCCCGCGAGCTCTATCTCCACAGCATCCGGAGACGCCGGTTTCTCACCGTTGCAATCGCCTCCTGACGCGGGGCAGCCGCCAGCATCGGATGTTGGGATCCCCGAAGCGGGTCCGGGTGGGGCCGTGAAGCGGGGACCGACCGCGCCAACGGCCGGCAGCCAATACCCCTTTCCGCAGAATCGCCGATCGAGCGCGTGCACGTACCCGAGCCACTACTCGAACGCGGACGTTCAGACCGCCTATGCCCAATGGAAGAAGGATCTGATAACCGCCGACGGAGCCGACGGGCACCTTCGCGTCCAGAGGACGGCATCCGACGGCGTTGACGCCTGCAGGCCGCTTGCCTCGACCGTTTCCGAGGGCATTGCCTACGGGATGCTTGCTTCGGTCTACATGAACGACGAAGCTCTTTTCGACGGATTGTGGCTGTTCGAGCAAGGGCACCTCGACGCTAACGGCCTGATGAACTGGGCGCCCGAGGGCTCGGGGCCCGACTGCGGGGGAGCCGCCACCGACGCGGACGAAGACATGGCCTTCGCGCTCGTCATGGCCGACCGCCAATGGGGCGGTCAGGGATCCATTGGGCAGCCCTACAAGCAAGCTGCGATAACGATGATCGGGCAGATCTGGAATACGGAAGTATTTCAATCAAAGTGGCTCCGCGCCGGAGATGGCGACTGGGCCACGAACACGAACCTCAACGTTTCCTATCTATCCCCGGCGTACTACAAGGTCTTTCGCAACATCGATCCGAATACGTCGCACGACTGGAACGCTTTGGTCGATGGCTCATATTCCACAATCGCCGATGCGCTTACCGGGAACCAAAATCAGAGCAACGGCCTCGTCCCGGCGTGGTGCGACGACAGCAGCCAGACCACGTGTCAACCGGGGTCGCCGGGCAACTATCAGTATGACTCGTGCCGAACGCCATTTCGTATCGGTCTCGACTGGTGCTGGTCGAGCGAGCCGCGGGCGCTGGCATACGTCCAAAAGACGAGCACGTTCTTCGCCGGAGTCGGAGCCAGCCGCATTGCCGACGGATATGCGCTCGACGGAACGCCGATGCCAGCGCACGTCGGTCAGCTGGCGGCCGCTTTCGTCGGGCCGGCAGCGGTCGGCGCAATGAGCGCACCGGCGTACCAGGCCTTCTTGGACGATGCGTACTCGGAAGTCGCAACGGGCACGCTCGAAGCGGGCGGCGCGTACTACGAGGAATCGTGGACGCTCCTGTCGCTCTTGATGATGACCGGAAATTTTGTCGATTACTCGTCTCTCTGAGGCGGCCGTAAGGCTCAAGATTGATCACATCTCGACAAGATCCAATGGGTCAGCGAGGCCCTTCGGGCGAAGATTGAGAATTCACAGGAAGGAGGGAAGACGGGAAGTTGTCGGGCAGCGTGAGTCGCCGCAGGTCATGCTTGATAGCCGTCGAGTGAGCTCAGCTCATGGGCCAGGCACCGTTCGTAGGCGGACTCGAGCAGCCCTGGACCCAGGTGTCGGTGTACTTCGATGCCCGCGCCGATAACACGTCGGAGCCATCCGCAAATCTTCCCGTCTTCCCGCCTTCCTGTTGCACTCTCCTCTCATCGTCCGTAGCCGACTTCATGTTGCTTCCGCGAAGATGTCTGGGATCTTGAGGCCGTAAGGGCCCACGGCTGGGCTAGGGAGGGGCCCATTTCCCTGAGCCGTTCGTTCCGCGGACGCGCCACTAAGTCACAGCATGAGGGTGGCTCGGTGGTTCCGGTGGTGCTTCGTTGCGATGGGCGCCGTCGCCGCATCGTCGTGCGCCCGAGCCGTCGCGCGTGATGACTTCATGCCCGGCAGCCCCGGCGGCACGGGAAGCGGAAGTGGAAGCGATCAGGGACCTGGGCTCGTCATCGACAGCGATGCGGGCGGATCGCTCCTCGTGCAACCGATGATCGGATCGAGTGTCTGTTCGAGCGCGCGCGCGTGCGATCCCACGTGCACCGACTTTCCGGCAACGCCGATACTCGACCAGGCGCCTCAAAATGGCGCATCGCCGACCCCACAAGATGCGGCGTCGCACTTCCAGACTGCCGCGACGGCAGCCGGTGGACCTTGCATCGTCGAGCCGGGCGACGGCGCGCTCTTGCCGAACAATTGGGTTCGGCCGCGCTTCCGCTTTCTTCCGGCTGATCCGACGGAGACCCTGTTCGAGATTCGCATTGCCACCCCTCGCCAGCAAAACGATCTCGTCGTCTACACGACGAGCAGCACGTGGACGATGCCCAAGAGCATCTGGCAGGCCATTGCCGCCTCTACCTGGGACGAAGACTTGACCGTCACGGTGCTGGCCGTCGACCCCACGAAGTCTGCGTCGCAGCCGGTCTCCTCGCAGATGAAGTTTCGGATCGCGCCAGCGCCCGCGAACGGGTCCATGGTTTATTGGGCAGCCGTCGGAGATCAGAACGGCGACTCGTGGCTCGAAGGTTTCAGCGTGGGGGACGAGACCGTGGCGACTGTGCTTACGCCGAGCCAGGTCGTCGAGAACATGTCTCGAGATACCGGCGGAAATCTTCAGGCGCAAACTCAATGCATCGGTTGCCATGCGGCGGCTCCCGATCAAAAAAGCGTTACCTTTCTCGACTTTTATCCCTGGCCGGGGGTCGCTGCAGACGTCGATCCAATGCACACCGGCCAGGTGCCCACCTGGCTTACCCCAGGGGGCGCCGAGGCTCTCAGCCAGCCGTGGCTTGGGATGATGACTTTCTCGTCGGCGACCTGGAACACCGGCGCGCACATCGTCATTGCGGGCTATCAGGTTCCCGCTGGCTCCGTTCCGTGGGAGGGCTCGTGGAGCGCAGCGCCCGACGCGCGGCTGGCCTGGATTGACCTCTCCACGTCGGCGCCTCCGGTGCTGTCGACTGATGCGGGCGCGCTCAAGAGCCTCGACCAGACTCAGATTCAAGCGCTTACGGCGAACCAGGGCACGAGCTACGGCTTTTTGGCGCGTAACGGCGATCCATTGGGCGCGGCGTGCCCGTCGTGGAGCCACGATGGCGAGACCGTCGTGTATGTGTCGACCAACGCCGCCAAGGATGGGCGTTTAGCGCAAGGTACGGCCGACCTCTATACGGTGCCCTATAACGGGAACGCAGGTGGGGACGCGAAGCCGCTTGAGGGCGCGTCCGACCCGACCTTTGCCGAGTACTACCCATGGTTTTCACCCGACGACAAGTACATCGCTTTCGACCGCGCGCCGGTTAGCGAAAACATGTACTACAACCCGCACGCCGAGGTTTTCGTAGTGCCGGCGGCAGGCGGGACAGCGGTGCGTTTGGCGGCTAACGATCCTCCCGCTTGCACCAGCGCATCCAGCCCCGGCGTGACCAATGGCTGGCCCAAGTGGGCGCCGCAGGCACCCACGTGCAGCGGCAAGACATACTATTGGGTCATTTTTTCTTCGACTCGCGCCGGGCAGCCCTTCAATGGCGGCAACTTCAAGGCGGGCCTTCTGTATCCTAACGAGCCGACGTCGCAGCTCTACTTGACTGCCGTGGTCGACGATGGGACCGGCGCGCTGACGACCTATCCCGGGGTCTACGTTTGGAACCAGCCAAGCACCAGCACGATTTCCCCCGGCTCGAATCAAAGCAACCATACGCCGCTGTGGGACGTCGTCTCCATTCCTCCGTCGCCACCTCCCCGATAGAACGCATCGGCTTCGACCGCATGGTGCAGATCGCACGCGCGCTTACGGACGGCTTCCGACCCTGACCGACCCCGCTCGCACCCCCGCCGTCCAGACGTCAGCGGAGTATCTCTTGGGTCAGAGAGATCCGTCTCTGAGCTTCAGGGGAGTATCTCTCGGGCGAGATCGGGCCCTGAGCTTTAGGGGCGCCTCTATTGGGCTAGAGAGATGGGGCCCTGAGCTTTAGGGCGCCTCTATTGGGCTAGAGAGATGGGGCCCTGAGCTTTAGGGGCGCCTCGTTTGGGCTAGAGGGATGCTTCTCTGAGCGACCGAGATACGAGCCATGAGGGCGAAGACACGCCCCTCGGTCGAAGGCGCAGCTGGATAAACTCCGGCGCGAATCCTTGAAGCGGATCCGGCGCGATCTCGACGGCCGCGCGCCACTCGTTGATCAACGAAGGCGAGCGCCCCACCGTCAACGCTCGTGCGAGACGCGGAGGGCGTAGAACTTCACGATAGCTCCGACGGTAGGGTCAACACCGGTGGTCTGGTCATAGGCACCGGCCTTGAAGTAAGCGCCGTAGCCGCTAAAATCACGCGGTATCGCAAAGCTGGCAGAGGCGCCATCGATTCCGATCGCGAGGGCACCGTCGCCCGTGACCTGAATCGTGTAGCTGAATATTTGGGCGAGCGGAATATGAGAAAGCCGATGAAGCGTTTGACCCCCCGCTGGGCCGTCTTCAATCCCAACGGCAATGTCGCCGCCCCGAAAATAGTAGAGCTCGAGGATGGGCTTGGTTGATGGATCCCCCCCCGCCTGAATGGGTTGCCCAACGTGAAGCTGCCCGATGCAAACATGGTCGGGTACCTGGGTCACGGCGACCGAGGCCGAAAGCCTGTTCGTTCCCGAGATCGGGGCCAGCTCGCGTCCGAGCCGGCCGCGTTGAGCTCACGTAGCTCGGAGCGTGGATAGTGGGAGTGAGGGGTGCTGACGCCGTTCTCGGGATCGCAGAAGGTCATCGCGCCGTCGGCAGGGCTCGTGAAGAAGTACTCGTCTTGGTATCCGTCAGGTCCGACGAGACGCGTTGGGCCGATGACCTTGGGGCGCCCCGGCGCGCCGACGGGTTCTTGCAGCGCCCAGAGCGAGAGGTCGAAGTTCCCGCCGGGTGCAACTCGGGTCATGAGCGCCGGCCCCGGTTTCCGAATTGGCCGACCGGCCGAAAGCGTCGCGCACCCGGCCAGGCCGAGCGCTACCGCCACGCAAAGCGAGGGCGTCATGCAACAGCGGGAGTCGGCGCCTCGTTGGGAAACGGGGCCAACCACGCGGCGATGATGCTAGGGATCGACACGAGCACGACGACGAGAAAAAAAGCTCTATAGCCGAGACGATCGGCGAGCGGACCGCTTATCATTTGCGTCGGAACGAGCACGAGATTCATGAGCGACGTCGCGAACGCATAGTGCGTCATCTTGAATTTTCCCGGCGCGATCTGCTGCATCATGTAGAGCATGTTGCCGACGAAGCCGAAGCTGTAACCGAACTTCTCTATGCCCACGAGGATCTGAATCGTCCGAATCGATAGCGGAGCCGCTGGCGAGACGGCCTGGCTCAGAAAAACGTAACAGAGATGTGGGACGTTCAGGCAAATGGCCAGCGTGACCAGCGTTCGCTTGAGGCCGAACCTGGACACGAATGCGCCGCCGAGCAATGCCGCGACGATGCTCACAATCGTACTGACGGTACCGTCGACGAAGGCCTTCTGGCCGAGGGTGAGACCGAGGCCTCCTGCAGCGAGCGGCGCCTGCATGAATAGGGGCGCCTCCACGAGGAGAAAGCCCTCACCGGTTCTGAAAAGGAAGACGAACGCAAGCATGCCCCAGATGGCCGGCTTGTCGAAAAACGCGCGCACGGTCTCCGCGACGGTCGCGATAGGCGCCGCGCTAGCGTCGACGTGAGGAGGGGGTTTCGGGAGCGCGAAGCAGTGATAGATGCCGAGCGTCGCCATCGCCGCGGCGCCGATTCCGAGCGCGAACGACCATGCCGTTTTGGGTGCCATGCCCCGAGCTTTCAGGGTGCCCGCCAACCACACGATCAGGGCAGTTGCGAAAATGCGACCGACGTTCCAGCACATCCCCTGAACGCCGATCCACGCGGCTTGCTGCCGGTCGTCGAGCGACGTGATGTACGTGCCGTCGATGCATATATCTTGGGTGGCGGACGCAAACGCGAGCAGCCATAGGCTCAGAAGTACGATCGGAAAGTACCCGCGCAACGACAAAGCGAAGGAGGATAGGAGGATCAGCGCCGCGATCGAAAACTCGGCCGCAAGTACCCAGAGTCTCTTCGTGCCATGCGCATCTAGAAGCGGTGCCCAAAATGGCTTGAGTGACCACATGATTCCGATGCTGGCGGTTCCGAGAGTGATCTCGCCGTCCGAATGGCCCAGGTCCTTGAACATGGTGCCCGCAACCCAGATGACCATTGCGAACGGGATGCCTTCGGCAAGATAGGCAGTCGGTACCCAGGTGACCGGACGATAGGAGCGCGCCGCGCTCATCCCTGCGTCAGGGACAGCCGGTGAACGCGACGCGGTCAATCCAGATATCATAGCTCGCTCCGGGTTCGGTGACCTGCCACTGGAGCCCGTAGAGCTTCGATTTGTCGATGGCCGCCGGGTGGGGCGCCCCCCAGCCGTCCATTTGCTTCATCGCCGCGAACGCAACTACGTGCTTCGCCCACTCTTGCGAAAGCGTCAGATCGGCTCCGAAGTCGTTGAAGCACTCGGAGCACACTTTTCCCGCCGGGTCCGTGGCGACGTCGGGCGCTTTGAGACGGAGGGTCGTCGTCGAGCCTGCGCCCACCTTGGCATAAAACGAAACTCCGCTGAATGCGCTCGCGTCGTACGCAGCTTTGGGATCGGTAAAGCTAAAGCCCATGCCCGCGAAGAGAGGTTGGCCGCTCGGGGCCAGCTTCCCCATCATTCGCGCGGCGTATTTCGAGCCAGTCGCTCCCCCCGGCGACATCAAGAACGTGATCTGCGCCGGAGGGGTGATGCTCGACCCGGCCTTGTCGACGAACGTATACCAGTACCCGCCACGGCCTCCGCGGACGAGGACCTTATTGTCGTTGTCCTCCGCGTCGTCCACAAGATAGCTATCCGGGCACTCTCGATCGGAGACGTCCGTGCTGCTCGCAGTCGGGATACCGGGTGCGCTAGCTGACGAGGCCGCAGAGCCGCCCCCGCATGCGGCCGCGAAGGAGGCGATCGCCGAAGCCAGCAACGTGCGATGAAGGTTCATTGGCTAGCCTGCTTGGGGGGTGTGCGGGTCGGAAAGAGCCATCCATAGATTGCGTTCGCGGTCGCAATTTCCGACTGCGCCCAGAACCGGTGATAGACGAAAGTCGGTGGCGGACCGCCGTGCAGATAGGCGTCGACTCGCGCCCAGTCTGGGTCCGACTTGAGCTTGGTGCGGATGCTGAGAAATGTGGACGACCCGTCGATCGGATCGCCGTTCGGCATCCGACCTTTCCAACCAGCCGGGACGAAGACATGTTCGGCGAAGCGCTTGTAGTCCTTGCGCACTTCGGGTTGCGCCACACCCTTCGCGTCGCGGTACTTTTTCCACATCCGATCGAGGAGGTCTTTGGCGAGCTTGCCGGCCGCTTCGTTGCCCGACCGCGCAGCGTAGAAGCTCAAGAGCTTCGCGAGAGACGCCGCGGTGCCCAGGTCATCTCCGCGAGCCGTGACGGTCACGTGGAGCGCGGGATTGGCCACGGGAGCTTTGCCCTCGAAAGGCCGAGCCTCCCCGTACGACGCGGCCGGTTGTCCACTCCACTGCAAGGACGATGGAATCGAGTAGGTGTCGCCCGTGAGCGTCGTGTTTTGCAATACCCAGGCAACCCATTGGGCAAGGACGGTCTTCGCCCTGGGGTCGGCGCTCACGTAGTAATACTCCGCCACCCGCTCCATCGACCAAACCTGAAAACCGAACCATTCGTTACTCGGCGGGTCGTGGAACACGGGCGCGGGATCGTATGCCATGCCGTAAAAGGTCGGTGTGCCAGCGGGTGCGACCCCATACGCCCCGCCCCACGAGTTGGTGACGCCGCCGGCGATGGCGCCTTCCCCGGACTGGAGCCAGCGATAGAGCTCGAGCTGCCGCGCGAGGCTGCGCGCCCAATCTCCCCAGGCCGATGGCGAGCGGGGTCGCATCTCGACGACGCTACTCAGGGCGTAGGCCGCCATCGGGTTCTGGTAGCCCTGGTGGCTGGCGCTCGATCCGATGCGCCACGCCCAATTTCCGCTCGGGGGAAGGGCCCCGCCCCACGCGTAGTACCAGGAGAGAAGGTAGTGCGCGGACGCGCGGTCTCCGGCGCCAGGGCAATCGAGGCTTTTGCACCCGATCGGCTTGAAGTACTTGTCGAACATCGAGTAGCGGAGAAAGTCGCCGAGCTTTGCCGCTTTAGCGACGACGCCCTGCACGGCTGGCGTTGCGCCGTTCTCCTCGGCCCAGACCTTGGCCCAATAGATGGCTTGAATCGCGCGGGCGTCGGCGTCGGGCGCATCGGAGTAGCGCCACTGTGGAGTGTCTGAGTCTTTCACGAACAAATCGAGAAACCCATGCGGCCCGCCCCATTTCATCGCGTCCCATGACGGTTGCGCGATGGCCTCGAAGACGGATTCGTCGGGTCCTCGCTGAAACGTATTGATGAACGAGGGAGTCGCCGTGCTGTCGCCCCGCCGTCCGAAACCGTACCAGTCGTCGACATCGATGAGCCAGTGCATTCCATAGACGTCGGAGCTCTCGTATGTGCTTCGCAGCTCGGCCGCCAGAGGATCCACTCCAACGGGCACGTCGCTCTGGAGGGGTGGTGGATATCGAGTCAGGTCAGGAAGCTCGGCGACGAACGATGCAGGTTTGGACGGCGTATAGGCCGCGGCGCTCGGTTGATCGGCCGCGCCCGGTATGATGTTCGCCTCAGCGTTGCTCCACGCGTCCGCGAGGTAGGACCAGTCGTTGGTGATCCGTCCGTAGGCGGCTTCCAGCCATATCCAGTAGCTGAAGGCCTCCGATGTCGTCTCGTGCCCGAAGTCGGGGGCTTCGCATAGCAGCGTCTCGACGGCATGGTACGGAATGCCCTTCGCGCTGAAGTACCCGTTCTTGGGATTGTGGATGTCGCTCCAGAGGGCTCCGAAGCGATCGAAGTACACATTGCCGGTCTTCTTGTCGAAAGGCACGAAGGGTCGGGGCTGAGGCGACGGTGCGGCTCCTGTCTTCGACGGCTCGCGCGACGAGTTGCTTGCGGTCGTCGGGTGGGCCGCTTGATCGGTCGAGGCGGGGGTCTCGGGCTGCCGGCTGACACATGCGCCAAGGGTCGCGGCGGCGATGGGGAGGTGCAGCGCTGCCAGCCCGAGCTTCATGGGTCGTTAGTATCCGGTTTGAGCGCGCGAGGCTCACCGTTCTCTTCTGAGGAGGGCGGGTGAAGAAATGATGAGCCACAGGTTCGTGGCCTAGGCTACCTACTGGCGTGGCGCGTTGGAATCGTGGGCTCTGCCTCGTAGCAATCGGGGCGCTTGGTTGTGGCTCGGCGCAGGGAGCGCCGGCATCGAAGGCTGCACCCGCGCCGAAGACTGCGCAAGGAATTGAAGGACCTCGAGATGGGAACCCGTTCGTGGGGGCGATTTTCCGTATAGACCCAATGTTCGTCGGGAAGGTCGAACGCAGCGTGGCGGCCAACCCGGCTCAGGCCACGCTCCTTCGAAAAGTGGAGGCGTACCCAACCGCAATTTGGCTCGATTCGATAGCCAAGGCTCGCTCCACGTCGCGGCGGCTCGACGAGGCAGTCGAGCAATCGATGCAAAGCGGGCGCCCCGTCGTTTCGGTGTTCGTGCTCTACGATATCCCCGGGCGCGACTGCGCTGCTGTAGCGTCGACTGGGGAGCTCGATGTCGATGCTGGGGCCCGCTACGAAAGCGAGTTCGTGGACGTCATCGCGGCCGCTTTCCGCGATCACGGTTCGCAGAGGATCGTGGCCATCTTGGAGCCGGATTCGCTCGCCAACCTCGCGACCAATCTCGGCATCGGCAAGTGCAGGGCGGCCGAGAAAGCCTATCGAAAGGCGCTTGCCTATGCCCTGCGCAAGCTCGCGATGCCGCACGTGTCCCTCTATCTCGACGCTGCGCACGCCGGTTGGCTCGGATGGGACGCGAATCGAAGCAAGATCGCGCACATCTTCCGGCAAGTGCTCGACGACGCCGGCGGCGTGGACAAGGTCCGAGGGTTCTCGACCAACGTCTCGAACTTCGACACGCTGAGCGACGGCGACGGTAAAGGGCTCGAGCCCACGGCCCCATGTCCCGATGAGCTCACGTACGTTGAGAGGCTCACTCAATCGCTGGCCGAAGTAGGCGTTACTGGCAAGGGCTTCATCATCGACACGAGTCGCAACGGTCGCGGAGCAATCCGCTCTCAGTCGGGCGCATGGTGCAACGTCAAGGGTGCGGGGCTCGGCGAACGTCCGCGCGCTTCCCCGGCTCCCGGTGTCGATGCCTACTTCTGGGTCAAGCCGCCTGGCGACTCTGACGGCGCTTCCGAGCCGTCGTCGCCCGGCTACGATGCCGCTTGCGCTCGCCCGGACAGCGCCTTGGGCGCCCCCGCGGCCGGCGCGTGGTTTTCCGAGTATTTCGTCGGCCTCGTCAAGAACGCGAACCCGCCTCTCTAGCGCGCGCAAAAGGCGGGTGAGGGCACGAGCACGCGTTTGCGTCCTAGAGCGGGCCGCGCCGGGTCAGATCATCGACGCGGTGAGGTCGGTCCTGGGACTGCGCCACAAGCCGCTTCGCATGAAGTCGGCCAGAGCCGGCTCGCGCTCGGCCATCGCAAAAAAACACGTCGACGCGCGCGCGAGGTGCCTTTTGGCCGTAGCCAAGGATATCTTCATGGCCTTGGCCACGTCAGTGAGCTCCTTCTCTTCGATGTAGCGCAGCTCGAATACGCGGCTGCTGTGGGGAGTGAGCTTTCCGAGGATCGACAGGAGCGTCGCGAGGACCTCGCGAACGTCACTCCCATCGTCGCGCGAAGGGGGCTCGGGGAGCTCGCCGGTCGGTGCGACCGCGAGCCACCAGCGACAGCGGCGCCGCCTGAGCTCCGTGCCCCCAACACGAAGTGTGATCCCGATGATGAAGCTACGGAGGGCTCCGGGATCTCGAAGCTGTGGAAGATGCTCGAACAGTCGCAGAAAGACTTCTTGAACATGGTCCTCGGCGTCCTGCCCGCCTACCGAACGACCGATTCTTGACCTCACGAGCGGCGAATACTTCCGCCAGATGGCAACGTGAGCCCGACGGTCCCCTTGCCAGGCTGCGCGAACTAGCGCGGCGTCGGCCTCGGACGAGTCTGAGGGTGCGGCGACTTCGTCGGCTTTCTGCGTCTCGGCATCCGGCACGAGCGCGATTGCGTCGTTCCACTTTGCGTCGGCAAGTCGGCGTGCGCTCGCGATGCCCGTGAAGAGTTGCGCATGCCTTTCGATCTGCGCGTCGACCAGCGCCATCGAAAAACCGTCGAATTCCCGCAGCGGGGCTGGCGCGACGGGCGGCCGCGCTGGGGATACCGAAGAAAGAGTCTGCATGCCGATTCATGTCCGGCATGTTTTCTTCGGATCATCAATTCGACCGGCACATTCTCCGGTACCGGATGTTTTCGTCGAACGACGCGAAACTGTTGACGAAGTCCTATGCCGAGAATTTGGCGATAGCTCTTCCGCTGATCACTGGGGTTTCACTTCCGCGGCAAAATTGCTGACGCAGAGGCGGGTCGAGTCAGGGATCGTTATCGCGGCGGCGGTATTCGTTGCGATGTGAAACTGGATCGATTCAATCTGCGTCGGGTCGAAGGCAGGCTCCATCGCCATCGTAAAAGACGGCTTCAAGCCCTGGGCGCCCGGCGTCGTGAGGTTGACGGTATAGTCGCCGTCGGCTGTAGCCGCGGTCGACCAGGAGTCACCTGACGAGTCGGTAGCGGGAATGGGCAGCTCGACGTTCACGCTCACGCCCGCTGGGATCCCCGTGATGTGGAAGGAGAACGCGATGACGTTGTTTGCCGTCGCGTTGTAAGGCATTTTCGTCCCGCCGACGTTGTTCAAGTCGAGGCCAATGCCGATTCCGAACATGTTCGAATAGTCGGTCCCAATGACCTTCGCTGCTGTTCCGCTGAGACACATTTGGCCGGGGGTGGTCTGAGGGAACGTGGCGACAAAGCCGCCTTCGCTTTCCATGGCCGGAGGCGGGAACGTGATCGAAGAGCACTCGCTCGCCATGTGCATCCCGACGGTCTCGCAATCCCCGGGCGGTGCGGCGTTGGGGCCCCACCCATCGCCATAGGCGTACCAGCTCCCTTCGATTCCGATCGAATTCGTGTTGGCACCGACGAATCCGTTCGCGTCTGGCGCGAGCATGACCAGGGTCCCTGCTGCTGCGCCGGAAGAGCTGCCGCTTCCGGCGGTCCCGCTGGACGCGCTCCCGGTGCTGGCGCTTCCGCTGCCTGAGCCAGCCCCTGAGCCGCCACCCATCTCGCTGGACGGGCCGCTCAGGCAGGCTCCCGACGCGAGCACGAGATACGAGACACCTGCGAGAAAAAGCCCAGAGCGAATACGAATCGTCACGAGAGCACCTCGAGAGTAGCAGGAGGAAGGAATGCGAGGGCGGCTCGCGAGAGACTCGCGCTTCCGGCCACACGCATAGTGGCTCGAGGGCCTCGGACGAGGCTCACGAACTTCGTAGCCGCGGAGCCTTTGCCCACGACCAGGGCCGCGTTGTCGGTTTTGCGAGCTGACCCCCGGGGCCCTTGCGACTACGCTCGAATGCATTTGCGTCTCTGGCTCTCAGGCCTTTTGGCTACCACCGTTGCGTGCGGGCCGATCGGGTCCAAGGCCGTGGCAGTGGTCGATTTATCGTCGTCGCAGGGCGTCGTCGACGCGAGCGAAAGTCCGCCACTTTCCGCCGGGCCGGACGCCGGCGGGTCGGACGCTAGCTCTATTGCCCCGGGTGGCTATTCGGTTGAGGGGCCAACGATTTACGACGCAAGCCACGTCGCTCATCTCTTTCACGGCGTGGACCGACCTTCGCTCGAGTGGAGCGCGATCGGGCAAGCTTTGTCGGCGCAGGACTACGCCAACATGGCCAGCTGGAAGGCCAACGTCGTTCGTATCTCCCTAAACCAGGACTTTTGGCTGCCGGGAGGCTCTCAATACTCGGCCGGCTATCCCGCAATCGTCGACCAGCAGATCCAGTGGGCGGAGGCTGCCGGTTTAGACGTCCTCATCGACCTTCACTGGTCTGATCGGGGTGATTTCGACACGACAGCCGCCCAGCAGCGTATGGCCGACGCGCACTCGGTGACGTTTTGGACGCAAGTGGCTGGCCTCTACCAAGGTGACGGCCACGTCATGTTCGAGCTTTACAACGAGCCGCACGACGTGACGTGGAGCGTTTGGCTCGACGGCGGCCCGAGTGGCGATGGCTTCATGGTCGCCGGAATGCAGGAGCTTTACGATACGGTTCGCCAAACCGGAGCGCAAAACCTGGTTTTCATAGCCGGGCTCGATTGGGCCTTCGATCTCTCGGGAGTTGCCACCAACCGCGTCCGCGGCTCGAACATAGTCTGGGTTTCTCACCCGTACGCGCAGAACGCGCAGCAGCAGCCGTCGAGCTGGTTCGGAGCCTTCGGCTACCTTCGTGCGACCGATCCGGTGATGCTCACCGAATTCGGGAACACGAGCAGCTGCGACACCACCTACGACTCTCAGCTCATCGCGTACACCGACGCCCACGCCATATCTTGGTCGGGGTATGCCTGGTTCGTGTCCGGGTGCGCTTTCCCGTCGATCATCAGCGATTGGGCGGGGACGCCGAGCGCCGCGGGCCAAGTCGTCAAGAGCGCGCTTCTCTCGTACTAGGGCTGCGTCCCAGAAGTCACGAAGCGCGAGTGGCTCGGCTTCGCCGAGCGAACGCAGCACTAGCCCGATGACATTGGGAGGCTGGCCGCTCCCGCCGATTTTCCTAGGGGTCCGCCCCACTTCGAGCCTGACTTCCGGGACGGACCCCGGGTCGCTGGGCTCACAGCCCAATCGCGTAACCGAGCTGCAGCCCTCCGCCAAGACCGGTCGTCGGGAACATCTCGAGTGCTTTCATCTCGAGCACGATGCCCGAGCTCGGCGTAATCGCGTACATGGCTCCCAGGCCCTCTGCCGCAAAGCCAAGCCCAGTCTTTTTCCATGCGACGTAGTTCTGCGACTGACCCGTGGCGTAGGCCTGCGTCGAGGCATAGACGTCGACTTGGACGCCGGCATCGACCTCGGCAACCCCGCCGGCAACGAGCGCAAAAAATCGAACCCCGGCCCGACTGAGGGGGCTGTGACCGAACCAGAAAGAGACGCGCCCTTCGGCGTGAACGGGAAGAAAGCTGGCCGCGCCTGGCCGCTGAGGACCCCCGTTGAAAGCGTACCCGAGTCGGCCACCGACCATGAGCTGCTGACCGATCACGCGATCGTATCCGAGGAGAATGCGCATCGTGGCAATCGCCGGTCCGCCGCTGACGGCGTCGTCCGCTCCCTTGAGGGGGACGCCGCCGTAGTAGCTCCCATGGCTGTCGAAGCAGGTGTACCCAGTCCCACCCGCGCATGCGTCTACGGCGGAGGGCATTGCCAAGACTTCGCCTTGAAAGCCGAGCGTCAGCCAATTTTTCTTGAAGGCTTCTCGCGTGCTCTCGTCGCTCGTAGCCTCGCACGCCCCGTCCAAACAGGCTTGCCCTTCGGCACAATCGGCATCCGCTGCGCATGCCCTCTTGTCCGAGCCGTCGTCGCACCCGGGAAAACCCGGCGGACAATCACTCTTTTGCGTGCATTGGGACGGAGGCTTTGCACCCGGAAGGTGCGGCGGCTCTCCGGTCATCGCAGTCACGATTTGAACGACGTGCGGCGTAACGAGCCTGCCGGAAACGGCCACGAGGTCGCCGTTCTCGTCTGTCGCCTGGATGAAGTACTTGAGGGCCCCGGTCGAATCACCGACATCGACGCACGGGATTTCTCCGCCCCAGCCCGCACCCAACTTTTGCAAGACCGCGGTTTTCCACTTCTCCATGCCGAAAGCCTTGTATCGGGCGATGACCCTAGCGGCCGTGGTGCCCCCGGCTAACTCGGCGTAGAGCGGCACGGGTGTGCGTATGGCCTGCGCGGCTGGGGGCGTGTGCTTGATATCGTCTTGTGCAGCAGCCACCGCGACGGCGGTGGGAGCCCTAGTCGGCG
>Ga0302325_10009298_pt1 | contig 21467 bp, 19 predicted proteins | sample Palsa_T0_2_FD_201948 | JGI IMG/M metagenome (GOLD analysis project Ga0302325, IMG submission 201948) | Peat permafrost microbial communities from Stordalen Mire near Abisko, Sweden - Palsa_T0_2 | ecosystem: Environmental > Terrestrial > Soil > Palsa > Peat permafrost | place: Sweden: Abisko...
CGAATGATCGACATGTGTTTCCCCAACCCAAAATTGCCCGATCGGCAAAGCGTTCGCGCCAATCGACGACAACGCCCTTCATTCTTCAACCCGAGAAGGAACGCCGCTTGCTTTCCGCCACTTTTAGGTGAAGTGACGGTCCTTTACAATTGCGGCAATCGCGATCTGGCTGCAGCGACGGATTCACTTTGAGCAATGCGAGCGCGCGCCCGATGGCTGGGAGTGTTGCCGACCGGCTTCTTCAACTGAGGTTCCACCCTCCCTCAAGGTGAGGGTGGACGAATGTCTTTATTCATCGACAATTATTCCGCGTATTTCAAGCCGATCTCGTAGACTCTCGGTTCGCCGTAGTTGATGACGCCGGTGGTATTGCCGGTCGCGATGTTGTCGTTGACGACGTTGTCGACTGTGGCGAAGATTGAGATGCGATCGCGGATTTCATATTCGGCGCGCAGGTCGAGCACTAAGGCGGAGCCCAGCTTGATCGTGTTGAGATCGTCTTCGAAGCGCGCGCTATCCCAATGGAATTCGGCCGACAGCACGAGCTTGTCGAGCGCCTGCCACAACGCGCCGCCGGTGATGGTTGTCGTCGGCGCTTCGGCGGGGCGTTTGCCTTCGAGCTTCGGATAGATGGCGAGCACGCCAGCGGACGGATCGACGCGCGCGTCGGTCAATGACAGCGCGGCGCGCAGCGAAAGCGTATCGGTCAGTTTTCCGGCGGCATCTGCTTCGACCCCCAGTGCATTGATGTCGCCCACATTGTTGCGCTGCTGGGTGGTCAATGTGGGTGTCGAGAGGCTCGGGACGGTCACGTTCTCCACCGCATTGTGCAGCTGGTTCACGAACCCCGTCGCGTCCCAGGAGAACCCACCGAGCACTCCGCCCCAACCCGCTTCGACGCCATAGAGCTCTTCGGGTACGAGACCCGCGTTCGCGTCCGTCACAACATTGCCGACGCGAAACGGCCGATACAGCTCGTTCAGTGATGCGGGGCGAAAGCCCGAATACGCCGCGACGCGCAGATATTGATCGCCGGCGAAATTGTAGCGGGCCCCGAGCCGCGCCGTCGGCACAACTCCATCGCGGCCGGGATAATCGTCGGACAATGTGACCGCGCCTGTCGCAAGACTCGTCTGCACCAGATGGCCCTGGCTGTCGGCCCAATAATCGGCGCGTACACCCGCCGTGAGCAGCCACTTGCCCGTGTCGTAAGCGCCTTCGGCATAGAGGCCGCCGACGAAAAGCTGCCCGCCCGAACGGCGGCCGGACGTGAAATGAACCCCGTTATAGGAATAATCCTCGCGGGATTCGCCGCTGTTGTCGCGCAGATCGCCACCCGCTTCCCAGCGGAAATCGCCCTTCGAACCCAGTGCCGCAGCGTTGAACCCGAAACCGAGCGCAGGGATCGCATATTGGTCGTTCGCCGGCGTAGCGACACTCTGTGCCCCCGGCACCGATCCCGACACAGAAACAGATGTGTTGGAAAGATTGCTGTCGATCAGCCAGCCCTGCGCACGCCAGCCGATACTGCCCGATGCTGAAGGCTCGGCGAATGTGAGGCTTGCCGTTTCGCCACGCGCTTTCGATTCCGCGCCCTGGAGGCCCGCACCCAGGTCTTGATCGTAATAGCCGACCCGCGCCGTCGCGATCACGTCGTCGAATTGCGTTTGTGCGCGCAAGGTCGCCGCGCCGTCGTCGAGCCAGGTATGCGTGTCCGCCGGGCCACGCTGCGATGGCACAACGGGAATCCACCCATCGGATTGCTCATCGTCGGCGCTACCGAACAGATCGACGTTCCCGAGCGCCACTCCGCCCGAAGCGCCACCGCGATAGGTGCCGAGATTTCCCGCCGACGCATCGGCCTGCGAAATGCCGTCCACGAAATCGCGTTCGCTCAAGAGGATGGTGCCGGTCAACGCGCCCGCGCCGTAAGGCCCCGAACCGGCGCCGCGCTCGATCTCGGCGCTACCGATATCTTCGTAGGGCATCGCGCTCCAGATGACCCAATTGCCGAACGGATCGTTGAGCGGCACGCCGTCGAGCAGCACCAACGCACGCCCCGCCCCCGACGGTGCGATCGAGCGCAACGAGACGCCGTCGGTCGTGGGGTTGGAGTTCAGGCTGGTCGAGCGGCGAAACAGCGAAAGTCCCGGCACCTGCTCCAGCGAGGAATCGAGCTGGTCGAACTGGCTGAGCGCAGTCTGATCGAGCGTGACGACGGAATAGGCCGCGTTGCCGACCGGCTCCGGCAATTTGGCGCCTGTTACGACAACCGTCTCGACCGGCCCGCTCGTCTGAGCCCAGGCGGGAAAACTGATGAGCCCCAACGCCACTGCCGCCGCGCCGCAAAGCGACCGCCGCAAGCTATTGGACATAATTTGGTCGGCTACGCAAAGCATAGACACCCCCGCCGTGTCCCCCACGGTGCCATAGCCTACATTTATTTTCCGCCCCCTGCATCCAAACCCGGGCTGGGCCGCATCTCAGATGGGAAAGGCGGTTTTCGGCCAAGCAGCAGAGCACATCGAGGGAGCGCAGCATGTTCGTCACCCATGGTTTGAGTGTCGTCGTCATCTTCTGGGCGGCGATCGCCTTTATGGTCGCCGTGACCAGCTTTTTTTCCTATCGGGCCCAGGCGAGCCATCACCGGATGCTGGAAAAGCTGGCCGAAAAGGGACAACCGATCCCTCCCGAGCTGCTGGCGGGCGGCGAGCGCGACCATCGCCGTTACCGCAGCCCGATCCAGTCGGGCATTTTTCTGATGTGCATGGGCATCGCCCTGGCGGTGTTTTTCTGGGCGATGGGCGGCGGCGGGGATTTCTTCGTCAACAACCACATGCCCAACTGGCTGCCCGTAATCGGCATCTTTCCGTTCATGGTCGGGTTTGCCCGCCTGCTCGGCGGCCTGTTCGACAGGCGCCCATAGCGACGAGGCATTATGCTCGCAACACATGAGCGACTCGAATCGGCTGGCGCAGAGCGCGGCGCAAGGGGATGTCGCCGCGTTCGCGGAGCTCGTGCGCCTTCATCAGGGAAAGCTGCGCGCGTTTCTGCGGCGCATGGCACGCGGCGATCTCGCGCTTGCCGACGATCTGGCACAGGACACGTTTCTCGAGGCGTATCGCAAGATCGGGCAATTCCGCGGCGAAGGAAATTTCGCATCATGGCTCACTCAAATCGGCTATTCGCGCTATCTGATGTACGCGCGCAAACAGAAGCTCGAGCCGCTCGACGAAACGAACGAGCCATCGCATGGAACGGAAACCGCGCTTCTTGCGAAGCTCGATCTCGAAACGGCGCTGGCGAGAATTCATCCTGCGAAACGCGCGGCGCTGACTCTGTGTTTCGCGGCAGGCTATACTCACGAAGAGGCCTCGAAGATCATGGATATTCCGCTGGGTACGCTGAAATCGCATGTGCTGCGCGGCCGCGAGGAGGTTCAAGCGATGCTGACCGCGTGGAAGGAACCGTCATGACGGATAATCTCGATCTGTTGCTGTCGCGGCCTCTCGACGAACCGGCCGATGCCACCTTCTCCGCGCGGGTTCTGGCGGGCATCGGACGAATGCGTGCGCGCGACGACAGCATTGAGATTGCCGCATGGGTCCTGGCTGCCTGCTGCATCGCGGCGCTTCTGCCAATGACTGGCGCCGGCCAAGTGGTCGCGCTGTCGGCCTCGCAACTGGCTGTTTCGATGCCTTTTGCCCTGGGCATCGCGTTGCTGCTCCTGACGCGCCTTGTGATCGACGTCGTGCCGGAGTGATCGCCGGACATTGGCAAACCGTCATCGACATCACGCCTTTGGGAGGCGGTGATGATTGTTGCGCGCGCACCCGCTAGAGTTCCGCCCGCGCCGTTGAGCGCGAACCATTGCGGGAGGGTCATTTGAAACAATCCACCATTTTCGGAGCGGCGCTTGCGGCTCTGATCGTTGGCGTGTCCCCGGCTTTTGCCGCGGCGCCCAAGATTCCGGCTTACATCACGGCGGCCGTCGCCAATCCGAACCGGCCGGATGCCGACACGAAACGGGATGCGGACCGCAAGCCTGCCGAAAGCGTCGCGTTCACGGGCATGAAGCCGGGCGATCGCGTCGTCGACATGATTCCGGGCAAAGGCTATTTCACGAAGATCTTCAGCGGAGTCGTGGGGCCCAAGGGTTGGGTCTATGCCTATCGCCCATCCGACCTCGACGAACTCTACAAGAAAAACAACGTTCCGCTGGTGCTGCCGCCCGATCCGAACTATCCCAACGTGTCGTTCATTCATGCGCCCATGGCGCAGTTCCTCGTGCCGGAAAAAGTCGACATCGTCTGGACATCCCAGAACTACCACGATCTCCACGACAAGTTCTTCGGTCCCGTCGACACGGCAGCGATGAACAAGGCGATCTTCGCGGCGTTGAAGCCGGGCGGCGAATTCATCGTGCTCGATCACGCGGCCGAAGCGGGCTCCGGCCTGCGCGACACCGATACGCTGCATCGCATCGATCCGGCGCAAGTGAAGAAAGAAGTGGAGGCAGCCGGTTTTGTGTTCGCGGGCGAAAGCAAAGTGCTGCACAACCCGGCCGACGATCACACGCAGAAGGTCTTCGACGGCTCGATCCGCGGCAAGACGGATCAGTTCATCTTCAAGTTCAAGAAGCCGGGGAAGTAGAACTTCGTTCTGGGTCTGACGGCCCCCACCCTAACCCTCCCCACAAGGGGCAGGGGACGGTTGGGCGTTCATTGTGGGCGACTGCGAACGTGCCTTTACCCCGCGAAAGCGATGCGTGAAGAACTTCCACGCGCCGTTATGAAGTATACGGAAAAAATCCCCTCCCCCCTGTGGGGAGGGTTAAGGTGGGGGGCGATGCAGGGCACCGCCCTTGTCGCCCTTACTCCGCGGCCTGCGCCCGTTCGATCACGCGTTGGACCTCTGCTCTACGGGCGTCGAACCGTTTGGCGATGAAATCATCTTCGTCCTGCAGCGCCTGGACGTCGGTCTGCGCATAGCCCATGACGCCCATCTCCTCGTAGCCCTTGCGGATATAATCGCCCCACAGGCCGATATCCTTTACGATGGGCACGATGCGCGCGAACAGCGAGTTGCGGAACTTTTCCATGAAGCCGCTCTCATACATGGCCGACGCGCATTCCTCGATCGGCAGATCGAGATGCTGCCACAGCTCGACCGCGTCGAAGCGGTCGCGCATCAGATAGGACGCTTCGAGCAGGAATTCCTCGCGCTCGTCGCGTTCGGCCTGGGTCAATTGCGGATAGAAATCGCGCAACGCCAGCCGTCCGAATGCGACATGGCGCGATTCATCCTGCATCACATAGGCATTCACCTGCGCGCAAAGTTGGTTCTGGGCGTTGTCGCGGATGGTGCCGAAGGCCGCGAGCGCGAGACCTTCGATCACCACTTGCATGCCGAGATAGGTCATATCCCAACGCGAGTCCCGCAGCGTCTGGTCGATCAGCTCCTTGAGCGGCTTCGTCATCGGATAGGCGACTTTGAATTTCTTCAGCAGGCTGCGATAGGCCTCCACATGGCGGGCTTCATCGATCGTTTGCGTCGACGCGTAGAATTTCGAATCCGCATCGGGCACCTGCGTCACGATCTTGGCGGCGCAGATCAACGCACCCTGCTCGCCCTGCATGAATTGCGAAATCTGCCAGGCCTGGAAATTGCGCCGGACAACTCCCTTCTCCTTTTCCGACATGCGCTTGTAGCAATCCGCCATGTGGATCGGCAGCGACTCTTCCGGCATGCCCTGGGGATTGTCTTCGTCGAGCTCCTGCGACCAGTCGATGCGCGTGACGGCATCCCACTGCATTTCCTTGCCTTTGGCATAGAGACCCATCATGCCGGCGCGGCCGTCGTCGTAATCCCAGTTGAAGACGGTGTCGAAATCCTGCTTCACCGACCAGGTCGAGCCTTCGGTCGAAAGCGCATACAGATCCTTGAATGCCATGGCGCGGTTCCCTCGATTGTCTTTGAGCCAGCCTAGCACAGACTGCGCCCCGGCAGGAGGGGTGGGAACATTTCGGGACCGCCGCGCGTTGAACCCCCGTATTCGACCGGTTTGAGGGGTATCATGCTGCGACTGGCATTTCTGTTTCTGATCCTTGGGCTTATCGCCGGGGTGCTCGGTTTCACGGGCATCGCGGGGGCGTCCTTTGCGATCGCAAAATTCCTGTTCTTTATCTTCCTGCTGATCTTCGTCGTGCTGCTGATCGTCGGCCTCACCGTCGCCCGACGGCTCGGGGCCTGATTCTAAAGTCAGCGTGGCGGCGTGCCGGTTGCGCGACGGCGATGCGCCAATTCCCGCGGCCCGTCGGGCTCCGCCGCTTCCTGCAGCAGCGTCAAGAGCCGCTTGTTCCAGTCTTCTGCCGGCGCCGCATAGGCGTCGCGAAACCACGGCATATTCTTGCGGTCGAAGACATGGTTGCGCAGGAAATCGATCGTCGCGCGCACCGGCCACTTCTTGGCCGCGTCGCGCTGATAGCTGACGAAGATGGGCGTCTGAAAGCGGATGCCGATATCGAGCGGAACGAACGCGTCGTCCACCAACGGCGCGTAAGTGGGAAGGAGCGCAATGCCCACTCCGCAGCGCACCGCCTCGCCCAGACACGCGCTCAGATTCGTGAACAACACCGTGTGTTTGCCGGCGTCATCGCGCGACCAGCTCGACCACGATCCCATGTCAGCCAGATAGGCCGACAGATCGAGCAATTTGTGCCGCCCCAGATCGTCGATGTTGCGGGGCACGCCGTGCAGCCGAAGATAATCGCGCGACGCAAAAGGAAGAAAATGCATGGAGCCGAGCTTGACCGCGACAGGCTCGGACTCTGCCGGCTCGTAATAGTGCACATGCAGATCGAAGATATCGCGCTTGTCTCCCGGCGTGTCGAAAGCGCCGAAGAGTTTGAGTTCGATGTTCGGATGACGGGCGAAGAACGGATTGAGAAACCGCGTCATCCAGTAACACGCGACCCCGTCTCCCATGAAGATGTTGCAATTGCCTTCGACGCGGCCGGAAGCGCTTGAGGCCTGGTTGGCGGCGCGCGACAGCGCCGCCTGCGCCGTGCTCGCATCGGTAAAGATGCGTTGACCTTCATAGGTGAGCCGGGGCCCCCGCCGGTCGCGGTCGAACAGCCGGACCCCGATAGCGCTCTCCAGCCGGGCCAGGCGGCGGCTGACGGTGGGCTGCGTCATTTTCAACCGCGAAGCCGCCCGATTGAAGCTTCCAGTCCGCACAACCTCAAGGAAGACGCGGAAATCGTCCCAGTCGACTTCTGCCAAAGCCGTCTGTTCGCCTATTCCCGCATAAGGCAATTCGTTCATAGTAACAACCCGTAGGTGCAATATGCTCCAATTTAGTACAAAATGAAAAATGTGTCTGCGTCCGGCGGGCCTCGCCGGTGATATAGAAAGCTGGGGTAATGAGTTTGTGCCATGGAGTCTAATCTTCGTAAAATCATACACTTAGCGCATAATTCCGAGCGCCGGGAGCCCCGTTTCCAGCTTCCCGACGGCAGCGTCATCTTCGTCCGGCAACCGTCGGATGACGAGATCGATCACCTGTACGAATTAAGCAAGACCGAGATATCGGACAGTGTCGCGGCGCTCGATCTTGTGAAGGACGTGTATAAACACAACTCCGACAGCATCTGGGGCGTGTATTATACCAAGGCCAATTCGCCCGATAATGTGCGATTTATCGGCTATTACGCGTTCCTCCATTTGAACCAAGTCGGCAGCCTTGCGCTCGAAAAAGGCACGTTCGATCCCGTCCTGCCCAAGCTCGAACAGCTTGTCTCCGAAGGCGAGCGGCCGATCGTCGTCTATATCTGGGCCATCGTGGCCAAGAAGGTTGCCCGGGTCGCGACGCCGCTCGTCGCAAAAGCGCTCGGCAAGGACCGCTATGGCGGCGTGCCGATCTACACAAGTGCGGCCACCCTGGGCGGGCTCAACACCATCAAGAGCTACGGCTTCGTCAACGTGCAGCCCAGCAAGATGGGGCTCGGCGATCTGTTCCGTCTCGACGGCGATGGCGCCGACGCGGTACCGGCGGCCTGACGTCATGCCCAAGGACCTGAAAGCCGTCGTCGCATCGACGCCAGATCTTATCGCCAAGGCGTTCGCGCTGCGCGCCGCCGTGTTCATGAGCGAGCAGAACTGCCCCTATGAGGAGGAGTTCGACGGCAACGACTTCTGTGCAACCCACATCCTGGGATTCGTCAACGGCCAGCCGGCGGCCGCGCTGCGGCTGCGCTATTTCGCGGGATTTGCGAAGATGGAGCGCCTCGCGGTACTGCCGAAATACCGCCGCACCCTCATTCCCAAGGTCATCGTCGAACGCGGCATCGAGATCATCCGGCGTAAAGGTTATCGCTCGCTCTACGGTCACGCGCAGAAACGCCTGCTCAAATTCTGGGGCCGTTTCGGTCTCAAGCCGATGCAGAAGAATTTTCCTCTGGTATTCTCGGATCACGAATATATCGAGGTTCATGCCGAGCTCGAACCGCATCCCGACGCCATCACGATGATGAGCGATCCCTACGTGATCGTGCGCCCGGAGGGCGAATGGGATGCACCGGGCGTGCTAGACCAATCCGCCGAGCGGCCCGCCACGAACCCCTATTAGCGCTCGCGCGAACCTTGTTCGCCCCAAGGCGGCTGGGCGATCCGGGTTTTGTTCAAAATCGCTACAGACCGTTTGTGCCGCAATTCCCAGGGAATAAGATGCGCGTTCCGACCGTCTAGAGTGGGAAGAGGCGGATTGATGACCGGCACCGCCGCGCAGGGGCAAGATATCCGTCGGACGGCAAAGGATAGAGGAGCAGGCGAAAAGTCGGGACGCTCCGACGGCACGCGCAACGCAGGGCATCGGCTCTCCGTTGCGGCGGACTTCGAAGCGACGCTTTCCTGCCTGCGTCCGATCTCACGATGACGGCCCATGAGGACTTCGTGACCGCGCTAGTTGCGCAACTCCCCGGCCTGAGGCGCTATGCGGTCGCGCTCGCGGGGAACGCCGCGTTTGCCGACGATCTGGTGCAAGACAGCATCGAACGGGCGCTTCGGCAGTCCGCACAATTGAGAGACTTGCAGCGTTTGCCCATGTGGCTGCGGCGCATTCTGCACAATCTCTACATCGACGAAATTCGCCGCAACAAAGGAAAAGGCAGGGAGCAGGATATCGCGGACTTGTCCGACCATCTCGAACTCAGCACGCCGGCTTCGGACGGCATGGGGCCCCGGGACTTTCTGAGGGCAATCGGCGCGTTGAGCGTCGAGCACCGTCAGATCCTGTTGCTGGTCGGTCTGGACGATCTCGACTATCGCGAAATCGCCGAGGAACTCGGCATCCCCATCGGCACGGTCATGTCCCGCCTGGCACGGGCTCGCGAGCGACTTCGCAATCTGATGCAGAACGATGCGGCATCGAATGTCGTGCCGCTACCCGCAAGATCGAACGAAAGATCATGAGCGACAATCCGGAAATCGGCGATATCGAATTGCACGCCTTCATCGACGGCGAGCTTGACGCCGAGCATGTCTATATGTTCGAGGCGCGGATGAAGGCCGATCCGACGCTGGCGGACCGCGTTGCGGCGTTCCGCGCTGACAAGGAGATGCTGAAACGCGTCTATGCGCCGGTAGCCGGCGGTCCCATTCCGGAAAAATGGATTGCCCTTGCGAAGAGTTCGGCGGCTCGAGGGCGCGCTCCGATATCCTGGCGTCTGGTCGGCTCGATTGCGGCCGTCTTTGTTCTGGGCGCGATCGGGGCGGTCGGTTATTGGGAACGGCGGCCATCAGGCGGCAGCGAAGTCGTGCAGGCGGCGCTTGACGCGCGGACGAATGTGTCACGCGCGCAAGAAACGCTATCGATCCCCGCCGGCGCCGATATCGGGACATACAACGCGGTTCTGAGCTCGACGGTGGCGCTGCACGTCAAGGTGCCGGACTTGCGGCGGGTGGGTTACAGGCTGACGGGAATTCTTTTGTATCCGCGCTCACCGGACGGAAACGCGGCCGAGTTGCTCTATCGCGACGACAAGGATCGGTCCTTCACGCTCTATCTGCGCCGCTCCGACGGTAAACCGCGTTTCGATCAGTTCGAGCGCGATGGCCTGCGCGTGTGTGTATGGCAGGACGAAGTGCTGAGTACGGTCATGGCCGGAAACGTGTCGACTGCCGCCATGCAGAGACTGGCAAGCCTCGCCTATACGGGCCTTACGCTTTGAGGGGCCCGGGAACGGACAGTCAACGGATCGATCTCGCAGACAGGGATGCCGGCGTGAAGAGGGTCGACGGATGCGGCGCCGTGACTTTGTAGGCCATCGGTTCGTCGTTAAAGGCGAAGCTGTAGACGTATCCGCCGAGTTCGAAATCGTAGACGAACTGACTCCCGAGAACGACCGCCGGCACCTCGGGCATGAGATACATGGTGGCTTGCCCGAACTTCCACAGCCTGCCCTGCTCGTTCCAGGAGTCGCTGTAGACCGCGAGCCAGGTATCTTCGTCCAGATAAAGGCGCCGGCGGGAGACGATGTCGTGCTGCCCTTTCGCGAGGATGCCTTCGACGACCCAGACACGGTGAAGTTCGTAGCGCAGATCGTCGGGATTGGCGTGTGCGCGTCCCAGGACCTCGTGCACGGACTTCGTATACAGGCGGTTGTTGTTGTAGGGAACGTAAAGCTCCTTCTTGCCCAGCAACTTGAAATCGTAGTGATCGAGGCCGCCGAAAAAGATATAATATTCGTCGAGGCTCTCGAACCCGTCCGCGTCGGAGTCCGGAACGTCGTAGGAAATGGAGGGGGCCTCGCGTACCCGGTGTTCCCCCGGCAGCAGGCGCCATGCGGCAAATGGGTAGCGCTTTGTGTTGATCGGTTGCCAGTTGAGATAGGCCTCGCCGACATCTCCCGGCGGGGCATCCGCGATATGCAGGGTCTTGAAGTAGTAGCCGCCGAAGGAGTCCGGCGCGGCGCCTTTGAAGTAATACGGAAAATCCGCCAACTCCTTATACGACTTCGTCTTCTCGGCGGTTCCGTCCGCCGCCACGACATAGGTGCTGATCTCGAGCTCGCGCGCCGGTCCCCAGAAGGCGAGAAGGTGATTCCACATTGCCTCGGTGCCGTCCCTGGGAATGGGAAACGGCACGCCGCCGACCGCACCTTCGACGCCATAAACGATGCCCTCGGGCGCAGCATGCGCATGCGTCGCATTGCGGAAGATGTTTTCGTAAACCCAGTCGGGCGCCGCCGCGCTGCGATGCGTCGGATAGATGTCCATGCGGTAGTCGGGATATTTTTCGAACAACTGCTTCGCGCCTTCAGGCAGCTTGTCCGCGTAGTCGCGAAAATTCCGGGACGTAATTGCAGTGAGCGGTTTTTCATCCGCAAAAGGATCGGGGCGGATATCGCCTTGCCGATATCCGCCGACGGCCGTCGTGTAGCCTCCTGCCCAGGCGGGAATGGTCCCCGCCGCATTTCCGGCGCGTTCCGCCCCGACCGGCGTCAATCTGGACTTCAGAGCCGACGCGTCCTGGTCGGACACACCGGCTCTCGCGACCGTGAGAATGCCTCCGACGACGAGAATCCCCCAGAGCAGACTGAAAAATCGCATGGCCCCCGAACCATTCCGCGCCCGTTTTCGAGGGCAATATCCCGGTCGTCATGCTATAGCCCATTTTGTCAGCGCGAAGCACAGAAAACCTTGCGATGAACAAGACGACCGCCCGCAGGCCGAAGATCGAGCCCATGCGTGCGCCGCTTCCGCGCAGCCGGACCGTGGTTGCGCTTATGGCATTGACCGTCCTCGGCTCCACGCCCGTTTACGCCGCCGACCTTTATTCGACCGACGGCTTCGATATCAGATGGGACAACACCATTCGCTATAGCGCGGCGCTCCGCATCGGCCCGAGCAATCCTAAGCTCCTGACGGATCCCAACAGCGACGACGGCGATCGGGATTTCGCACCGGGACTGATCTCGAACCGCCTGGACTTGCTGTCGGCGCTCGATATCTCGCGAGACGATTTCGGCGTTCATGCGAGCGTCGCAGCCTGGTACGACACCGTCTATCACGCGCGCACGGCCAACAATTCGCCCGCGACCTACAATCCGATTTCTGTGCCGAATACCCAATTTGCGATTGCTGTGCGGAATCTCATGGGCCAGGACGCGGAAATCGACGACGCATTCGCTTACGGCAATTTTGCGATCGACGAAGTTCCCGTCTCGATACGGCTCGGCCGGCAAACCGTCCTCTGGGGCGAAAGTTACTTTTTCGACGAGAACAGTATCGCGGCAGCGCAGGCGCCGGTAGACTACATCAAAGTCTTGAGCGCGCCGCAGGCTTACTCGGAGAATGTGTTTCTGCCGGTAGACCAGCTGTCGCTGACCGTGCAACCGCGGCCCGATATCGCATTGGCTTTCTACTACCAGCTCGGATGGCGCGCATCCCGCCTGCCCGGCGTCGGCAGCTATTTCAGCTACACGGATTATCTGGGCGCGGGCGACGAACGCATTCTCCTTGCGCCGGACGCATATCTCAGCCACGGAACCGACCGGATACCGTCTGCCGGCAGACAATACGGCGCATCGCTTCACACGACGGTCGACAATTGGGACATCGGCCTCTACGCGCTCAAATACGATTCGACATATCCCGTGGTCGAGCTCCAATCCGGCAACGGCGCGCAGTCGCCATCCGGCAGTGTCGGGGAATTCGCCCTCGCCTACCCATCCGGAATTGCACTCTACGGCGTGAGCTTCAGCGGCTATCTCGGGAACAACAACATCGCCGGCGAAATCGCGGCGCGCACCGATGCGCCGTTGCCCAGCACCTTGCCGGTATCGTCCTATTCCGCGACCCAACCTCCCGCCTACTATGGCAACGGCTATGCGGAAGGCGACACGCTGCACGCCCAGGTCTCCACCGTCACGACCTTGTCGCCGACGCGCGCCTGGAACAGCGCCGATCTCAGCGTGGAAGTCGCGGCAAATTATATTCTGAGCGTCACGCACGACTATGTCGCGCTCGATCCTTACCAGGACAATTTCGCCATGAACCTGCGGGCGCTCTTCGAGCCTCATTATTTCGAAGTGTTGCCCAACCTCGACGTCGCGGTTCCGCTCGGGTTCGGTTACAATGTCGTGGGTCGATCGAGCGCGAACTATGCGCCGAATTCCGGCGCCGGCGATTTCGAAGCGGGGGTCTCTGCGACCTATCTGTCGGTCTGGAAGATCAATCTCGGGCTGACGCTGTTCCTGGGCAGTGCGTCCAGCCAACCGCTGGCGGATCGCGATTTCGTCAGCTTCAGCCTTGAACGCACATTCTGAGCCGCCCCCGATCGGATAACGATCGAATTAATGGTTGCCGCCACGGAATAATCCCCGTCGCGATACGTCTTGTCTAAAAAGCGCGATCGAGGAGCTGGGGGCAACGCAATCGGCCGCCCCTGAAAATCCATGATTCGCATCGTCAGGCAATGTCGGCAGAGAAACGGGAGCGAAACTATGGAAATGCGAAAATATATCATCGGCATGGTGGCTTGTGGCGCCATTTCGGCTGTGGCTGCGACCGCGTCGGCTGCGACGCCTCAGGGAACCTTCAATGAAGGCGGCAATATCCTTATCTCCGATCAATTCAACAATCGCGTCATCGAGGTCGATCCGAAAGGCCAGATCGTCTGGCAATGGGGCCTGGGACCCAAAGACGTGAGCGCGAATTCCATCGTCGGCGTCAACGACGCCGAACGGGTGGGGCAGAACACGCTCATGGCCGGTACGGGTGCGCCCCCCAGGACCGAACCGTTGTGCAAGAAAGGATGCGCCGACAACCGCGTCATTCTTGTGAACCCCAATGGCGACATCCTCTGGCAATACGGTCAGTTCGGCGTAACGGGCTCGGCTGCCAATGAACTCAATGCGCCGGTTCAGGCGACCTATACCCCGAACCACACCGTTTTCATCACCGATCAGGGCAATCAGCGGATAATCGAGGTTGACCACAAGGGCAACATCGTCTGGCAGTACGGCACGACCGGCACCAGCGGAACGGGCTATGATCAATTGAACAGTCCCAATTCGGCCGAGCTTCTGGACAACGGGAACGTGCTGATCGCGGACGAAGGCAACAATCGCACCATCGAGGTGAACAAGACGACGTTGAATATCGTCGCGACATACACGATCGGCGGGACTTCCAATGCGCCGGCGTTTGCCAGCCGCCTGCCGAACGGCGATACGTTGATCACCGACGGCGGCAACAACCGCATCGTGATCGTGAACAAAAGGGACCAAAACGTCTTCGAATACGACACCGACACGCAAGCCGGCAGCAATGCCAATCCCGCCCCCAGCCGTGCCGTGCAAACCGTCAACGGCGAAATCGTCATCAGCGACCAGTTCAATCATCGCGTGATCGTGATCGGTCGAAACAAAAATATCAAAGTGCAATACGGCATTCTCAATGTGGCAGGCTATAGCGCGACCGACACGCAACCAGGACTGAATGCGCCGTACGACGCCAAGATCATCGGCGATTTCACGGGATTGACGCAGCCTTAAATGGCATTAGCGACGGGCGCTGTAGCGCCCGTCGCGTCCGGCCGTTCGATTTCGACGAACACGCGCACGCGACAGAGCTCCTGATCGTTGTCTTGGAATAAATCCGACCCTAGCGCGTCTTATCGTTAGGCTCGATCAAAATCTTTGCGAGCAATCCGTTTAACGCGATGGGGGCTCGCATGCTCGGCAGTTCGTTGGCAAAGTTGCGTTGTCATCCACTCGCTCTCGGCATGCTGGCGACACTTGCCTTTCTCTCGCCCCGTGAAGCGGCCGCACTGCCTTCCTATGCGCAGCAAACCGGTCAGCCATGCTCGGCATGCCATGTCGGCGCGTTCGGTCCGCAACTGAAACCCTTCGGCCGCGCCTTCAAGCTGAACGGCTATGTGCTGAGCGACGGCAAGGATCATCCTTTGCCCCTGGCATTCTTGATCGATGCGTCTTTTACGCACACCGCGACAGAGCAACCGAATCCCGCCCCGACGGCTTTGTTCGGCGCCGCCGGATCCAACAATAATTTCGGCGTCGACGAGGCTGCCATATTCTATGGCGGCCGCATCGCGCCGAATGTCGGCGCCTTTGTCCAGGTGACTTTTGACGAAGTCGCCAACCAGCTGCACTGGGACGATTCCGACATCCGTTACGCCCGGACAGGCAATTTGTTCGGCAACGATTTCGTTGCGGGCCTGACGCTCAACAACCATCCGACCGTGCAGGATCTCTGGAATTCGACGCCCGCCTGGGGCTTTCCATACGTGACCGCAGATCTGTTACCGACTCCTTCCGCATCGACGCTGATCGACAACAGTCTTGCCCAGCGCGTGGTGGGGTTGGGCGGCTACACCCTGTGGAACGACTGGGTCTATGCCGAGGTGGATGGCTACCAGCCGCTCGGCCTCGACGTCCTCAACGCTCTCGGCATCGTTCCGATCGCAGGCGCGACGAGCTATGACGGCGTTATGCCGTATTGGCGCGTGGCCGTGCAGCACGATGTCGGCAACAATTATTTCGAGGTGGGAACATACGGCATCGCGGGACGGGCGTTTCCGGGCGGCGATCAATCGGCCGGCACAACCGACAACCTCACCGACATGGCGTTCGATGCTACATATCAATGGGCCGGAAGCGAAGATCACTTCGTCTCAGCGCATGCGACCTACATCGACGAACAGCTGGATCTGAACGCCAGCAGCGCTCTCATCGGCAGCAATCTGCGCGACCATCTGTCGACGTTCCGAACCGACCTCACCTACAGCTATCAGGACACCATCGTTCCGACGATCCAGTATTTTTCCACCTGGGGATCGAACGATGCGGCGTATTGGGGAACGGCCAATGGTAGTCCGAACAGTTCGGGCTTCAAGGCCGAGATCGCCTATGTGCCGCTCGGCAAGATCGACTCCTTCACCCATGTCTACAACGCCCGCATCGCCCTGCAATACACCGCCTACACCCGGTTCAACGGAACGACGCAAGGCGCCTCCGACAACAACGCTCTGCTCGTGCTTTTCCAACTTTCCGGCGCGCCTTTGTGAGCCAACGGACGGGAGACGAAACAATGCCGAAACCCGTGCAGGTTTCCCGCCGATCGCTACTGCGAGATATCGCCGTCGGCGCGCCCGCGGCCGCGGCATTGACGGCTGTTTCTGTTTGCAGCGCGGCGGCGGACGGAAAACTCCCGAAAAGTCAGGCCAGATACCAGGCGGGACCCAACGGCGATCGGCAATGCGCGAACTGCGTCCATTTCGCAGCACCCGCCTCCTGCGAAATCGTCGAAGGCGCGGTCAGCCCGCAGGGTTGGTGTCAGTTCTTCGGCCGGAAAGCCTGACCCCGGCAGGACTTCACAGTCGCGGCGTAGGCATTTGAGCAGCCATCGCGGCCGTGCAAGCATCCCCTCGCCGCGCCACGGGAATGGGCGCGGCGAGAGCGGGTGATCTCTATGAACGGAAAAAACGAACCGACACAGCAGCCGGCGACGCTCGCGGCCCAGGCTCTGGGATGGGTCGACGAAGAGTCGCGCGCGATCTCTCCCAACCTGCAGACCTCTTCGACCTATCTGCGCGATGCCGATAATCAATATCGATCGGGACGAATCTATCAGCGCGCCGACAATCCCGCCTTCGACCAGCCCGAAGCATTGCTCGCAGCACTCGAAGGTGGCGCAGATGCGATGCTGTTTTCCTCCGGCATGGCGGCTGCCACGGCGGTGTTCCTGTCTCTTGCGCCCGGCGATCATGTAATCGCGCCCAAGGTGATGTACTGGTCGCTGCGCAACTGGCTCCTGGGATTTGCGCAAGCCTGGGGGCTTACGGTCGAGATCGTCGACATGACGGATTTGGCGGCGCTCAAACGCGCCGTGCGGCCCGCCAAGACAAAAATCGTCTGGGCCGAGACGCCAGCCAATCCATTGTGGGACGTCACCGATCTCGCGGCCGCGGCCGAGATCGCGCATGCGGCGGGTGCGCGGCTGGCCGTCGATTCCACGACGGCCACGCCCGTGCTGTCGCGGCCGATCGAGTTTGGCGCGGATCTTGTGATGCACTCGGCGACGAAATATCTGAACGGCCATTCCGACCTCATTGCGGGTGCGCTGGTCACGCGCGCCGAAGACGAGCTCTGGGCGAAGATCAAAAACGTACGCGCGCAGATCGGCGGCGTGCTTGGATCCTTCGAAGCGTGGCTGCTGTTGCGCGGCATGCGCACGCTGTTCCCGCGCGTGCGCACGGCCGTCGCCAATGCGCAGGCGTTGGCCGAACACCTGGCCGGGAAACCCAACGTGGTGCAGGTGCTCTATCCGGGATTGCCGGATTTTCCGGGGCACGCGATTGCCGCGCGCCAGATGAAGGGCGGCTTCGGCGCGATGCTCTCCATCCGGATCAAAGGCGGTGAACAGGCGGCCATCAAAGCGGCGGCGCATGTTCAGATCTGGAAGCGCGCCACGTCGCTCGGCGGCACGGAAAGCCTTGTCGAGCATCGCGCATCCGTCGAAGGCGCAGGCAGCCCCGTTCCGACGGACTTGTTGCGACTATCCGCCGGTATCGAAGATGTGCGCGACTTGATCGCCGATCTCGATCAGGCGCTCCTGGCTGCGATATAGCGGTCGACGACCTGCTCCAGCACTGTGAGCGGCACCGCACCGCCGACGAGCACCGCATCGTTGTAATCGCGGATGTCGAAGCGCGGGCCCAGCGCCGTCTTCGCCTTTTCGCGCAGGCGCAGGATCGTCAGCTTGCCCAGCATGTAGGCGCAGGCCTGGCCCGGCCAGACGCAATAGCGCTCCACTTCCGTGGCGGCCGACGCATCCTGGTCGCCCAGCGTATCGACATAATATTTGATCGCCTGCTCGCGGCTCCAGCGCATCGCATGCATGCCCGTGTCGACGACAAGGCGTACCCCGCGGAACATCGCGTCGTGCAGATAGCCGATGCGGCCGAACGGATCTTTATCGTACATCCCCATCTCGTCGGCAAGCTGTTCGGAATAGAGCGCCCAGCCTTCCATATAGGCCGAGAAAAACGACAGCTTGCGGATCATCGGCAGGCTCGCCTCCTCCTGGATGCTGAGCTGCAAATGATGACCGGGAATGCCTTCGTGATAGGTGAGCGTGGGCAAGGTCCAGCTCGGCACTTCCGCCGTGTCGCGCAGGTTGATGTAGTAGGTGCCGGGCCGCGAGCCGTCGAGCGCCGGCGGCTGATAATACCCCCCGGGCTGGCCCGCTTCGGTGTATTTCGGAATCCGTTTGATGACGAGATCTGCCTTGGGCAACGTGCGGAAATATTGCGGCAGTTTCGTCCGCACCGTCTGCACTTTCAAATTCAAATCGGCGAGCAGCTTGTCCTTGCCCGCGTCCGTGTTCTCATAGCGGAACTGCGGGTCGTTATACATTCCGCGCAGGCGCTCGCCGACCGTGCCATTGGTCATGCCGTGCGCCTTCATGATCGTGTCGATTTGGCCCGACAGCGTCTTCACCAGGTCGACGCCGGTCTGGTGGATGTCGACCGGCTTCATCGACGAAGTCGTCCAGTTGAGGAGCGAATCCGCGTAGTAGGAATCGCCGTCCTTCAATTTCCACACGCCCGCATCGTGCGTCGCATGGGCCTGCATGTCCTTGACAAGCGCGATCTGCCGGTCGAGCGCAGGGTATACTTTCTCGACGACGATCTTGGTCGCCTGTGCGGCATAGTCGTCTGGAATATTCTTGTCCTTTGCGCGGCGCGCGACCGAGGTGACGAGGACGGATTGATCGGCCGCGGTGGCGCGGAACTTGGTCATCTGCTCCAGCGTTTTCGCAAGCGCGAAATCGGGCGGGATGGTGCCCAGCGCCATGTCATGGCGCACGACCGCGTCTTCCTGGTCCATGGCCACGGCAAACGCTTCCAGCCGCGAAAGATAGGCATCCGCGTCCGACTTCACAGCGATCTGATGCTGGCTGTCGAGGAAATCCGGAATGCCGTCATACGCGCCCGTGAGCTGGCTGATGATATAGGGCGCGCCCGCGCCGCCCGGGCCGTAGTCGTAACGCTGGTTGGCGGCTTCGCCGGTCTGGAGATTGAACTGCACCACGTCGTAATTGATCGCATCCATGCCTTCAAGCTTGGTGCGGTCGATCGTGAGCAACTGCTTGAGCTGTGCGGTGTTGGTGGTCTTATCGCCGGCAAGTGCTGCGAGCGAGCGATCGTCCAGCTTGCTTTTTTCGTAGGCGCGCGCACCGGTATCGAGGCCGAGTGTCGTCGTCGTTTCGGGAGAACGGTCGAAGCCTTGCTGCACGAACGCATCGAACAGTGCGTACATGCGCTGCGCTTCTGCGTTCGGCGGCAGCGGCGCCATCGCGGCAGAGGCCGCACGCAGGGGCGAAGTGAAAAATGCGACCGCCGCGGTCGCGGCTCCGGACAATAAAATGTTGCGGCGATTAAGCATGTTGGCCCTCGGCGAATTGTGCCCGGCAGAGTTATGGGCGCGGGTCCGCCTCGGCAAGTTGCAAGCGTGCCACACGCTTCACATTCCCGTGCAACCACGGCGCAGAACTGCTGCGCACGCCACGCATGGCGTTGAAACAGTCTCTATTGCGGCACGCCGAATTGCTTGGCGAGATAGGCGGCCGTGGCCGTGTCCGCGCGCTCCCATGAAATCCAACGTTCGAAACCGTGAATTTCGTTGGGGATCACCATCTCCTCGTAAGTCACATGCTGCGCATCGAGCCGGCGCGCGAGATCGACCGTCTGCTGGAACGGCACGTTGCGGTCGTCGTCGCCCTGGATCAGCAGCACGGGCGATTTCCAATGCGCGACATCGGCATCGGGCGACGATTGGAACGCCACCTTGATCGCCGCGTCGAGATCGCCTTTCTCGTAACGCTTCTCTTCGGGATCGCCATAACGCCCCACAATCAGTCGCGACCAATCGTGCACGCCGTGAAAATCGACTCCCGCCTTGAAGATGTTCGAATTGCGGGCGAGCGCCAGCGCCGTCAGATAGCCGCCATAGGAACCACCCCACATGCCGATGCGCTTGCCGTCGACGCCTTTGGTGGCTTGCAGGAATTTCGCGCCGGCCAGCACGTCCTTGTATTCGGCTGCGCCCGTCGGACCGCCGTGATCGGGATTGTGGAACATGTGTCCATACCCAATGCCGAGGCGATAATTGATCGACAGCACGACGAAGCCATGCGCCGCGAGATATTGATTCACGGCATACGCGTTCGAATAGTAATCCATGTAGTGCCAGCCCAGCACCATCTGCCGCGAAGGCCCGCCATGCACGAAGATGACCGCGGGCTTTGCGGCCGCGCCGTCGTCACGCTGAAAGAGCTGGCCGTGAATCGTCCATCCGTCTGTTGTCCTGAAGCTCACATATTTCGGCACAAGCAGCGCATCGCGCGGAAAATCCGCCGGCACGCCGCCGCTGTTCAATTCGCGCCGGCCGTCGCTGCCGACTATTCCAATGCCTGCCGGTTGCTTCGCGCCCGCATCGATGAATGCGACATGGCTATCGTCGGCAACCGCCGGCGACCATTCGAGGCTATCGCCCACGGTGAGTGCCGCAGGCGTCGCCGCATCGACTGGCACGCGGAAGATGTGGCGGCGATCTTCATCGTCTTTCGTCGTGCCGGTGTTCGCGCCGTAATAGAGGAAATGTTCGTCGCGACTCTCGACCACGTTCTCCACCATGAACGCGCCCGGCGTGAGCAACAGCGGCGTGCCGCCGCTTGCTGGAATCGAATAGAGATGCGGCCAGTTGTCGAGATCGGCGAGGAACACGACGCGGCTGCCCGCGGCCCAATGCAGATTGGCTTCGCCCGGCGCATCGGGGAACGAACCCAACAGCGTGTTCGGGCTTTGCCACACGAGATGCGCGTCACCCGACTGCGCATCCGCAATCCAGATCGACCACGGATCTGGCGTCTGCTTGAGGATCGGGCGCGGCGCACCGCCATTGCCCGGACGGCGGGCGAACAGAATCCGTTTGCCGTCGGGCGACCAGCGCGGCGAGACGGCGAAATCCGTCGACGGCGCGGGCCATGCGAGCGGCTTGTCCTTCGCCGTATAGATTCCGATGAGCGCATGATCCTCGCGGTTGGAAACGAACGCGAGCCGCGAGCCGTCCGGCGACCATTGCAGCGAACCGTCCTTGCCGCGATCGAAGAACAGCTGCACGGGCTTGCCTTGGCCCGCGAGCGGTGCAGTGAAAACCTTGTGGTCCGCGATATAGGCCAATTGTCCGTGTACGGATATTACGGGCGCGTCGCCCTCGGCGACCTTCACGGGTGCTGCGCCCGCGAGCGAAGCGGACCAGATCGTCACCTTGGGCTGGTCGGTCGAGGAATCGGGATCGGGCGCAAGATCGCCCGGCGCGTCCCAATTGGCATCGTGATCGCCGCCGCGCACATAAAGAAGCGTCCTGCAGTCGGGCGAG
>Ga0302325_10009299_pt1 | contig 21467 bp, 18 predicted proteins | sample Palsa_T0_2_FD_201948 | JGI IMG/M metagenome (GOLD analysis project Ga0302325, IMG submission 201948) | Peat permafrost microbial communities from Stordalen Mire near Abisko, Sweden - Palsa_T0_2 | ecosystem: Environmental > Terrestrial > Soil > Palsa > Peat permafrost | place: Sweden: Abisko...
AGATGTGACGCCATTAGCCGTGGCCAGCGGAACGTTGCTGCACAGCGTATTCGCGCCGTTAGTGAATGTAATGTTCCCCTGCGGCGGCGGAGTCGCGGCGCCGGTATAGGCCGCCACGAAGGTTTCTGGAGTAGTGACCACTACATTTTGGTTCGGAGCGATGCTGTTTGAGGTTACCGAGAAGGGCGCGGCAATCGCAGCGATGGTTAAGTCGCTGGAGAGCGATGTGGTGGGTGAAGCGTAGGCCGAGTTAGCGCTGACGTAAGTCGCGGTAATATTGTGTGCGCCGCCTGACAGGTTGGACACTGTAACCGAAGCCGTAGCCTGATTGGGGCTCGGACCAGCCGTAACAGTCTGCGCCGTTCCAATCTGCGCGCCGCTATTGGCGGCGTCGTTAAATGTTAACGTTCCGGGAGTGGGTGCAGAACCTGCGCCGGTATCGGTGACGATGGCGCTTATCGTGACGCTCTGCGCAAATGCCGCCAGGTTGGAGGGCGAATAGGTTGGCGCGCCCACCGTGTCGGCGATCGACGCGGCCGGCGACGTGACGTTCAGCCCGTTCGAGGTGGAGACTGCAAAGTTTCCGCCGCCCGGGCCGGCGGAGGTAGCGCAAATCGTGTAGTTTCCGTTTGCGAGCGTGACCGGGCCGCTCGAATAAGAACCGCTGCCGTTCACCTGAATGCCCGCTGGGGTCAGCGGTGTTCCCCCGGCGCAGCCGATTTGGATAGCCGCGTTGAGGGCAGAGTAAGAGTAGAAAAAGGTGGTCCCCAAATTCGCCGTGGCCGAACTCGGCGCCTGGATAGCCAAATCCGCCGAGAAGGTAAAGATGGCGCCGGCCGCAACGGTAACAGCCGGCGTAGAAGTCGTGACGCCGGCCTGGTTCACGGTTAGCATGGCGCCACCCACGATAGCGGCAGAACTGGCATTGTATCCGGGCCCGCTGGCGGTGTAAGTGGCGGTGACGGCATAGGGACTGCCCGAAACGGCGGGACCCGGCGCGGTAACGATGCAGGAGAAAGTTCCGTTGGAACCGAGGTTTACAGTGAACGACCCGGTTCCGTTGCAACCTCCGGTGATTCCGGCGATAGTGACGCTGCCGCTGCCCGGCACGCCTCCGCCGACAACCGCGGCCACGTTCCCGCCGATGGTCAGCGGTTGGCCGTATACGATCGGATTGGCCGAGAAGCTTGCGGCGGTTGTGGTATTAGCGGATGCGATCGTGGTGGAAACACTATTCGCCGAAGCGCTGGCTGTATTGACCGTGTCGGCGTTGTTTGCGTTGTACTGCGCGGTAATCAAATAAGCGCCGCCCGCATTCAGCGGCGGGATGGGAACCCACGAAGCCATATAGTTAGGAGCCGTTCCGGTAAGACCAGACAAAGGAATAGCGGCGGCGCCGCCGTTGTAGGCGGCCGATCCGTTTACCAGGAACTGCGCTTGTCCCGTGGCGGCGCTGCCTTGAGTCGTCACCGACGCCGTGTAAGCCGCGGTATCGCCATACGGCGTGTTTCCGCTGGGGCCGCCCGTCATAGCCGTGGTAGTCGGCGTGTCCGCCGAATAGTTAGTATCGTTGATGGCGGAGGGTTGAGGGTTGTAGGTGAAGGTTGTGTCCAGGTACTCCACGCCGATTTTAGTGATGCCCGCAGGAATTGCCGGAATGGTAAAGCTGCAAGTGCTCGAAGACGCGCCCGTAATCAGACCGTACTCCTGAGTGTTCGGTTGGTTGGGCGCCACCGTGCAAGGCGCCACCGGAGTGGTAGCGTTGGCCAGGTTGCAGTTGTCGTTCAGGCATGGAATGATCACGCCGCCCGGAACGGGATCGCCCTGAGGGCTTGTCACCGTCGCCAGAACGGTTACGCTCGATCCGGGCGCGGCGGCGCCGGACACCGGAGTGAAGGCGAAAGCAATGCCGGCGGTGAGCGCAGAGGCAAATGTGCTCTCTGCCCGGAAGCGCCTGCCGGCCGCGGTGACGATATAACTCACCCCCAGATGGCTCCGATCCACCGTGAATCCCGTAATGGTCACGTTCCCGGCGCTATCGGCCGTGCCGGCGGCAGTGAATTCGATGCGATGCCGATCTACCGGAGACGCCGCGATCTGCACGGAAACCCGCTCACCCGGCTCCCACCCCGCGCCCGAGATCTTGACCGGCGTACCCGGCGCATAATCGGGTCGATCGGCGCCGATGGTTACATACTCGAATCGATCGCTGCCGGCCAGGGGTCCGGTTTCATTGCGGCCACCCGCCACCAAAAGGGTTCCTGGAAGCAAAACGGCCGAGACATAGTCCCGGCGGCTGAGGGTCATGGATGACGACGCTTGAATGGCGCCCGTCCAGGGGGCATAGGTTTCCGTGGAAGAAAGCACGCCGGAATCGCCGGTTCCTCCCATGATCATCACCGCGCCATTCTCCGGCAGCGCATAGGCGGAATGATTGGCTCGCGGCGCCAGCAGATTCGGCCCCGCTGTGGAAACGCCCTGCGCGGGATCGAAGATTTCCGTCGAGTTCAACAGGCTCCCGTTGATGTCCAGCCCGCCGGATATCAGAACCGTTCCATCCGGAAGAGGCGCCGCGGCAAAATCCTGCCGGGCTTGCGTCATGGTTCCCGATACCCACGTCTGTCCGAGCATGGCGTCGAAGATTTCCACCGAGTTGAGCGTTCTTGAATTGGCATCCGTGCCGCCCGCGATCAGGATCCGCCGGTGCGGCAGCGCCGCCATGGCAAACGAGGTCCGCGGCGTTTGCAGAGTTCCGGCAGGCACGAACCCCTGAAGCGACGGAACGTACTCCTCCACGGTCCCCACTATCCCGGATGCATTGGTCCCGCCGGCGACCCAAACCGCGCCCCAGCCGGTCAGCACGGCGCGATGACCTTCGCGAGCCGCCGCCAGGCTCCCGGTTTGCGTCCAGGTTTGTTTCACGGGATCGAAGATCTCCGCCGTGGCGAGAGCCCCCGTTCCATCGTTGCCGCCCATCGCCAATACGCGGCCGTCCGGAAGCGTGGCGCAAGCGGCGCCGGCGCGCGCCTGGTTCATGGGCGCTGTCTCGGCGAACGCGCGTCCGGTTGCGTAGATTTCCGCTGAGTTTAGGGGGCCCGAAATTCCAGCGCCGCCGGCTATCAGCAGCGCGCCATCCCGCAGAATGGCGGCGCATGCCTGCGATCGTGGAGCGGTCATGGCGGCCGCGGAAGTCCACCGGTTCAAGCCCGTATGGTTAACCTGAGCTTCAAGAATGGGCGCCGCAACGGACGCCATAGCTAAACAAACGATGAATCGCAAAGTCACGCGTCGCACAAAAGCCTGCGCACCCTACGCCGGAACATTTTTCGTTTGACTGACCACAAGAGGAATGGGATCATCCCGATCCCGAGCATCGCGCGAGACGACAGTTCCGGAGCGGCGCCGGCTTCCAGTTCATCGATGAACCCGCCATTGGGATCGCTGACCGTCAATTCGACGCTGGCGATGCGGTCTTCCGGATCGTAGAATTGCACGTACGGAGCGGCGGTACAATCTTGCGGCGGCCCTTGATTGAGCGTCGAACAGACGCCGCCCGTGCCTTGGTCGGTCACGACATAAGTCCCGAGCACCGCCCCATTTGAGTCATAAGCGATCAGCGCAGCCGTGAAATTCAACTCCGTTTCCGCGGTCACCTGAAACTCGACAAAGCCGAGAGTCTGGGCGAAGCTCAAGGTAACCTTGGCGTCTCCGGGGTTGGACGCTCCGGTAGGAGCGATGATTCCCAGCAGGTTGTCTCCATAGGGAGGAATCGGGGCGCCCGACGACGTCGGGGTATTAAAATCGCCTGCGAACGTCGTGGTACCAGGCGGGACTACGAAGCCGGACGGCAGCCATTGATCGAAAGTGGCGCTCCAGGCATAGCCGGCGTTGTAAGCGCCCTCCAGATTGTCGTAGGAAGTAATGGTGACCTGGTCCCCGCCGATCGCTCCATACACCGGTCCGCTAATTTGGCCACTGGCCGCGGAAAGCACGGTTCCCCAACTCATCGAAGCCGTGGGAGTGGATAATGCCTGATCGCACGCCTGGGTGACGATCGGTCCCTGGGGTCCGGTTTGCAGCGTGCAGAGAATGCTGGCGGCCTGCAGAGGTGCTGATGCTGCGGCTAAGAGTATGGGCGCGAGATGGAACAGCCGCCTTGGCATTCGATCAATAAGGTAGTGTGGCCGGGAGGAATAAATTCTCACGAACTTGTGGGCAAGCTAAAGCATGCCCCACCTTACTAATGCTGCGGCAAAGAGGATGAGTGCGATATGTAAGAACCACCTTGGCATTCGATCAACAAGATAGTGTGCCTAGGCGGATTAAATTCTCAAGAATTTATCTGTCGCCGGAGGCGCGTTCGCGCTGGTAGGCGGTTTTTAGGTATTTGCTGGCTTCGTCTTGCGCGCCTTGGGTATTGTCCTTGGTGCGGATCGCCTGGTTATACTGATCCACGGCGCGGTCGCGCTGACCGCTGATGTCGTAGATCCAGCCGAGATGGATCCGCGACCACACTTCGGTCCATTTCGGGTCGAGGTCGCCATCGAGCGCCAAGCGGAACTTGTTGGCCGCTTCCTGATAGTTGTTCTGCAGGAAGTAGGCTTCGGCGATGCGGTAATTGGCAAGCGAACTGGTGCGCTTGGTTTCGAGCGCCTTTTGGTATTCCCGCAGCGCCTCGCTGAAATCGCCCAACTGCATGAATTGCTCGCCGCGGCGAATGGCTACCGCCACGCGAATATCCGGATCGTAGCGCAGCACTTGATTGTTCGGATCGATGACGATCTTCTTGGGTTTGCCGAACGTATCCACGGAAAACTCCGAGGACGTGCCCATTACTTCCACTTTCTGTTCTTCGGGGTTGCCTTCGGTTTCGATCCGCAAAGTTACCGGCATGCGGAAAGTATCCAGATCCTGCGTGATCTTTCCCATCACGCGGAAGCCGTCGGCCGCGCCACCGCCCTTGTGGATACGAAAGACGGTGTAATCCAGCTTGAATTCCGGGGCTCCGCTCGATTCGATCCATTGGATGAAGAAGTAATCCAGGCTTTGGCCGGTAGCATCTTCGGCGGCCTTGCGAAAATCGTCGGTGCTCACCGGCTTCCAGGTATTCTGGTGCAAGAAGTTCTTGAGCGCCAGGAAGAATTTCTCGTCGCCCATTACATGGCGCAGCATGTTCAACACGGACGCCCCTTTACTCCCGGTAAGCGCCCACAACTCGGGCGAATAATCCTCCAGGCGCCCGGCCTGAATTACCGGAATGTTGTCCACGGTGAGTGCCGCCACCATCTCGCCGCGCACCTGCGTTTCCATAGCGCCGGCGCTGATGGAGTGCTCCGTCCACAACGCCTCCGAGTACGTAGCCATGCCGTTTTCCAGCCACAAATGATTGCGCGAAACCGGCGATACCAGTTCCTCCCACCACTGCCGGGAGATCTCGTTAGCGAGCACTTTGGAATTTACCCGTGTTCCAATGGCCGAGGGCGAGAGGAAAACCAGGCCCGGCGCTGCGTAACCGTTCGGCGCCCCCGCGTCGGTCTCCACCAGGGTCAAATTGGCGGATGGCGGCAATCCAAAGAGGCTGGTGAATTGCGTCATCATCTTCCCCGCCGCATCGCCGTAAGCTTGCGGCATGCCCGCTTCCTGCCCCCGGAAGTAGATCGCGGTTTGGGCGCCTTCCGACGCAATGTTCGCCGGCGGACCCTTCACCACCGCGATGCTACCGGGAAAAGAGTGCCGCTCCATCTTGAATTCGAACAGATTCTTATCGCCTTGCGTCTGATGCGAATCGATTCCACTACCCACCACGGAGTAGCCGGTGGGCACGGTCACACGTATATCCGCGCCAAAACGATCGGCGGTGTATCCGCTTACCGGAAACCACCGCGCGGGATACAGCAGGAAGGCATAATCCGGATGGATGGCTGCGAATTTGATGCCAAAGACCGGCGATTCCTCCTCGCCGGTCAGCTTGCCATCGTAATAAAAAGTTACGGAGTACGGCTGGCCCTTGGGCAGCGGCTGGCCAAAATTGAGACGGACGCTGAAATCCTGCTGGCTGCGCGACGCTTCAATCTGCTTGCCCTGCGCATCCACCACGCGCGAGACGTTCAGCGCGTTGTTCAACTCGAAGCTGGCGTTGGTCAGGCCGTCGTCCACCGGCGTGAAACGCACCGTGCATTTGGCGGTGATGCTCTGCGTATTGGGCGAGATCTCGGCGTCGATGGCGTAATCCTGGAGCTCGATCCGGTTGCTGCGCGCCGGCGGCTGCGCGGCAGCGGGAAACGCCGCCAGAAAAAATAGAGCGGCCACGGCGGGCACGGCTGTCCAGATACGCAAATCACGAAACATGTGCGGCTTGTCCTTCCAAAATCTCTTGAATGATGGCAGCGGCGCGCTGCGGCGCGTTGCCTCCGCCGGATAATTTCTCGCGGACTTCGGCCAATCCGGCTTGCATCTGTTCGCGCGCCGACGGGTCGGTCAACAACCGGAGCGCCTCGGACGCAATCCGCTCGCCCGCCATCTGGCCCTGCATCAACTCCGGCACAACGGCTCGGCCCGCGATTAAATTCACCATGGAATAAAACGGTACGTCCACCAACATCTTGCCCATCGCCCAACTGGCCGCGGTCACCTTATAAAACGTCACCATCGGCGTTCCCAACAAAGCAGCTTCCACTGTCACCGTACCACTTGCCGCCAACGCCACATCCGCATGCGCCATGGCGTCCCAGCTTTCCCCTTCGATCACCCGGATGGGCGAGTTCCCCAGCCGCTGACGAAAAAACTCGGCCCCGGTAGTGGCCGAGGCCGGCAGCAGCAAATTTACAGGCCGCTCCCGGGTCAGGCGCTCCGCGGCATCCATCAGCGCAGGCAGATGACGCGCCGATTCACCGCGGCGGCTGCCCGGTAACGCTGCTACCAATGGACGAGCGGGATCTAATCCGTGTTTCCGGAAAAATGCATCTCTGGCAAGGGCGGGCTTGACCAGCGCGGCTAAGGGATGGCCGATATAAGTTGCGCTAACCCCTTCCCGCTCAAAGAATTCCTGCTCAAACGGGAAAATGCACAGCAGATGCCGTAGTACCCGCCGCATGGTTTTCAAACGTCCCTTCCGCCACGCCCAGACCTGCGGCGCGACCAGATAGGCCACCGGGACTCCGCGGGAATGGAGCTGTTTAGCCACGCGCAGATGGAAATCCGGCGAATCGGCCAGAATCGCCAGATCGGGCTTTCTCTCATCGGCCGCCGCCAGCAACTTGCGGTATTCGCGATGGATTCGCGGCAGATGCGCCACCACTTCCACCAGCCCGACGACTGCCAGGCTGGCGGCATCCACCACGGTGGTTACGCCGGCGGCGCGTAATCGCGGGCCGGTGCAGCCGAAGAATTCGGCATTGGGCCAGACCCGCCGCAATTCTTCCACCACCAAGGCCGCGTAAAGATCGCCCGACGCTTCCCCCGCCGACACTAGAATGCTGCGGCGCATATCTTTAGCTTAATCTTCTCACGGCGGTTGGGAGGGGCGTAAAGGATAGAGGCTGTGAATTTTAACGCGGAGGCGCTGGAGTGGCGGAGGCAACGCGGAGTCCTCTGAATGCAAGGTCTTCTCCGCGTTGGCTCCTCTTTCTCCGCGCCTTCGCGTTGAGATCGATCATACGGGCCAAGCCATCTCTCCCCCACGCTCTGCTACAATCGACACTCCCCGATGCCTCACGAAGAAGAACGGTCGAAAACGGCCGTGGACGAGCTGGCCGCCCGCTTGCGCGGCGAAATGATTCCGCTTACCGGCAAGTTTTCGTACTTCTCCACGCTGCCGATCGCCGAAGAGGATCTGCGGCAGTACCTCAACGACCCCATTGCCGCCATTTCCCCCGCCGTCACCGCCGTGCTGCCGCAAATGGGCCTGCTGCTCGCTCCCTATTTGGAAAAAGGCTCCGGCAAGGAAAAAGACAGCGTGGTTTTCGCGCATCCCAACGATGGCCGGCAAATCATGAGTTCGCGCTGCGATCTGGAGGGAATCACCGTGCTCGCCCTCGGCGCCAAGGACGTCGAGATCGCCGATTACCACTACCAGCTTTACTCCGCTCTCTCCGAGGTAGTCGCGGACCATTGGCCGCCAGAGGCGCAAGAACGCTTCTATCGCGCTCTACGCGAGGAATTGAACGCGGAAATCCACGGCGAGGTAGACGAAAAGAGCTGGCACTTTAAGCAAGCGCTGCTGCGCCGCCAGACCAACGTACGCAAGGAAACCAAGCTGTTCCGCGATTACGCCCGGCAATCGTTTGTGGATACGCTCACCCTTTACCTGCACGGCGCCTGTTGCGACATCGACGTGGAGACCGGCCCGCGCCAAATGCCGAGCCGCTACTTGCGACGCAGGCTCGAACTGCTGATCGAGCTCTTCCCGCCGCCGGAAGGCTACGCGGTGCTGCCCGAGCAGTTGAAGAGCCGGTAGGGGGTAGTGTCCTAATGTGCAGTGGTCCTAAAAGCTTACCGGGAAAAAAGCCCAGCCGTTTCGGGCTGGGCTCTAGGGGCGCCGGTAAATCGTGCCCACCGGGTCCTTAGTTCACCTCGGTTTTGGGCGTTGGGGGCTGCGGGGTCGGCAGCGGCCCTTGTTGAACTTGGCCAGGCTTTAGCAAGCCGAAATTTGCCAGCAGGTTTAGCGTGCGCTGGGCGGAGCCTGCCAAGTTGATAGGACAATTCTCGAACGTCGTGTTTGTCCAAGCATAATCCCCGCCGCTATAAAGCAGCGTGCAGTTTTTGAACCGGCAGTTGATGAAGTTTTTATCGTCAAGCGTCATGGTTACGCCTGTATCGTTTTGATTTTCAATTGTTTGCATCGTATTTCCCTCTTTTTTGTGCTTGAGACAAAATATCCTCTTGACTCGAAATCGGGTTTTTGGGTATTCTGGAGCTGCGAGACCTCAGCACTACCTGTAGCCCGGTTCGCAACCGCCATACAATATAGAGTATGGCGGTGACGGAGCTATGCTCTATTTTCCCTTTCCTAAGATCTTTTTGCAAGCCTCCTTTTTCACGCCGACAGCAGGTCTTGTAGGTTCCAAACCGCGCCGCCAGCCCACAGAAAACAACAAAAGGGGGTTCCAGCTTGCGATTAGCCTGTTGGTCCCTTGTTTTGTGTGGCATTTACCCCATTATGCAATTTTGCATTGGTCTCGTCAAGCGAGAAATGCAAAATTGCATTGCCTTTTAAGCTCCAGAGGGAATATTATGGCCTTGTGGAGATTTGTGGATTATTGCTCTCCGGCTGGAAACAATCTGATCGAAGAGTGGTACTTGGACCTCCCGGAAGAAGCGCAGGCCGAATTCGACGTTACATTGAAAATCTTGTCAATCACGGAAGACTGGCGAGGTCTTTCAGAATTTGACAGTTTGGGTCGAGAGCGGCTATGCGAGATTCGATTCAGAGCGGAGCATGTTCAGTATAGGCCAGCAGGTTGGTTTGGCCCCGGTCCCCGATGTTTTTCAATCTACGTTGGCTGCCAGAAGAAAGGCAGGATTTACAGCCCACCCGATGCTTTCGATTTGGCGATGAAGCGCAGAAGTAAAGTAGTGCGCGGAGAGGCAACTTTACGTGAACGCATTGTCTAGCTTACAGGAGAAACTAGCCCACAGTAAACGGTATCGGGATTCGTTTGCCTCTTCTGTGGTCAAACGAATGATCCCCTTTCAGATTCGGGTGTTGCGGAGACAGCGTGATTGGTCACAGTCGGAGTTAGCTCGGGAATCGAAAGTGACGCAGGGCGTAATTTCGCGTGCCGAAGATCCGAATTATGGAAACTTGACGGTTAACACGCTGGTCCGAATCGCTGCCGGTTTCGATTGTGCCTTTGTTGGGCGCTTTGTAACTTTCAGTGAGCTGGGAAGGTGGTACGCAGGACTGGGCAACGAGCGCGCGCTTGAGGTTCCAGGTTTTGCTGCCGACGTCGGATTTATTGAGCGTAAAGGGTCTCAATCGGCGACCGCCGCTGTTGGAGTTATCTTTGACCGACTGACGATCGACACTCTATCGCTTAAAGATCAGGGAGCACAGACATTCGTATTTCGTGGCTCTTCCAGAGCACAAACTGACATTATTGCGATCACCCCAAAAACTGTTTGGTCCGATCCTGCGTATCGTACGCATAATTGCACAAGCGCTGCCCTCCCCGCCGCTTGAGCACGGTTAACAAAAAAGAGGATACAAATGATCAACGAGCAAAATAGCCCGCCTGCCGAAGAAAACTCGAGCACGCAGCAAGTGACGCACGCGACTATCCATATACCCTTTCCGGACAGCTTTGCTTATGCTAATTGTTGTGCCTTTTCGATTGGGCAAACCGAAATTCGGCTGGGGTTTGCCGAGGCAATGCAAGACGGAAAAGCTATTCCGAAGTGTGGCGTTGTCCTACCACCTGAAACCGCTGCCGTAATCGCCTTGGTCTTATTTCAACAGGTCAAAACGTATGAAGAGAATTTCGGCGAGATTCGACACAAAATGTGGAAGGCCATGAAGGCAGGACTCGTCCCAACTTCACCGTACCAAATGGGCGAGGCACCTTCCATACCTGAAGCACAGACGGAGGAAATAAAGCTATAAGGTCTACGTGGGGCTTGGACAGGTTTACACGTCAACGCAACATTAGGCAGTCTGCTCTTCCGAAGTCGCCACCGATCAGGGCCGTACCATTAGGACGCTCCCGGTAGGGCGGCGCGCGGCCGATTACCTGTAAGATACTACTGTGGGCGTCGAAAAGTTCAAGCTGAAAGACAATCACAGCTGGAAGAGCAAGCCCGGGTTTTCCATCTGCGTTCTGGACCGCGGGATGGTGCGTTTCGATTACCCGAGTAGCTGGACCGTGGAGCCAGGCGAGGGGGCGGTGCATCTCCACGACCGGCCGCCATCGGTGGAAAGCTGCGATCTCGGGGTCTCCATTTTCCGCATGCCGGAAGAGTTCGTCCGGGAGTTGTCTCTCGACGAGACGCTGCGGGAGACGCTCGACAGCGAGCGCAACGTGTATCAGCAGTCGGAGATCCACCACATTACGCGCGGCGATCTGGACATTGCCTGGCTGGAACAAAAGTACACCGATGCCGAGTACAAGCGCGACGCGCGTTTCCGCGTGGCGCTGGCGCGCGGGCCGGCGCTCTGCCTGATCTCGATGAATTATTGGGCGAACCGCGCCGCCGGACTCGAGCGGGTGTGGGATGAAGTGCTGCGCACGCTGGTGATGGGGATGCAGGTTGAGGACCCGACTAAGGGTCCGGTAGTGCAGTAGCTATACCAGTTCGATGCGCAGGCCGCGGCCATGAGCGTGCGCTGCGCGCGTTAGGGTTTGCAGGGTTACCTCTGACGAAAATTGGCTCGGGTTCCGACAGGTCACGAGCGGCGAGGATCTGTCCCGCCGAGCTATTTGGATGTGTAGGAGGGCAAGCTAAAGCATGCCCCACCAGACTACTTCCCGCCGCCTAAGCCCGATAGCGCGGTATGCTCGCGGTCCAAGAACCGCACGCCCTTCTCCATCCAATCCGGCGCCGGCGCGCCCTTCAAATAGTGGTCGAAATACTGCTGCAAGCGGATAGTGTAATCCTTCTGGTCGGCGCGGTCGCTCAATCCGTGCGGCTGGCCGTTGTAGTTGAACAGATAGACCTCTTTACCCAGCCGGCGCAGCGCCAGGAAGTACTCGAGGCCCTGATACCACGGCACGGCGGTGTCGCCGTCGTTTTGCAGGATCATCACCGGGGTTTGCACGCGGTCGGCCCAGAAAATGGGCGAGTTCTCGATGAATCGCGTCGGGTATTGCCAGATGGAACCGCCAATGCGGCTCTGCGTGCGCTCGTACTGGAACTGGCGCGTAATACCGGAGCCCCAGCGGATGCCGTCGTAGGCGCTGATCATATCCACCACCGGCGCGCCCGCTGCTGCCGCCTTGAACCGGTTAGTCTGCGTCACCATGTACGCCGTTTGGTAACCGCCCCAACTGTGGCCTTGAATGCCGATCGCCTTCTCATCCACAAACCCTTGATCCACAACCGACTGAATCGCCGGCAGCACGCACTTCAACGCGCTCTGTCCGGGATAGCCGGTGGTGTAAACGATATCCGGCTCGAGCACTAAGTAGCCGTTGCTCACGTAATAACTCACATTGATATTGTGGCCAGGCGCGGGATTCACAAAGTGATTCACGTTCTGCGTGAGCTTCTCGTAAATGTAAACCATCATCGGGTACTTCTTCGCCGGATCGAAATTCTCCGGCTTATAGAGGGCGCCGGAGAGCGCCAGGCCGTCGGCGTTCTTAAAATGCACCACTTCGGAGGTTCCCCAAAGTAGCTGCGCCTTTTGCGGATTCGCATTGCTCACCTTGCGCAGTTCCTTGAATGTGCCATCAGTCGTGATCAGATCCGGAAACTCGTTGAATGTCTGCTCGGTCAACAGATACTCATCCGCGTCCTTCGCCTTCACCGGCATGGAAAGGTCCTTCGCCGCCATGAGGAGTTGCTTGGGCTCGGCGCCATCGAAGCCGCCGCGGAAGAAGCCGGTATCCCGCGTCTTGACATTCACCGCGTGCAGCAGGATCGGCTTGGCGGGGTCTACCCAGCGGTCGCGCTGATCGGTCTCGGTGCGCACGTAACGGAACTGCAAGTCGTGTGCCCGTCCGTAGCCGGCAGTAATATTTTTGGCGCCGGATCCATCGGGCGAAACCTGCCAGATGTCGTAGTGATCGTAGAGCAGCACCGATTTGCCGTCCTTCGTCCAGCCAGCCACGCCATATGAACCGGGAAGACTAGGCGTATCGGTTTCTTCATTGAAGAACTTCACCGGCAGCTTGGCGGTCAGGTTTACGGACTTGCCATCGGGGACGGAAATCGTGCTCCAATCCTTGCCGTCGAACGCCAGCATGTAGCGCCCATTCGGCGAAAACGATACCTGACCGGTATGTTTCTTCGCCAGCAGTTTGCGCGTACCGGTGGCCGTATCGATGAGATAAGTGTCCGAGTAATGCTCGTCATAGTCGTCGGCCTTGCGGTATTCGCGGTCGTCCGTGCCTAGCACCCACTGGCTGTTTTCCGAAGGCGTGACGGCCTCCAGTTGTTCGTCGGCAAGGTGGAGCAGCTTGTGCTCGGGGATCGAGTAATCGGCCAGGAACGTGCGGTTGCGATCGCGCGCGGCGCGCAGTTTCTGCTCCGGCTGCAGGTAGTCGTCTTTATAGGACCAGAGATCGACGACGGCTTTTTCTTCGGTTGGATCGGCCGCGGCGGCGTCCGGCCTCTCGGGCGCTTGCGGCGCGGCGCCGAAGTAAACGTGCTTGCCGTCTTTCGAAAAGCTGATATTGCCGTTCTCGCTGATGACGAAGTCTTTGCGGAACCCGGGCGTGGCGACAGAGACCAGTTCGGTTGCGGCAGGCGATTGCCGGTCCCAACGGTACAGCTTGAATTTCGGGGGCTTGGATGCAGCGTCGCCTTTATCGCTGAGGAATGCGATTTCGGTCTGGTTCTCATCCGCGGTCAGCTTCTCATACTTGCCCTTGCCGGTGAGCAGCGCGGCCGGCGTGTCGCTCGACCCGATGGCTACGGCGAAGACTCCGTTCTTCGAGGTGTCGCGCGCGGAGACGGTATAGACGAGTTGCTTGCCGTCCTCGGTCAACATGAACTCCGCGGTATCCGGGAAGGTGCGCTCGGCGCCATCGATCAAGCTGCGCAGCACCAGGTCGGTTCCAAAGGCTCCACGCGCGCCGCCGCGTCCACCGCCGCCGCCACGGCCGCCGCGACCGCCGCGTCCCGCCTGCTGATCGCCGGCATAATCCCCGCCGTCCGGCTTCGGCGCATCCGCGGCCGCGCTGCCTTCGGGCGCTTCCTTCGAGTAGACCAAATATCCGTTGCCTTTGAGCGGCATCGCGAAGCGCCGCACGCGCTCGATGCGCGTCTGGCGCAGGGATGCCAGGTCCACGATCACCATGCCGTCCTTGGGCATCTGGTCGGGGGTTTTCTTGGCCTTCTTGGCCTGATTGGTTTCGGCTTGAGAGGGGAATGTGGAGAACACCACCGTCTTACTGTCAGCCGAAAATTCGATGGTGACGCCGCGCGGCGCCGCTGGAGCTTCCTCTTCGTCTGTCGCCGCGGCGGGCGCAAGCGGCCGCGCTCCCACCGGGATGCGCGTCTCCTGACCGGTGACCAGATTGCGAATTACCACGTCGCCGTCGCCTTCCTCCGGAAGCAGGCTGTAGGCGAGGAACTTACCGTCATTGGTAAGGCGCTGGCCGGAAATGGTGCGCCAGCTATCGTAATCGTGGTGGTTGATGGGCCGCTTGGTTTGAGCCAAGGCAAGGGATAGCGTGAGCGCCAGGCAGGCGAACGCCAGTGCAAAGCGAAGCAGAGTGCGGCGGAAGTGCATAGAAGGTATTGTATGCCGAAATACAGTTGCGTGCGACGCGCGGCGGTTCCCCGCACATTTACTGCTCCCTGGGAAGCGAGCCGTCGGGGACCGTGGTGACGGTGATCCCGGGCGGAACCTGGAACAGCGCCGGATCGGGCGCCGAGCGGACGATGTCGGTCAATTCGTAGGTGTGGATTCCGCTGCGGGGATCCGTGGTAACAGTCTTGACCAGCGCGTGGATGTCGTTCGAGTACCATCGCTCGCTAAAGGATTTCAGCTCCTGATCGTTGCCGATTGCCCCAATCGGAATGGTCGTGGTAACGCGCACGCCCAGAGCCGAGACGCCATTGATCAATTGGGAGCCCAGATCTTCCACCATCTCGTTAGGAGTCCGCCGGGCCGTTGCACGGGCCTCCTCCAGCGGAGAAACATCGCCCGCAATCTTTTGCGCCTCCCGGGCTGGCATCATCGCGCTCTTGCGCGCGGTTTTGTGCTCCATATCAATGCTGTAGATCACCTGGGCGACCATATCCTGAATGACAACGCGCCGCCGGTCATCCGTGGTCTCCATGCGGAACCTTCCCTGATCGTCCTGCCAGACCAGGTTGGTAACGGTGCGGTCGATATGCGAGCCGTTGAACAGGGTCTGCACGGAACGGGTCACCTGGTTGGCCGAATACGGTTTTCCGACCGCGCGACCCGCCCCCGCAATTTGGGCGATATAGGGGTTATCGGTCTGGGCCAACAGGCTTACGCAGCAGGCCAATGCACATGCGCTCATCTTCATAATTCCATCTCCTTAATTCAGCTAGCAATTCAGTTGGCGACGGGAATTTTTTCCGCGCGATCCACGACGACGATATCGGTGGGCGCTTTTCTTACTTCCACGCGAAGGCCTAGCTGTTCGTCTAGCGCCTGGGCCAGCTTAGGCGCGCCGACGCTATCCTCCCGCTGGGCGGCCGAGTCGGGCGACATATCATACTCCAGCTTGATCTCGAAGAACCCGGTGAGCCCCGTCATATCCACCCAGGGGTCTGACCCTCCCAAACCGTGGTTGAGCTGATCGATGAGTTGTGCGATCGATCCCTTGCCGCTCAGGCGTACCATGGGAACGTCGAGTTTGAGCTCCAAATCGTCGTCCGCGTCCGTGACCCGGCGCATTTTCGGCCCCTTCCTGGCGACCAGCAAAATATTGGCGGGCAACAGACGGGTTTCATGGTGAACCGAGAGTTTCAATCGTTCCGTCAGCAGTGCTTGAAGCATTTCCGGTATCTGATTCTTTGAGGCATTGGCGGGCAGCTTGGCCTCGATGTCGTACATCTGCGTGCGCATCCAATCCGGACCCTCAACCTGTTCACGGCTTTTCAGGCGATAGGCCTCTCTCAGCAGAAAGAGCAGGCTGGTGCTCGGATAGTGAACCTGTGCGCCATCGGCAGACCGGGCTCGACCCGGTTCGCCCGGCGGGAGGGCCTTCATCGACGCTACTTCGAATTGGGGCGTTTGGGAGTTCAGCCCGAACGCCAGAAAGATACAGGCGAGCTTCCTCATTGGTTCAATCTCCGATTCCCTTCAGAATCTGATTCGCCGCTAGCCGAACGGCGTGCACGCGGCCATCTTCGCCCAGCAGGACATCCGCCTGTACCATCGACGACGGATCGGCCGCCACGCTGTACCCCTCCGCCAACAGATTCGCCACCGGAATCTGCATGGAAACCACCGATGACCGCTCATATGACGCAACCGGGGGAACATAGGGGACCGCCACAAAGCCGTTTTCGTCTGCGCCTGCGGTGGGCCGCGCCGTCCGCGGCAGCCACAACGCCAGCACCGCGGCAGCCGCCAGTAATGCCGCCGCCGGAACCAGGACCAGTGACTTTCGCCGGCCGCGGTCCACTTCGTCGATGCGCGCCAGGAACCGGAGCCGCGCCATGCCTGCTTCCGCGGGCGGACCGATCATTTCGCCGAAAGACTGCAAGCGCCCATCGAACCCGTAAAACCGGTCGCGCTCGCCGCGGCATGACGCGCATTCTTCCCAGTGGTTCTCGATCCAAGCGGCTTGCGCGGCCGCCAGTTCGCCATCCGCCCACTGGGCCAGCCATCCCCGCGCCCGCACGCAGTTGTCATTCATGGAATATCCTCACTCAAGCGCGCGGTGGCGCGCTCCACCAGTTCCCCTACGCTCGCGACGTTGATCCCCACCGCCTCGGCGATCTCACGGTAGCGCAATCCGGAAATCCGCAGCAGAATACATTCGCGCTGCGGCGCCGAAAGGCGCTCGATGGCGGCCTGCAGCCGGCGTCCGCGCTCCTGGCGGATCGCCTCGTCCTCAGGTCCCGCCCGCTGGTCGACGATTCCGGCCGCGGGATCGAGCGCCACGGTTCGTTGCCACCCAGCGCTCTTGCGCCGGTCCCGGGCGGCGTTTCGCGCCACCTCGAAGATCCATCCACGCAGGTTAGTGCGGCTGCCGCGCCGGGCCAGATGGCGATAAAGCCGCAGGAAGGTTTCCTGCACCACCTCCTCGGCGTCCGCCGATCCCAGGCCACTGCACACCAGGTAGCGATAAACGGGGACGCGCAGCTCCTCGAACCACCATGCTGCTTCCGTGCGGGCCGGCAACTCACCGCTATGGCCGCACCCGGTAGCCACGAACAGCCGTTCTTCGTCACTGCTCAAACAGCGCTCCACAATTTCCTTGTCAGCCTGCTTGAATAACGAGACGACGCGCCGGTTTTCCGGGTAACGGTCTGAGTTTTTTAGGGGACGCTTAGCGAGAAGGCGCCGGGATCGCTGAGCGCCAATATGGTGACGCTCGGCGCCTTCGACCTGCGCAAATAGTATATTGGAGAAGGAAACAACGTTATGGAGCTCAATACCGAGCAAGAGCGCCAACAGGCTCATGCCTACCTCGACCATCTGCCTGACACGCAAGTCTCCGCCGTCCGCGGACTGCTCGAAGCAATGCTTAATCCAGTCTCCCGAGTTCTAGCCAACGCCCCCATCGACGACGAGCCAGTGACTGAAGAGGAAGAGCGCGCAGTTGCTGAAGCCCGCGAGTGGCTCAAGCACAACCCAGGGGTTCCCTTCGAGAAGGCGGTCGCCAAACTCGGCTTCACCATGGAGGAAGTAAGGAGCTGCCAGGACCCCTCGTGATTAAACGCGTGGTCCTTTCCATTCAGGCACAGGCAGACCTGGCCGCGCTGGACCGCTCAATCGCGCTTCGTATCGCCGGAGCCATTCATCATTTCACAACCACCGGCGCCGGCAATGTTCAGGACTCCATGGAGTTCATCCGCCCAATTTTCGTCTGCACGTTGGCGATTGGCGCATTCGTTTTCACGACCATGGTGATTGCATCGAGATCCTCCGCGTCCGCAATCGCCGCGACGCCTATCGTTGAGCGACAGCAGGGCGCCAGTGCCCCGATTCCCCTGTGCGGATTAGTCCTTCGGCAAATCGCAGTCCACTCCTGCTTCTGCAGCCCCATGCTACTTTCGGAATAGCTCGTTCGGATTAAACTCATGGTCAAGTTCATACTCGGGTTGGTCACTGGCGTTCTCCTCATCTTTCTCAGTTTCATTCTGGTCTTTTTCGCATTGATGCGCTTCCGCGAAAAGCCGCCGGATATCGTGAATAATTCCGTGCTCGTGCTGCGTCTCTCGGGTCAGATTCCCGAACGGGCGCCGCTAGATCTTTCTAACATCCTCGGCAGCGGCAACGGCACGCTTACCCTCCCGGACGTGTGGATGCTCTTGCGCAAAGCCGCGGCCGATTCGCATATTCGCGCCGTGGTGGTTGAGCCCGATGGTCTGAGCGCGGGCTGGGGCAAACTGGAAGAAATCCGCGCCGGCCTGGAACAGTTTCACAAATCCGGCAAGCCGCTCTACGCATTTCTGCGCGCCCCGGGCGGCCGGGAATACTATGTCTCGCTGCCCGCCGACCGCATCTATTTGGGCGACCAGGAACCGGTCTACCTGAAAGGCCTGCGCGCTGAAATCATGTACTTCAAGAAGTCCCTAGATAAGCTCGGCGTCACCGTCTATGTGGAACACGCGGGCAAGTATAAAGATTACGGCGACATGTTTACGCGCTCGGATATGAGTCCGGAAACCCGCGAAGTGATCGGCAGCCTGGTGACCGATCTCTACGGCAACCTGGTGGACCGCATCGCTGCCGCGCGCAAGAAAACTCCCGATCAGGTGCGCGCACTTGTCGATCAAGGTCCATTCACGGCGAGTCAGGCGCTGAATGCCGGTCTGGTCGATGCAATCCGGTTCGAGGACCAAATGTGGGGTGAAGTCAGGGATAAAATCGGCGCCAACCCGGTGAAGGTCAATGCGGCTCAATATGCCACCGTGCCACAGGAAGCAGCCGGCCTGCCGGGACACAGCCACGTCGCATTGGTGGTCGCTTCCGGCGATATCGTCCGCGGGGGCCCGGGCGACGATGGCTCGGAGGATGGCGCGCTGACCTCGTTCGGCTTCAACAAGGTGCTGCGCGAAGTGGGCGGCGATTCCACGATTCGCGGCGTGGTGGTGCGCATCGATTCGCCCGGCGGCGACGCCTTTGCGTCGGATGAGATCTGGCGCGAGATGAATCTGCTGAGCAAGAAAAAGCCGCTGGTGATTTCCATGTCGGACGTAGCTGCTTCCGGCGGCTATTACATGGCCATGACCGGCGACCCGATAGTGGCCTATCCGCAAACCGAAACCGGGTCGATCGGCGTCGTGTTCGGCAAGCCCGACCTGCATGGGCTTTACGATAAACTCGGCGTGACTAAGGACGCCGTACAAGAGGGCGCCCACGCCGATATCGATTCCGATTATACCGAGCTCACCCCCAGCGAGCGCCAGCTCTTGCGCGACGGCGTCGACGAAAACTATCGCGATTTTGTGGGCAAGGTAGCAGCCGCGCGGCATCGCGCTTACGACCAGATTGAACCGCTGTCGCAAGGCCGAGTCTGGCTCGGTTCGCAAGCCAAGGTGAACGGCCTGGTGGATGAGCTGGGCGGCCTCGATACGGCGATTGAGCTGGTGAAGAAGAAGGCCAATATTCCCGCCGGCGAGAACGTAACGCTGATGGTCTATCCGCCGCGCCAGAGCCTGATCAATATGCTTCTCAAGCGCTCGCAGAGCGCCGATATGCTCGATGCCAGGCTGCAACAGGTCTTCGGCCGCGTGCCTTTTCACGCCTGGATGAAGGGTGGCATGCTCCGCCTGATGCCGGTAGCTATCGACGTGCGGTAAGCCTGGTAACGCCGGCGGCCGGCGGCGCCGGGGTAAACTGTAGTTAGAGGCTTCGCCTTGGATTCGCATTCACACGGCCACCATCATCACCACCACGTTGGAACCGGGAACGTCCTCCGATGGTCGCTTGCGGCCACCTGCCTCTTCGTCCTGATCGAGCTCGCCGCCGGAATCGAGTCGCATTCGTTGGCGTTGCTTTCCGATGCCGGGCATAACTTCACCGACGCGGTTGCCCTGTTCCTTTCGTGGTTCTGTTTTTACCTGCAATCGAAGCCGGCGGATGAAGTCAAGACCTTCGGCTATCACCGCGGCGGCGTACTGGCGGCTTTCGTGAATGCCCTGACGCTGGTAGCGCTGTCGGGTTGGATTCTGTTCGAGGGCATTGGCCGCCTGCGGCATCCCGAGCCCGTTCAGGATGGCTTGATGCTCGGCGTTGCCGCACTGGGATTGCTGCTGAACGGGGGCATCATGCTCTCGTTGCGCAGCGCCAGCCACGGTGACATCAACGTGCGCAGCGCCTTCATCCACATGTTGGGCGATGCGCTCGGCTCCGTTGCCATCATGGCCGGCGCCATCGCCATCCGCTACACGGGCTGGGAGCGCGTGGACCCCGTTCTCTCCATTCTCATCGCCGCCATGATCGTATGGACCGCGTGGGATATCATCCGCGAGTCGCTCAACATTCTGCTCGAAGGCTTGCCCCGCGGGATTGATCTGCGCAATGTCAGCGACTCCCTGAAGTCTCTCGACGGCGTGCTGGATGTCCACGACCTGCATATCTGGAGCCTGGGATCGAGCACGCATGCCTTGAGCTGCCATGTATTGATTGAGGACGTTCCTCCCTCGGCCAGCGACTGCATTCTACGCCGGCTCAATGGCGTGCTGGCCGAGCGGTACCGGATTTTCCATACCACTGTACAGTTTGAGCACGTAAGCTGCGCCATTTCCGAAAGCGGCTGCGCAATCCCGGTTCAGACGGAAGAACACCACCATCACGATCATTAGTTCCTCGGCGCGCAAAAGTAGGGCGGACCCCCCGGTCCGCGGCCGGCCCCCCGGCCGGCCTCTGGGAACTCGCATGAAGCTGATTCTACTCGGCGAGGGCGGGTCCAGGGGGGCCCGCGCGGACCAGGGGGTCCGCCCCACTTCGATAGCCTTCGGGTAATCCCTACCGTTAACCAAGGGCGTATTGGCCGCGCCCGGCCCCGCGTTGTATGTTCGAGTAGCTTGACACAGACTTTACCTACGCCACGCACCGTTGCCGTACCGCTGCAGGATGCCCCTCCCCGCCCGACGCCTCCCGAACGCATCGAGGATTTGGGAATCCAGCACTCGCTCGTCTCCGATCTGGTTTTGCGCTATTTGTGGCTCCACGGGTCGGGCACGTTGGCCAGCTTGCACGCGACCCTCAAGCTGTCGTTCCAGTTGCTCGAAACTCTCTTCCATCAATTGCGGACGCAGCAGGTGCTGGAAGTGAAAGGCATGCTCGGCAACGACTATTCCTTCACCCTTACCGCGGGGGGACGCGCCCTCGCCACGTCGCGCAACGAGGTGTGCGGGTACGTCGGTCCGGCTCCGGTTTCGTTGCGGCAATACCACGAGATCGTCAAGGCGCAGACGGCTAAGATCTACCTGCGCCGCGAAACGTTGCGCAAAGCCTTCGACGATCTGGTTTTGCCCGATGGGCTCCTCGATCAGCTTGGCCCATCCCTCGTCGGGCATCAATCGCTCTTTCTCTACGGCGGCACCGGCAACGGAAAAACCAGTATCGCGGAGCGCATTTTACACATTTACAAAGACACCGTGCTGGTGCCCTACGCGGTGGAAGTGGATGGCCATATCGTCACCAT
>Ga0302325_10009303_pt1 | contig 21462 bp, 16 predicted proteins | sample Palsa_T0_2_FD_201948 | JGI IMG/M metagenome (GOLD analysis project Ga0302325, IMG submission 201948) | Peat permafrost microbial communities from Stordalen Mire near Abisko, Sweden - Palsa_T0_2 | ecosystem: Environmental > Terrestrial > Soil > Palsa > Peat permafrost | place: Sweden: Abisko...
GTTCGGCTACGCCGACCTGGATACGCCGCTTTTCCTTGCCGAGAACCCCTTCGAGGGCGGATTCACGCTGGACGGCAGCCGCATATCGGTGGCCCATATCGCGGCGGGCCATGGCGTCCTGCCGCGTGGCCTTTTGCTTTGAACCCGGCGAGTCCCTGGGGTTCGCTCGGAACCGATGTCATCAAACGGGGCCCTTGTGGTCTGCCAATCCGGCTTCGAGGGCCTGCTCATTCGCGAGATGGAGTGCCTCGGGATGACGGCCGCCGAGAGCGGCCCGGGATGGGTCCTTTCGGGGGCGCCTGGGGCCGGGCGCCCGGCCCTTCGCGAGGCGGCGTTCCCCCACGCGATCCTTGAATCGCCGGCCGGGATTTCCGGGGGAAGCGTGAACGAGCTGGCGCAGCGCGTCGTGGACCTCTTCGCGGAGAGCCTGAGGGGCGAGCGCGTCGATTCGCCATGGACCTGCGCGTTCGCGGGGGGACAGGATGTGACCGGGCTCGGCCGGCGCGTCGCCTCGGTGGAGGCCGCGTTCCATGAGCTTCTGCGAAAAAAGCTCGGAAGGATCGCGAAGCTCGCTTCGGCCGAAAAGCCGCGGGTCGGCCCGGCGCGAGGCCTCTTTGTCTGGTTCACCGACTTCGGGAAGGCTCAGGTCTGCCGCTCGGCGTTCATGAGCGGGCCCTGCCGGATGGCCGACGACGATGCGGCGCCCTCGCGCTCCTACCTAAAAATCGAAGAGTCGTACGGCATCATCGGCTCCGAGCCGGCGCCCGGCGAGACGGTTTGCGACCTCGGGGCCGCCCCCGGGGGCTGGAGCTACAGCGCCGCGAAACGGGGCGCCCGCGTCGTGGCCGTCGACAACGGGCCCCTCAAGGGGGGCGCCCTCGACAACGCGCTCATCGACCACAGGCGGGACGACGCGTTTGGTTTCAGCCCGGGCAAGGATGCGGTCTACGACTGGCTTTTCAGCGACATGCTGGAGGACCCCCACAAGGTGCTCCACTCGATCGTGCGCCCCTGGCTTGCCGGGGCCTGGTGCCGGCGCTTTGTGGTCAACCTGAAGTTCGGCCGCGTCGACCCGATCGCGCTCCTGGCGGACCTGCGCGCCCCGGATTCGCCGTTTGCCAAGCATGCGGCCGGGGTCAGAATCGTCCATCTGTACCACGACCGCGAGGAGTTCACCGTGACCGGGACGGCCGCAAGATGAAGGACAACGAGATCGCTATCTGCGGGCTCGCCGCGGTCCGCGCGCGCTTCCGCCGGGACTCCTCCTCGATCGTGCGCCTTTTCTTCGACCGCCCCACGTCGAAAAAGGTGGGCCTGATGTGCCGCGCCCTGGCGGGTGCGAGAAAGGTCTACCGGTGCGTGGAGCCGGCGGAACTGGCAAAGATCGCGGATTCGATGCACCACGGAGGAATCGTGGCGGTTGTCGAGGAGAAGCCTCCAAGGATCGCCACGGCTGCGGACGCCGCGGCCTGGGGCCGCCGTCACGAGAACCTCGTCGTCCTCGACCGGGTCGGCAACGCCCACAACCTGGGGGCCATTGCGAGGACCGCGGCCTATCTGGGCGTCCCGAGGATAGTGATAGCCGGGGACCCCGCCTCGGCGCGGCCGGGCGCGGCCGCCTACCGCGTAGCGGAGGGCGGCATGGACGCCATTGAGGTCCGGTCCGTCAACGAGGTGGCCACCTTCCTCGGCTCCCTTTCGGCCGCGGGCTTTGACGTGGTCGGGGCGGCCACGCGGGGCGGCGCCCTCGAGCTGGCCGGCGGCCCGGCGGCGCCGTGGGCCCTCGTCCTTGGGAACGAGGAGCACGGCCTCGCTCCCGACGTGGAAGCGGCCTGCACGCGGCTGGTGACGATTGCCGGGAACGGCGGTGTGGAGTCGCTCAACGTGTCCGCAGCCGCGGCCATACTCATCCACGGCCTCGGCCGCCGGGGGACGAGACGTCCCGCGGGCGCAACGTGAATCGAATTGCCCGGCCGCCCGTCATCCTATGAGACTCGCCCGCGCACTCAAACGAAGACCCATCCCATAATGAAGATCCGTCCCTACCAAGCCCTGCTCCTCGCACTTCCAATCCTTTCGCCGGCCCTTTCGCTCTCCCAGGTGCCGCCTCCGACCCCCGGGGGTTCCAGCACCCAAGCGGCGCCGCCCGCCGATTCCGAAAAGAAGACCGACCTGGAAGTGAGGATGGACCACATGGGGCGTGCCTATCGGAAGTTGAAGAGGCAGGTCGCGGATCCGACGCAGAACACGTCGTCGCTTCAGCTTCTTGCAACGATGCAGGATGCCGCGAAGGAGGCCCTGGAGTTCACACCGGCCAAGGCCGCGGATCTCCCCGCGGACCAGCAGGCCAAGTTCATTGACGACTTCAAGGCGGGCCTGCAGGGGATGCAGGACGAGTTCACCAAACTTTCTGACGCGCTCACGGCTGGGAAGAACGACGATGCGGTCAAGATCGTCGCCGAGATCGACGCACTCGAGAAGAAGGACCACAAGGAATTCAGGAAGCCTAAGAACGATTGAGCGGGACGGATTCCCCGAGGCGAGCGAGCGTGCCGGCTAGTTCGCCGGCGTGCCTGACCAGCAGCGCGACCTCGTCCCTCAACTCGGAGACCGAGTAGGCGGACGCATAGTCCTGCAAGTCTGCCGCGGTGTCGGCCAGGGGCTCCGACCCCACCATCCTGGCCAGCGAAAGCACCCGGTGGGCCGCCGAGGAGACCGCTTGCCGCGATCCGGACGCGCTCGCTGCGGCGACTCCGTTCATCGCCTCGTCAAGCGACGCGGCGAATGCCGCCAGCTCCCGGGCCATCGAATCCGGAGAGCCGTCCGCCAGGTGCAGGATCAGGTCCAGCCTGAGCCCGGTCGCCCCGGTCACGGGAAGCTCCGGCCCGGGGGAGGGGGCAGGCCCGAGCCCACACCCGCCGCGATCCGCGAGGACCATGCGGAGCTTTTCCGGCGTGATGGGTTTCGTGATGAACGCATCCATGCCCGCCGCCATGCAGGTGTCCCGGTCCTGCATTGTCGAAAGCGCGGTCGTCGCGATGAGAAGGGTCCCTTTCCCCGGGGCCTCCGATGCGCGGAAGCGCCTGGCCACCTCGACTCCGTTCACCCTCGGGATGTCACAGTCGAGGAAGACGGCCTCGAACGGTTCCGACGCCAGGCGCGCCAGCGCCTCTTCCCCGTCGAGAGCGTATTCAACCGCGAAGCCGAGCCTCCCCAGCATCAGACCGAGCGCCCGGGCGTTGTACCCGATGTCCTCGACTACGAGCGCCCGCGCGCCGCGGGCCTCGAATGCCCGCGGCACGAGAGTGGCCGCGGCGGCCGCCTCCAGGGGAACGCGCAGGAAGAAGGTGGAGCCGAGGCCCGGCTCGGTCTTGAAGCCGACAGAGCCGCCCATGCGCTCGGCGAGCGCCCGGCTGACCGCGAGCCCGAGACCCGTTCCCGGAATGGCCGAGTTGCGCGCCGACTTGAGCCTGGAAAACCGGATGAAGAGGTTCGCCTGCTCCTCGGCGGGGATCCCGATTCCGTCGTCGGCGACCGCGAAGACGACGTGGCCGCTGTCGACGCACGCCGAAAGGCCCACCTTCTTCCCGCCGAACTTGATGGAGTTGGCCGCGAAATTGACGATCACCTGCTGGATCCGGGCGGCGTCGCCGACGATCCGGCCGGGAAGAGCCGGGTCGACAATGACCTCCATCCGGGCGCCCGCCGCCCTCGGCTCGAGCATCTTGACGACATTGTCCAGGATTTCGCGCGGGCTGAACGGCGAAAGGGCGACCTTGTAGGCTCCGGCCTCGATTGCCGCGAAATCGAGGACGTCCTCCACGAGCGAGGCAAGGAAGGTGGCGCAGCTCCGGATAGTCGTGACGAGCTTCTGGTGCTCGGGCCCGAGCGGCGCCTCCGACAGCTCAAGGGCGGAGGCCAGTATGCCTCCCATCGGGTTGCGAATCTCGTGGCTCATGCTGGCGACAAACTCGGTCTTGGCGGCGTTGGCCTTCTGGAGCTCGTCCGTGCGCTTGCGGACCATCCTCTCGAGCACCTGGGCCCTGCGCTTGAGCGACCCTGTCCGGAGCCGCAGGAGCGCGAAGACGCTGAGGGCTCCCGAGATCACGAAGGCGGCGCGGGAGAGGGGCGTGCGCCACCACGGGGGCTCGATGTCGAAGTGAAGCGCAGCGGGCTGACCCTCCTCGCCGGAGTCAGTCACAACCCTGACCTTGAAGTCGTAGGTCCCTTCGCGCAGGCCCGAGACATCGCGGTCGGCGGAATCGGTGGGAGGCGACCACTGGCTCTCGGCGCCGCCCAGCATCGTCTGGTACCGCTCCGACTCCCGCATACCGAAGTCGAGCGAGCTGTACTCGATGTGGAGGCCAAGCGTCGAATACGGCAGCGCTCTGTTGATCGCCTCCCCGGACCCGCGCTCGCCTGGCATCACCCAGGCCCGGATCAAGGGGCCGCGCGGCGGCAGGCGCGGCGCCAGGGCTTCGGGCCCCGCGCAGAGGAGGGCTTCGGTGCCCATGATCCAGAGGTCCTCGCGGCCGGAGAGGCGGGCCAGATGGAGCCCCAGCAGCGAACCTATCCCGGAAAGGCCCTCGACCGAATGGGGCGTCCACACCGCGCCGTCCCCAGTGGCGGTGATCTTCCCGAGCCTCGGAGAGTTTCCTCCGGAGGCGGGATCCAGTGCGGCCCAGACCGCTCCCATGTCGTCCGGGTTGGAGACGGCAGTCGGGTTGCCGGCCGGAATGCCCGCGATGGGAAGGAACCGGTCTGTTCTCTTGTCGAGGAAATAGGCAGCCCCCTTGGCGAGCACAATGACCGCCGTGCCCGCGCGGGACACCAGTGTGGGACCTGCGGCGGGAAGGGTCCCGAACCGCGGCCCGGCGGGAACGGATCTCGGGTTCCCCGGGCCGGCGACATAGAGCCCGCTTGACGGCGTGCCGATCCAGATTCTCCCCGACGATTCGTCGACGACGGTGTCGCCGTAGTCGGGTAGGGAATCGGCGACGACGGCCGAATCGCCCGTTACGGGGTCGACCGAAAGGACCCGATCGAGCAGGGACACGAGGATCCGGCCGCGTCGGGCCACGGAATCGCTGATTTGAAACACCGCGTTGTCCACGTGGAGCAAGGGTGCCATCGCCCCCGCGGAGACGAGCCCGAGCCCGTGGACCTGCCCGACGGCGAGGCCCCCAGGAACGGAAAGCAGGCTATAGAACCTGCTGCTCGTGATGCCGAGCGCCGTGAACTGGCCGGCGCCTCCGGATCCCGCCTCCGGGGAGAGGCGGTAGATGTCGCCCTGGGACGCGACAAAGAGCGTCCCGTCGGACTCGGCGAGCGCGTCGCAGCCCCCGGGCGGATAGCCGCTCTGGCGCCCGTAGACGGAGGTGCCTGAGCCCACGGCGAGGCGGATGATGTGCGACGGCCCCATGCCCCAGAGCGCGCCGTCGCGGTCCACGAAGAGCGAGTATATCTGGTTGGCCGGCAGTCCCGCCCGGATGTTGAAGACGCGCCTAATGTTTCCCGAGTGGTCGACGACCGCGATCCCGCCCTGGAGGGTTCCTATCGCAAGCGTTCCGTCGTCCAGGCGCGCCGCCGAGGTCGGCGTGTTGGCGCGCGCAAACGCCGAGGCCTCCGTGTCGAGTGGCGTGCAGACGCCGCCATGCAGGCTCTTGAATCCCTGGGACGTCAAGAGCAGCCACTCCGCGCCGGAATCGTCGAGCCAGCGGACATCCGCAGGGCCGATCACGGATGCCGGCACCGCCAGCGACGGCCCATCGGCGCCGATTTTTAGGAGCCCGAGCGGCGGATAATGGACATACACGGACGTCGCGGTCCGCGTCGACCAGAGGAGATGCATGCCCGGATAGTCCCACGAACGGATCACCGTGCCGTCCCAGAGCAGGACGCGCTCCCGCGCCACGAAGACGGCGCTGTCATTGCCCAGGGCGTAGGCCCTCCACACGTCGCCGAGCTCGCCCTTTCCCGGAGGCAGGTGCGCCATGAGGGAATGGTAGTCGAGGCGCCCCTGGCCGGCCGGCTCGAACCAGCCGATCTGGTTCTCCCCGGCCACCCAGATGCGGCCATTCGGCCCGACATCCAGGCCCCTGACAAGGTACGTGGGATCCATCTTTTCCTGGCGCCATCGGTCTCCGTCAAAGGACACCACCGTGTCGCACCCGAAATAGAGTATTCCTTCGCGGTCCTGAGCCGCCGACCAGGCCATCGTCGTGACGCCCGTGTCGCGCGCGGTAAAGACGCGCATGGGCGGCACGCCTCCCGTCCCCAGCTCCCCGCCTGGCGCGGGTCCCGCCAATGCGGCGGCGCCCCAGGAGGCAATCCGGAGGAGGGCGCAGCATGCAACGGAACGGGCCAATTGCATCGGGGGGGAAGGGGCGCCCGCCATGAAACGATGTTTCCCGGGATCGTCATTTAATATTCGTACGCAAAAATAGGTACCGCCTGCGGGCTGTCCGCCGCCGAGATCGGAGCCCCTCAAGGCGCGACGACTACCAGCGGGCGCTCCGACGAGAAGACGCGGCCCGCAGGGTCCGTGGCCCGGACCTGGAGGACGTGCCTTCCCGGGGAAAGGTCGGCCGGAAGCGCGCCCCGCCACAGGTGATAGCACACCACGGGATCGGGGAGCCTTGTTCTCGCGGAGGGGCTCGCCTGGGAGTCCTGGGCGAGAAACTCCGCGGCATAGGAGGGGTCCCATCCGAGAATCCGGCGAACGGGATTCCACGCCCGCTCGTCGACGCGCGCCTCGACCGACCAGCCGTCGTGGCCGTTGAAGACATTGGCGTAGAACGAGACGAACCCCTGCCTCGTTGCCACGGCGTCCGGGGCATGGAGGGCGATCTGGTGGTCGGCGGGCATCCTCGCGGGGAAGTAGTCGAGCGAGACAGCGTCGCCCGCGAATCCGAGGACAGCATAGCCGGGCGGGGTGCCGTCCCACATCGTCGATACGGGGATTCCGTCGCGGTCGAAGGGCCCTCCCCAGAATCCCCCGCAGGCGGCGGCGACATTGTATTCATGGATCGGCTCCTTTCCCGTCCAGCCGTCGGCGGCCCCATGCATCACGTGCCGCTGGTAATGGGTGTGGCCCGAGAGAATGAGGACGCGCGGGTGGTCCTTGAGGAGGGAAAAGAGCCTCAGGCGGTCGGCCGGCCGAAAGCCCTCGGTGCCGGAAGGGTCCGGCGGGAACAGCGGGATGTGCATCATGAGCACCACCCATTCGTCGGCCGGCGCCGAGCGCAGGAGGTTCCCCAGGAATTCAAACTGGTCGCTGCGCAGGCCGCCGATGTACCTCGGTCCCCCGATGGGCCTCACGTCGGCCAGCGCGACGAAGAGCGCGGGCCCGGCGTGGAACGCATAGGTGGAGGGCCCGTAGACCGACTCGAACGATGCGATCGCCGCGCCCTCGTCCGGGGTGCCGAGCGCGAGGTCGTGGTTGCCGGGAAGGTTGTACCACGGGACGCCGACCCGCGCCATGGCCTCGTTCACGGCGCCGAAGAGGTCCGGGCGGTCATAGACGATGTCGCCGAGGGTGACCCCCAACGCGACGTCGTTCCTGCGGCCGATTCGGTCCGCGACGCCCCGGGAGAGATACCCCACCTCGGCGGGCGTCGAGGGTTGAGGGTCCGTCACAACGAGGACCCGAAGGGAGTCGGACTCCTCCGACCGCTGCAGCGGGAAATCGGCGGTCCCGCCGGAGCCCGGGTGAGCGTGGAAACGCGGGAGGTTGTCCCCGTCGACCGGCGGCCGCCAGCCCTTGGGCTTGATCACGAACACCTCCGCTGCCGCCCGGTCCGGGATGTTGTAGGCGCCCGTCGCGTCCGTCACGACGACGTCGGCTCCGTTGGACACCTCGACGGAGGCGAGTCCGGGCTCGCCCGGTTCGCGCAAGCCGTCCCCGTTGCGGTCGTCGAACACGAATCCGCTCGCCGCAAACGCCCTTGCCCCTGCGAGGGCGAGAGCCGCGAGCAGCACCGTCGCCGCTGAAGCCGTGACCCGGTTCATTTATGCCCGGCGACGGCGTGCGGGATGTAGGGGGCCTCAAGCGCCGCCATCTCCGCCTCTCCCAGGTTCAAGGTCAGGGCGGCGATCGCATCCTCGAGGTGCTGGGGCTTGGAGGCGCCGACGATCGGTGCGACGACGCCCGGCTTATGGCAGAGCCATGCGAGCGCGACCTGTGCGGGCGGGACCCCGCGCGCCGCCGCGATTGTATTCACCGCGGCGTGGATCGCCCGGTCCCCCTCGGTGAGCTCGGCGCCGTAGAGGGCGCGCGCGTACTCGTCTGTAGTTGCGCGGACCGTTGCCGCGCTGAGCGGGCGCGCGAGAAAGCCCCGCGCCAGCGGGCTCCAGGGGATGAGGCCAATGGACCTGTCGAGGCAGAGGGGCACCATCTCCCTCTCCTCTTCGCGGTAGATCAGGTTATAGTGGTTCTGCATCGTGACGAACGGCGTCCATTCGCGCGCTTCGGCGGCGCCGAGCATCTTCGCGAACTGCCAAGCGAACATCGACGACGCGCCGAGGTGGAGGACCTTGCCCGCCCGCACGAGGTCGTTCAGCGCCTCCATTGTCTCCTCGATGGGGGTCAGCGGGTCGAACCTGTGGATCTGGTAAAGGTCGACATAGTCGGTCCCGAGGCGCCGGAGGCTGTCGTCCAGGGCGTGCCGGATGTGCTTTCGCGAGAGACCCCGCAGGTTCGGATCTTCGCCCATCGGGTTGTAGACCTTCGTCGCTATGACGACGCGGTCGCGCCCCGGGCCAAAATCCTTGAGGGCCCTCCCGAGGATCTCCTCGCTGACGCCCAGGGAGTACATGTCCGCCGTGTCAAAGAAGTTAATCCCGGCCTCGAGCGCGCGGCGAATGAACGGCCGGCTCTCCTCCTCCTCGAGGACCCATTCCCTCCATTTTTTCGAGCCGTAGGTCATCGTTCCCAGGCAGATCCGGGAGACCTTGAGGCCCGTGCGTCCGAGGTTGACGTAGTCCATCGCGTTGCGGGGCCTATTTCGCGGGCGGCGCCCCAAAGTGGGCGGCGTAAGCGGCGTAGGCCGCGGTGTCGGAGAGCATCGCGTCGATCGCGGCGGCGATGGGCTCGACCCGCACGAGACCCGAGAAGACCGCCTTGTCGCCAATGCTGTCCTCAATGATGAACGCCGGGCGCTGGCTGATCCTGTGGGAGAAGAACTCCGCGGTGCTCGCGTCGACGCGCGCCCTGACCGCAGCGGACTTCGCGCGCGCCTTGAGCTTCTTTGCATCAATCCCCGAGGCCCTCGCGGCCACCGCGGCCGCCTCTTCCGCGCGGCCGATCTTCCTTCCCTCGATCTCGGAGGCATGCGACAGGGCCAGACGCACCGTGTCGTCGGCGAACCCGAAATCCCTGCAGGCCTCCGCGACCAAGTCCGCGCCGTCATAATCCTTGGCCCCCTTCTCGAACCACCCGGAATTGAGCATGACGGGAGAGCGCATGATCATCCCGCTCCGGCGGTAGTACCAGTCGCACTGCTCCCTGGAAAGCGGGAAGTCCTCGGGGCGCATGAGGGCGATTCGCCATTCAAACTCGGCGCGTCCGGCATAGCGCGACTTCAGCTCTGCCCACGCCGGCTCGGCCCAATAGCACCAGGACGACAGGACCTCGAGATAGTAGGTGACCTTCATACGAGCAAAAGAGGAGCGGGCCGCCGGTCCAGCGTCAAGGGGGCTGACCCGAAAAACGCGGCGGTCCGAAACACGGGGTTGAAAAGCGGCGGAGGGGCTGTCTATGTGCGGCAATATGAAGGTACTCGGGATAGACATTGGCGGCTCTGCGATAAAGGGGGCGCCGGTGGACACCGCGACCGGGCGCCTCCTGGCCGCGCGATTCAAGATCGAGACACCCCTCCTGCTCTCGCCTGCGGAAATGGCGGACGCGGCGGCCATGATCGCCACGCATTTCCGGTGGCGGGGCCCGGTGGGGGTGGGCTTTCCCGGCGTCATCCACGGGGGCACCATCCTCACCTCCGCAAATCTGGACAAGAAGTTCATCGGCTGCGACGGGATCAAGCTCTTCAGCAAGGCGATCGGCCTGCCGATCGCCCTGACAAACGACGCGGCCGCCGCCGGCCTGGCGGAGATGAGGTTCGGGACCGGCAAGAACTTCGACGGGAAGGCGCTCATGCTGACCCTGGGGACGGGCGTGGGGTCGGTCCTGTTCTTCCGCGGCGCGCTTTTCCCCTGCGAGCTCGGCCACCTGCAGATGGACGGGCGCGACGCGGAGAAACGCGTGGCCGCCTCGGTCAAGAACCGCAAAAACCTCTCGTGGAAGCATTGGGGAACCCGCCTCGGCTGCTACATCAAGATGCTCGAGGACGTGCTGTGGCCGGAGCTGATCATAATCGGCGGCGGCGTGAGCGCGAAGCATGAGAAATTCTTCAAGTACGTGAAGCCGCGCGTGAGGATGGTCCCCGCTGAGTTCTTCAACGAGGCGGGCATCGTGGGGGCCGCCCTCTGGGCCGAGCAGGAGCGCCGCGGCTGACGGCGGGGGCCTCCGGTCACGGGCAGGCGGCCCCGGCCCCGCCCATCCTCCGCGGCACCCGCTCATCAAAGTTTAGTGTAACTTTTCAAAGGGGGAGGGTGTTGTCATGTCATGCCAGACCAAGGCCAGCCTGCGTCCCTCCGCTTTGCTCCCGTCCGCCAGGCGGCGGGGCCCATCGCGCGGACGATCGGCAGCAGGCGAGCCCGGCTTTTTGACGACGCCTGCGTCGTCTTCCATTGCCCGTTGTCAGTTGTGTTAGCGTGGGGGGGCCGGTTGCGGCCCCCCCACGCTGTTTCTTCAGAGGGAGCCGGGCCGGCCATTGCGTGAACAATTGACCCACAACCCATTACCCGTGAATGCTTCGTCCATGACAGCCCCCCTCTCCGGAAACGCTCCCGCCGCCGCCGCCGTCAAGCCGCGCCGCCGGTCGAAGACCAAATGGTACGTCATCGGCGCCTGCGTGCTCCTTGTCGTGCTCGTGCTCGCTGCGGTCGCCAAGAAGCGCGGCACCCCTACAGGCATCACCGTCACCACGGAGAAGGCGGCCACGAAGACGATCGTGCAGACGGTTACGGCAACCGGGAAGGTGCAGCCCGAGGTCGAGGTCAAGATCACGCCGGAGGTCTTCGGCGAAATCACGTCCCTGCCGTACCGTGAAGGCGCGGCGGTCAAGAAGGGCGCCGTCATCGTGACGATCAAGCCCGACTTCTACCAGGCCCAGGTCGACCAGCAGGTGGCGGCGGTCGCCGCGGCCCGCTCGTTCTCGGTCAACAGCGAGGTGCAGCTCGTGAAGGCCGAGGCCGACTACAAGAAATACCAGGACCTCTACGACCGGAAGCTCGTCTCCGACTTCGACTACGTGACCTACAAGACCGCCTACGATGCGGCGAAGGCCAACCGGGCATCCGCGCTCGCGCAGGTCGACGAGGCGGAAGGGCTCCTCAAGCAGGCCAAGGACTCGCTCTCCAAGACGTCGATCTACTCGCCGATGGACGGCACGGTGAGCTCGCGCTCCTCCGAGGTCGGCGAGCGCGTCCAGTCATCCTCCGAATTCGCGGGGACGGAGATCATGCGCGTCGCGGACCTGAGCGCCATGGAGGTGCGCGTGAACGTGAACGAGAACGACATCGTCAACGTGAAGGTGGGCGATCCCGTCAAGGTCAGCATCGACGCCTACCCCGACCGCAAGTTCAACGGCGTCGTCCGCGAGCTCGCGGCCTCGGCCGCCAACGCCGGCGGCACCGGCAGCGGAACCTCCGCGGCGTCGGGGACAGTTTCCGACGAGGTCACCAACTTCATCGTCAAGATCCGCGTCACGGACAAGGACGTGGCGCTGCGGCCCGGGATGAGCGGCACGGCCGACATCGAGACGCAGAGCGTGAAGGACGCCGTCGCGGTCCCGATCCAGAGCGTCACGGTGAGGGACGCCGCCGGCCTGACGGCGGACAAGCTCGAGGAGCAGAAGGCCAAGGAGGTTCACGAGCGTTCCGGCAACGACCTCGACGTCGCGACGGCCAAGGAGGACGCCCAGCGGGACCGCGACAAGCTTCTGAGGGTCGTGTTCGTCCGGAGCGGCGACAAGGTCCGCCTCCAGCGCGTCGAGACCGGGATAGCCGACAATTCCGACATCGAGATCAAGTCCGGCCTGAAGTCGGGCGACGAGGTCGTCTCCGGCAGCTACGCCGCCATCAGCCGCCTTCTGAAGGACGGCTCTGCCATAAAGATCGAGAAGCCGAAGCCGCCGACCGTCGACGCCGCCAAGTAAGGCACGCCCGACCCATGACCCCCGCGGCACCCTTAGAAGCCCGCCAGCTGCGCCCTGTCGGGCCACTCGTCATCGCGATCGAGGACGTGACCAAGCTCTACGAGATGGGCGAGGAGACGATCCACGCCCTGCGTGGGGTGTCGCTCAGCATCCACCGCAACGAATATCTTGCCATCATGGGACCCTCCGGGTCGGGCAAGTCGACGTTGATGAACATGCTGGGCTGCCTGGACACGCCCACGTCCGGAAGGTACGAATTCAACGGAAACGACGTCGCGAGCATGGTGGACGACGAGCTCGCCGACATCCGCAACCGCGAGATTGGCTTCGTATTCCAGACGTTCAACCTGCTGCCGAGGTCGGACGCCCTCCGCAACGTGGAGCTGCCGCTCATCTATGCGGGCATCTCGCCGCACGAGCGCCGCGAGCGCGCCCGCCAGGCGCTCGAAAACGTGGGCCTTGGCAACCGGGTCCACCACAAGCCGAACGAGCTGTCGGGCGGCCAGCGCCAGCGCGTGGCGATCGCGCGCGCGCTCGTGAACCGGCCGTCCATCATCCTTGCGGACGAGCCCACGGGAAACCTGGACTCAAAGACGGGTGTCGAGATCCTGGCCCTCTTCGAGGACCTCTACGAGCAGGGCAACACGCTGATCGTGGTGACGCACGAGGAGTCTGTTGCGCGCAACGCGCGCCGGATCATCCGCCTGCATGACGGCCTGATCGCGAGCGACGGCCCGGTGAACTGACGGAAAGACATGGGCCGCATCCTTTACGAGTTCACCGAGGCCATCCGGATCGCCATGGCGCAGATCCGCGCGAACAAGATGCGCTCGACCCTGACCGCGCTCGGCGTGGTCATCGGGATCGTCGCCGTCACGCTCATGGGGACGGCGATTCGCGGCATCGACATCGGATTCAACAACAGCCTGGCCATGCTGGGCAACGATGTGCTGCACGTCGAGAAGTGGCCCTGGATCACCGGGGAAGACTGGTGGAAATACGTGAACCGGCCCGTGATCACGCCGGAGGAGGCGGTGAGGCTGAGCCGCATCATCGACGCCACGCAGAATTCGGAGCTGGAGTTGGCCGTCTACGTCCACGGCCGGGAAAGCGCGGTAAAGGCCGGGGCCCTCAGCATCAGCGGCGTCTATATATTCGGGACAACCGGGGAATACGGGCGCGTCCTGACGGCGGATTTCACCGAAGGACGCATGTTCAACGACGCCGAGAACGACACGGCCCGCCAGGTCTGCGTTCTCGGATGCGACGTCGCGCAGGCGCTTTTCCCGGGACGGTCGCCAATGGGGGCCACCGTCATTGTGCAGGGCCAGCCGTTCACGGTCATCGGCACGCTCGCAAAGCAGGGCTCGTTCCTTGGCCTGTTCAGCTTCGACAGCCAGATGATCATGCCGCTCAGCGCCTACCGGAAATACTTTGGGGTGCGAGAAGGCAACCCGGAGATCCAGGTGAAGGTCCGGGACAGGACCCGCATGACGGAGGCCGCGGACGAGCTGACCGGCGACATGCGCCGCGTGCGCGCCCAGGTGCCGGGCGAGCCCGACAATTTCACGATCAACACCTCGGACGCGTTCAAGGAGAAGCTCGACCCGATCAAGAAGGGCATCGCCCTCGCCGGGCTCTTCGTGACGGGACTGTCGCTCTTCGTAGGCGCGATCGGCATCATGAACATCACATTCGTGAGCGTGCGCGAGCGCACGAAGGAGATCGGGACGCGAAAGGCGCTGGGCGCCCGCCGCCGAACAATCCTGCTGCAGTTCCTCATCGAGGCCGTGTCGATCTGCGTCGTCGGGGGCGCGATCGGGCTGGCCCTCACCTATGTGATGTGCATCGGGGTCAAGGCCGCCATGCCGGCGTTCCCGCTGGAATTCTCGGTCAGCCTGATCCTGGTTTCCGTCCTGGTGTCCATTTCCACGGGCATACTCTCCGGTTTCATACCGGCCTGGGGCGCGTCGCGCCTGGACCCGGTCGTCGCTCTTCGGTATGAGTGAGATACTGAAGATGGCCTTCGGGTCGCTCGGGGTGAACAAGCTCCGCTCGTTCCTGACCATGTCGGGCATCACCATCGGGGTGTTCTCGGTCATCGGGGTGATGACGGCGGTGTCCGCACTTCGCGGCTCGATCGAGACCGGCCTGAGCTTCCTCGGCTCGAACATCTTCCAGTTCGCCAAGTGGCCCATCGGGATCGTCGTCAGCGGCGCCGAGCAGCACAAGTACGAGGCGAGGCGCAAGTTCACCCTGGCGATGGCGCAGCGCTACACGGAACTCATGAGCGGATCCGCCGAGATCGTCTGCCTGAAGTCGTTCGCGAACGGGAACCCTGCCGTGCAGGCGACCTACAACGGGCACAAGACGACCCCGGACATCACGTTCGGCGGCTCGGACCAGAATTTTCTAGCGACAAACCAGTTCGCGATCGACAGCGGGCGCAACTTCACGACCGAGGACGTCGATCTTATCCGGCCCGTGGCGATCATCGGCCAGGAGCTCGTGACGCGGCTCTTTCCGTCGGAGACGCCGCTCGGCAAGCGCGTGAAGGCGAACGGGCGCACATACACGGTCATCGGAACATTCGCGTCGAAGGGGACCGCCTTCGGCGGCAATGAGGACAACATCCTCATGGTCCCCATCACGCGGTTCATGACGGATTTCGGGCAGGAGAAGTACAACGTCAATATCGCCACCCAGGCCCACTCCCAACTCGAGTACGGCGAGACGCTGGACAAGGGTATCGGTGCGATGCGGCTCGTCCGCGGCCTCCGGCCCGAGCAGGAGAACGACTTCGAGACCTATTCGAACGACTCGCTGATCGCGGCCTTTGCCAAGATCGCCGACGTGGTGAGCATCGGCGCGTTCATCATCAGCGCCATCGCCCTCCTGGCCGCGGGCGTGGGCATCATGAACATCATGCTCGTGAGCGTCACGGAGCGCACCCGGGAAATTGGCATCCGCAAGGCCGTCGGGGCGCGCAAGATCTCGATCCTCACCCAGTTTCTGGTCGAATCGGTCGTCCTCTCCGTGACGGGAGGCCTTGGCGGGATCCTGCTCGGCACCCTGGCCGGCAACGGGCTCGCCGTGATGCTTTCGGCGGCAATCGTATTCCCGTGGGGGTGGGCCGCCACGGGCGTCATCGTGTGCTCCCTGATCGGGGTCGTCTTCGGGATGTATCCGGCCTGGAAGGCCGCCTCGCTGGACCCGATCGAGGCGCTCCGCTTCGAGTAGCCCTCAGCCCCTGCGGATTTCCGAGCCGGTAAAACGGATCTGGATCCTGTAGACCTTCTTCAGCCGGCACTTCACGGCGCCCGTCTTCAGGTCGACGTGTTCCGGAATCTCAATCCTGTGCAGGTCGACGGCGGCGTGGTAGCCCCGCTCGGAAAAGATATCAATCAGCATGGCCAGGGCCCGCGGATCATCGAGCATCGTGTCCTCGGTGTTCACGAGCGCCGTCCCCGAAATCGCGTGCCGCAGGACGATCGGGACGATCTTGCGCTCGATGAACAGGGCCACGCTGCTGAAAAGCTCCTCGCTCTCGAGCTCGTACGCGTCGAGCCGCCTCACGAGCTCCTGCCTGGCATGGACGACGATCTCGCTCGCGACGGGGATGCCCCGCAGCCGGTCCACGGTCCTGGGGTCCAGCTCGAGCGTGCTCTGGTATTCCAGCTCCTTGAGGATGTTCTCCTCGACCTCGGGATACGTGCCCTGCGCGTTCACGAAATGATAGTGGAAGATCTCCTTGAGTTCCTGGAGGGCATCCCACGTCTGTTCCTTGAACACGCGGTAGCGGCGTTGCGCGAGCGCCTTGTCGAAATCGGTCGAGCGCTCCTCCATGAGCTGCCCGATCCCGGTCCGGCGCACCTCCTTGTTGTGCGCGCGGACCTCCACCCCGCGCCTCAGCTGTCGGGCGACGCTTGTCGCCTCGTCCACGAACAGCACCATGATGTGGATCGTCGGCTGCCTGAAGTGGATGCCCAGCGGCGTCCGGTAGAAGTCCCTGCGCAGCGCATGCATCTTGTCCACAAGGAGCTTGAGGCACTCCACCTGGACCTTTGTCCTCGGAAAGCCGTCCAGGATGACGCCGTCCCTGTATTGCGGCTGCAGGAGCCGGTGGAAAAGGAGGTCCATCACCTCGCGGTCGCCGACGAGGCTGCCGGCGTCCTTGTAGCGCCGGGCCTCGGGTGAATCGAGCAGGGCGCTGATGACGATGGGCCCGCAGGTCAGACCCCGGGCCTTGGCGATGAAGCGGGTGTTCGTTCCCTTGCCGGCGCCTGGGGCGCCCCCAAGGAGTATTATCTCTTTCGGGAAGCGCAGGTTCTCGAGGCCCACCTCGGCCTCCAGCCGCTGCCAAACCGCCCCGAAGATGATCTGGGCATCCTTGATCTCCAGGTCCGTGATACGGGCCGGGGCTGGGGCGGGAACCGCAGGCGCGATTTCGGGGGCCGGCTTTGCGGGTTCGGGCGGCATAGAGCGTTCGCCGGACGCTCAGAGGGGTCCTCCCGGCTGGCAAGCTTTCTGTGGGAACCTGGAAACCCGGCCGGGGTCGAATTGGCGTGCCATCTCGGTGGGCGAAAGCCCACGGGAGCACTTAGTTGAAGCTGGACCTGGCGGGGTCGCGCAAGCGACCCCGCCTTGGCTTTTTCGGGCGGCCGCCTGGCACTGGGCCGGACCTTTCGCATGGGCGCGATTTGGCCGAGGAGTTCCCCCGGGTTTCGCCGATGGCCGGGGCAGGAGGCGCTCCCGCCTCGGGACAAAGTGCTCGCGGCCACCCGCTGCGCGTGAGAAAAAGCGCACATGAAAACATTCGCTGCGCTGGTCCTCGTGGCGGCGGCAGCCTCCGCCGCGACCCATGGGGCGGCCGAACCGCCCGCTGCTGATTCGGAGCTCCGCTACGTCGTCTTTCTGCGGCCCGATCCCGACAGGAAGACCATTCCCTTGGAGGAGAGGCAGCGCATCCAGGATGCTCACATGGCCAACATCAAGATGCTGGCGAGCGAAGGTGTATTGGTTGCCGCCGGTCCCATGGAGGACACGCCGACGGCCATCAGCGGAATATTCATTTTCAAGGCCGAGTCCCTGTCCGAAGCGCGGACTATCGCCGCGCGGGACCCGACCGTTGTCGGGAGGCGAAACACGGTCGACGTGCACCCGTGGCGGGGACCCGCGGGAATCGGCACATCCTACTTCAGATGGAAGAAGGAAAACCCGCAGGGGCAGGACGTGATGGCCTCGCACGCGTTCTGCCTGATCAGGCGCGGACCGGCATCGCCCGCCGTGACGCAGCCTGACGATGATGCCGGATTCATCGATTCCCTGAGGCGCGGCGGCACCCTGGCCGCCGCCGGACCGATCGAAGGCGATCCCGACCTCCTCGGAATCGTCATCTTCAAGGCAGCGTCCGTCGATAATGCGAGGAAGAGCATGGCCGAGAGCCCTTCGGTGAGGTCCGGACGCATGGTGGTCGAGTATCACGTTTGGTGGACGGCCGACGGGATCCTTCCCTGGTGATCCCGACCCGCGTTGTCCCAGGCTCCGCCCTTTGAACGATTCGGCATTCCACATTCCGGAACCAACGATGGCTTTCTTTGTCATTGGCCCGTGGCTATTGCGGGACCAGTCTCGCTCGTGAAACCATGCGAGTCCTAATCGTCGACGACGAGCCATCGATTCGCAGGACGACCCGGGTGGCCGTCGAGTCCGCCGGCCATTCGGCGGCGGAGGCCCCGAATGCGGCCAAGGCATTGAAGGCCGCCGAAACCGACGGCTTCGACGCCGTTTTTCTGGACCTGAATCTGGGCGCCGACGACGGGCTTGATGTCCTGGGCCGGCTGATGAAACTGCGGCCGGCGCCGGCCGTCATCATCTTCACGGCGTACGCCAATATTGCCACGGCCGTTGAGGCGATGCGGCGCGGGGCGTTCGACTTCATCCCGAAGCCCTTCACGCCGGACCAGATCCGCGCGGTCCTCACGAAGGTGGGAAAGGCGCATTCGCTGGAGCGACGCGTGCAGGCGCTGGAGAACGACCTGGCATCGGAGTTCCCTCCGATCGACCTGGAATCCGACGAGCCCGCGATGCAGCGTTCGCTTCAGGTTGCGTTCCGGGCGGCCGAGACCCAGGCGAACATCCTGATCCTCGGGCTGAGCGGCACGGGCAAGAGCGTCCTCGCGCGCGAAATCCACAAGCGGAGCACCCGCCGCGAGGCGCCTTTTGTGACCGTGAACTGCCCGAGCCTCTCTCGGGAGCTGCTGGAGAGCGAACTCTTCGGGCATACCAAGGGCTCGTTCACGGGCGCCGTGGCGGAAACGTCCGGCAAGGTTGCCGCGGCCGACGGGGGCACGCTGTTCCTCGACGAGATCGGCGAGATGCCGCTCGGCATACAGCCCAAGCTCCTGCGCCTCCTCCAGGAGCGCGAGTATGAGCGCGTCGGCGAGGCGCTCCCGAGGATGGCCGACGTCCGCGTCATCGCCGCGACCAACCGCGATCTCGCCGCCGAGGTCAAGGCCGGCACTTTCCGCGAGGATCTTTTCTATAGGCTCAACGTGATCGCCGTGACGGTCCCGGGACTGCGCGACCGCCCGCACGACCTCATGCGCCTCGCGGACGGCGCCCGCATGTATTTCGCATCGCGCGCGGGCAAGGCCGACGTCGTGTTTTCCCAGCAGGTCAAGGACGCCTTCGCCGGCTACCCATGGCCCGGCAACCTCCGCGAGCTGCGCAATGTGATCGAGAGGGCCGTCATCCTCGCCCCCGGCAGCACGATCGAGCTCGCGGACCTGCCCGAGGAATTCTCGGCCGCCCGCCGCCAGGCATCGGCCGTGGGGGCCCGGGTCACGCTCGAGGAGCTCGAGGCCGAGCACATCCGCCGAATTCTGTCCGCGTCCCGCAACCTCGATGACGCCGCCCGAACGCTGGGAATCGACCCGGCCACCCTGTACCGCAAGCGGAGCAAGCTGGGGCTTCTTTGAGCGCACCGGGAATGCTCCGCACCCGCCTCTTCTTCGGGCTGCTCCCGCTTCTCATGGTGATTGTCGCCATGGGCGCCTACTCGATCCGGGTCTGCCACCAGCTCGCGGGTCCCCTTCAGAGGGACCTGGTCAGCGATTACCGCGCCGCCCTCGCGTGCCAGAGCATGCGCACGTCGGCGACGCTCATGTCGAACTCTCTGGCGTTCGCGCTGTCGAGCAATCCCATCGAGGCGCGCCGGGGCCTCGCCGAGAACAGGGCCGCGTTCACGCGCGAGCTGATGGGCCAGTCGGAGGTCTCGGCCGGAAGGGCGCGCGCGCGGCTCGTCGGGGAGCTTGACGCGGCGTTCGAGGATTTCTCGGCGCTCTGCGACAGCACCCTCGCGGCCGGTGGGGCCTCCTCCCTCGACGATGTACGGGTGAACGAGACGGCGCTCTACCGGGTTTTCAAGGCGCTGGACCGGCTCACGGAGAGTGACACGGCCGAATCCCGTCAAACCGAGCGCCGCGCGGAACAGCTCGCCTCCACGGCCATCGGTGTCCTTTCCATCGCGATCGGGGCCGCGGTGGCCCTGTCGGCCGCGGTGGCCTGGATGCTCGCGGCTTCGCTGCTCATGCCGATAAAGGCGCTCACGGCGTCGGCGACGGCGCTGGGCGAGGGAAACCTGGACACCAAGGTGCCCGAGTTCTCACAGGACGAGCTTGGCAGCCTCGGGCGCTCGTTCAACACGATGGCCGCGCGGCTTCGCGCCTACCGGGACGCCACGATGGCGCGGGTGCTGAGAACCCAGCGCACGATGGAGGCCACGCTCACTTCGGCGCCGGATCCCCTGTTCGTGATTTCCAGGGAGGGAGTGGTCGAGGTCCGCAACCCCGCGGCCGAGGAACTGTCGAAGCTCCCGGAATTTTCCGGCGGATTCCCCGCGGCGCTCGCCGAGCCTCTCGCCGCCGTCCTCAGCACGGACGAGCATTACCTGCCGACGGACTACGGAAGGGTCGTCACGTTTCGCATAGGGCGCGAGGAGCGCCACTTCCTCCCGCGCATCCTCGCGATAGGCGACAAGCTGACGGAATTCAAGGGGGCCGCGGTGATCCTGCAGGACGTCACCAAGTTCCGGCTCCTGGATGACGCGAAGACCAACCTTGTCGGCACGGTGAGCCACGAGCTCAAGACGCCGCTCACGAGCCTGCGCATGGCGCTTTACCTCCTGCTTGAGAAGACGATGGGTCCGCTCGAGCCCGGACAGCGCGAGATGCTTGAATCCGCCCGCGACGACGCCGACCGGCTGCTCAGGATAATGGACTCGCTCCTGGACCTCACGCGCCTCGAGGCCGGCGCCTCCGCGCTGGAGCGCCGGCCGATCGCCGTCAGCGCCCTGCTGGGCGCGGTCGCCGGCGAGGCCCGCGCGTTTGTTTCGGCAGCGGGCCAGAAGCTGGTGGTACAGACGGAGCCCGGTCTCGGCGAAATCAATGTCGACGCGGGCCGGCTGCGCCATGTCTTCATCAACCTGCTCTCGAACGCCTCAAAGTACTCGCCGGCCGGCGGGACAATCACGATGAGCGGGGCCTCGGCCCCGGAGGGTTTCGTGCGCTTTGCCGTGCGCAACCAGGGCCCGGTCATTCCCCCCGAGGCGCTCCCGCGCCTTTTCGACCGCTTCTACCAGGTGCCCGGCCAGTCCCGGCCGGGCGTCGGGATCGGGCTGACGATCGCTCTGGAGGTGGTCGTGGCGCACGGCGGAAGCATTGCCTGCTCAAGCGATTCGGAGAATGGAACGGAGTTCCATTTCCTCATCCCCGCCGCCTGATCCAGGACGGCGAGGGCCCTACTTGCGGCGGGTGTGCCGCACGATATCGATGACGATGTAGAACCCGAACAGCGCCGAGATCAGGTATCCGATGATGCCAAGCGCGGGATACCCGAAGAGCTGCGGCCCGGCGCCCGTCTTCACGATCAGCGACGATCCGACGATGAGCGCGGCGACGATCACACCGAGCGTAATGCGGTTTGCCGCGGTGCCCACGGTCTCCTCTAGGTGCTCCAGGCCGCGGTGCTGGAAGTTCACTGTCAGGTTGTCGTGCTCAAGGCGCCTCATCAGGCGGGTCATGTCCGAAGGCAGGTCGCGCAGGCCCGTCAGGCTGCTTTTGGCGAATTCCTCGACCGAGCGCACTATGTTGTGAACGCTCCATCGCTCGCTCTGCTGCTGCCTCAG
>Ga0302325_10009304_pt1 | contig 21460 bp, 13 predicted proteins | sample Palsa_T0_2_FD_201948 | JGI IMG/M metagenome (GOLD analysis project Ga0302325, IMG submission 201948) | Peat permafrost microbial communities from Stordalen Mire near Abisko, Sweden - Palsa_T0_2 | ecosystem: Environmental > Terrestrial > Soil > Palsa > Peat permafrost | place: Sweden: Abisko...
AAGTTAAACACCAAAATCGCCAGCGTCATGAAAAACAGCACGCGCAGTGTCTCGGCGATGCGGTACATGGCGTAGCTGTTCATCCGCTGAAAGATGCGGCGGCTTTCCTTGATCGCATCGATAATAACCGACAGTCCTGGGGCGAGCAGCACGATATCGGCCGACGCGCGCGCCGTATCGGTGGCGCCCGAAACGGCAATGCCGCAATCCGCCTTCCTGAGTGCCGGAGCGTCGTTGACGCCGTCGCCGGTCATGCCGACGATGTGGCCGTGCTTCTGAAGGACGTCCACGATATGGAATTTATGCGCCGGAAATACTTGCGCGAACCCGTCCGCCTTTTCGATGGCTTCCGCCGCCTTCGGCGTCTCAGTATGTTTGATATCGCCCAGGCCGCTGGCGTCGAGAATGTTGGTTCCCATCCCGAGTTGCTTGGCCGTTTCCCTGGCGATGGCTATCTGGTCTCCGGTGACCATTTTTACGGAAACACCCATATCGCGGGCGCCGGCGATGGTGGCTTTGGCATCGGGACGAGGCGCATCGAACATCGAGAGTACGCCTAACATCCGCCACTTGTTTTCCTCGTCGGCCCGGGCGACGCCTAGCGATCGATAGCCCTTGGCCGCGAAGTCAGTGACGGCCGCATCGACAACGCCCTTCGCCTCACCGGCGTTCGAGGCCATGGCGAGAATGACTTGCGGCGCTCCCTTAGCCACCCAGAACTGTTTCCCGTCCGCTCCCTTGACGGTGGCTTCAGTCCGTTTATGGACCGGATCGAAGGGCTTGAAATGGAGCACCTTGCAGGCCGTCAGCGTCTTTGGATCCTTCACCGCGCCGATTACGGCGAGGTCGATGGTGTCTTTGTCGTCGGCGCTTGAGGCGAGCGCGGCGTCGAGAATAAGGTCGCTGGCGGCAATTCCGTTTAGCATGAACGGATCGCCCAGAGTGAGCTTATTGAGAGTCAGGGTGCCGGTCTTATCCGAACAAAGAATGTCCACTCCGGCCAGTTCTTCGATGGCCGGAAGCCGGGTAATGATCGCCTGCTTCTTGGCCAGAAGGCGCGCACCAACCGCCATGGTCACCGATAATACTGTGGGCATGGCCACGGGAATCGCTGCCACGAGAAGAACCAGGGCAAAAGCCAACGTGCTCAGGACCGGGTCGTGACGGAGCAGCGCCGCCGCGATGATCACACCTACAAGAACCACCGCCAGGACAATGAGGTAATCGCCGATTTTCAGCACCGCTTTCTGGAAATGACTGACCGATTCCGGCCCCTGCACCATCTGCGCGGTCTTACCGAAATAGCTGTGGGTTCCGGTGGCATAAACCAGCGCGTCGATCTCACCCTGGCGAACGATCGATCCGGAGAAGACGGCATCGCCGGGCTTTTTGGATGCGGGCAAAGACTCACCTGTGAGCGCGGACTCGTCCACTTCGATGGGGTCGCCGGGCAATAGGCGCGCGTCGGCCGGAACGATGTCGCCCAGCTTCAGGCGGATCACGTCCCCGGGCACCACTTCCTTCGAGAGAGGATCGGTCCACTTCCCGTCGCGTTTGACCCGGGCCTTGATCGCGAGTTGCTTCTTCAGCGCCGCAATCGCATTGCCGGCCTGATGTTCTTCCCAGAATCCGACCACGGCGTTGGATACGAGCAACAGCAGGATGATGCAGAAATCCAACCAGTGTCGAACCACACCCGACAAGATCACTGCGGCTTCGATCATCCAAGGAATCGGACCCCAGAAATAGGTCAGGAATTTCAGGTAGGGGTTTTCGGTCTTTTCCGGAATCTCGTTCGGTCCGTCATGGGCCAGCCGTTTCTGCGCCTCCGCCTGACTGAGGCCGTTGGGAGACGAATCCAATCGCTTCTCCACTTCCGGCATGGGAAGGGTTTTGAGGTCGGCCTCCGGTTCGGGCTTGGGCCCGGGCTTTTGACCCGGTTTGCCTTCTGCTTTCATGATGACGATTCTCCCGTTCTTGCCACCCGCGGCTGCGTTCGAAAGCGCGGCACAAGGGATAAATCTTCGCTGAGCACATAGATTGTAATCGCCAATAGCATGAAAAAGATTCCGACCCAGAAACGCCAATCGTGATGCGCGCGCTTCCAGTAGGGATCAGCAAGGTGCTGAGACTTCACATGCGCGTTCCCGGCGGGCGAGCCCTCATTGCCGTGGTTATCGTGCTTAGTCAATCACGCGCCCCACTTCCAATTGCGAATTTCCGGCATGTCCTCGCCGTGCTGGTCGATGTAATGCTTGTGCTCGATCAGCTTGTCCTGCATGGTCTGCTTCAGGTAGGCGCCCTTCTGACCGATCTGCGGCAAGCGGTCGATCGTGTCGATCACCAAATGAAAACGGTCCAGATCGTTCTGAACCCTCATGTCGAAGGCCGTCGTGATGGTCCCTTCCTCTTTGTAGCCCCGGACATGCAAATTGCGGTTTGTGCGCCGGTACGTGAGCTTGTGGACCAACGCCGAGTAGCCGTGAAACCCGAAAATGATGTGCTTGTCTTTGGTGAATAAGGAGTCATAATCGGTCTCACTCAGGCCGTGCGGGTGTTCGCTCGCGGACTGGAGTTTCATCAGATCGACGACGTTGATCACTCGTATCTTTAGCTCGGGAAGATGTTTGCGCAGGATGGAAACAGCGGCCAGAATCTCCAGCGTGGGCGTGTCTCCGCAGCACGCCATCACCACATCCGGCTCGCCATCCTGATCGTTGCTCGCCCATTGCCAGATCCCGATTCCTTCCGTGCAATGAATGACGGCCTCGTCCATATTCAGCCATTGGGGAAGAGCGTGTTTGCCGGCGACCACTACGTTCACGTAATTCCGGCTGCGCAGGCAATGATCGAAAACAGAAAGCAGGCAGTTGGCGTCAGCTGGGAGATAGACCCGAACGATGTCTGCCTTTTTATTGATCACGTGGTCCAGAAATCCTGGATCCTGATGCGTAAAACCGTTGTGATCCTGCTGCCAGACGTGCGATGCCAACAAATAATTCAGTGACGAGATCTTTCGCCGCCAAGGCAGTTCCAGGCAAACCTTGAGCCACTTGGCATGCTGGCTGAACATCGAATCGATAATGCGAATAAAAGCTTCGTAGCTGTTGAATAAACCATGCCGGCCGGTCAGCAGATAGCCCTCGAGCCAACCCTCGCACTGGTGCTCGCTGAGCATGGAATCCAGTACCCTACCCGAGGGCGCGAGAAATTCGTCGTTGTTCACTTCGCGCGCATCCCATTGTCGGTTTGTGAACTCAAAGACCGCGCCCAGGAGATTCGAAAGTGTCTCATCGGGCCCGAAGATTCGAAAATTGCGTTGACCCTGATTCAGCTTGGCAACATCGCGCAGAAAGCTCCCCAGCACGAGCGTATCCTGGCCGTCGATCGCGCCCGGCGAAGGCACATGCAAGGCGTGAACATGAAAATCGGGCATGCACAGATCGCGCAGCAGAATCCCTCCGTTGGCGTGTGGATTTGCGCCCATCCTCCGTGTGCCTTTCGGCGCCAGCTCCGCCAATTCGGGATTCAGCCTGCCATGCTCGTCGAACAGTTCCTCGGCTTTGTAGCTTTTCATCCAGCTTTCGAGCAGAGGCACGTGATCGGGATGATCGGAATCGACCAGCATCGGGACCTGATGTGCCCGGAAGGTGCCCTCGATTTGGAGGCCATCGACGATCTTAGGCCCAGTCCAACCCTTCAGTGATTTGAGAACAATCATCGGCCAGCGCGCCCGAGTCGTATCGTTCTTTCCCCGCGCATTATCCTGGATCCGCCGGATATCTTCGACTACGTTTTCCATGGTCGCGGCCATCAACTGATGCATGGTGTCCGGATCGTCGCCTTCGACAAAATGAGGCGTCCAGCCACAGCCGCGCAGAAATTGGTCCAGCTCCTCGTGCTCGATGCGCGCGAGCACCGTCGGATTGCTGATCTTGTAGCCGTTGAGGTGCAGGATCGGCAGCACCGCTCCATCGGTGATCGGGTCGAGCAGTTTATTCGACTGCCACGACGTCGCCAGCGGACCTGTTTCCGCTTCCCCGTCGCCGATCACGCAGGCGACAATCAGGTCCGGATTATCAAACACGGCGCCGAAGGCATGACTGAGTGAATACCCCAGTTCACCGCCTTCGTGAATCGAGCCCGGCGTGGTCGGCGCCACATGGCTGGAAATGCCGCCGGGGAACGAGAACTGCTTGAACAACTTCCGGAGTCCCGCCTCATCCTGGCCTACGTTTGGATAAATCTCCGTCCACGTGCCCTCCAGGTAAACGTTGCCTACAATGGCAGCTCCGCCGTGACCTGGACCGGCGATATAGAACATATTCAGGTCATACTTATTGATGACCCGGTTCAGGTGCGCATAGATGAAGTTCTGACCCGGCACCGTGCCCCAGTGACCGACCACGAGTTTCTTCACATCCGACAACTGGAGGGGCCGCTTTAACAGTGGGTTGTCGAAGAGGTAGATCTGGCCCACCGACAAATAGTTGGCGGCGCGCCAATAGGCATTAATTTTCTGGAGTTGCTCCGGAGAAAGTGGGTTCGTTTTCGCGAGACCCTCCCTGCCGCTGAGCGTTTCGGGAATCTTCGGGTGTTTTCCAGGAGTCAATAGTTGTGTTTTCACTGTTTTACCTAAAGTCAGAGTGTGCTTTTTCGAGCCGCACCGCATTATTGATTCTCGAAGCGGAGAGGCTCATCGCTGGGAGCATCAGCTGGTTTCAACCCGAGCGCATAAAGATTGGCAATCGGTTCAGCTGCGAATTTCTCATCTCCGCGAAGGTTTGCATCTTGTCTTCCTGTTGGCTTTCTTCCGAAAGCGTGGCAGACGCAGCCGGACGCCTCTTCTTGAACGTATCCCACCGAGTGTCAAAATGCCGTCAAAAAGGCGAGGAAGTGCGTTTGAAGAGTCACCGTAATGTTTTTGAGGTTCGGGTGTATTTTGACGGCGATTTGACGTTTCTCGCATCACACTTGTATTTGGGCGTCGGTCACACACAGGAGCAAGCCAAACATGAGCAACCAATCATGAGCAGCCGACCAGACGGCGAAAGCAAGGTCGCCGACCCTCTCACGGAACTCGCGTTGGATATGAGGTGGTCCTGGAACCACTCCACCGATGAACTATGGAGGCAGCTTGATCCGGAATTGTGGGATGCCACGCAAAACCCCTGGGTGGTCCTCCAGACGGCGTCGCCAGGCAGCGTGGAACGCGTTCTGGCTAACCCTGTCTTCCGCAAGCAAGCGGAGGAACTGGTCCAGGCCGCCAAGCATGCGGCTGCAACACCCGCGTGGTTTCAGAAAACCCATGCCGGCACGTCTCTCGGTTGCGTTGCCTATTTCTCCATGGAATTTATGTTGAGCGAAGCTTTGCCCATATACTCAGGCGGCCTGGGAAATGTGGCGGGCGACCAACTGAAGGCGGCTAGTGATCTCGGCGTGCCCGTGGTAGGCGTCGGATTGCTGTATCAGCAAGGCTATTTTCGACAGGTGATAGATCGAGACGGAGCGCAACAGGCTCTTTATCCGTACAACGATCCCGGGCAGCTACCGATTACGCCCTTGCGTCGCGCGAACGGAGAATGGCTGCGGCTCGAAATCGGGCTGCCGGGGAATTCTGTCTGGCTGCGAACGTGGCAGGTTCAAGTCGGCAGGACGAAGCTTTATCTTCTGGATAGCAACGACGCGGCCAATCTTCCAACCCACCGTGGGATCACCAGCGAGCTCTATGGCGGCGGTCCCGAACTGCGTCTCCAGCAGGAAATCCTGCTCGGAATCGGCGGATGGCGATTGCTGCGCGCACTCGGGATTGCTCCCGATGTCTGCCATTTAAATGAAGGGCACGCGGCACTGGCGGTCCTGGAGCGCGCGCGAAGTTTTATGGAAGAGACCGGCGAGTCTTTCCGCGTGGCATTGGCTGCAACCCGCCCTGGTAATCTCTTCACAACTCACACGGCGGTCGCGGCGGGCTTCGACCGTTTCGCTCCGTATCTTGTCCAGCAATACCTCGGTGAATACGCGCAGCATAAACTCGGCATTTCGCTCGACGAGTTGCTCGCCCTTGGCCGCCAGAACCCGACAGACTCCTCCGAGGCTTTTAACATGGCGTATCTGGCTGTTCGCGGGTGCGGTGCCGTCAGCGGCGTAAGTAAATTGCACGGCACGGTCAGCAGGCGCATCTTCCAACCGCTCTTTCCGAATTGGCCCGAGGAAGAGGTGCCGGTCCGGCACGTAACGAACGGAGTTCACATGCCGACATGGGACTCGGCTCCGGCAGACAGCCTTTGGACCGAAGCCTGTGGAAAGGATCGCTGGCTGGGGCCGGTGGGCGATCTCGAGCAGGATATTCGACGAGTCTCGGACACGAACCTCTGGCGATTTCGTACCTCCGCGAGCGAATCTCTTGTTAAGTACGCCCGCAAACGATTGTCAGACCAACTTGCCGGCTCCGGAGCGTCTTCGGAATCAGTTGAGGCCGCCAAACATCTGTTCGATCCCAACGCGTTGACACTAGGCTTCGCGCGTCGTTTCGCGACCTATAAGAGGCCTGACTTGCTCCTCCATGACCCGGAACGCCTCCTTCGTATCTTGACGAACGCCCAGCATCCAGTGCAACTCATCATTGCCGGAAAAGCCCATCCGGCGGACCGCGCGGGGCAAGACCTGATCCAAAAGTGGATCCGCTTCATCAGGCGCCCCGAAACCCGCCCTCATATGATTTTTCTCAGCGACTATGACATGCTTCTGACCGAGCACCTGGTGCAAGGGGTGGATGTCTGGATCAACACTCCGCGGCGTCCGTGGGAAGCGTGCGGAACCAGCGGCATGAAAGTGCTGGTCAACGGCGGCATCAATCTTTCGGAACTGGATGGCTGGTGGGCGGAAGCCTACACGCCGGAAGCCGGCTGGGCGTTGGGTGACGGCAAGGAACATGGCGACGACCCGGCTTGGGACGCCGCGGAGGCCGAAGCTCTTTACGGTCTGCTCGAACAGGCGGTGATTCCCGAATTTTATGACCGCGACAAGGATGGTGTCCCGTCCGCCTGGGTCGCGCGAATGCGCGAAAGCATGGCGCGGCTGACTCCTCGCTTTTCGGCGAATCGGACCGTTTGCGATTACGTCGAGAAACACTATATTCCTGCCGCAGCCGCTTATCGCGCGCGCGCCGCGGATAAAGGCGCAGTCGGCAGGCAGGTCATAGATTGGCAGCGTGCGCTCGTCGAGCGATGGGGCACGCTGCGCATCGGTGAAGTCCATGTCAAAACCGACGGCGATCGTCACACCTTTGAGGTTCAGGTGTTTAGCGCTGAGCTCAACCCGAATTCCCTCAAAGTCGAGCTTTATGCCGATGGAATCAACGGTGGTCCGGCGGTTCGACAGGAGTTGAGGCGCGATCGGCAGATTGACGCGGCAGGCTATCTTTACCAGGCGGGCGTACCCGCAGCGCGCGCCTCCGCCGACTACACGGTGCGAGTGATCCCGCATTTCGATGGGGCGGACGTTCCGCTCGAAGCTTCTCAAATTCTCTGGCAGCGTCGATGACGAAGACGCTTGTACGTCCGCTCCACGATTACCTGAAAGCCGTGAGCGACCGCGCTGGTGTTCGAGCGGGTTCCGCTCTTCCCCTGGGTACGTCTGAGCAGGACAATGGAGGCAATTTTGCGTTCTTCAGCCGTCACGCGACGCGCGTTCGCCTGGAGCTGTTCGATCATCCGGGGGACGGGGCTCCTAGGAGGCAGATCGACCTCGATCCGGTACGCAACCGGACTGGCGACGTGTGGCACGCTTGGGTAGACGGGATTCGGCCGGGTCAGCTCTATGCGTACCGGGTGGACGGCCCATATGCACCCGGCGAAGGGCAACGGTTCAACTTCGCGCGGCTCCTGCTCGACCCCTTCGCCACGGCGATCTCGCGCTTGGCCAATTGGGATTTCGAAAAGGCTTGCGGGTATGACGCGTCGGCGCCCGAGCGAGACCTCTCGCGTTCGAACGTCGATGACGCTGCCAGCACGCCAAAATGCGTGTTCACCCACGAGCATTTTCAGTGGAATGACGACCAGCCGCCAAGGCACGCATGGTCGAAGACAATAATCTACGAAACCCACGTCCGTGGTTTCACCATTCATCCGAGTTCTGCCGTCGAGAGTCCTGGCACATATCGCGGGCTAATGGCAAAGATTCCCTATCTCCGGGATTTGGGGGTAACGGCCGTCGAACTGATGCCGGTGCAGGAGTTCAACGAACATCAGGCGGCGCGTAGGGATTACTGGGGATACAATCCAGTTGTTTTCTTTGCGCCCAAAGCCTCCTACAGCAGTTCCGGGGGCCTCGGCCAGCAGAAGCTCGAGTTCAAGGAAATGGTCCATGCTTTTCATAGCGCCGGAATTGAAGTGATTCTGGATGTGGTTTTCAATCATACTGGCGAGGGAGACGAACTCGGGCCGACCTTGTGTTTTCGCGGTATGGACAACGCGATCTTTTACATGCTGGCTGGCGATAAGCGTTACTACAAGGACTTCACAGGGGCGGGTAACACCATCAACGCCAACCATCCCGTAGTGAGGGATCATATTCTGACAGCGCTTCGCTACTGGGCGGTCGAAATGCATGTAGACGGGTTCCGTTTTGACTTGGCGTCCGTTCTAGGGCGTGACGAGGGTGGCAAGTTGCTGGCCGATGCCCCTCTTCTGGAACGGATTGCCGAGGATCCGATTCTCCGGGATGTGAAGCTCATCGCCGAGGCGTGGGACGCCGCCGGAGCTTATCAGGTGGGCAGTTTTTCGAAACGCCGTTGGGCGGAATGGAACGGTCGCTACCGCGATGATGTCCGGCGTTTCTGGCGTGGGGATGAAGGGATGCTCGGTTCGTTCGCCAGCCGCATCTGCGGGAGTGCCGACATTTACGCCAAGTCTGGTAAGGGTCCGGAGAGTAGCATCAACTTTGTCACTTGCCACGACGGCTTCACTCTGAATGACCTGGTGAGCTATCTCTACAAGCACAACCATGCGAATGGACAGAACAATCATGACGGGACGAACAATAACTTAAGCGAAAACTACGGCGTTGAAGGCGAGACGGCGGATGCCAGCATTGAAGCGATCCGGAAAACCCAAATAAAGAACTGCCTTCTGACGCTGCTGATCTCCCGCGGGGTGCCGATGCTGCTGGGCGGCGACGAATTTCGACGCACCCAGCGCGGAAACAACAACGCCTGGTGCCAGGACAACGACACCAGTTGGCTCGACTGGACATTTCTTGAGCGGAATAAGGAAATCTATCGTTTCGCCCGCGGCATGATCGCCTTTCGCGCCGCGCATCCGGTGTTGAGCGAGGAACGATTCTATGGCGGCGGAGACATTCAGTGGTTCGGCGCGGCAGGAGGAGCGCCCAATTGGGCTGATCAGAAGCAGAAGGCGCTCGCCTGCGTCATGGCCGAAAGGTCAGAAGGCGCCCTGTTTATGATGTTCAATGCCGGCACGAACGGAATCGGCTTTGCTTTGCCGCCACCACCACAGGGATCCCGCTGGCACTTGGCAGTCCATACGGCGGGGGTTTCGCCACAAGACTTGTTCGCTTCGGGAGAGGAACCGCCTGTGGATACTTTGAAACCCTACGTCCTGGGAGCTCGCTCCAGTGCGATCCTGTTGGCACGAAAGCAGGTGACATAAGTGTTGAACATGCATCGAATTCTTGTTCCAGTTGCATTGACGGACGGGCTCCCGGATACTTCCCGGCATCTCTTGCTCGAAGCAGCCTGGATGGCCCGCCGCTTTCAGGCGGAGATCATCCTCCTGCACGTCGTAACTCCTCTGTACTACCCCTACGGTCTGCTTGAAAGCGGACACGAAATCACGGCGCGGGATTTGCACGCGGACGTCGTTCGTTGCGCCCAGAAGCGGCTGGAGGAGGCGTCGCTCCAGGAACTCGACGGGGTCACGGTCACACGCGTATTGCTACGGGGCGACCCGGCCCACGAAATCGCCGAGGCAGCGCGCAGCCACAACGCGGGACTTATTGTAATGTCGACCCATGGCCATGGGCCACTCTACCGCCTTCTTCTGGGATCGGTTACCGCCAAGGTGCTGCACGAAACGCAGTGTCCGGTCTTGACCGGCGCCCACGTGGAGCAATCGCAGAACCGGGAGTTTTCGATCCGCCGCGTGCTCTGCTCGGTCGATTTGACACCTCATAACCACCACACTCTGTCTGTCGCTGCGGGGTTCGCGGCGGCCGTCGATGCAACACTAACCCTGGTCCATGTCACCGCCAGCGTAGAGGTATGGGGTCCTGGCGGATCCCACATCGACCCTGTCTGGCAGGAGACTTTAGTGGGAGGAGCTGCGAAAGAGATCGCCCGGTTGCAGCACGAGGTTGGCACGAACGTCGAAGTCATCGTCGAGAGCGGGAGCGTCCCGCTGATGCTGAACCGGGCGGCGCGGCAAACAGGGGCGGATGTCCTGGTCGTTGGCCACACCGCCGGTCGAAGCCACCTGGGAGACAACGGCGAGGGGTACGGCATTATAAGGGACTCCTGCATTCCTGTGCTGAGCGTCTGACGCTTAGTCTTTTTGACGCCATTTTGACGGAGCCTCTTGTACAGTGAAGCTAATCATGCGCATCCCTGTGATTGGCGGGAATTGGAAGATGTATAAGGACCCTGCCGGAACTACGTCCTTCTTCAAGACCTTTCGGCCACTGGTGGAACATTCGGCACATTGCGAAATCGTGATCTGCCCATCGTTCCTCGACGTTGAAAACGCCGTCATCGCCACACGTGGAACCAAGATTCGGATTGGCGCCCAGAATCTCTACTGGGCGAAGGACGGCGCATTCACCGGCGAAGTCTCCGCGCCCATGATCAAGGCATCCGGTTGTTCCCATGTCATCGTCGGACATAGTGAACGCCGCAAGTACTTCGGCGAAACGAATGAGAGCGTTTTAAAAAAGACTGTCGCGGCGATCGACGCCGGACTCACTCCGATCGTCTGCGTGGGCGAACGCATCAAGAAAGACGTGGAACCGACGCTGAGGAAGCAGTTTCACTTGGGGATTGCGCCACTCTCGGATCAGCAATTTGCGGGCATTATAATCGCCTACGAACCGGTCTGGGCGATCGGCGCCGGCAAAACCGCCTCACCCGAGGTCGCCGCCAATGCCCACCGCTTCATCCGCGCCGAAGCGAAGGACCGTTTTGGAGCGGAGGCAGCGGATCGCGTCCGCATTCTCTACGGCGGCAGCGTTAAACCCGACAATGCAAGCAGCCTTATGGCTCAGCCCGAGATTGACGGTTTTCTGGTTGGCGGTGCCAGTCTCGACCCGGTCAGTTTCGCAAAGCTTGTGAATCTTCAGAGTGTGAAGTTTTCAACCGGGACACGGCAAGAATCGATTTTGGCGGTATGAAGGCTCTAATAGGAGATCAATATGTCTAAAACTGCAGTTGGTTTGTTTCAGAATTCCGAGTTGGCGGAGGTCGTCGCCCGTGACCTCGTGGCCAACGGCTTTCCTCAAGGTGAGGTCCGCACATTGCGGGAACCAATCGATATGCCCGCGGCCGGCCTGATGAGCACGCCTCACGTCGATTTCGAGGTGGGTTTGGAGCGCGAGCTCGTGGCCATTGGAGCCACCGTGCGCGAGGCGAATGCCTATGCCCGAGGAACGCGCCGCGGAGGAGCCCTCGTCTTCGCGACCGGGTCCGAAAGGGAAGTCGAAAGCGCGGCCACAATCATGAATTGCGCCGGCGCTCTGGAGGTCGAAGAGCTTACCGGCAAGGAACCCAATGCGATCACCATTGAACGGGATCTTCCCGCAGTAGGCGATAGCCCCCAACAAACGGGGCGCATCCGCGAATCAGGCACCGGTGCCCGCGTCTTTGTCTGGTAGCCCGTCAAGGCGCCCGAGAATCATTTTCCCTCGAGCAGCGAAAGTCTCGTTACGCCGCCGCTCTTTTGAACAAGGACCAAGCGGAGCCAGCTTGATCGTTGTACAAGGCGAAAGTATCTGGATAAAAACGGAGTTGGTCACATCGCCAGCAACAGGTTTGAGCCCCCAGATACGGAGCTAGGATAGGACCCGCCGCCAGTCGTGGAGCCTTCATTCCAGGCTCAATGCTTTCGCGCCGGCGCCGAGTTGAGCAGAAGCTTCAGGGAATCGATCGCTTTTTGCGCCACCGCCAATTGCAGACGCTCCTGATCAAGTTCCGAACTGGGCTGCTTCGAGGCTGGTTGCGACACTCCGGTCACCTGTGGTGCACCGGCTTGCGGCGTTTCCTGCCCGCCGAACAGTGCGGCCAGTGCCTCGTCTAACGTTGGTTGCATCACGACCCTATCCCCGGTCGCGGCGATCACTCGCTTGAGCTGCGGGAAATTCGTGCCCTCCGCCCTCAGGTACAGCGGTACTACGTAGAGAAACGAATTCTCAATCGGAATCACAACCAACTTGCCCCGGATAACCCCCGAGCCCTTCTGGTCCCACAGCGTCAGCTGCTCGGAAATCGTCGTGCTCTGATCGATCATCGCCGAAATTTGATTGGGCCCGTAGGTCAGCTTGTCTTTCGGCAGCTCATAGAACAGCATTTTTCCGTAGTTCGGAAAATCGGACCGCGCGGCCAGCCAGGAGATCATGTTGTCCCGGTTCTTGGGGGTAAAGGGACTCATCATCAGATACTCGAGTTGATCGCTCCCGGGCAGCTTCATCAGGATGTAGTAAGGCTCCATGGGACTCATCTTGCCGTCGTACTTTTCCTGCGGAGGCACCCACAGATCCTCGCGATTGTAGAACACCTGTGGATCGGTCATGTGGAAGGTCTGGTATTGCGTCGCCTGGATGCCGAAAAGATCCTGAGCGTAGCGCAGGTGAGCTTTCAAGTCCGGCGAAAGCTCGCTGAGATCCTTGAAGACGCCGGGGAAAGCATTGCGGTACACATTCAGTATGGGGTCCTGCGGATCCATCATGTAGAACGAAACCGTGCCGTCGTACATATCGACCACGGCTTTCGCCGAGTTTCGGATGTAATTGAGCCCTGCCCCCGTTTGCGTCGTCCGCGGATTCGAGTATGGAAAGTGATTGGAAGTTGTGTACGCATCCTGAATCCAATACAGCTTGCCGCCGCTCAGCACCGGATATGGCGTGGCGTCGAGCTTCAAGAACGGAGCCACCTGTGATACGCGTTCCTGCACGTTGCGCCAGATCTGAATGCGGCTTTCCGGCTTCAGATAAGCGGTGAGCAATATATTGATGTCGGTCTGGGTCCAGGCAAACAGGAGCCTCTTGGGGAAGTTATCGATTGGGATTCCCCCTTTACCTGTGTAACTGGTGTAAACGTTCTGATTGCCTTGAGGATAATCGAATTCCTTCACACCGGTTGCCACAATCCGGGAACCCGGCATCGCCTCGCCGTAGTAAATCGCCGGTTGTGTCACGTTCAATCCGAAGGAGGACTGCGGCGGGACGTTCTCGACCAGGTACTCCGGAAAACCTCCGCCAGTGCTCTTCGATACGAAGTTCATCACCAGCCCAAAGCCATGAGTGAACTCCAGATTTTCATTGACCCAGGTTTGCGCTCCCGCGGGTAGTTCTGCCGACAGCTCACGGGTAGAGAGCATGACTTGGTGGTAGCCATCCGCCAGGTGATAGCGATCCACGTGCACGTTGGAGAATTTGTAATAGAGCCGGATGGCCTGCGTCTGTTCATAGGTCTGCAGCAATGGGCGCTTGTCCCAGAGTCGGATGTTCTGGATCGTATCCTGATTCCTCGCCAGAACCGCCGGCGTGAGATCCGTCAGCGCGGGATAAGCGGTTTCCTGGATCCCGTCCAATTGATAAGCTTCCCGAGTCAGTTGGATGTAGTTTTTCAGATAAGGAGTTTCGAGCCGCAACTCATTCGGCTGCACTACGAACGCCTGGAACAGAGCCGGAGCGACGAGCACACCGATGATGTATAGCGCCGCGTAGGCGCCCGCGCCGATGGCTACTGCTTTCAAGCGTGGCCGAAAGAAATTGAACGCTAGAAAAACGCATGCCGCCGCCGACGCGCCGATCATAACCCAGAGCGCGACCAACGTAACATGCTCCGCTGTGTATCCCACTCCATAGACCACGCCCGTGGTCGAATAGAGCAACTCGAAACGATCCAGGTAAAACCCCCATCCCAAAATGGCGGCAACAACAATGAGAAGCACAGATCCATGCTGGGCGGCCGCAGTCTCCAGGCGGCGGCCTTCGGTCCTGAGGAGACTAGAATATCCGTATTGGAATACGGCGGCCACAATGGCGACGACCGTCAGGGTCAGCAGGCTGATCTGCAATAGCTCGTACCACGGAAGCCGAAAGACATAAAAACTCAGATCCATCCCAAAGATTGGATCGACTGATCCGAAAGCCCCCCCATATCGGAAGCGCAGATACGTGTCCCATTGCGTGTAGACAGCGCTTGCAAACAACGCGGCGAGTAGCGCCATGAAAATTGCGGTATTCCGCGCGAAGATATGGCGGGCGAGTGCAACTCCGGCTTGAGTCCGCCCTCCAAGCGGACGGGCTGCATGCGGCGGGAGGGGATCGACCGGAGCCATGCTGCGTTTTGCGGCCAGCCGGACATTCAGCCACAGGAACAGAAATGCGCAAGCGAATGCAGCGCAGGCCAGCCCCACTTTGACTGAAACCAAGGTCCAGAATACACCCTGATAATCGAGCTGTCGCATCCATAGCCACTTCTGTAAAAAGGCAGGAATCGCGATCAGTGCGATAAACAGCAGCGCTGCGACGGGAAAAATCCACCTCAGCATTCCAGCCAGCCACACGGGCGGAGCAGCCTCGACCGGAGGCCGGAACTCGATGGGTTTGACCGCTTCCGGTAAGCCGTCCTTCGCAATTTCAGAATGAGTGTCGATCATTTTCAGTAACCTTTCGGGTGAGCGTAGCCCTGTTTGAAAGTTAACTCAAATGAGGTCAATAAACCGTCAAAAAGTGATGGGGGAGCCTGGAGGAGCTTTTTTGACGGCGCTTTGACGTTCGTTGGTATAGCTTTTCTTTGTGGTGTGTTTTCCCGTTTGATGGCATCCATTTGAACTTCCAAAGGAGTAACAAAGTAATGTGTGACTATTCCATGATGGGGATTCCGAATCGTCTGGCAGTTGCTGGAGAGGAGCTCGTGATTCATCGATTCGGAGAGGGAACTATGGGCATGGCGTCGGCTTTGGATCTTCGGATGAGAGAAGCGCGTCGCCAAGCTGCGTGCCGCACATTCTGGACCAGAGTCAAGGAGTTCTTTAGCGCGCAGGATGTTATCCCCGCAGTCTGCATACCACCGGGGACCCGGCTGATCGTTCGCGATATCCCCCCGAATTTGCAGTTTGGGTGCAGCCTTCGACTCGACTTCGAAGAGGCCGTATTTACGCAACTAACTGCTGCCGTCGACACCTTCCGAGATGCAATCCGGTTTAACAATGGAAGTGAAGTGCTCCTAAACAGATTCGCTGAGGGTCAGCGGGTGCGCGTGTTGGACGTTTCTTCAGGTGAGGAGCAGGAAACATCGCCACGCGAACTCGTGCGTGTGGGGTGACGCTTTCTTCCCAGCCCCGAAGGTCGAGCGATGCATCGTCAATCTGTAAGCAATTGACCCGTACCTCTGGGTCGCGCTCTTGGCGGCTGGCGCCCGACTGCATAGCGAGCCCTTGGCGCGCCACCACGGAGTGGACACGAGTCGGCTCCCCTATAATCGCTCGAACCTAGACGTTCGCCCAAAGCACAGCGAGGTTGCTAGGGCAGGCTTCCAGAACACCTTGAGAAAAGCCGGTTGCGCCGATCTCTGAGAAAAGCCCGAATGACCCGCTCCCCCTTCAGTAAACAGAAACGGTTGAACGGCCTCATAACATGCCGAATCGGAATGGCGACGCCAGAGAGCAGGCGTAGCGGATTGAAGTGTATCGCCGGAAAACAACTACGAAGTACTTCTCGGTCACGATGAAGTCATGGATCAAGGTTGTCCGCTCGAGAGGGACCTCGGCGAACTTGCAGCGCGGCCCAAATTGGTAAGTTTGTAGATATCGAATACTGTCTTCCTGCGATAGCGAAGGCTGAGGTTGATATATCGCGCACGAAATTCTCCACGACCACACCAAGATCCTTTTCGTCGAGTGTGGCCAAGATCAGACGGCGCGATTTCAGTGGGCAAGCCGCCCTCGTAGAGCGCGACGCGCTCGCCCCACCCCGCGTCGGCGAGCCTGTCGTACTAGGTTCCAATAGCGGATAGGGCACCATTTGAGAGACAACCATGCAACGAATCCTTTTTATCAGTCTCGCAGTCCTCCTCGTTGCCACCGCCGGCGCCTACGCGGTCTTTGCGCACGATCTGGCCGCCGCCCGCGCACGGCTCGTCGGCCAAAGCAAGAGGGTAGCGACGTCGTTCGGGACGCTTGAATACGCCGAACTGGGTGAGGGCCCGCCGATATTGGTAGTCCACGGCGCGGAAGGCGGCTTTGATCAGGGCATCGACATGACCGGCGTGCTCGCCGGGCGTGGATATCGGCTCATCGCTCCGTCGCGTTTCGGCTATCTTCGCTCGACCATGCCCGGCAATCCCACGACCGCGATGCAGGCCGACGCGTATGCCCAATTGCTCGACCGCCTTGGCATCGACCAGGTGGCCGTTGTCGGCACTTCTGCCGGCGCCTGGTCGTCCTTGCAGTTTGCCATCCGCCATCCCGACCGCTGCCGCGCGCTCGTGCTGCTTAGTCCCGCGGATTACCTGCCAGAAGGAATGTCCATCCATGGCGGTGCCGTCGTCAGGGCGATCGTCAACTCCGATTTCGCCGGCTGGGCAGTTTTGAAACTGATGACAATCATGCCTGGTGTAATGACCGGGATGATACTCGGCACAGACGGCGCCCTTGTGCGCGCCGCCGAGCCCAGGGAGAGGGCGCGCGTGCGGCAAGCTCTTGAACACCTTCTGCCGGTAAGCCCGCGCATAGTGGGGATGAACTTCGACGTTAAGACGGCCGCCATGCGCGAGCCATATGCACTTGAGAAGATCACCTGCCCGGTCCTGACAATCAGCGCCGAAGACGATAGGTTCGGCACGGCCAGCCGGGCGAAGTATATCGCCGACCGCGTGCAGAGCGGCAGGGCCATCATCTTTCCAACTGGCGGTCATGCTCTGCTCGGCCGCTACGGCGACGCTCTGCGCGAGATCACATCGTTCCTCCAGAAAGAAACACTGTGATAGATCGAGGGAGCAAGGACAGATCGCCCTTCCTGTTCATCCTGATGGTATTCCTACTATCGATTCCCTTCTACTGGTTCAACGACCAATCGGTGCTGCCCAAATCGTTCCACCTGTATGCCCCGACGTTCATATTGGCAACGATCATCCCGGTCTCATTGGCGAACCTGTTTCTCTATCGCGAACGGGGGAGGGAGGGAGTCATGGACCTGTGGAGGAACGTCTTCGACCCCCGGCGGATCAGAAACAAGCTCTGGTACATCCCGATATTCCTGCTGATGCCCGCCACCATGTTGGCGACGTACTTCCTGATGCCGCTGATCGGAAAACCTATTCCCGATTCGCAATTTCCAATTTTGATGGCGCCAGTTCTGTTAGCGGTGTTCATCGTCCTGGCCATCGGCGAGGAAGCGGGCTGGTCGGGATATGTCATAGGCGGCCTCCAGGCGCGTTGGGATGCGCTAGCGTCCAGCATTGTCCTGGGCATAGCGTGGGCCGCGTGGCACGTCGTGCCGTTCATTCAGACCCATCACGCTTCAAATTGGTGGACGGTATGGCAATGTCTGGGCACTGTTCCCCTAAGGTTGCTCATGGTCTGGATCTACAACAACACCGGACGAAGCATCCTTGCGATGGTCCTGTTTCACGCGATGATCAATGAAAGCGAGATGATGTTTCCGGATCTGGGATCGCACTACGATCCGTTTGTGCCCTTTGTCATCCTGACGGTGATGGCAGTCATTGTTGTCGTCTGGGGCGGCAAGACCCTCGCGGGCAGGACCACGGTGGCAATAGCGTGAAGCAATAGCGTTAATCGCGGAAAGGATCATATAGGAGAGATTGAAACCAATGTTCAAAAGAAAAGCGGCGATGCCTATCGCGACAGGCAAGCATAACTTGAAAGACGTTTTGCGTGCCAAGGTCGCGACAGATCGCGTTTTTCGCAATCGTCCATGGTGATCGGGAGATCTGGGTCGAACCCGGATTATCGAAGTCTGGCCAGCGTCTGACAGGAGCGGTACCCCTTTAGTCGCGAACTGGAGGATTGTTTCTTCTGCAACAAATCCTCCAGCGAGCATCACGGCCCGAAAGTCACCGCTGAGACCCGTTTGCCGCCAGGCGGACCCGTCCGCCACGTTACTGCGCGTCGATGTCGGACTGAATCTTCTGGATCATGGTCAGGTGTTCCTGCAACATTGGCAAAGTCTTCGCGGCGAAGTTCTTCACATCCGGATCTTGAGCGGCCGCACTCTGCTTTTCAAAACTCGAGACGTCCTCCTTGTGATCGGCCACCATCGCTTTCACGTAAGCTTTGTCGAATTCCTTGCCGGAGAGTACTTTCAGTTCCAGATAGGTCGCGTCATTCGTGAGCCCCTTTCCGTCCGGCAAGTCGACGCCTTTGGATGCGGCCAGAGTGGCCAGTTTGCGATCGATTTGCGAATGGTCGCGAACCATGCGGTTGGCGAAAGCCTGCACGCGCGGATTGGAGGACTTCTGAGCGGCCAGGTGTCCCAGCGCTACTTCGGCCGTTCCACCCTTTGCGGCACCATTCACGAAGTCAAGGTCATCGTTGTTCAGCTTTGTTGCTGCAGCCGCGGTAAGAATCAGGCCTCCTCCCAACATAACAGGAAAAAATCTTTTCATAGATAAAGTCATCGGTTAATACTCCTCACTGAGCGGGTAGCATGCTGAGGGCCTTACCTTGCGCCCGGCCGCCTTAATGAACACCCTGCGACGAAACTTGAGCGCTCCCGCCGCCGATCCCAGCGTTTAATGGGCTCGCTGAAAACGGGCCATTCCGTCTGGTGGCTTCTATATTGACCCCGCACTCGCCCTATCCCGCCATGACGGCACTGACAGTAATCGCTGGACCATGTAATCGGCAAATCATCAGCGTGGTGCCGATAGTTCGATGGATCGCTCCGGAGAAAGATGCCGCGGAATTGGGTTTTTAATCGGGAACGACTACACCCCAGAGGGTTGATTCGCCTGCTTACAGTTGCCCGCCAAGTATCAGCGGATTGGCCTGCCGCTTTAGCCGTTTAGTTCAATTACGATCATATGGGGTTGTTCACAAGTTGTGTGCTTCGTGAGGTTCTTTTCGTTCCACCACAAGCCAGCTGCCGTTAACGCCCGTGGAAGCAGTTCATCGAATGATTGCGTATGGAAGCGCAACGGCACTATTCCCTATAGGGCACGCGATTCTCCAAACTCCAATTTGCCGAGTGGTACATCGCATGAAAACCGTACGCCGAGGGCACTATTCGCCGACACCATGACCTTGCGGGAAGATATAAGCGGACTTGCTGGCGAGCCAGCTTCTGAAGGCAACGAGTTTCAGCTTAGGTCTGTGTCGGAACAACTGGCGGGTCGGGAATTGACGATCCGGAAGACGAAGCTGCACGCCTATTGGTGAAGGCTCACGCCTAAATTGACCGCCGAAGGTCATTTGGACGAAAAGGTGGGGGGCCCCGGGACTGAAACAGGCGCCCCCTTTTGCCCGATTTCTTAGGTCTTTGGTCCGGCCAGGGCCCGTGTTTTCGACTTATAACGGCCCAATTTAGAGCTTCGCAAGGCGGCCTTAAACTCTGGTCAGCGAGAGGCTCGATTCATCTTCCCTAATCCAATACGGCGGTCGTCCATAGTGAAAGTAGAGACGATTTTCATACTCGCGACTGATGGGCCTGGAGCGCACGTATTCGGGAGCGTTCTCAATGGCCTCGCGATACATGCCGGCGTAGATCTTGGAATCGGTCCAACTCACACGATCGATCCAGCCGGGCGAAACTAGCACGTTTTTCCCCGGCAGCCAGTTCCGCGTCGCTACGTCTATATAAGCGACGTTCCAGAATTCATCGTCGGCAATAAACGCTTCGACGTGCCCGATTTCGCCGTCTTTTGCATCCACGTGATAACCGTGGACAGAGGCGCTGCTGCGCAGGTGGCAGTCGCCGGACACCTTGGCGTCCTCCACTCGGGGGTATATCTCGCCGGCATCCGCGGGCTGGTACACTGGCGTCCAAGGATACGGACCGTTCCAATAGTAGTTGTAACCGTAATAGGTCGAAAAAGCGGCCTCGTGTTGGCGTGAAACGGGTTGATCGGTATCGATACCAGGACTATTCTGGACCTGCTTAGTGGTGAGGTTCACGCGGAGTTGCTTGGCCACCCAATCGACGCTGGAGATGGAGATGGGGGAGATCAGGACCTGCCGCCCGTTGTACCAACTGCCAGCTCTTACAATAAGATAGCGGATGCCCCACGCCTCGTCGTCGAAATAGAATTCCTCAACTCTGCCAAGCTCACCGTCGGTCGCGTGGATGACCAGATCCTTCAGAAAGGTAGAATTTTTAAGCATTGAATTCCACCTATCTGCCGGCCAGGGCTTCCACGGCCGCCAAATGCAGATCCAGGCTGACAGGGTGCGTGCCCTGGATAATCTCTTTCGCTTCACCGACATCCGATGCCGTGCCATGCACCAGGAGTAGGTACTGGTCCGTCTTGACCGCCAGTTCGTACTTCACGATGCTGTTCTTCGGAATGCCGATGCTGTAAAGTCCCGCGCCAAATACGCTCAATCCGCCAACCACCACTGCGCCTTCCAATGCGCCGACAATCCATGCCACCAGCGGTCCCGCCACCAGCAGCGGACCGACACCGGGAATCACGAAGAAGGCGGATCCAAACAGCAGCCCCCAGAAACCTCCCCAAAAGGCGCCCATTTTGCCCCAGTATTTCATCCGGTCGCCGGCGTTGTAAAAGCCAACAGCTTGTTCATCGGTGTGAGTATCCTTACCGACGATGGATATCGTTTTCATGTCGACTCCGGCGCGCTGCAGTTCTTTCACGGCGGCCTCGGCTCCGTCATGAGTCGCGTAGATCGCCACTACTGAATTGATCGCTGACATTTGTTACTCCTATCCCTTGGGTGAGCACGCGGAGTGCCGAGGGCTTACGGTCAGAGTTGGGCCGTAAGAAGCAGCGCTGTCCCAGCAAGCGAGATGTCTTTGATGAAGGACGCAAACTCGCTCATGCCACGCGTGCGATTCCGCCTCGTTCAGAAATGATCCAGAAAGAAAGAACGGTGCGGGAAAGTAAAGCCGCACAGCATCGCCGCCCTGTGCCAGCGCATCAGCACCAGGAAACTGCCGCCGATCATCATGACAATGGTCAGCACAGTGGCGGCAGTCGGCAGCGGAACGCCCCACGCTCGTTCGCAACCCTTGAGTTGCTCGTTTCAGGACG
>Ga0302325_10009305_pt1 | contig 21459 bp, 23 predicted proteins | sample Palsa_T0_2_FD_201948 | JGI IMG/M metagenome (GOLD analysis project Ga0302325, IMG submission 201948) | Peat permafrost microbial communities from Stordalen Mire near Abisko, Sweden - Palsa_T0_2 | ecosystem: Environmental > Terrestrial > Soil > Palsa > Peat permafrost | place: Sweden: Abisko...
GATCCGAAAGGCCCATCACGATGCCGATGTCGTGCTCGATCAGAATGACCGTCGTGCCGAACTCGTCGCGGGCGGCGCGCACGAACCGAGTCATCTCCTGCTTTTCGGTAACCGTCATGCCTGCCATTGGCTCGTCCAGGAGCAGAATTTTCGGCCGCGCCACCAGTGCGCGCGCGAGCTCTACTCGCTTCTGCAGGCCGTAGGGCAAGGCACCCGCTAGCCGGTCCGGAACGGCGTTCAAATCGAGAAAATCAATGATCTCCCCAGCACGCGCTAGCGCATCCTCTCGTTCCCTGCGTGCGCGTCCAAGCCCGACAATCTGCTCGACGAAATTCGCGTGGCGAACCGCGGCCCATCCGATCACGACATTCTCCAGCACGCTAAGACCCTTGAAGAGGGCAAGATTTTGAAATGTTCGCGCGACGCCGAGCCGCGCCAGTTGCTGCGTAGGCACCTGCGCAAATTTTCGCCCGTCGATCCAGACATGCCCGCGCTGCGGCCGATAAAATCCGCTGATGACATTGAGCAGCGAGCTTTTGCCGGCCCCATTCGGGCCGATGATCGCCCGGATTTCTCCCGTATCGACAGTCAGTTCAAAGTCTGCAATCGCCTTTACGCCGCCGAAAGATAAAGTAATAGACTCAAGTCTCAGGGTCGGGGAAGGGACAGGAATCGGGCGGTTCACTTCTTTGTTTGTCGACCGGTCCACTATCGATACGGGCGTAGATTTGGCAGTGAGATTGGACATTGGTTTGATCGTCTTAGAACAGAATTCATGCCACCCTTTGGGAAGGTCGCCCAAGATTCGACACAACACCCTTATCTTGAGAGACTAATAAAAAGACTAAGCTTGCTAATTTCTGTTCTCTTCTCCGGCCATAGGCCAGGTCAAAGTGCTGCTTGAGCAGTCACTTTGCTTTTGTTCTGCTGCCAGAGCAGCACGCAAATCCAAAGCACATCAAAGATTGGCCGGATCTGATTGGGGCCCGTGATTCGATCGCGGCCCAAGCCAGTCGTAGTGCCCGCCGGCCGAACCGCGCATGGATCGGAGGGGGATTTCCCCGTTTGAAAGCATCTAATACAGCGTCGAGGTGGAGATCGAAGGTACGATGAAATTCGCGGTCAAAATCGTTGAAGTATCCGGCTTGCCAAATCTCCGCTGTCTCGCTGCCAGCCTCTTGAAAACAGAAGCGCCGGACTGTGTCCCCGACAACTGCACGCCCTCGGGTTCCATTGATCTCGAGTCGGTGAGCCTCTTGGTAAGCATAGGAAGAATCATATGTGCCCGTCATGCTCCCGACTGCTCCGTTCGCGAATCGTAGAGCCATAGCTACCGTCCTGCACGTTCGTGTATGCGCGAAGTCCGAATTCGGCCGCGCGCGCTTGTGTCTTCGCCAAGGTGCGTCCGGCAACCGCGCATAGTTGAACGTCCGGTCTCTGCGAGAAAACCCGAGCATGGTGGCGCCCCCATACACCGGCTCCAACCAGGCAGACCTTTATTTTTCGATCGGGCGGAATCATTGTTCGATAATGATTTTCCCGGTTTCACACCCGAAGAAGAATGCTTCGAAGGCCTGCTGAATCTGATCGACCCCCGTCCGGTGAGTGATAATTTGGCTGAGATAGCCACGGTGCTCGCGCAACCGCTGCAGGTTGGTAGGCAGTTCATTATACCGGAAGTATTCGCTCCCAACGATGCTCCGCTCCGGGGCGATAATGTCGGGCGAAATCTTAAGCGTGATGCCTTCGCCGTGCCCGACGCAAATCAGGGAGCCGCGCTGGGCTATTGCATCAACGGCTGCCTGACGAGCGACCTGTTTCCCGCTGGTGTCGACGGCCATGTCGACTTGCGCCAGGCCATGGGCCTGGATACCGGCACCAAGCGAAGTTTCGCGAAAATTGATCGGTAGTCCGCCAAGCCGTTCAGCTAACTTGACTCGATAGGATACAATGTCAGTGATCAGAACCTTTAACTGCTGCCCGATAACAATCTTAGCCATCGCCAAGACGGCGAGGCCGATTGGACCCGCTCCTACGACCAACAGAGACTCGATGTCCGGCCGCATCAGCTGGCACCGCTCAATCGCATGCCCGCCTGTGCCCATGACGTCCAGCAACAGAGTCGCTTCTGTGGGGGAGAACTCGTCGGGCACCGGAAAGAAGATGTTTTCGTGGACCAATTCATACTGACCGTAGCCGCCATCGCGGGTGAATCCCATGTCACCCCGCTTCTGCAGACACTGATTGGTAAACCCTAACCGGCAGGAGCGGCATTCACCGCAAAAGTCCATCAGGAATACGGCCCCCGTTGTTCCGACCGGCGTATGCGTACCCGGTCCGGCAGCGACGACGGTGCCCGCCGCTTCATGCCCGGGTGTCACAGGTGCTCCGTCAAAAAACTGCGGCCGTTCAGAGCCACAAAGGGCGTTAGCACGGACGCGGAGCAGGAGTTGGCCGGGGCCCGGTTCTGGCACTGCTTTTTCTTCGAATTTAATTTCTTTGTTCCCCACAAAATGAGGAACCCTGCAACTCGAGGGTATATTGGTGGCCATCCGTTGTACGGGGGTGATGAGAACCTTGAAGGCGATCATCACTTTTTAGCCGGGACATTCCAGGTGGATTTGCGTCTGCCGTTTTGAGAAATTTGGCCGTGACACTCGAAGCCGGCGCCAAGCCGGCGATTCTCTGATATGGAAATCCGCCATCCGGAACGTCAAAAAACCTCGTCGTACGCGTCTGGGGCTGGAGCGGCTATTTTTGCGAGCTCGACGAAGCCTATCAGAATCAGTTCACAAGCCAGCACGTTTACGGCTTATAAAACCGGCTGGGACGTGCCCTTCAGAATATGGGCCAGGATGCCGGTCTGTGTCATTGCTTCTCTCTCGGTCAGTTCTGCCACCAGTGTCCCGGCTCTCATCACATAGATGCGGTCGCTCATCCCGATCAGCTCCGGGAGCTCCGAGGAGACCATCAGCACCCCTAGTCCCTGGGCTGCAATTTCGTCGATCATCTTGTAGATTTGCGACTTGGCGCCCACGTCAATGCCGCGCGTCGGCTCATCCAGCAGAAGGAGCTGTGGCTCTGCGGCGCGCCACTTTGCGAAGACCGTCCTCTGCTGGTTCCCTCCGCTCAGGGTCCCCACCGTCTGTTCGACGGATCGAGCGACGATCCGCAGCTGCTGGACGCTTTTGCGCGCGGCTTCGCTCTCTTTCCGTTGGGAGATCATACCGAACCTGAAAAGCCGAAAAAGCGAGGCTAGAGTGACGTTCTCACGGATCGTCATCGCGGTGATAAGACCCTCGGTCTTGCGGTCCTCGGAGAGGTAGGCCATGCCTGCGCGCACCAGGCGCTCTGGTCTCCATCCGTTGATTTTCCTCCCGTTATACACGATCCGGCCTGAAAGCAGCCGGCGCGCCCCGAAAATGGTCTTCAGCAACTTGGTCCTTCCGGAACCGACAAGCCCGCTGATGCCGACGACCTCACCGCGGCGCACTGTGAGGCTCAACGGAGGGGCCCCAGGGAGCAGCCTGAAGTTCTCAACCGCGAGCAGAACGTCGTCCGTCGGTCTGTGGGAGCGAGGATACATGTCGTCGATCGACCGGCCGACCATCATCTGAATCACTTCGTCTTCGCGGAATCCCTGGCTGGGAATCGTCCCGATGGAACGGCCGTCGCGAAGGACTGAGATGCGGTCCCCGACCTGTCGCAATTCCTCGAATCGGTGTGAAATGTATACGATCCCGATACCTCGCGCTTGCAGCGTCCTCATGAGGGAAAAGAGCCGATCGATTTCGTTTTTCGAAAGGCTCGCCGTGGGCTCATCCATGATGAGGATCTTCGACTCATATGAAAGCGCTTTTGCGATCTCGACGATCTGCTGGTGCGCCGTCGTGAGCCTGCCCAGCATAATCATGGGATCGATCTCGAACCCGAGGGAGGATAGCAGCGCCCGCGCCTGCGAATACAGCTTCTTCTTGTCCAGGACTCCGCCGCGCGTCGGTTCGCGACCGAGAAAAATGTTATGGGCGACGTCGAGGTTCGCGCAGAGGTTGAGCTCCTGGTGGATAAACGCGATTCCTTTGTCGCGGGCCTTCCGGGCGCTGGCGAAGCTCACGGCAGCGCCCTCGAGGGCGATTGTGCCCTGATCCGGAGGAATGATGCCTCCGAGGATCTTCATCAGCGTGCTTTTGCCCGCTCCGTTTTCACCCACCAGAACGTGGACTTCCCCCCTGCGTAGATCGAAGGAAACGGAGTCAAGGATCTTAACGTCTGAGTTGCGGATCGGCCTACCGGAGCTGTCGTAGATGTACTTCGTGATCTCGCGCATCTCCAGGAGCGGTTCGTCCATTTGTTGCTCCCCTCTACGCTCCCCTGCTCCTGATCTTGTCCATCACAATGACGGTTAGAATAATGCCGCCCTGGACTGCGAGATACAGGTGATAGGAGATATTCATCAAGTTGATACAGTTCTCGATGACCTTTATGATGAGAACTCCGAAAAGGCTCCCGATCACTGAGCCGACTCCTCCGAACAGGCTCGTCCCTCCCACGATCGCCGCGGTGATGATCTCGAAGGTGAATACTCCGCCTCCCATGTTCGGCTGGGCCGCATTCACGCGGATGGTCAGAAGAAGACCGGCGAGCGCGGCCAGGCTGCTGCAGAGGACGTAGGTCAGCACGTTGACGCGGGCAGTCGGAAGGCCGCTCAGGAAGGCCACACGGGAATTGAACCCGAAAGCGGTCAGCGCCCGGCCGAAGACAGACCTGTGGATAAGAAACCAGCCCAGAGCGACAATCCCGACTGCGATGTATACCGATGTCGGGAGCCCCAGCAGGTCCGTTCGGCCGACCGCGAGAAGCGAAGGGGGCAGGCGCGTTATGACGTTCCCTGCGCTGACGAGTTGTGATACGCCGTAGAGAATATACCCCGTCCCGAGGGTGGTGATGAACGAGGGAACCTTCATGTACTGGATGATGGCGCCGTTGACGAGGCCGACCAGGGCGCCGATGAGCACGGTGGCTGCCACTGTGAGGTCGACAGGAAGACCCCAGACCTTTGCCATGAAACCTGTTGCGGTGGAGGCCAGACCTACAACGAACCCAAAGGAGAGATCGATGCCACCGGTCATGAGAACCATCGTCATTCCGAGAACAGCGATCGCGGGGATCGCGGACTGCCTGACGATGACGGCGGCGTTGTCGACGGACGCGAAGTTGCGGACGAAGACGATCCCCAGGAGCACCATGAGGACCAGGATGACTGCACTCCCGTTTTTCAAGGCATGTTGTATGATTCTTCTCATACGGGAACCGTCCGTCTGTAACGAGAGAGGCCAGAGCCAAATACAACCAGGATGATGATTGTCCCGACCAGAACATTCTGGAAAAAGGGGTGAACTCCCAGGAGGTCCAGCACGTTTCGCATCGAGCCGATGATGAGAGCACCCGCGACCGCCATTGCCACGCGGCCCTCACCTCCGGCAAGGCTGACCCCGCCGATCACGCACGCGGCGATCGTATCCAAAAGGTAGGGATCGCCTTGGATGGGGTGGACAGTGTCCAGTTGCGCGCTGAGCAGAATGCCTGCGATGGACGCACAAAACCCCGAAAACGCATAGACGAAAAGTTTCAGTCCGTCGGCGTTGATTCCCTCCTGTCGTACGACCGTCTCATTGCCACCGAGGGCGTAGATGCGGTTTCCCGTCGGAGTGAACTGGGTGATGAAGATCCCGATTCCCATCATCACGAGCAAGAGAAGGTCCGAGACCGGGATGCCGAGAAAAGATCCATTTCCAATGTGCACGTAAGAGGCAGGGAAACCACCGATCGAGCGGCCGTTGTTCATGATAAGCGCCAGTCCCTGGCTGACCTGCCCGACAACTAGCGTGGTGATGAAGGGAGGCACATCCAGCTTCGCAACCATAAGACCGTTGAACAGACCCATCCCGATCCCCGCGACCATCCCCGCGACGATCGAAATGACGACAGGAACACCCTGGAGCATGAGCAGTCCGCTCACCATGGGACAGAGGGCGATCAGCCCGGCAATTGACAGGTCGATCCCCAGGATCACGATGACCATGGTCATGCCCACCGCGCCAATGCCGATGATAGAGCTCTGGCGAACAACGTTCAGGAGGTTGGCAGGAGTGAGAAAATGCGGTACGAGGAGCCCGGCGGCCGCCAAAGCCGCTACGCCAAGGAGAGAGAAGAGGACTCGGCCTACACGTTGGCCCATGCGGCAGTGTTTTTTTAAAGGCTGAGGGTCCGGCCTGCGCGGCCTCTAGTCTCACGCCGCGCAGTCCAAACCCTCGTTTGGCGATCAGAACATCTGCTTTTTCGCTTCGTCCAGGTTGTCTTTGCTGTACAGCATGGTGCCGGAGTCAATAACTTTCGGGATGCTGTTCGCCGCGGATTTGTTTTCAATCACTGACGCGAGCTTCTCCACCGCGATGCTCCCGATTTTCTGCGGGAACTGGGCCATAGTCCCGTAGATCTCACCTGCGGCGAGCAAATCAACCGCCTTGTGCGAGCCGTCGACGCTGATAATGACGACGCCTTTCCTGTTCGCGTCGGAAAGTGCCTCGAGTATTCCGTCCAGCATGACGTCGGAGGCGCTGAACAGCCCTTGCACATCCTTGTTCGCCTGCAGCATGTTTTCCGTAACCTGCATGGCGACCGAGTTCGTCCAGTTGCCCGGCTGCTCTCCTGCGATCATCACGCCGCTTCCCTCGAGACCTTTTTTGAATCCGTCCACGCGGTTATCCCCGGCCACACTGCCGTTCGCGCCGCGAACGATAAGCACCTTGCCTTTGTTACCAAGAGCCTGGACCATCTGCTTACCTGCTTGCATGCCGGCGTTGAAATTGTCGGTCCCGACGAAGGTGATGGACAGGTCATCGTGACCCTTCGCGACCGGCGAATCCACAATCACCACGGGAATTCCTGCGTCACGCGCCTTGCCGAGAACGGGAACTACCGCATTGCCATCCATTGGGTTGAGGACGATGCCGGTTACCTTCTTTGCAATCAGGTCCTCCACCTGATTCACCTGCGTGGAAACCGCGGTCTGCTCGCCCGCGGTGACGAGCAGAAAGGTATAGCCCATCGATTCAACCTTTGCCTTCACAGCATCCGCCAGAGCTTTCTGGAAGTCATCGTTCGTGATCGTCTTCAGGCTGAGAGCGATCGTTCCCTTGCTTCCAGAGCTGTCGGCAGCACTGGACTGTTTCACACCCGTAAACGTTGTTCCTGCGATCAGGGCCAGCGCGAATACGGCGGCTGCCACCTTTGAGAGGCTTCTCATCGCACACCTCCTGAAAAGAACTGGTTCGGTACGGTTAGTGCAATGCCAACGCCAGTCGCCGAAAAGCTCGGGCGTACTGTATGTCTAACGACAACCGGGATCGTGCAACTTTGGGGAATCGTATCAATCATGGGAGTTCCAGGGGTATAGAAATTTCGGGGCTTGATTGTCGGTCCGATTCCACAGCATTCAATGAGTATTTGTCGTGGACATTTTGAGGTTTTTTGCCAAAAGGACCTACCGATACCGATCCATCACAAGGTTTCAATAAAAGCATCGCAATGTACGTCATGGACGCGAACCGCCTCGCTCGGCGACCGCAGCAGCAGCGGCGTCAATTAACTGGCGCGCCGCGGTCGATACCCGGCCAGAAGACTCGCTGGACCACCAATTTGAGTTTCTTTCCGCCATGTAAAGAATCATAGTGCCAGCGCTTTACTGAGAATTTTTGTGTCCAGCTGGAATTCAACAAAGAGTCGGCTATCCAAAAGCGAAATGAACCGGGCTCCTCAGGTGGCGCTGATTATCGAAACGTCGGTGATTTATGGCCGGCGGATTTTGGCGGGCATCGCACGCTATTTGCGCTCGCATCACCGTTGGTCGGTCTTCATTGAGCAACACGAATTAGGGACTCCCCCTCCGGCATGGCTGACATCCGGCCGGTGGGACGGCATCCTCAGCCGGCCTACTGACCATGCCATGGCCCGGCTCTTCCGTCTGATGAACGTACCGGTAGTCGATCTGAACGATCTCCATGAAAACCTGGATTTCCCCTGGGTCGGCTCAGATCACGTCGCTATCGGCCAAATGGGCGCATTGCATCTGATTGAAAGAGGTTTCCGGAATTTTGCGTTTTGTGGATTTGCTGACGAGCTCTGGTCGAGGCGGCGGTTCGAAGGATTTTGTTCGGCCGTGCACCAAACTGGTGTTTCCACCTCACTGTATGAGACCCCTTGGCGTGGCCCAAATATTCCGCGCTGGGATCGTGATATTGGGCAGATTGCAAAATGGGTGGGGAGCCTTCCCAAGCCGGTCGGGATCATGACCTGCAATGATGTACGCGGCTTGCACCTCTTGGATGCCTGCAGCCGCGCCGGCACACTAGTGCCTGAAGAGGTAGCAGTCGTCGGAGTCGATAATGAAGAGATCATGTGCGAGCTTTGCAGTCCACCTCTATCCAGCGTCGCGCCAAATCCGGAGCTCATTGGTTATGCAGCGGCAGAACTTCTTGATGCCCTGATGATGGGCAAGTCCCCTCAGCGGCAGCGAATTTCCATTGATCCAATCCGGGTTTTCTGTCGCCAATCATCCGACGTGATGGCGGTTTCGGATTGGGCCGTCGCCAGTGCCGCGCGGTTCATGAGGGAACACGCACTTCATGGCTGCCGGGTCAGCGATGTACTTCAGAAAGTTAACATGTCACGTGCCGCGTTGGAAAAACGTTTCCGAAGACATCTCAATCGGTCGCCTAAGCAGGAAATACGGCGTATACAGTTGGAACGGATTAAACAACTGCTAGTGGAAACTGACTTCACCCTGGAAACGATCGCAGAACTTGCCGGCTTCGAACACCCGGAATACATGAGCGTCCTTTTCAAACGTGAAATCGGACAAACGCCTGGCAAATATAGAAGTCAATCTAGCCGGGCAACATCAGGAAACAGTCTCGAAATCTCGGGCAACTATCTTCCACACTAATCCCGGACAGTTCCGGCCGTTTTATGACAAAAATGTTGACGCGGAAGAACGGATCGGAAACTACCTCCTGTCATTCGCCGTTACGAGCCCTTTTTCGAGTCGCAACAAATGCCTTTTTCGCAACTGAACGATATAATAGTGGTCGAAAGCGTGCGGCTGAATTTGGCTAAGCACTCTTTCTTTCGATCATGTTCTCAGTTGAAGCCAGCGATGCCGAACGTCTGATCAAGATCAACTGGTCGGGCCAAGTGGATTTGGACGAGATGCGCAGATGCGCTGAGGAAATCGGCGTCAAGGTCTCAAAGATGCGGCCCGGGTTTCGCGTCTTGACTGATATGACTGGCCTCGAGTCAATGGATCATGCTGGCGCTCCTTACATCGGCTCGATTATGGATCTCTGTGTGACCAGGCAGGTCGAACACGTCGTCAGAGTCATTCCCGATCCGCATAAGGACATCGGTTTGAATATTATGTCCTATTTTCACTTCGGCTCGAGGATACGGGTCACAAATTGCGAAAATCTGGCTGACGCCATGCGGCGACTTGCCGGATGAAAGATCGTTTGAACACGAATTGCGCAGGTGCGGGCTGACTTCGACGGTTGGCAGCGGCGCCGGCATGATTCGCCCCGATTGCGAGCAGCGCTAGGTTTCCAGGACGAAATTGAACGTGCCGAGGTGAAGTGAGTTTACTTCTCGTATTTTAAGAAGCAGCTCCGGACGAAACAACGAATCGGACGCGTTTACGGCCTCGCCTGGAAAGTAGAGCTGCGTGTTCAGGCTAGGGCCATGCGCCGCTTGCAAATGCACGTGGTAATGGCGGGTCCGACCCGGATACAGCCCCGGGACGATGGTTTCAAGCGCGTATCGGCCACCGGCATCTGTGAATTGATGCCCGCGACAGCGAAAACCATCCAAATCGTAATGACCCTCGCCATCTGCGTGCCAGAAGTCGAGCAAAGCTCCGCTGATCGGCTTGCCCCGGCGATCGAGAACAAAACCTGCCACTCTGGCCGGAATACCGGTCAAACCCGCTTCGCGAAAGTCAGCCTTTAGCGGCGAGTTGGGCCGGAAAAACGGACCCGCCGTTTCCTCAGGGGTTAGTTCAAGGTGTTTTCCGACAGCAGGAGTGGGCTCAAGCTCCACCGAGTCTGCATCACGGCCGCGCAACGTCTCGACCCGCGCAAGAAAGGCAATTGGGGACGACGCAACCGCGACTGCGTGAAGAAATCGGCGCCTCGAAAAGGCCGATGAACCAAAATAAGCCACCCCGGATCCTTCACGCGGTTGGACGGTTCCGCAACGATTTTTGCGTAAACGCCGCAATCCGAATCGGGATGGAGGCGGTTCAACGCTTCATTCGCCGCTGGCTGGCATCGCGGCTTCAGCGTCTCGCGAGATGGCTGATGCAAGCGAGAGCCACCGCATGGACAGCCTGGCCGAAAGACTTCACGTTACGGTCGATCCGCGGCTCCCTGTCGGGCGGCTGGCGGTCGGTGATCGCACGTTCGCCTAATTCCACTCCTGCCGCTAACTTGCTTACGCCAGACTCAAAACGGATTAACGACGCGCAGTCGCCCGTTGATAAGCAATCCATTCTGAAGATCCTCCGATAAGAGTGTATCACATTCCGCGGCGAGAGCGGCTGAAACGATCATCGAGTCATATACCGGAAGCTGATATCGTTCGGCCAGACTGATCCCAACATCGTGGATCTCAATCGTAATGGGCTTGACCTCTAAAAGTCCACGAATCATCAAGAGAAAGTTGCGGGTTTCGGCCCAGGACAGACCCATTTTGCGACGCGAAACATTGGCGATCTCATTAAGAACCTGGACGCTAATGGTACCGCCTTCGGCAACCAGTTCTTGAGCACGATCGGCTTTTGCCGGGTCCTCGGAAGCCAGATACAGCACGATGTTGGAATCAAGAAAACTACCGGGCATTCGCCTCGTCCCGATCGAATTTAAAGTCTAGAGGAAGGCGTCCACGGAAAGCGCGCAGCCGCTCCAATAATTCTGCGCGAGATGCCTTACGCGAGACCTTGAACATTCGGCTATCGGTAACGGTGATCTCAATTTCGTCACCCTCCTTGAGCGCCAAGACCTCCACAACGGCCGCAGGTAGTCGAATGGCAAGACTATTACCCCACTTCGCAACGTGCATAATATCTCTAGATATACATCCATTTTAACGTATATCAAGTATTCCGGTGTCGAAAGGCTCTCGCACAGCAAACCGAGCTCGAGCGCCGCCGGCCAACGCTCGATCACGACCGTACCGCATGTCGAAGCGGGTCCGTTGCCAGTTGCCACTGTGAAATTGGTTTCTCTCCGGGTAGACGAAGCGATCCCTCGATCTGGGGGCCGGGACTGCTATTCGATGGCGCGGGCTTGGCTCTCTTTGCAGTTTCAGGCACCCAAAAGGCCCTTCGTATGGGCTCAATCCTGTGACAGCGGCACCGCTCGGAATGTTAACTGGAATTGGCGGGGGAATTGTCCGTGATCTACTAGTAACCGAGATTCCCAGGCTCGTGGACTTGATGAACCGATTGCCTGTTGAACCCGCTGCATTTCCACTTTCATTGAAACGCTCTAGCCATAGTACTGAAATCCCTGCCAGAACAGGGGCCAAGACTGCCGCAGGCTGTGGCACAGAAAAATGTCAGTGTTGCGAATGACGCTGTTTTCTATCCCGAAGCGATTGCTGACATGACCAGCAATTTGACAAGACTCGAACGCGCTCTGTACGAATTCGCGCAACATACCTACAATGATCACCGTCTTTGGAGGCGGATCGCCATACCCGCGATTCCAATGAGAGTTCATCCCGCAGATTGCCCTCGGCAACCTCAGCGCAGGGCCGTACAGATTGATTGCGCCAGCCTGACCTGAATCGCCTGCCAGGATGCCTAAGCGGGATCGCTCTTCGACCGGTAGAGAATCGCGGATGCTGGCGATGGTTTGGACAAACTCCGGCCACCCGATTTCCTCATTGAAGTCGCCTCCGTGGGCTTTATCAGCGAACCGCCACCACAATGATCCGGGCGGTGCAATTGGCAGAACAATCGCGGCATCTACCAGAGCCCCAATTGCAAGAGCCATCCAGGTAGTCCTTCGGATTATGAGAGCGCGCCGCGCACTCAACGAAGCAACCCACCGCTCGCCCCATACCGCCCCTGCAGCTAGCAACATGGGATAGGCCGGGGCCATATAGTACCCTCGACCTCTTCCGATCACGAACAGCACGAAAGGGACAATGAACATCCAACCAATCGGGCGATACCGCTTGCCATCCTGGGTGGCGAACAGATAGAAGAGGCCGGCCAGCCACAATGGGACAGTGGGAGGGTTCGTCGCGATCCAGAACTGGTCAAGCACAAATGTATCGGTTCGTCCGATGCGGATGTCGCGAGCGTGAATGCTCTTCAAGAAGTCCAAGGAGACAAAATGATGCCGGATCTGCACTGCCTTCCCCCTCCCAAATGGCGAGCCATCAGGCCGGTGAGCACTAGAACGAGGCCCAGCGCCACGGCTGCAAAGAAACGGAGCCCAATCGCCCAATCAGCGATGGTCCAAACAGAATGAATGCGGTTCGTGCAAGGAAGGGCGTGAGCGGTGGATACGCGACATAGCCCCACGCCAGCGAGCGTGCGTCATCGAGGGTGGCTAGTTCGTCGCGATGGAAACCATATTGGCCATTGGTGACGGCATGAAGAAGGACTTCGGCTATGGCCAATAGAACCAAGACGCCAAGGTCACTGGACGCGAGCTTTCTCCAGCTATCGCCTACACGCATGTCGCCTCTCTTTCGGCGAGCAACTCTATCTGGGCTGTGTCTCGCATCGTTGGGTTGGGCGAGTTGTACCAAATACCGAGCAAAATTCTATGCCAAACAATTCGCAAAGTGACAATCACGCAATAGCCTTTGGCAAGGAGATGCAGTTCGGACGCCTGTGAGAACAATTATCCTGATGTCAGCGGTGTGATTTTTCCGACACAAGGCCCTTGGACGTGCGCCAACAGATTGCAAGGCTGTTGCTAACTAAGACACAATCTATAGCACGCTCGGCTTAAAAATATCGATCACAGGCGATGCGCAAATGCCTGTCTGAAACAAGGGCGAACCACGCAACACGCTTGGCCGGCATCATGAGCCGGACGGCGTGATCGCTTGATGGGTGGAGGCCTGGACTCGCTTTTTGACGTCGGAACCGGAGGGGCTCTGCTTTTCGGTTAGCCGAGAAAGTAGATATCCGGCTTATCAACCACTCCAGCGTTCTGCATCGCTTCTCGTAAATCGGCTGACCCGGCAAAGTCTTTCGCCTTTTGGATGTCTTTTGCTTCGAACAACATGACTACCTCGTTTGGATCGTCAGTATTGCGTAGCAGATGCTCTTCTTTCAGACCCGCTCTCTGCCGGGCTGAGTAATGGGTATCATATGCGGATTTCCATTTGGAGAACTCTGAAACTTTATGGCGGACGAGGACGTAAGGCATGGTTTTTTATTTCCTTTTAGGATTGGGGGTACAGTAAAACTGCGTGATCGAGCCTATTCGCCTTAATACGGTACAGCAAACGTTACTTTGATAAACGCGCTCAGTGCAAGCATCGCCGCCGACATGACTTCCGAACGTGTCGCGAAAACCCGGAAGTTCCACCCGTTGTTACGCTGCTTCAACATCTCAAAGAGTAAATTGAAAGGTTGAGCCGGGACCGTCGTTCGATACGGCCCAAAGCCGTCCGCCGTGACTTTCAATAATGGAACGACTGATCGATAGCCCCATGCCCAAGCCGCCGGGCTTGGTAGTATAGAAAGAATCAAATATTCGTTCGGCGTTCAACGGATCGAAGCCGGTTCCCGAGTCTCGCACTGTAACATGGACCTTATCGCCCTCGTCGCTTCCGGTCGTGATTACCAGTTCTCGCTCACGGTTCTCCAGAGCGCTCATCGCTTCCATGCCGTTCAGGATCAGGTTCATTATCACCTGCTGTAATTGTACTCGGTCGCCCACAACAAGAGGGAGATCAGCGCCTAGTTCCGTCCGTAATGCAACCTTGTTTCTTTGCACTTCGCTCTGTGTAAGACTGACAACTTCTTCAATAGCCTCATTTATGTCCAACCGATCCTTCACCCCGCGAGCCTTCTTTAAGAGGGTTCGCATCCGTGAGATTACATCGCCGGCCCGATTTCCATCGCGAATGATTCGCCTGAAAGCTTCGCAAGCTTCCTTTAGATTGGGAATTTGACCCGCCAGCCAGCGCAAGCCGGCGTTGGCGTTAGTGACGATGCCCGCCAGCGGTTGGTTGACTTCGTGGGCAATGGACGCCGCCAATTCTCCCATGGTCGTCACCCGGCTAACGTGAGCTAGTTCGGTTTGCGCTTCGCGCAAGGAAATTTCCCTTTGACGCAGCTCTTCTTCCGCCCGCTTACGCTCATTGATGTCTACGATGACGGCCGCGAAAAACGCCGGGTTGCTTTCAGCGGTACTTGGGACGAAGCCAATACTGACATCCGCCCAGATCGCATTGCCGTCCTTGCGCCGGTAACGTTTCTCGACTCTCCAATCTCGCCTCTGCCCTTCCGAGCATTGCGCTATTCGTGCTTCGACAGCGGCGCGGTCCTCTTCATGGGTGACTTCCAGAAGCGTAAGGCTTTGAAGTTCTTTCTCCGTATAGCCGAGCATTTTCTGGCAAGCTAAGTTCGCAGCAATGATGCGGCCGTCTGAAGAAGCCAACCCGATGCCGGCGGATGAGTTCTCGAACAGCTTCCGCCAGCGCTGCTCACTGGCACGCAGTGCTGCTTCGGCTTTCCTTCGATCGCTGTTTTCTTGCGTCAGCTCAGCGTACAATCGTGCGTGGTCCAATGAGATGGCAGCCTGGGAAACCAACAATTTTAAGACCAAAATCCGGTCTGGCCTGAATACATGGGAGGCCAGGTTGTTCTCCAGATAGAGCGCACCTTTCAGGCTGGCCTGCTTGACCAGCGGCAGACAAAGAACAGATCGGGCCTGCTTGTTTTTGACATACTCGTCCCCGGAGAATTGGTTCGGAGCCGAAGCATCGTCCAGTATAATATTTTCCTGCGTTCGGATGACGTAGCGGAGGATGGAATCGGGCAGTTCGTCAGGCGTCGGAAACACTTGGCGGAAATTGACCGTAACTCCATCGCGACCGGTGATTGCTTCCGCTTCAATTCGCGGCTCGTCGCCTCGGAGAAGAATGAGAGCAGCGCGTTGGGCGCCGACGCTTTCGAGCGCGATGACTAACAGCGTCTTGATCAGTTTACTAAGGTCAAGTTCACTGGAAACGGCCTGCGAGGCCTTGCTCAGCGCCAGGACGTCAACTTGCGTCAAAGGCGAGCCAGGTGTGGCGTCGGCCGGCGTGCGGGGTTGTTCGCGCAAACCGGGATAGCGCAGCTCGAGGTGCTTGACTTTACCGAGTGCACCCCAGCGGATATACAAGTATCGGGCACTTTGAAGATACGCTCGAGCGATTGTCTCCAAGCCGCGTTCCGAGTAGAAACGCGCAGCCGTTTCATGCGCAATAGCTTCGTTCTGGACGAATCCGTGTTCCCGGGCCGAATGAATCGCCTTTTCGTAAAGGCGCTCGGCGTCCAATTCGCGGCCTTCGATACGGGCAATCTCGGCTGCGACCAGTGCAGCGCAACTTCCGAAATTCTCGGGACAGTTTTCCTCCCAGACCGCGAGCTGCTTGCGGTGAGTCGCGAGGATCCGCAGATGTTGGGTCCGCTCGTCGGAAGATGCCGCGGTGTAAGACGCGGCGTGGGCGAGCGCGCTATAAAACGGGTACTCACCAACGTCAAAAAATGTTTGCGACCTCCTGAGAATCACCTGCGCCTTCGATGCAGATTCAATGGCGGATGCATAGTCATCTGCGTAAAAGCGTGCTTGCAGCTTCCGTATCCAATATCGGCAGGCCGCTATCGCTAGGCGGGGGCTCCCCTCCAAATGCTGCTCGAACTGGCTCTCGTCGAACTCCGGATCGTTAAAGGAGCCGAACTTTGGAGTTAAACCGCGGAGGGTTCGAATTAATCTCAGCTGAGCAGTGATGTAGTCGGAAACAAGGCCAAACTGCATTTTTCGGGCGAACTGAAGTCCATTTTCAGCCTCTCGCTGCACCTCCTCGAGTGGGTCTCCGCCTGCGAGAAGGTTAGCAACCATGTTACTACAGCTGAAGGCTGCAAACGCAAGATCACCGCTTTCCTTAGCGGCATTAAAACCAAGCCGGTTCCAGACCCGGCCATTATGCAAATGTTGAGTCCACGGAAGGATGTGATGGCCGAAGCACGAGTAGACGCGGCCCTTGAAACGGTCCAGCCCGCGTTTCTCGACCAGATCGAGGGCGAGCTTGCCAAACCGAAAACCCGTTTGGTATTGCCCTAAATTTGACCCCAAGACCGCGCCAAGCAGGGCGTAGGCGTAGCAAGATCCGTCGCTGTTACCATGCTTCAGGCTGAGATTTACCATGTGGGCGACGACAAGGTCGTGCAGATTTTCATCAGTGAACCAGGCTGGCGTCGCAAATACCGAAAGGAGGTCGAGCGTTGCTCTGCAATCCGGATCATCCGTTAGCGGCGAATCAACAAGATGCTCAATCGCCCGCGGCCCGACCTGTCGCCAGATCGTCGCATACTCCCGTCCTACATCGTCTTTCGTCGGGTGGGGTGACCATTCGACGCCGACGTGCCGGAGGTATTCGATGCCCACATCAACGGCGCGATCAAACCGTACTTGGGTCATGTAAAGAGTCACACGAAGAAACGCGACGGCGGAGTCGTCAACGTGGTTCGCCGCCCGCTGCGATAACATCGAAAGCCGATAGTCGGCCTGGGTCAATAGACCAGTCCGAAACTCGCATTCGGCCCTGTTGAGCCCTACCTCAAAGGCAAGCGTCCGGTCCTGGTCCCAACAGTCTTCCGGAAGGAAGGCTTCGCTTGCGGCAAAATAGTTCAGCGCAGACGCGTAGGCCTCTGAGACCTTCGCGCGTTTGCCCGCAATGAAGTTGAGTTCGGCCACTCGCTTGCGCTCGTCCAAGGCCTTGATCAGCGACGCGGCGCGATTTAGCTGATTTACAATCTCGAAGATCTCCTCCTCGATTTCTTCCGACGTCGCCGATGAAACTAGCAATCTTCCAATCCTGAGGTGCGTAGCTGCCCGCTCGCTTTCTGGAATAAGCGAATAAGCCGCCTCTTGGATACGATCATGAAGAAATGTGTAGGCGCCGTCCAAGCTGAAGATGAGCCCTGCACGAACCGCATTCCGAAGTTCTGCTTGGATCGACTCCTCTGATTGCCCGTAAACCAGATTGAGGGTGGAGATTCTTGCGCTGTTACCCAGACAGGCTAAATGCTTCAATGCTTCCTGAGTTTTTTGAGGCAGTCGCTTCAATTTCGCAGCCATGAGTTCCACAACGTCGTCGGTGTAACGTCTTGCTTGGATGCGCGAAAGATCCCATGTCCACATGGCCGCCTGTGGGTCGAAAGCAAGCAGCCCCTCCTCAGCAAGCGCTGTTAAGAACTGGACGGCAAAGAACGGATTGCCACCCGTCTTTTCGTGCATTAGCTGGGCAAGAGGCCGGGCGCGATGAGACTCGCAATGTAGGGAATCCATCACAAGCCTCTCCATGTCGTCGATCACAAGTGGTCCAAGGACGATTTCCTGCACTGCGGCGCCGGCCCTGCGGATCTTCTCCAGCGTACGCACCAAAGGGTGGGAGGGACTGACTTCGTTATCTCGGTAAGCGCCGACGAGCATCAGGTGGCGTACCTCAGGCTCGGTGACCAGATCCTTGAGCAATTCGAGAGTCGCCGTATCGAGCCATTGCATGTCATCGAGGAAGAGGGCGAGGGGATGCTCTGCCCTGGCGAACACGCCTAGGAACCGAATGAACACCAATTGAAAACGGTTCTGGGCATCCTGAAGCGGGAGATCCGGCACAGGTGGCTGCTTTCCGATCAGGAGTTCCAGTTCTGGAATGAGATTTACCAACAGCTGGCCATTGATCGTAGCAGCTTCCTGGACCGCATCCCGCCAATACCCGACTTCACTCTCGTTCTTACTCAGGATTTGGCGGACAAGGCTCTGGAAGGCCTGTGCCAAGGCAGCGTAGGGGACATCCCTCTTGTGTTGGTCGACCTTGCCCGAAACGAAGATGCCGCGCGGCCGCACGATCACTTTGTGCAGCTCATTGACAATCGAGGATTTGCCGATGCCGGAATAGCCGGATACAAGCACGAGCTCCGCTCTCTTGGTGGTAACGACCCGATCGAAGGCGTCGAGAAGGACTTCGCGCTCCGCGTCACGGCCGTAAAGCTTCTCTGGGATCAGGATTCGATCCGACATGTCATGTGCGCACAGTAAAAATTTTTCGATCCGACCCAGCGTATCCCAGTCCGCAAGGCAACTCTGAAGATCTGCCTCTACTCCTGCGGCGGTTTGGTACCGTTTCTCGGCGGTTTTGCTCAGGAGCCTCATGATGATAGCCGAGATCTGTTCCGAGACCCCTTTCACTCGCTCGTGGGGTGGCACCGGCGGCCTCGCGATGTGGCAATGGACCCACTCCATCGGATCGGCGGCGGTAAATGGGAGCGTCCCCGTGAGCATTTCGTACAGCGTTACGCCGAAAGAGTAAAGATCGCTCCGTGCATCGATCGACCGATTCATACGACCGGTCTGTTCGGGCGCCATGTAGGCGAGTGTTCCGGCGATCTCCTCTGGCGGGGCCGGGATCTGCCCCCGTGGTAGCCGCGACACGAAACAGGTGCCAATCAGCCAAGCTTGGCCGGTTGACGGATTAACGAGGATATTTCCCGGGCTGACATCACGGTGAATGAGGCCCCGTGCGTGAAGCCGACCGAGAGCAACAGCAACGCCGATGGCGACGCGCAGAAACTGCCGCAACTCCCACGGGTGCCCGAGAAGCCGAGCCAGCAGGTTACCGCCGGGATCCTCTAACAGAAGCGCCGGCAATCCTCGGTGATGCACCAGCCTCAGAGGCCGGGCCACCGAGAAGGGCTCCAGTTCCTCTCGAAGCGCATAAGAGTGCTCGAGCCGCGCAATAATCCCGGGCACCGGCCGTTCCGAAGCGGGCGCCAGCACCAGCACGTGCTCACCAGCCAGAACGGATCGGGACAGGACGAAATCCCCATCCTCCCAGAGCGTCTCCAGAACGTGTCTTGAAAGCTGCGTCATAGCGAGGAACTGGGTCGTGTCATCCGTTGTGCCTGCGACCCGCCTACGATCCGCTAGGACTCATTAAGCGTCAATGCTGCCTCTCGAGACCAAAGGTCGGAGTCGGCGGGATGAAAACTCTGAACCCGTCGCCGCCCAGCACGACGACGTCATATTTTTCCGGTTGCGGGGTTCCAGCCTGTGTCCGGTGCTGAAGCCGGACGGCGATGCTAAACTGAACTCGTGCCGTCGTTATACAGCAGCTGTCAATTTCTAAGCGGGAGCTGACTTACTATTCAAGCACTAACCCCTTGTATGTGATTAGCGTCGGTCATCACGGCCCGTAGGGCTACTGGACTCAGCCCAGGGTTTCAAACCTTGTGAATCTGTGATGACGACGGTCCCGAGCGGCGAGTAGAGACAAGCGTCTTTTTGTCGCCGAAACCCGAGGCCGCAGAGTCCAGCCACCTCGCCTACACGAAGACCATCTCGGTGTTTCTGCATTTCCTAGCCGAGCGGGCAGAACGGGATTTGGCTGATTTGACTCGGGGCGACATCATGCGGTTTTGGTTCACTACAGATTCAAAATTTGCGAAAAATGGGCGGTGACGAATTTGCTATGTTAGCTTCATGCTAACTACAGAAATCCAGCGGGATACAGATACTGATCCTGTGACGTTGCGTCCACGTTGGCTCAGAATACCCAGCGCCGTAAAGTACTCGGGCCTATCCCGTTCTCGGCTTTACGAGTTGATCGCAGAGGGAAGCATTAATTCAATTTGCTTGAAGTTGCATCGTGACGCTTTGCGTGGAGTTCGCCTGGTAGACAGGGAATCGGTTGATCTATTTATGGAAAGACTACAGGAAGCCGCCTGCAAGTCGTGACTGACGAGATAGGGTATGCGTGGAGGAGCACCTCAAAAGCGACCGGTTCCGTGTCTCCGGCCTACGCGATGAACGGGTCGAGCAAATCGTTCGTCCCCGGAATCTTGACGTAGTGAATTCCGTGCTCCGCGCTGATCTCCACGATCCGGGCCAGGTCGGGGGCGCCGGATTTGGCGAATTCCTCGGCGCAGCGCGCGAAGAAAACCTCGAAGCCGGCCGGCACCATGGCTGTGAGCACGCGCGCCGGCGCGTCACCCACGTTCTTGAGCGAGTGTACTGACATCTTCGGCGCGAAAACGGTCGAGCCCTCCGGTACCTCCTGCCACGTCCCGTCGACCAGGAACGCCATGCGCCCGTCCTGCACGAAGAAAATTTCGTCCTCGCGCTCGTGGAAATGCGGCGGCGGGCCGGGATTGTGCGGCGGGACGATGTTCGTGCCGACCGCGTTGCGCCCGTCGGTCTGTTTCCCGGTGAGATGAAAGAGCAACTCGGTGCCGAAAGCGTGCACCGATTCCCCGCCGCCGGACGGAACGATGATCAGCGCCGCGGGCGTGGGAAGGTTGCTCATGGGCGGCACGCTATCCATTCAGGCCTCGTACGGCAAGCGGCATTTTGCGCACTTCCGCCGCCGCGGGATAGCTCCCATTACACATGCACCGGCTCGCTAACGGTTGGTGGTCGAACGTTAAACATTTTTACCGCGTTGACGTGCGAAGCGGCAAAAGGAGTCGCGGCGCCGAAACCGAACGCCCCGCCAAGGAAGTTCTCATCCTTAGTTCAGCGGATAAAACGGAGGTGACCAGCCGAGAGTCTGCCAAGTTCGCTTTCAGGTCAAGAGAGGCGGGCTCGACCTAAGTGACGGAAGTTCCGGCGGCTGCCCAGTCGCGCTACCACCAAGATTTCTGAGGTTGGTTTTGAAACAGTGGATTTCAGTGGATTAGGCACAGGAACAAAACCAGAGTTTGTTTCCCTCTGAATCCAGGAACCCGCCGACCCAGAACTTGTCTTCGTACAACTTGACAGGGTCGGATATAGTTACTGCTCGTTCTAATAGTCGTGTTTCGGTCGCCCGAGCGTCCTGTACTTGCAAGGTAATGCGCGGATTTGGATCGTCAGTCGGAGGATGTTGGCGGATAATCAATACCGACTCTCCGATTCGATAACCCACTTCCTCGGTTGAATCCCGATCTTCTTCGAGCTGAAGAGTTTCCGAATAGAAACGCTGCGCCCGAGCAACATCAGTTGCGGCCAGCGCGATGACTTTGACCGATTGAAATCCAAAAGGGGAACTTTTCATTTGACACCTTTTCCTATTCCTGTTTGCTAAAAAGACGCACTGTTCACCCCTGTTCGTCCGGGTCGACCTCAGGAATTACAT
>Ga0302325_10009307_pt1 | contig 21456 bp, 18 predicted proteins | sample Palsa_T0_2_FD_201948 | JGI IMG/M metagenome (GOLD analysis project Ga0302325, IMG submission 201948) | Peat permafrost microbial communities from Stordalen Mire near Abisko, Sweden - Palsa_T0_2 | ecosystem: Environmental > Terrestrial > Soil > Palsa > Peat permafrost | place: Sweden: Abisko...
GCATGAGTACTTCTTTCGTGCTTTTTCAAGCTGCAGCTTGTCGTAAGAGATCTTCGATTTTCTTATCCAGATTCCGGGCAACCTCTAGCGCGTCGTGATTCCCTTAAGGGCCTAAGAGGCTCGCCATCCTGTCGTAGGACAAGTGCACGCCATCGGCACGCTCATCTACCAGCACGGTGACCGGCGCGTAAGAGCCAGCATCCGCAACATGCTTGGCCATTTCCTTCATGATAAGGGGATTGCCAACGACGAAGCGAATCATCCTCGGAGTGTCGCGGCCTGTTTCTTTGCGCACAATCGCGCCGTGATCCAACTGCATAAACAGCATCAGTCCTGCTTTGCTCAAGCTCCTCTCGACTGCGCTTTTCAGTTCGGCGAAAGAACGCGCCTCGTGTGTTGATCTCCCAAATCCCGGCCATATCCGGATGACCGATGGCGGCGTTCACACCGGCTATTACTTCATCAAATGGCTTGGAAGTCATCAGACTGAACCGCTCTATCTCGATTTTTCGTATCATCTCGAATCTCTTTACGCACAGCCGCCGTGATCAAGCTGCATAAACAGCATTAGTTCTTCTTTGCTTAGCGCATTTCCGACCGCGTCTTTCAGTTCGGCGAAAATGCCGTCCTGACGGAAGCCGAAGGCGATCGAGTCGCCCGCAACGTCCGGAGTGTCCGGGAGTCATAGCAATTGGCGATGGAGAAAGGCGTATGTCCGCTCGTGGGCGAGTGCTGCAGCTTCAGCGTTGTAATGCGCCCCATTGTGCCGAGAGAAGGCATGATTCTGACCGGGATAGCTGTAGACCGTCGCGTTTGGTCTCTTAGCAAGTGCCGCTTTGATCTCAGCTTGTGCGGCCTTGGAAATGAACTCATCCTCCCCGGCCAGGTGCATTAGAAGGGGCGCGTTAAGCCCATCGACCTCTCCCAGATATTTCTCAGTATCGCCGCCGTGATAAGCGACCGCGGCGTCGACGCCGTGGCAGCGCACGGCTGTCAGGAAGACCATTAGCGCGCCGAGGCAATAGCCGAGGACGGCCACCTTGCTGTTGTACTCCGGAAGGTTGCGTACGGCGTCGACGGTGTCCTTCACGTCCTTGACGCCCGCATCTCGGTCATAAGCCCCGTACAGACGAAGGCCGTGTTGCCAGTCGGCCTCGGAGGTGACATTCAGGTCGACGCCTGGCTCCTGCCGCCAGAACAGGTCTGGCGCGACCGCAAGGAAGCCTTGTTCCGCCAGTTCGTCACTGGTTTTGCGAATGTCGGCGTTTACCCCGAACAGCTCCTGCAGAACCACAACGGCCGGAGCCGGCAAAGTCTTCGGCCGCGCGATATAGGCGCCAAACGCGCCGTCCCAGCCTTCTATGGTGATGAGATCCTTCATTGTGTTCTCCTCAGACGGCGATGTTCATCCGGGCCTCCGCCGATGTCGTCAGGATCGGCGGAGGCCCACTAACGTGAGCCAGTCTGCATCGGGGGCGAAGTGGGGCGACGCGCTTCGCCATCATGCTTATCCGTCGTACCGGTCGAGACCATATTGAGTCCCGAACCACACGAAGCCTTGATCGTCCTGGACGATTTGAGCAACCTGGGTTTGGGACAGTCCTTGAGCGGTCGACAGCCGGGAGAATCGAATATCGTCGCCATCAATTGCGGGCATTCGCACGGAGCGCAGGCCGCCACGATGCATTTCTGAGGAAGCATTCGTTGGAGTGGTCGCCGCCGAAAGCGATGTGGACAAGACAACCAGGAGTAAAGCAAACGCAGAGAGAAGCCCGCACTCTTGAAGTGTTGGCCGGCGCGTTTCTCGTTGGCAAAGTTGCACGTGCAACTCTCCTGGGCAAGCCATGCCCGATGATTTCTTCCGCCTTCCGATGGTCGCCTCAGTCGTTTCAGGAACCCCAGCAACAGAATTCATCAGACTCGACAGGGTTGAAATGGTATCGGAATTGCGGCTCGTCTACCACGTGCCCTCCGGTGCCTATTCCCTACGTTGTTTTAGACATAGCGAGGCAAGCAATGATCGCTCTTGGAGTCCGTGCAATGCCCCCCTCAAGAGGGTTGCTTGAGACCAACTCTTTTTGGGCTATCGATTGCCGTGGGGTATCCGGGTACGCTCATCGATTTATAGCCGTTCGTGAGTCCTTCGGCACTGCGAACGGCCTCAAGAATTGCAGTTTTCTTGGGCGTGGCAGTTACACCCCAAGAAAGAGGATTCACTGCTCTGCAACGCCTATTCTCCATGTTTCCCAATGGATGGCCTGGAGCTGCTCTGCTCCTGCTCAGGCTGGCCTCGGGTATTCTGCTGATTTATGACGGAGTCGTTGCTCTCCGGACAGGGCCTGACCTGCAAACCACGATCCTGCAATCGGTGGCGATTGGAGCCGGGACGCTGCTGATATTGGGGTTGTGGACACCTATCGCCGGTGCGCTGGTCATCCTCGTTGAGGTTCGTTTCGTATTTCTCGGAACAACTCAGGTGCGAAGTAACATTTTGTTGGGAGCTTTGGGAGCGGCGCTGGCCGTTCTAGGACCGGGCATTCGATCGATCGATGCGCTACGCTATGGTAGAAAACGTTTTGATATTCGTGATCCATAGCGTTCTCGCGACAACGGTTGGAATCGCTGCCACTAACACATCCCAGCGGCTCGAAAACAATGTCCGGCAGTCGTTCTTCTGAGCGTGGACCGTCCTAGGCCAGAGTAGGTTACTCCTCACACGCCGTGCGACGATTCTGGGAGAAGACATGTCGGCAGCCAAGAATCGTACGCGCTCGCTTATTAAGCGCATTCTCGCCATCGCGTTGTCGGCGGTTTGGCGCCAAATTCGAAGAATTCAGATTTGTGCGTGGCCATCGTCTCGTTCCCTTCTGCTCTAGTTTTCAGAGTCAAAGCGCATAACGGGTGAAGACAAAGTCGGTCCCCTTGGCCTTCTCATGGCAGGCAAAGCAGGGTTTCATGAAAGCCGCGTCGGCAGGTTTGCCGTCTTGGAAGTGACCGAACCCCCAGCCTCCGGTCGCAGCGTATTTTGTTGAGTCCTTGACCATAAACTGAATGTTTGTGGGAGGGCCGGGAACGAAAGATTGGGCTTGGCCAAAGACTTTGTTGTTTTCCTGGGATGGGACGTTACGGTAATGCAAAGCAGCAATGATTGTGCCGTCTGGGAACGGAAGCTTCCCTTCCCGGTAGGCTTTGATCGCTGCATCGTTGCCCAAGACGGCACCTAAGCTGTTGAGGTTGCCCGCTTCATGGGCCGAGGAAATCCACTTCCAGTCGCGGTACCCGTGAGGGATTTCGGTGACGAAGATCGGGGCGGGTTCCCCATCCGCGTGTCCTGGTGCAGGGGCGATGAGGGCGACAAGGCCGGCCATTGTTGCAACTGCAACCAAGAAGAATGTGAAGTGTTTCATAAGGTTCCTCCATTCGGTCCGCATTTTACTCCAGTCCAATAGGTTTAGGAGGACTGACCGGTCCGCGCCCGATTGCATTTCAGGCGTGCGCATCTCGAATTCACGAGATCCCAGGTCAGGACATCTCGATTCTCAGCACATAAGGCGCGTGAAAAGAATCTGCCGCTGTCGGACATGACTGCTGGAGCTGGGCCGATGGGCGCCGATCCGGATGAGCACGGCGTTCGACTTTGATCTGGGAACGTGAAATACGCAGTCTCGCGGCTTATGCATCCACTGACGGGATCAACGACATGGGCTGATCTGGAGGGGCAGACGGTGGTTCACCGAGTGTGGGGCCGACGCGCCAACTTGGCGGAATATGTCGCCATGGACGGAGTTGGGCCGCTGACGCTAGCCTTTTCGAGGATGGTCGTGGAGAAGTCGTGGTCGAGAAATTGGGTCGCTGACCGACAACAAATCTAATATTATTAATAATTTGCGCGACATAATTCATCTATTACGTCTTCCCAACGCAGGTTCTCGAACTGGGAGTCCCTTGGACAAAAAATAAAGGCCGACCATGGGAACACGGTCTGCCATTTCCTTTTGCGTATAATTCACCTCCGAGGGTGACGCTCGTGAACCTGGCCACAAGCCCAATCCCGACCGCAACTCGACTCCTGGCGGCTCTCATTCTGCTAATCGTGCCCAGCGTCTCGATCGCCGGAGAGCCCTTCGACGGCAAGTGGCTCACCACTGTCTCCTGCGAGTCGGCCCGCGACGCCCTCGGCTATTCCTTCCGCTTCGTCAGCGAGGTCAAGGACGGCAACCTCCGCGGCCTGCACGGCACCGAGGGTCAGCCCAGCTCCTTGCTGATTGAGGGTAAGATCGACGCCGACGGCGCCGCCAAGCTTTATGCCACCGGCCGCACCGGCTCCAAGGAATACGTCCCCGGACGCGACACGCCCCGCGGCACCGAGTACAGCTACAGCATCGACGCCCACTTCAAAGGCACCAAAGGAACCGGCGCCCGGATCGAGGGGCGGCCGTGCTCGTTCCAGTTCGAGAAGCAATAAGCAGTTCGAAAACTGCCGCACGATAATGACGTAAACAGAAGAAAGACCTACCGGGGAATTAACGAGGGCTTGAAAACGAAGAAACTGGAGTCCATCACCGTACTAGTCGAGACAGATTGGCAGAAGAAGCAGGCGGAGTCTGCGCTTGCTGCTGGCGCAGGAGTGCGGGCGGCAGAGAGTCAGCTGCGGAAGATGGATTAGATGGGGCCTGCGCTGCTGGCTACGTCAACTCCAGTTCAATTCTCTTCGCAGCCGGATCCAGCTTTGTGATCCGGAATTTGCGAATCTGTCCGGTGCGGGCGGCTTCTGGCTTGGCGCCGCCCGCGAATGCGCTGCCCTTCCAGCGCGCTTGCAGCATGGAACCGAGCGCAGACAAATCAAGCTTCGAGTTGGGCGTTGCGTTCAGTTCAGAGGCTAACAAATCCGGCAGCGCTTTCTCGGTCGCTGGACTCGCAGCATCCATGCGGCATTTGCCCTGGATGCCTTCGCCAAGTTCCACGTGTGCCTGTCCATCTGAAACCTCAATCATGCGGCCCGTAACCACATCGCCTTCCTTATGTTCGGCGATGTATTCATCCAAGCCGCTCGGAACCAGTTGCTTCATGCCCAGCCGCAACTGCCGTTTCTCGGTATCGACCGCGAGCACCTGAGTCTTGACCAGTTGTCCAACCCTCAGCACTTCTTGCGGATGGTTGATGCGCTTCTCGGCGCTCAGGTCGCTGATGTGAATCATGCCCTCCACGCCCTCGGTAAGCTGCACGAATGCACCGAACTTGGTGATGCTAACTACAGGCCCCTCGATCACCGACCCCACGGCGAACCGCTGCGCCGCGTCGGCCCACGGATCTCCCAATGCCTGCTTCAGACCGAGAGAAATGCGGCGCTCAGCCGCGTTCACCGCCAGAATCACCGCGTCGACGGTCTCGCCCGGCTTGACCAGTGTGCTGGCACTCCGCAACTTTTTTCCCCACGACATCTCCGAAACGTGGATCAGCCCCTCAATCCCGGGCTCCAATTCCACGAACGCTCCGAACTCGACCACGCGTGTGACCGTGCCCCGCACGCGCTCGCCGGTCTTGTACCTTCCGGCCACCGCATCCCAGGGATGGGGCTGCAGTTGCTTCATGCCCACCGAAATACGCCCCTTGCCGGAATCATTCGTTATCTTGAGCACCTTGGCTTCGATCGGCTGCCCCACCGAGAGCACGTCCGCCGGCTTGCTGACACGGCTCCAGGCGATGTCACTTACGTGCAGCAATGCGTCCACGCCACCAATATCCACGAAGGCACCGTAATCAGTGAGGCTGCGGACCGTACCGCTCACGGTATCACCCTCCTTCAGCTCCGAATAGCGGCGCTCCTTCACCGAGCGTTCTTCCTCTTCTGCGACCGCGCGGCGGTCCACCACCACGTCTTCCTCTGTCACGTCGAGCTTGATGATACGGCAGAGGATTTCCTGCTCCACCAACTTCTCCATTTCGGCGGCGTCCTGTGCTCCGCTGCGCGAGGCCGGCATGAACGCTCGCACTCCCACATCCACGCTGAGCCCGCCTTTGATCACCCCCGTCACCGTCCCCACAATGGTTGCCTTGTCCGCGAAAGCCTTCTCAAGAGCCGACCAGTCTCTTGGCCGCTCAACCTTGGCGCGCGTGAGCTGATAGTATCCCTCGGGATCGCGGCCTTTGACCGACACCGGCACTTTGTCGCCCGGTGTCACACTCTCACCAGCACCCTGCAAGGCCGCCAGCGGGAGAATTCCTTCGCTCTTGAAGCCGATGTCGAGGAAGACGGAGTCCCCGGAGATGACAATTACGGTGCCCAGGAGTTGTCTGCCGCCATCTTCGCTCTTGCGCGAATGGCTCTTTTCGTACTGAGAAAGAAGATCGCCGAAGGATTCGCCGGGGTCGCCGGCGGTTTCAGCATTGATTTGGGATTGCGGAATGCCTGAGTTGGACATGATCAAGTCGGGAAGTAGTCAAAAGAAATGGTAAGCACCAGGAGACTCGAACTCCTGACCTCTAGCGTATCAAGAAACAGTTCTCGACTCACTGGTATTTCACGGCATCCGCGCCGTTCCCTTTGAACTACCTGAAGCGCGGGCTGCCACGGCTTATTGTACGCAGATTTGTACCTAGATTCCAGGTCGGAGACTCATTCACTGGCCTTGTGGCCAAGGACGAAACGGCAAGCTTTGTGTAGGTGGAAAGCATCTCGATTTTGTGGCTTGACGGCGGCGCTGACCAATAGGATTAAGGGAAACGGTAACTCGGCAGTTTGCCACTGCTTGGACAAAAAAACGGAATCGTCCATATTTGTGACACATATGATGGAGACATGCGGTGTGCTAGGTGGATGGGAAAAACGCTCCGGGATAGCGAGGACGCTCTTTTGAAGAAAATAACAGTGGCCAATTACCGGCAGGATCCATATTACGCTCGGATTGTGAAAGCGGTTGAGAGTCTTCTTCGGGAAAAGGGTTTCGTTGCTCCGTTGGAACTCTTTATTCGTATGGATCTGCTTTCCCCCGAGTCGGTAGAGGACTGGAGGCGCGGCCGGATTGCGTATCTCGAGAGGGTCATAGGCTGCAATTTAAGCAAGACCAGCCGAATCTTGCGTATTCTGCGGTTGCACGCGCACGATCTGGATCTCAAGCCCTCGCTCACCGTGTACAAACGATGGACCAAGGGCTCTCGCCCCCTCTTGCGGTTTTCAAAGACAGGCGACCACAATATTGAAGACGCTTACGCTCGTCACTTCGTTTCTCCACGTAAAGGCTTCGACACCTCGACAGGCTAGAAGACCAAATCATGAGATCTACAATCGCCCAAGGAATTCAACTGGGTGGGCCGGCTTCGGGTTCATTAATCTCTGCGTTGGCCAGTGATCCTAAAGGCACAGCCCAGCGTTACGGATGTGTGTGGTCCATGCCTGACATTCCCTCCTTCGGCATACTTCCGAAGCGTACTTCGGATGCAACCAACTTGTCCTCGGGTCCGGTTGCATGGATTACGACTCTATCGCCGACCTTAAGATCCCTTAAGGTCACAGGCAACCCGCTCTTTACGAATTTCGTTGCGGCGTCGATATTCACCGTAACCGTCTTCTTTGATGTGGTTTCGACAGAAAGGGAGTTTTCGGAAATGTTGGTCACTGTGCCCATCACATGCTTCTGGTTTCCGTGGGCAAAGACGATTGACGAGAGGGCGAACAGGAAAACGAATACTGCTAGGGTCCGATTCATCATTTCTCCTCCGAGCGACGTGAATGTTTGGATTGTTTTGGTGTTGGATTCCCGGGTTCGCCGTTCAAAAATTGCTCTTCCTCTTGTTCCTCCTGGTTCTCTGCCGGGCCCTTCGGATTGAGCGACTCCATCTCGCGTTCCTCCCTTGGAGTCAGCTCGGGAAGGTGCCGTATGAACAGGACCAGTTTCCAACTGTCATCGTCTTTCTCATCCGCACCCCATGCTGGCATACCGGTCAGTCGAATCCCGTTGTGGATGGTGTAGTAAAGCTCTCCATCGGTCAGTTTCTGTGTTCGAGGCAGGCGCATATCCGGGGCTTTCGGGTATAAGTTCTGACCAATTTCCGTTTCGCCGCTACCGTCGTTTGCGTGGCAGATGGCGCAATGGTCGGCGAAATGAGCCCTGGCTTCGGCCAACACATCAGGTGATGGCAGGAACGGATTCCTCTCGTTCCTGGCGCGTGTAGGCACCGCAAGGGCGCGCACCGATGTCGCTAGGTAGTTCTCAAGCGCCGACGGCTGTTCACGAGCGCTGAATCCTCGACGAACGACGGACACGACCCCTGCAATCGTGATCACAGCAGCGGCAAGCACAAGAAGGAAGATGGCTCTGCCTTTTCTCATATCTCTCGTCACTCAGGCTGGATGGCTGTGGTCGACGATGGTGCGTTGAATCTGCCAACTGACCGATCCATTTCGCCTGCATGGCCCGGCGACTCCAGGCCATCACTCAGAAGGAACCCCTGCAAGGCAACCAAATTCACCCAAACGTTCTCCAGGGCAGCGATGTAATTTGCCTGAAGCTGGAACAGAGTCCGCTGGGCGATTAGCACCTGAGCATAGGCAGCCGCCATCCCGCTGTAGCTCTTCAAGTACAGTTCGTATGCTTTCCTCGCACGCGGAATCATACGGTCACGGTAACTTTCTACCGTTAAACGCGAAGTCGCATAGTTTTGGAGAAGGGCGGCCGCACGTTCCCGCAGGATCAGCCGAACCCGCTGAACTTCCTGCTGCGATCGCTCGAAGTCGGCTTTTGCGGCCCCAACGTTTCCCTGATTTCGATTGAATATAGGAATTTGAACACCCACTTCGGCAAAACCTTGCATGCCGATGGCGTGGTTTGTCATCGCCTCCAACTCCAGGTTCTCTTCGAGGCCACCGCGAAGTTGCAGGTTGGGTATCGGTTCACGCTTCGCGCGCGCAACCGAAGCCTCGGCTTTCAGCACTTCCAATTGCGCGATCTTCACTGCCGGACTGTCCTCGACAATCGCCCGCAACCACTCGTCAGGATTCCCTTCGGGCACGTCCTCGAGATCGCCAGCGACGTGTACGAGCGGCATCTCTGGCTTCCCGATCATTGCCGCTAACTCTCGCCAGACACGGTTCTGTTTCTGCTCAGCTGCCGCAACACCTAACTCCTCCTGTTCCCCTTCGACCTCTGCCTGAAGGATGTCCGGTTGATCTGCCTGGCCCACGTTGCCAAGCTGGTGTGAGGTTTCGACGGCATCTTGAGCAAGTTGGCTGAGTTTGTGACGAAGGTCGACCAACTCTTGTGCGGCTAGCGCCTCGTAGTAAAGCATTCGTACGTTGTTGATGACGCGCTGGCGCTGCTTCTCGGCTTCGACTAGGGCCTGCCTTTTTCCCTGTTCGAGAATGCTGCGGTTAAGCCCGAGCTTACCCCCAAGAACGATGTCCTGACTGACGAAGAAGCCTTGTTCGCCTCCGCCTTGGATTCCACCTCGTATCTGTTCCCCCTCATAGCCAAAAGTAGGATTGGGATAGAGTCCACCTTGCAGCTTTCGAGCAGTCGCTGCGCGGACCTCGGCAGCAGCCTGGGCCAAAGTTGGATTGCCACTCACAGCTATTCTTTCCAACTCAGCCAGCGTCAAGCCGGATTGCGACCCCACGTGATCCGGCGCAGACGTTGCGACTGCTGGTGTCGGACCAGCCGACACCGGCTGACCCTGACCTGATGCAAGTGGCGATACCGCGATGACGGTCAACAAAATGCCGGCCCTCATGGTGAGCCATGCCGGAAGATGTAGTGATTGCATTGGGCGCTCCTTTCGAACGAGTTTCATTCAGCTACCCCTGGTGGTGCTCCATTTCTGGCATGGGCTCCGGTTTGTTCTTCTGCTGTTCCCGCAAAGCCATTACCTTGTCGTACATCTCAGGCCTAAGCACTCGCAGGAAAGTCATCATCCCCTGCATGAATCCGCTCCAACCGGGACGGAGTCCGTAGTTCTCCGGCTTTTCCACCATCTTGTCCATCGCCATCGCAGGCCCTTCCATGAAGGCATCCTGCGGGAACCCCGGAACTGATCTGGCATTTTTTATCACTTCCGGCGCCGTCATCGGCATTGCCTTGTCTTGCATGTCGGGCATGGCCCCATGCTCCATTCCGGGCATATTGCTGATCGACCGTCCGGTCTGCTGAGTCCCCTGTGGTCCATTGCCAGTGGTCTCGTCGCGAGTGGACCCGACTCCCATTCCACGACCCAAACTCGGCCCCTTGTCCTCGGAGGTAGCATGTCCCTCCCGCAAAATTCCCATCCCTTCTTCCATGCCCAACCCCGCAGGCATTCCACCGCCGCGTCGGGTCATCGGGCCCACCACTGACGACATCTGGTTCATCATGTGGTGTGGCAGGTGGCAGTGGATCATCCAGTCGCCGGGATTGTTGGCGACAAATTCGACATCCCGAGATTGCGCGACTCCCACTAGCACCGTATTTCCCGGCCCCCAAGTCGATTGCGGTTGTCGGCCTGCCTCCGAGCCGGTGACGACGAATGTGTGCCCATGCAGGTGAATGGGATGGTGATCCATGCCCAGGTTGATGAAGCGCAACCGGACGCGATCGTTCAAGCGAACGATCAGGGGAGTAGTCGCTGGACCCGACTTGCCATTGAGAGTTAGCCAGTTGAACTCCATATTCATGGAATTCGGAATGGGATTATTGGGAAGGATTGCGAATTCTTGAAGGATGATCGCGAAGTCTCTGTCCACGTGAGGTGAGTAGTTTGTTTTAGGATGCATGATGAAGGCCCCGATCATCCCCATCATTTCCTGCATCGCCATATGCGAGTGGTAAAAGAACGTTCCCGACTGGTGAAGGGCAAACTCATACACGAAACGGCCGCCTGGAGGAATCGGATCTTGGCTGCTTCCCGGCGCCCCATCCACCTCTACCGGAATCTCAAATCCATGCCAGTGCATCGACGTGGGTTCTGGAAGATGGTTGTCCACGATGATCCTCACCCGATCCCCCTCGATCACTTGAATCGTCGGACCGGGAGCGCTGCCGTTGTATCCCCACAGATTTGCGACCTTACCGGGAATCAGTTCCTGCTTTACCGGTTCGGCGATGAGATGGAACTCCTTTACGCCATCGACTATGCGACAAGGGAGTTGTGGCACGTCCGGAGTTTCGACGGAAACGACCCCTCGACTTTGCGGACTTGCATGGCGCGTATGTGCCATCTCCATGTTTTCCCCGTTTCTTTGAGTTGGTGCTGCAAGCAGTCGAGGCGCTGCCGCGAAGCCGGCACTCAGTCCAAAAGCACTTCTAAGAAAATCACGTCTGTTCTTCATGGCTCTTCCTCTTCAAGAATTGATGGACCCAACTGTCCATAGCTGTGCAATGACATTGGATCGAACAGAGACGCACCGCCAAGCCAAAGCAGCATTCAGGTCGTGGCTATACCGATCTAGAAAAGAGGGGATAAATCAGATGCGAAGAATGCCGTAAGAGACGGTGTGTGGAAAGAAAGCGGAGGGCGGGCCGCTATCTAGACTCCATGCGGCCACAGGACGCGAGAGCAGAAACTTGGAGGTAGTATCCAGGACTACAACACCTGTCGGGATTCTTGTCACCGCTGGAACAACCGTTCTTGCAACGCTGAGTCGTTCACCCTTGGCACAATCTGTCTCGCACGAGGGCGCCTCCACCGCGGCAGTCACGTCCGCCACCACATCGTGATGCATGTCAGAGTGATTGTGGGCCATTCCTGGCATAGCACCCCGGGGCTGAACACAGTGGTGCTGACCTTCCGCACGGGAGTGGCGTTGGCACATCAGTGCGCACACACCAGTCGGAGTCAAAATCCCGACCAGCAGAGCCCCCGAAAGAAATATCGAAATTGGTGTCCTCATAGCTACTTTGGAAACTGTACCTCACTTCCCGTCAGACGAACAAACTACCCGGCGACAACCAATGATGTTGGCATCGGTCATAGGCCCGACTCGTGAGATGACAAGCAGTAGTGGCTACTCACGAGAGTGTTCACGACCCTCCAATCGTTGAATTTCGACCGCTTCATGGCATTCGATTATGAAGGCTTCCAAGGGCAGTACGGTTTCAACCGTACCGCCTTTATCGACGGGGAAGCATTGCTAGAAGTGGAACCCGAGTTGAGCCGTGAGGGCGCGCGGTGTGACGTAATGCGTGCCGCTGAAGGTTGAAAGGAAGTTGTAGAGTGCGAATTTGTTGGCGAGGTTGATGGCAGTCAGTTGCAGGCTGACTTTGTATTTGTCTCCGTGGAACAGGTTGTCATGGCCCACCGACATGTCGAAGAGGCTCCGGTGTGCGATGCGCGGAGGCTTATGGTCGTCGTTCTCAGTACCTGGTGGAGGTACGTTTATGAGTGGAGAGCCGAACGCCGATGCGGGGCAGTTGTAGGGTAGTGGGACCGTCGGGGTTGCGCGGACGCCACTACAAGTGAAACCGGCTTCAGCCTCTTGATCAGCTGAAAGGGGCACTTGGCCCACGTTGGCAGCCATCATGCTCACGTTCGGTACGTTGTTGATTAACACTGATTGTGGGCAATCGTTGTATGCACTGATCCCATAGCACGGAGTTGCGCCCGCCACCAGTCCAGTGTCATACCGCCAGTTGAAGCCCATCCAGGGACCGCGTTTCCAGGGTTGGTACTGGAAGTGGGTCGTCTGGTTGAACCTCTCGTCGTGATCGATGCGGAAGGGAGTGCCCGGCGCCCCCACAGTCGCGCCCGCGCCGGCAATCTGCGGCGGGAAGAAACGTGCCGCCACGCTGGAGAAGACCATGAGTGCCGAGAAGCCGTGGACTTGAGGCACACTCACACGCCCCGCATATCCGGGGATTTTCGAGTTGTGCCACTCAATGGGATAAGTGATCGGCGTGTTGCCAAGAACGCTGAAATCGAAGCCGTTGTGCGTGTACTTCGAGATCCACTCGCCGGAAAAGACCAGGTACTTCCCGAAAGCTTGCTCCAGGCCAGCGTGAAATTCGTTGCGAAAGCCAACGCTCAAAGGATTCGTGGCCGACGAAGAACAGAGAAGCAGAGGGTTTAGAACAGCGTTGCCGCATCCGATGCTAGAGAGGATCAGGTTCTCGTTAAAGGGAGATTCCAGGGTGCGGGCGTAGGAAATCCGCAGAATCGTATTGGTCTTCTTAATATTGTAAGCCACCCCAACCCGAGGCTCGACTTGGTTCCCGCTGGTGATCCCGTTATAGAGATCGCCGCGTAAACCGAGGTTCAAGGACCAGTTTCCTCTAGTGATGTTGTCGCGGACGTACAAGGCGAGTTCCTTGATGTCGGTGTGGCCACTGAAAATGTACGAAACTCCGTCACGGGTCAAGTCGTATGGAGCCAGGGTCGTATTGTAATAAGGGTATAGAGCGTTACCGGGCGCGTTCGGGTTGGTTGCAATGTTTGCCTGTAACGGGCCGGTAATGCCGGGGCAGTCCGCAGGAGTGAGGCCCGGTGCCGCGACCCACGGGTATATGTTCACCGCAGACGTTCCATAAACGTTCGTGATGCAGGGTGCGTTGTAAGTGGGATCGACGATTCCTATAGGCTCGGATTCATTGAGAAAGGTTTGCTGGTAGGTGGCTCCAGCCTTGATTTGGTGAATCCCTTTCACATAGGAGAGATCGGTCCGCAGTCCCGTGTTGGTGAGCGTGCGGTCCTGTCCCACGGACTGTCTTTGAAGACTTGGCGGTCCAAGATCGGCGAAAGGATCGCTGCTGCCGTAGTAGTTGTAATCGTCGCGGCGCACGAAAGCGCCCAAAGTGTATACGGCGTTCGTGTTGAGCACATGCGTCCAGGAAGGAGCAATGTTGATCGAGCCAATCTTGGAGCGCTGGTCCGTCGTTCCCACGACATTCCCATCCGGGCCAACGCCATTAAGTGCCATTTGCGGCATAATCCCGTCCAGTCCATACCAGGGTGTCGCATTCTGAGCGTCGAGCGAATTCGGCGTCTGGAACCAACTCCGACTGTAGCCGAAGTTCAGGTGAATGGAATCGCTGGGCGTGAGCTGATAATCCACGCGGTCGAAAAAGTTCTGCTCGTTGCCTTTGTCGTGGAACACCGCAAATTCTGGCGGATCCAGAAAGCGGCCAGTGTTCATACCGTTCGCGGAGATGAAGTTCCCCCAGTTCTTCCCGCCGTACGCCAGTTCGGCCTCCAGATTCTCGGTTCCAAAGGAACCGTATGAAGCGGACACGCTGCCATGGGGTGTGGTCACGCCCTGGCCCGATCGTGTGGTCGCAACAATCACAACACTGGTCTTGCCTCCGAATTCTGCCGGCGGCGCACCCGAGATCACTTCCATGGATTCAATCGAATCGACGGGAAGCTGGTTGGAAAAGACTTTGCTCTGCTGGTCAGTAATCGGCTGGCCGTCGATGCTAAACGAATTCGAGGCGTGATCGCCGATCCCGTGGAAAAGGCCATTCGAATCGGCAGCGATTCCCGGCGTGGAGAGAGTAACCAGCGAACTCAGCGATGATGTCGTGCTCTCCAGGGGAAGCTTATCCCACAGATTTCTGTCGATGTCGGAGTGAAAGGTCGAATCGTTCTCAAGCAAATCGGCCGCCGGAGCCTCGACTGTCACTGACGTCGTCGAACTCGACACTTGCAAACTGACTTTGAGGCTGACCGGCACAATGGACCGGATCTCCACGTCCTGCCGCCCTTGAGCGAATCCAGCCGCGGTCACGGTCATGTGGTATGGATTGAACGGAATATTAGGGAGGCTAAAATTCCCTGACGTATCCGTGGTGGTTGAACGGTCGAAGTGGCTGACCGGATTGTAGATTTCAACGGTCGCATTGGGCACGACCGCGCCGGTAGGGTCCAGCACGGTGCCGTTGATGGAGCCGGAATTGCTGCTCGACTGTGCGTAAGCCTGAATGCCGAGCGCGAAAAGGAAAACCACCAGAAAAGTCGCACGAAGCGACTTCTTGCAAGAAGCCAGCATGATTCCTCCATAGAATTTGGTCGAAAAGATCAAAGAAAGGTTCGTCGAAACGAACCTGGCCTGTACAAGACTGAAATTTGATCTTTAGACGCTAGGAGGGGGGCGGACACACAGAACAAAGACCGTCAGGCTTTGCTTGGCAGAAACTGGCTCCGGCCGAAAGGTGGAGACCGAAACGAACATCACGCTCGGCAAGGTGGTAGCGGTTTGCGGAGCAGCTGAATGGGCGGCAATACAGACCGTGCACGTTGACGACTCGGTATCGGTCGAATGTTGATGCGCGGCGAATGCTAATGCCGACCAGAAGGTCAGCAATACGCATAGACACGCTATCCGTTTCGATATCGACCGCATGAATACTACCCCATAGAAGCTTCGCTTGAATCTATACCAAAACGCCAAACAAACGCAACGAGAGATCCTAATCCCAGGTATGTACACACAGCTCGCTTACGTTTTGTGTTTCCTGACTGCCAGAGCTAGTGATGGTGCGACGAAGCGAGGCCCCCGTAAAGACCCAATACGACGACGACGACTGCCCCCAGAACGACCAATAGCAGCTGTATGGTCCCCTTCCCACGCTCTCTCTTTTGTTCCGACTCTGACTCTTTTTGAGATTGATACCACCAGGTCACTACGCTGCGCTTCCAATAGCAATGGGCGAAACCAGGGAAGCCTTGATCTGCGTGGATACCTCGGTGTTGGCTGGTCGGCCTTATGCATGCTCAGTACCTCCGGCTGTCACCAAGAAGAGATTCGATGTTTCGGTGACCACTGGAACAAATGATCCTCATGGACGATGTGAGCTGTGTCGGTCAGGACCTGGATGCTGGCGCAGGCTGCATGCTTCCCTGCCCCGATATCTATTTGATAGGTATGCTTTATGACGACGAGCGCAGCATAGCTGCGAAATTATCTTTGCCGCGTGTTCAGCTTATCGAGTGCGCGTTTTAACTCTTCTAGCTTCTGTCCGGCTTCACCGAGCTTGCCTTCCGCCGTCAGGCGCTGGTAGTCGGCAAGGTCCTTGGCGGCTTCCGCGATGAGCGCGCTGCGATCTTCGGTGGGCTGGGGCGGCGCCGCGGATGCCGGTGTGCTTCGCGACGGCTCCGCGGTGACTGCCGCGGCGCTCAGGGACGAGACACCTCCGCCAAAAAGAGCAGCCATCGCCGACTCGAAGGTCGGTCCGTAGGCCAGCCGATCCTGCAGCGCGAGCACGACCAGACGCAACTCTGGCATCGGACTCCGCTCCGCCTGCAAGTAAATCGGTTCTGCATACAACAGCGCGCGCCCGGTTGGAATCACCAGCAATGCGCCGCGCCGTACGTGCGAGCCTTGCTGATTCCAAAGCGTCAATTGTCCGGAAAGCTGCGCGTTCTGATCAATTCGTGCCTCGATTTGCAGCGGTCCATCGACGAGCTTCGTTTTGGGGAAGTTGTAGACTACCGAGGTCCCGTACTGTGCGCCGTCGCTACGCCCGGCGATCCAGCCAATCAGATTATTTCGGTTGGCCGGCGTGAATGGCAGAATCTCCACGAACTCCACGCCTGTTTCGCTCGGCAGTTTCATCAGCACGAAGTTCGGCTGCATCGCTTGGGTTACTTGCTGACCGCCCTCGCTCATGCCGACTTCGGTTGCGACGGTCCACAGATCCTCACGATTGTAGAACGCTTCTGGGTCCGTCATGTGATACAGGCCGTAGACTTCCGCCTGCAGTTTGAGCAACAACTCGGGGTAGCGCACGTGTTTGCGCAGTCCCGGCGGCATCATGGCAGCATCCTTGAACAGACTCGGGAAGATGCGGCGATAGGCCGCGATGATCGGGTCATCCGGATCGAACACGTAAAACGTGGTCGTACCATCGTAGGCATCGACAACCACCTTCACGCTGTTGCGCATGTAGTTGATGGGATTGCCGTCGAGCTGGTAATGGGTGGAGTACGGATAGCTGTCTGAAACCGTGTATGCATCCATGATCCAGGACAGACGACCGTCGTCGCTGAGCACGATGTACGCATCTGGATCGTAGGTTAGGAAAGGCGCTAACGCCGAGACGCGATCGCGTATGTTGCGGCGCATCAGCAGCCGGCTATCCTTGTTTACGTCATCGCTAAATGGCAGCTTCGCGAGATCGCTTTGATCGAGTGCGATGATCATTCGGCGCAGGAAGCCGCCGAGTACGATGCCACCGTTGCCTTCGTACGACGTGAGGTTATTCGTCGCGCCTTGCGGGTAGTTAAATTCCTGCTGCCGCGTCTTCACGTAGACGTCAGTATTGGTCAACTCGCCGAAATAGATCTCTGGACGTGTCACGGCTAGACTACGCACCGTGCTCTGGACTGGCATGTTGCTCAGAATCAAAGTAGGCAGCCCTTCCGCCGTGAACCCATTGACCGGGTTCATCGTGATGCCGTAGCCATGTGTGTAGATCAGTTTCTCGTTAATCCAATTGCGACTGCTCTCCGGAAGTTTATCGACGTTCAACTCGCGCGCAGCAAGCATCACCTCGCGAGTCGCTCCGTCGATCTCATAGCGATCAATATCGATGTCGGGAAAGTCGTAGTAGGTACGGATTTCCTGAATCTGGCGCAGCGTGTCCTGCAACGCATGCCAGTCCCACAGCCGGATGTTTTGGAGTGTAGCCTGATTGTTAGCCGGCTCGGCAGCCTCGACGGTCGTCTCGGCCGGAAACTCGCGCTGCGTGACTCGGTTTAATCCGTAGGCCTGCCGCGTCAGATCGGTGTTGTAGACGATGTAGGGCTTCTCGCGAACCAGTTCGTTCGGTTTTACGATAAAGCTGCTGACGTACCAGGCGACTGCTTGAACGACGATATAACAGACTGCGGCCGGAAGGACCGCCGCGATCAGCCAGCGACCCCGCGGTGCCCGCATCGCGTTGGCGGCTGCGATGATCGCGCCGAGAACAAGCGCTGTGCAGACGACGAGCATCCCGGTGATCGTGACGTGCGCGTCCGTGTAAGTCACACCCCCAAAGATCGTGTGATCGTCGAACAATCGCTCGAACCGACCGATATAGACGCGCATCGCGAGGACCAGCAACAGAAACACTAGCGTGATCGACAGTCCTCGCCAAGGTAATGTGACGGAACGGCTGAGACGGCCCGCAAGCACACGGCTTCCGCCCGTGATGAGGACGAAGAAGACGGCTAGTAGACAGGTAATCACGGCTAGCGTAAGCAGCCAGCCGGCGACGAGCTGCCACCCGGGAAGGGCAAACAGAAAGAAGTTCGGCGGCTTGCCAAAAATTGGGTCTAAGACGCTGCCAGTTGCACGGGGCGCATACCAAAAGAGCGCGAGAGCCGGCCACTCCGCCATCATACCCGCGCCGCTTCCGGCGGCGATGGCGAGCGAAACGCCGAGCGCAATGAGGCGTAGGACAGGCTCAATCGGCAGCTTCACCGGTCGTCCGCCGATGAGAATCGTATGACCGTCTGGCAAATCGGAGAGATGTATCCGCTTCAGAGCCAGGAACGAACCGTACAGAATGAGAAATGTGGTCGCTGCAGAAACCGCGAAGACTCCCCACTGAAGACTCAGTGTTTTCCAGAATACGTCCTCGTAGCCGAGCGACCTGAACCAGAGCACGTCCACGTAATACGACAACGCCGTCCGACCGCCGAAGAAGATGCCGGCAAAGACGGCGAGAATGAGAAGGAAGCGGCGGCGACGCCGCGGCGGATGCATCCGCGGACGGGTCGGCGGCCAGTCAATTGATTCGGGCATTGTTCCACTCAACTGAGGAAAAAAGTATAAACCCTGCAGCTCTTTTACATCTTCAATTCAGTGATTGGCCGGTTATTATAATTGCGCGCCGATGGGCTCATCTGGCACACAAACTCGGCTTACAAGTCCGGATTTAACTGGGTGCTGGCTATGGGGTCTCGGGCGAACAGCCGGGTGCAGTACCGGAGCGCGTGACCCTATGACTCCAAAATCGCTTTCTCTTCTAGTCCTTCTCACGGCTGCAAACCTGCCTCTCTGTTTTGCTCTTCCAACTGATAGCGGGACTAATGAGATTGCCCGCTCCGTCACCATCTATCGGGATACCTACGGAGTGCCGCACGTCTACGGGCCCACCGACGCAAGTGTGGTATTCGGTTTCATCTATGCGCAAGCTGAAGATAATTTCCCGCAGATCGAGGAAAACTACATTCGTGCTTTAGCTCGCGCCTCCGAGATCTATGGAGAGAGTAGCGTTGGGACATTCGAAGGGGCGAGTCTGGGCGACGATTTCTTAGTCAAACTGCTAGAGATTCCCCGGCTGTCGATTGCCGAGTACGAACGAGCCAGCCCACGCACGCGTGAACTGTGCGATGCCGTCGCCAACGGACTGAACTATTACCTGGCGCAGAATCCTGGAGTCAAGCCAAGACTCATCTCGCATTTTGAGGCTTGGTACGTGCTGGCACTGATTCGCTTCAAACGCTACGCGGATGTGTTCTCCGACCTCACGCACATTCACCACAAAGAGCTTCTGCTGTCGACGCCCAGTATGGCAGCGGGCAAAGAATCGAACGTGTGGGCGATCAGCCCCGTAAAAAGTGTGACCGGGCATGCCATGCTTGTTATTAACCCTCACGACCCTTTCCTCGGCCTTAGCCAGTTCTACGAAGGACATCTCCACAGTGAAGAGGGGTGGGATCTATCAGGAGCCGCATTTCTTGGCTGGCCATTTCCTCACCTCGGCCACAATGAGTACCTGGGTTGGAGCCAAACGAATAACCTTCCCAACATTGCAAGCACCTATGAGGAGGTCTTTGATGACCCAGCCCACCCCTTGGCGTACCGCTACGGCAGCGGCTACCGAACTGCAATCGAATGGACCGACGAAATCAAAATCAAAACCTCTTCCGGGTTCTCCACCCGGAGGTTGATGCTTCGCAAAACGCATCACGGTCCAATCGTCGCTATAAGAAACGGCAAGCCTTTGGCAGTGAAGTTAGGGAAACTCGAAGAGGGCGGCATAGTTGATCAGATGTATGAAATGGGTAAGGCACGATCGTTTCCGGAATTCAAGAAGGCCCTGTCGCGCCAGGCTGTGCCATTCATGAACACTATCTATGCTGACCGCGAGGGAAACATCTTTTACATTTACGGCGGAGCAATAGCTCGCCGTTCGACGAAGTTCGATTGGACAAAACCGGTCGACGGCAGCATCCCGGAGACCGAATGGCAAGGCTACCATTCGCTGAATGAACTTCCGCAGTTGACGAATCCGCGGGGTGGTTTCTGGCCAGTTGCAACTCTTCTCTCTTTCTCGTGACGATAGGCGATAACCCCGTCCATGCAAATTATCCAGCGTATCTTGTCGGTGCGGATGACAAAGACAATGCCCGCGCGCAACGGTTGCGAGAATTGCTGGCCCGCAAGGCAAAATTCACGTTCGACGAATGGAGCCAGGCTGCCTTCGACACAAGAGTACACGCCGCCGATCTGGAAGTACCGCTACTAGTGTCTGATTGGGAAGCTCTGCAACGATCCGACCCTCCGCGGGCCGCCGGCCTCGCGGCACCGATGAACGAATTGAGAATGTGGAATCATCTGAGTACTACGGACTCGGTAGCCATGAGCTTGTTTTACCAATGGCATCGAGAGGCGCACAAGCAAGCCTACGAACCGCCATATCCCGACGCCGGCCCCCAGGATCTCGCTCAAGGTGTAACCAGGACAGCGGCCCTCGAATCTGCTGTGGCTGATCTTCAGCGCGACTTCGGTGCGTGGCAAGTGCCCTGGCACGAGTACGTACGCCTCCAACGCATCACTGGCGAGGAGACGTACAGCGATGCGAGACCAAGCTTGCCGACGGCGGGCGCCGAGCCTTTCCTTGGAATCGTGTTCGCGTTTGGGACCGAAATCGTGAAAGGCCAGAGACACCGGTACGGAGACTTTGGTGACTCCTACGTCAGCGTGGTCGAATTCGCACCGGAAGTAAAGGCGCGGTCGATCCTGGTTTTTGGGGAAAGCGGCGATCCCAAGTCACCTCACTATTTCGATCAGGCTCCGCTTTATGCTCAGGGTCAGTTCAAACCAGCTTGGTTTACGCTTTCAGAGATCGAGGCGCATCTGGAACGCGCCTATCATCCTGGCGAGCGCTAGGTTATTTTCAGAGCGGGATGACGGGCAAACGTGAAGTAATCTCAAGGTAACGTTAGCCGACCACACGCCCGGTAATGAGCCGATTCCGGGTTTGTGAGCGATGTGGATAACTTGCGGATTCGCTCGCGTGGTGAGAATCGGCGCAAAGGGAAGAGGTTCCGTGATGGGACTGTTCCAGGTGAAATTCCTTGAATTGCGCTCCGATGCACCATCCGATAGCTCTATACTTACCGGGAAAGCGGCGTAAAGCCCTGCCCTTCAGGGCTGGGATATAAGCCGTGTTTCGCGTAGCAAAAGGGTTTTTGCTCTTCCTTCGTGCTAATATCTCCTCTGTCGAAAGACCTAGCGGCAGGGCATGCCGGAAGTTAAGCTCCTTCGTTGTCCTCCGGTGAAGT
>Ga0302325_10009308_pt1 | contig 21456 bp, 14 predicted proteins | sample Palsa_T0_2_FD_201948 | JGI IMG/M metagenome (GOLD analysis project Ga0302325, IMG submission 201948) | Peat permafrost microbial communities from Stordalen Mire near Abisko, Sweden - Palsa_T0_2 | ecosystem: Environmental > Terrestrial > Soil > Palsa > Peat permafrost | place: Sweden: Abisko...
GACCTGATCGCTTACTTAAAAGTCCAGTAACGGCCAAGGCTCCCGGCCGAACAGAAGCGGAGGGGCCGAACTCAGTCCCGCAGGGACGGCTGAGAGTAGCCCAGCACGAAGTGCTGGGTACGATTCCGAACGGATGACAAGTCCCGTAGGGACGGCTGAAAATTTCCAGGGACGCCAGTCCCGGGTGGTCTTCAAGCAAACGGTCAATCAAACCGGGGACTTTCATCCGCTAAACTCCCAAGCGCACCCTCTTAGCCCCTGAGCGCAATTCGACTAAGCCCCCCTACTCCGGAAACTCCACGTCATCGAAGAACCTATAGTTGTCAAGATTCGTTGCCGGAGCGAAGAAACACACAACCTTCATCTCCTCCGTGCCTGTATTCCGCAGCATGTGCACTTTCCCCTGGGGAAACAACACTGCGCTTCCCTCCTTAACCGGTTCCACCACCCCCTCGATCATCACTTTGCCCGATCCATGCACGATGTAGATGATCTCCTCGCCATTCGGGTGGGAGTGCGCAGGCCTTACAGTTTCTCCCGGAGCCACCAGGATCATGCACATCGAACAGTGGCGGGCATCGACATTCTCCGGGGTCATCAACCAGCGCAGATGCCGGCCCGGAAGATCAAGCGCCTCAATCGAATTCTCGTCGACGATTGGTAAGGTCACCGTTCCTCCCTTCAACAACAATCACAGGTGCTTTCGAATCGTATGAGCAATGGCGTCGGGGCTCAAGTCAAAGGCCGCAATCAGTTCTTCGTAGGTCCCAGAATGAATGAACTGCGGTCGGCCATCGCTCTTAAGTGTGTTGATAGTGATAATCCTGTCCCAACCGTCCGCCTTCAGCCGGTCGCGATGGCGATACAGAACCTTAAGAAAATTCTGCCAGATATACCCGTTGTTCTGTTCCGCCAGAATCAGTAGCTGTCCAGAGTTGTATAGCTCCAACAACAGCTCCTCGTCGATCGACGGCATATCCACAACGCCGACCGGCAGGCCCTCCGCCGAGCATTTCCGGGCGGCAGCCAGAGCCTCGTGCACCCCACGGCCACTGCTGAGAATGGTCGCACGGTCCGCCGGGCTCGCTAGCAGACGATGCCCGGTACCAAAGCCAAATACATAGTCGCTGCCGTAGAGCACTGCCGAGCCGGTTCGCATCACGCGAAGGTAAACCAGGCCGCGGCCACCTTCCATAATCCAGCGCATGATGGAAAGCATCTGTTGCGGGCACGAAACGTCGATAATCTTCAAATGTGCGACCGCGTCGAACGTTGTGCTGTCGTCGTTGCCCATGTGGGTGGCGCCGTTGGTGCGCGTTTCGAAGTTTGCGGCGGTCGCGAGAAAAGTCAGATCGAGACCGTGGCCTTCGCTCAACCAACCATCCGGTGCATCCATCGCTTCCTGCCGTTCCTGGGCGCCCACCGCAATGCGACGCAATACTTTCCAGTCGAAGAATGGACAGAAAGTGCTAACCCAGGTATTGCAACCCAGTGCCGCAAACGCTTCGCCGATCAGCATCATGTTGGCCTCAGCGACGCCCACATTCAGCGCCCGCTTCTGGTCGACCGCGGCGACGCCTGCCTCGAGCCCACTGGTCGACGCAAGGTCAGCGTCGATCGAGACCACAGCCGCGTCCCGGGCAAAGGTTTTCATGGCCGCCGTCACGATATCGGAGGCGGCATATTCCTTCTTGCGATCCAGTTGCGGCAAAAGCCCGGCCTCGTACGAGATGCGCTTGTTGCGAACCGGCGCCCGTCGCGTGAGCACCGGGCCAACAACCGTGGTTACAGTTCGCCGTGCGGGCGAATCCCAATCGATCTCCAGATGCATTCCATGCGCTGCTTCCAGCAGGGAGTCGCGAGCCGCCTCGCCTTCGGCGCTGCTGCCCAGCCGTTCGCAGTAGAGAACAAATTCATCAATCCGCAACTGGCGTTGCGCTGACTGCAGGGCTTCTTCCTGAGCGATCAGGCTATCCGGCATGGTCACCTTGTGCTTGTTCAGAAAATCGGAAAAGGAGCCAAAGCCCTTTCGACTGTTACAAATAATCGCCGTCGGCATCCCATTGCGAGGGCCGAAGCGAAATCTCTCCAGCGCCGCAACCACGCCATCGAATTGTGTCGCGTCCACGGTATACGCCTGCCATCCAAAGGAACGGAACACCGGCTCCAACTCAGGCATGGGAAAAACCATGCGGGTGTGCAGGTCCAGCTGTCCGTTATTGCGATCAACCAGCAGGCAAAGATTGTCGAGATGGTTTTGCCCGGCATACATCACCGCTTCCCAGATCGGTCCTTCCTGCAGCTCCCCGTCACCGGTCATGCAATAAGAATCGAATCGCGGGCTGGTCCGCCCCGCGATCGCGAAACCCTGGGCGACCCCAAAACCCTGGCCCATCGGTCCAGTGGCGATGTGCACTCCCGGCAAAATCGGACCAGGGTGTCCATTCAGGATGCTGGCGAACGAACGCGAGTTCTTCAGCGTCATCCGGTCGAAGTAACCGAGTTCCGCATACACAGAGGCCATCGCAGCGACCGCGTGCCCTTTGCTCAGGGTAAAAATATCCTGCCCGCGCCGGGTTGGGTCTTCAATCTCCAAATGCAGGAAGCCCCCATAGAACAGGGCAACCAGTGGGATGATGGAAGAGAAGGCGCCCCCTGCATGCAGGCCCTTATCCACCGCATCGCGGCATTGCTCCAGGGTCAGCAGGCGGATGTCGGAATCCTTGATGGCGAGCAGCAGCAGGATGCCGTGACGCACGGCGTAATTCTCGTTGCCGAACAACTCGGAGCGTAATCGTTCACGCCGAACGGTGCTGAAGGAAGGATTCGTCATCGTACCTGATCGTCAACTTTCAGAGCATCCGACTTGCCGCCGGTCAGTTCATTTCCCAACCCAGCCACCATCGACGTAGAGAGACTGACCGGTGACATACCTGGCCTCGTCGGAGGCAAAAAACGCAGCCACGGTTCCAATCTCGCACGGCTGACCGGTGCGGCCCAATGAGATCTGGCCGAGCACGCCGTCCAGCACGGTGTGGTCGGGATGCTTCAGCACCCACTCGATCATCGGTGTCTCGATCAAACCCGGGTGGATGCAATTGACGCGGATACCGAAAGCGCCCATCTCCGCGGAAACATTGCGCGTCAGCGCCTCGATCGCCAATTTGGATGGCGCGTAATGCGTGCGCCCAGGCAAAACCTTGCCCGCCTGGATGGAGCCAATATTGATGATGGAGCCGCCGCGGCCAGCCGCCACCGCCTGGCGGCAAAAAACCTGGCAGCAAAGCCATTCTCCGCGCAGGTTCACATCCACCACATCGCTCCACTGCCGGTCTGTCAGCTCCAGGAAGGGTACGATGGTTTCGATTCCCGCATTGTTCACCAGCACATCGACTGGCCCAAGTTCCTTCTCCACCTGCTCGAACATGGCCTCAACCTGCTCTCGCTGGCTAACGTCCGCCTCCACCACCAGCGCCCGCCGTCCCTGGCTCCGAACCCAATCCGCGACCGCGCACGCCTTCTCGCACGGGCCGATGTGATTGATGGCCACGTCCGCGCCCTCTGCCGCGAAAACCTCGGCTACCCCTTTGCCGATTCCCTGGCTGGCTCCGGTAATGAGCGCTACTTTATTGCGGAGCTTCATGTTCACCCCATTGGATTGGCATTCCGTCTGCACTACAAACCCACTCGGTGCTCCAGGGGGCTGCGGAAAAACTCTATTTTGTATCAGGGCACGACTTCAGTCGTGCCGCAAATTGGTGATAATACGTCGGGCTTTCGCCCCTGAGATATTGCTTCCGCAGCCTGCTAGTGAATCGTCCAGCCACCATCGACCATCAGAACGTGGCCCACCACCATATCGGAGAGGGAACTGGAGAGAAACAACACCGCGCCCACCAGGTCCTCGGGCTGATTCCACCGTCCCCGCGGAATCATCTCCTTGGTTGCCCATTCTTTGTACCCCGGCCGTTCCAGAATATTCTTTCGCGATTCGGTCTCCGTAATACATGGAGCGACCACGTTCACCAGCACGCCGTCTTTCGCCCACTCCAGCGAAAGGGCTCGGGCAAGATGGTGAACACCCGCTTTGGCCGCTGCATAAACCGCTCGCGACTTGAATGCAATCTCTCCAAAATTGGAACCAATATGGATGATCTTGCCCCCGCCTTGTGGGATCATTACCCGCGCTGCAGCCTGGCTGGCGAAGAACACGCTCTTTAACGAAGCAGCCATGGTGCGGTCGTATTCATCCTCGGTCACGTCAAGAGCCGCCGTTGTCGCCGTCCAGCCTGCGTTGTTGACCAGGATGTCGATCCGTCCAAAGGAGGACTGCGTCGTCGCCATCAAGGCGCGCACCTGATCGACCTGCGCAACGTCGGTTGGCACAATCAATGCCTTGCGCCCCAACCCCTGAATCTCCGCCTGCACGGCTTTGATTGCGTCCTCGCGCTTGTCAGGGTATTTCGCCAGAACCACATGGGCGCCCGCGTGCGCCAGCCCGAGCGCGATCGCACGGCCGATCCCCTGGGAAGCCCCGGTGACCACTGCAACCTTGTCCGTCAGACCAAAGCTCGAATAGTTGACTGGTTCCGAATTCACAGCGCCCATGCGCGGGGCCCCCTGCCTGGTCCGGCAAAGCCCATGTTGCTCCGGCCGTGTCCTTTGATTTCAACCACGTCGATTCTGGTGCTTCTCGAGATCAGCTGTGGGGCAGCCAGGGGAAACTGCAAGAATAAAAACGCAGGCCTGTCGGCTAACGTGTATAGTAGTCTATTTTGTTTGCGTAATATCCAAAACAGGCTAGCAGTTGCAAAGCGCCAAGTCAAGTGAATCCAATGGTTTCCGCATTCCGGGGCAAGGGTTCTCATGGTCGTTATTTGGCCCCCAGCTCAGGTAGAGCAAAGACATAAAACCCTTGTGTCTGCGGTGTGCCTCCCGACGCCTCCAGCGTGTTGCGTTCCCCTGCTGGGCCCAACGGCTTGAGACTGGGCCTTGCGCTGAAGGCCAGGTATTCTCGCCCATTGACCTCGAAGACTGCGGGAATTCCCTCCGGGCCGGCCGGCATCACCTGCTCCCACAGAATATTCCCCGTATCTTTGTCATACGCCCGCATGGTCGCATCAGAGATTGTGCCGGAAAAGATGAGGCCGCCGGCCGTGACCACCACTCCGCTCCGCGGCCAGAAGCTCCCGGTATCCTTGATTCCCTTTGCTGCCAGTTCTGTGACTGAGCCCAACGGGATCTGCCACTTGATCGTTCCCTGGTTCAGATCGTACGCAGTCAGGGTGGACCACGGCGGTTTGTTCGCCGGCAAACCTTCGCTCGAGTTCATGTAGCCGTAACCGGTCCAGTAACGCGTCAACGGAGCTCCTGGGGCCGGAGGCGGCGGGGGAGGCCGGGGGCTGGAGAGGTATGCGAGTATTTCCGCTGGCACATGAGCTTTTGAAGGGTCCGCAAGATAGGCCACCAACGCATCCACCTCTTTTTCAGAGAGGCTGGTAAAAGCTGGCATGGGCGAGGCCCCGTTCTCCACCGTGCTCTTGACGCGATCGGCGCCGATGCGCGCCACCACATCAACTAATGACGGAATCGATGGCGGCTGGCCGCTCAACTCCGCCGTGTGACATGTCTGGCAATTCTGAATATAGAGAATGCGGCCTTCCGTCTCCGGAGTTCCGGTCATTTCCCGCTTCGGCCGATGCGCCTCGAGCTTCAGCATCGAAGGCGCATTCTTGGTCTGGACATACAGAGTCCCCGTCGCCGGATCGACCGCCCCGCCGCCCCAGTTTCCCCCGCCATTGTTCCCCGGAATCTCGACCGTATCTCTGAACCCTGGTGGCGTATAGATGCCTTCATTGCGTGCGTTTTGCAGCTCCTCCTTGATCTTTGCCCGCTCCGCCGGATCGCTTATATAGGGATCAATGTCCTCCGGGCGGAACGACTGCGTTGCAAAGGGAGGCGGCGCTGTAGGAATCGGCTGCGTCGGCCACGAGTGCTCACCGGGCATGTCTGATTGCGGAACCGGGCGCTCCACGATCGGCCAAATCGGTTCGCCGGTCACCCGGTCGAAAACGTATAAGAACCCGTTCTTGCCTGCCTGGGCGACAATATCCACCATCTTTCCGTTGTGCTTCACTGTTAGCAGCTTCGGCGCGGTGGTCAGATCGTAATCCCAAAGATCGTGGTGAACGGCCTGAAAGTGCCAAAGATATTTGCCCGTGCGTGCATCAAGCGCCAGCAGGCAATCGCCGAAAAGACCAGCGCCTGTACGATCGGCGCCGTAGAAATCATAGGTAGGCGAGCCCAGCGGGAAGTATGCGATTCCCCGCTTTTCGTCAATCGTCATCCCGCCCCAGTCGTTCGTGCCCCCAATATACTTCCAGGCATCTTTCGGCCAGGTGTCGTAGCCAAACTCGCCCGGATGCGGAACCGTATGAAAGATCCACACCATTTTTCCGGTCAGAACGTCATAGGCGCGCAGATCGCCCGGCGGCGATCCGTACTCTTCCCCGGTAGACGAACCCAGAATCAAGAGGTTCTCAAAAATCCTTCCCGGCCCGCCCGATTGAATGGCGCGTATCGTTTTCGGATCGCGGCCGAGGCCTTCGCGAAGATCAACGTTGCCATGATCGCCAAACGACTCAACCGGCTTGCCGGTCCGAGCATCGAGTGCGTGTAAAAAATTGTTCGTTGCATAGAACAGGCGCCGGTCGCTGCGATCCTTGCTCTCCCAGTAGTTGTAGCCGCGATTGGTGATGCTCCGGGGAGTGCCATTGTCGTGGACCCAGATTTCCTTCCCCGTCACCGCATCAAGAGCTACGGTCACGTTGTCTTTTCCAGGTACGTACATAACTCCGTCGACCACCAAAGGGTTAAACCCGTAGCGAAAGCCCTGGTTGCCGCCCGGGTAGAACCAAACCTGCCGCAGCCGCGTCACGTTCGATTTGTTGATCTGCGTGAGCGCAGAATATTGAGCCGAGTCCGCGCTGCCCTCGTAGTCGCTCCACGTGGTGTACGCTTTGCTGTCTTTCGCGGCGGCTTCCACCCCTTGATGGTGAACGCCTGCCACAACGACTGTGGCGAATAAAACTGTCCAACTAAAGATGCCCGTGCCGAGGTGTTTCCTCATCGGTCCCCATCTGCTCTGGATGGACTGCATGCACATCCTTTTCGGCCGTTCCCATCGCGTCGCGTAAAGTCGTCGCCCTTGCTCATCTTGCACACTGTGCAAATATTCTTGCGCACGCCGGGATATTGATATCAAAGCAGGAAAAGTACAGTCAAGGCGAAACGTCAGGCCACGCCGAACCTACCGTCAGGGAGCGGTTCTCCAGTCTTAAATCTCCAGTAACCACGAATACGGGTGCCCCATATCTCGCGTTCTTTGCGAGATGTGGGAAATTAACTAATCTCGTCCTTAGACCGTCTCACAAAACACGGAATCAAACCTTCCGAAACGGAAGGCCCGGCTTGAACAGGCTGCAGAAAAGCTGCGTTTCGTATCAGGGCACGACTTTCGTCGGGCCGTAAATGACTGAGAATGGGCCGGGCCTTAGCCCCTGAGGTATATGCCTTCCCAGCTTGTCCGCACAAACTGTTTAGTCTCTGTTTCATCGTTAAAACGTGATCCTCCCCGCCATCTGCAGCAACCTTGGAGTGTTGAGATCGGTCGTGATGTTGCCGAATTGAGAATTCCCTACAACCGTGTTCGGGCTGCCAAACTGGACACGGTTAAACAGGTTGAACGCCTCGACGCGGAACTGGAACACCACATTCTCCCGAATCGGCGTGTCTTTGTAGAGCGCAAAGTCGTAGTTCGCGACGCCAGGCGTGCGTAGCTGATTGTCCGTCCTGGATTCGTTGCCGTACGTGAAGAGCGGCACAGCACTGCTGAAGCAGCCGGTATTGAAATAATTATTGGCCGACTTCTCCGCCGTGCCCAGACGGTTGAAAATCCCGCCGCCGATCACCTTGTTGCAACCGGGAACAATGTTCGGCCTGGTGTTGCTGCCATAAGCATACGTAGCGATGTTGTTGGTCGCATTGGTAAATCCCAATGGATACCCCGACTGGAACGTCGTTACACCATTCACGCCCCACCCCGCAGCGGCCGCATTGGCAATACCCGAGAGGTTCGATAAATAGGTTCTTCCTTTCCCGATAGGCAGCTCATACACATAGCTGACTACCAGGCGCTGCCTGGAGTCGAAACTCGAAAGCGAATACTCGCCCTGTAGATTATTGACGTCTTGGAAACCAGCGGTGGTCGTCGAGTCCAGCCAGCTTGTGAGGTATTCCGCATTCGTCATTAACTTGGAAAAGGTATACGCCCCCAACAACGTCCCGCCGGCCGAGAAGCGCTTTTCGAGTTTCATTTGCAACGCATCGTAGTTGCTTACCCCGACATAATTTCCTGAGTTGGAGATGCTTCCATATTGCGGGAAAGGCCTGGCGAGCTGATTCGCTGTCACAGTTGCGTTCTGCAATACGCCCTGCGAGATCTTTCCATGGAAGGGGTTCGCGACCGACTTGGTAAAGAAGCAATCTTTGAGATCGCCGCTGGCGCATGTTGGATCGAGATGTGCCTGGTTGAGCGTATTATCCGGCACCTGGTTGATGGTGTGGCTGATGGGGAGATCCGCCCCATGAAGGCCCGCATAGGCCACCTCGAGAGCGACGCCCATCGGCAGCTGCCTCTGCACGGCGAAGTTCCATTGATACGTCTTGCCGTTCGGTTCGTTCGCCAACAGAGCCTGCGGATTTCCACCCAACAGGATTTGCTGGTAATCCGGGTTGCGATGCGGTGGTCCAACCAGGCCATTCGGATAAGGATTGTCCAACGTGTTCGCCGGCGTCTGGTTGCTGTTGGTGGATTGCACCATCAGGTTATTGATGAAGTTAATCCCGGCCTGCAACGGCGCCTCCGGAAACTGCAGATCCGACGGGATCACGAATTTGCCCCACCCCAGTCGCAAAACGGTGGCGTCATTCAAACGGTACGCCAGGCCAAGCCGCGGCGAGAAATTGTCGAAGTTCTCATTCCGGACGCCACTCGCCGGATGCTGTGGAGTATTCACCAGATCGAATGCTCCGGGTACACCCACGATGGGGTTCATCTCCGTCGGGTTGAAGGTATCGGCATAGCCGTGCCGTGCGACGTACACTCCGGGAACCTCCCAACGCAGGCCTAACGTCAGCGTCAGCTTGTTGTTTGCCTGCCAGGTGTCCTGCGCGTAATAGCCCTGGTAGTAAATCGTCTGCAGCGTTGGCGGCGCAATCTGAACGGTCTGCGAACTTGAATTGCTTACGTATCCCAACAGGAAAGAGGCGAATGGGTTGCCAGTGGAGCCCGGGCTGGTAGCGCTGCTGCCGGTGAAGACATTGTCAAACGTGAACACGCCGCCGGGAGCGTTGTTTTGAAAATAGGCCATCTCCAGCCGGCGCAGATCGGCGCCGCCCTTGAGCGTGTGCCGCCCCAGGATCTTGGTAAAGGTCGGCGCAATCACGTAATTGTTATTGATAGAGAAGATCAACCCGGTGCCGACTCCGTTATAGGTTGGATTCGCCATGGTGATCGAAGGTACGGTCGTTGACGGAGAGAAGCCGTTGTACTCTGCAATCTCCGAAAAATACCCGGGGAAACCAAGCTTGGTTTCGTCGAAGCCCAGCGTTCCCGGCGTTCTCTTATAGTTCCAGCGCAGGAAGGAAAGATGAAGATCGGCGATCGTCGTGGGGTTGAATATGTACGTATCGCCGATCACCGCCTGTTGCGTAGTAAATGCTTCGGGCGAGATTGGGTCACCGCTGATCAACCCGTTGTCGTAAGGCTCCGCGCCATGGTTCTTCGATCGCCACCAGGTGTAGCGTTCGAACAGGCTCTGCTTTGCGCTCAGCGTCTGATCTCCGCGAATCGTGTATTGGTCGTTGATGCCACCTGCGTTGCCGAACCGCGAGAAATTATTGATGCCCGTGCCGGCTTGTGAACTCACGGTGGGCGCGGCCCAATACGGAAAGGCGATCAGGTTCTTGGCGACGTTGCTGAAGCGGCTCGCGGGAATGATGTTGTTTGCAAACTGTTGCCGTGTGGGCTCGGTTCCGGCCAACTGCGCCGCCGTGCAAGCCGCGTTCCCGTTATAGCCGCATGTAGTCAGAGGGTCATAGATCTTGGTGCCGGTCTGCGAGAAATCACCAGTCCGCATGGGCAGAGTAGGCACGTTGTAGACATATACCTTGCCCTGGGCCTGCCGGTATCCCTGGTAGTCCCCAAAAATAAACATCTTGTCTCGCTTGATCGGTCCGCCAATGTTGCCGCCGAATTGGTTTTGGTGGAACGGCTGCTTCCCGGTGTTGTTTCGCTTGGCAAAGAAGTCGTTCGCATTCAAAACCGTATTGCGAAAGTATTCGTAGGTAGTCCCGTGGAATGAATTGGTTCCCGACTTCGTCGCCATGTTGATCACGCCGCCGGTGTACATGCCAAATTCGGCGGTGTTGTTGTTGGTCTGAACCTTGAACTCCTGGATGACGTCCTGGTCGGGCACCAGCTCCACCGTGTTTCCATACGAGGTGTTGACGGGAGAACCGTCGACCAGCACCGAGCTCTGATTTCCGTTGCCGCCGCCAATTTGATAATTGCCTGCGGCGAACACATTCTGCCCCGTGAGGTTGCCCGACGAGCTACCCTGGGGTACGACACCCGGCACCAGCCCCACCAGGGCGAGCACGTTTCGCCCGTTCAGGGGAATATTCGTGACCGCCTTGCCCGCAACCACTTGTCCCAGCGAAGCCGTTTCCGTTTGCATAATCGGCGCCTGGGAAGTCACCACTACCTGCTGGTTGACCGCTCCGACTTCCATGATCGCGTTGACGCGGAACACCTGGTCGACCTGCACAACGATCTGATCGTGGGAGTAGTGCTTGAAACCCGTTCCCTGCATGTCGATTTTGTAGATACCGGGTGTCAGCAGGACAAACTGATAATCGCCCGACGAGTCCGTCGAAGCGCTATGCCCTTCGCCCGTTGCATCATTTGTCAGGGTCACGGCCACTCCTGACACGGCAGCCCCAGAAGGGTCATTCACGGTTCCGACAATCGAACCGGTAGTGGTTTGACTCACGGCTACGAGTGAAGACACGAAGAAACACGCTGCGATAGCCCACCGCGCCCGGCCTTTTGACCCTGAAAATATCCGCATAAGCCTCACCTCTTTTTTTGCCGTCTTTTTGTACCCTGATCTTCTCGTCTTTGATTCAGCGTTTCGTATTATGCAAGTGCGCTTGCATTTACACCGAGGGACGCTATCATGCAGCGCAAAGCACAGTCAAGGAACTATTTTTTGCGGACGGGGTGTTACGAGATTGCAGGAATGTAAAGCGTTACACGAAAAACCCAAGGGTCGACCGCCTCATTTGCACAGAGCTCGTTGAAGAAAGCCGGGCGCGCGGGGCGGTTTGTTCGAGTCCCAAAGGGACGGCTGGAAGTCAGACCTGTCCAAATTAGATTTTTGCGATTACCGGAAGGAGCGGCCAATGCTTGGCCATGCAGGCTGGCGGCCTTTTGCTTTGTAACAGGGCACGACTTTAAGGCTGCGGAAAAACTAGATGAATGAAGGGTACGGGCTTCAGCCCCTGTAAACGGCGAATACCGCAGCAAATCCAAGAGGCCACGTGCCGATTAGGCAGAGGTACACAGGGGCTGAAGCCCAACTTTTTTTCGATTTACGGCCCGACTAGTCGTGCCCTGATATAAAGCACCAACCCTCAGCACTTTCACGATCAACCCCAACGTGATTTCGAAAAACCAAATTGAACGACATCTTCGCCAATAAACTCAACACCACAGAATCGAACGCCCAGCTAATTTGTGAACTACATCTACCGCGTCCTGCCGCTCCGCTTGCCCTCCGGCTTCCCCCAGAAGATATAAGTGCCACTCCGTGTGGCAGTAACGATATCCATCCTTCCGTCGCCGTTCAAATCGACAGCCAGCACATCCGAACCGACGCCCGACCGGTTGTGGATCAATTGCGGTATCAGTTCCGCGCCACCTGGCGCCCTGGGATTGCGGACCGTCTTATACCAATAAAGAACCGCCGGCCCGTAGGCATCGGAGTCGAAGTAATCGTCCAGATGCGACCAGTACCGCTTGCCGACGATAAAGTCCGGAATACCGTCCCCATCCACATCGGCGATCGCGGTGCCGTGCAATTCAGAAAACGCAACGCCACCGGCATTCCGGGTGTTGTAGTTGTCCATCACCATATGCTTGACGAATGTGATGTCGCCGTTTTTGGCCCGCTTCTGTTCAAACCACGCGAGCCCCCAACCATGCGCCTGCAGGCTGGTCACTACGTCGTTTAATCCGTCGCCGTTTACGTCATACACCCCAATTTCGCTGCCGCCCGGCGAAGCCCGTCCCCAGCTGCCGAATGCCACCGGATGGTACTTCCACAACTGGTCACCACTGCCTGTGGGCGGCTGCTCCCACCATCCATCGGCGCCAACAATGTCCACTCGTCCATCGCCATTGATGTCGCCCGCGCCGACTCCGTGCGCCGGCCACGGTCCCTTTTCCGAAACCGTATGGATGATCCACGTTCCCGTGGGATTGGCGGGATCGGGCTTGGCGTAGCGCATGTAGCCTTCCGCCTCATACACCAGCTCCGGCTTGCCATCGCCATCCACATCCTTCATGACCGTCTCTTCACTCTGAATTACCGGAACAACTTTGTATTTCTCCCAGCGCCGCGCCTCTCCCTTTGGATTCACGTAGAGTGTGGCGCCGTCCTTGCCGCCTCCCGCATGGCTGGTAATCAACACGTCGGGCCACCCGTCGCCGGTAAAGTCGTAGGCGTGTTCCACCCAATCATTCATGGAGTACTGCGTCGAAGCGTTGTAAGCCTCGGCGGGATAAATCTCCCGCGACGTCAGGAAATCAGGACCAAAATAAATAAACGGGCCGGAGACGATGTCCATTTTGCCGTCATGGTTGAAGTCTGCCGCGGCAGCCGACCAGCCGTAATAAAAAGGACTCAGGCGCTGCATGCGGAAGCCTTTTCCCACTTCCTCGGGCGGGTCCTTCTTCAGCGCAAGATCTTTGTAGGCGATGTCCTTGAAGCGCACTTCGCTGTCTTTGCCAACGTAGAGGGCGATCGGACCGTAGCCATTCATCTCTTCGGTCGCGACGCTTGCCTGTCCTCCGCCATCATTCATAAAAGCACGCAGGATGTCGGCATCCAGCAGAAGCTCAATCTCGTTCCACTCTCCCTGGCGGATCCCCTGCGCCGGCCGCGTGATCGGGATGGTCACTCCGGGCGGAGCGCTTGGTGGCGTTGGGTAGCGCACTGGATGAGCGGTGGGATCGGGCGGCGGCGCAAACCGGATTTGCCCGCCGGCCGGCCGCAATTCCTTCCGTTGAACCTCTTTCCCGTCGCTATCGAGGGTCAGGCTATATGCCTTGAGTTCGCCCTCCCGGATTGCCAGGTACGTTCCCTGCATACCCTCCGCGACAGGATGCAGACGCAGGAGCACACCCGTATCGCACGGCCCCACGCATTGAAAGGATGTGTACAGGCCGGTATCCTGAAATGGGTGATCCATCACCAGCCATCCGGCGCCGTCTCCCGTTCCTCTGCCAATGATTTCTCCCTGGTCTGCGCGCCAGTCCGCTTTGCCGAGTGTGTGCCAACCGGCGAGGGTCGACCCATGAAAACTGCCGTCGGGCACAAAGCTTGGGCCACGCAGTGAGGCGTTGTCTGGAGCGCTTGCAGGCGCCGCATCGGTCTGGGACGCCTGGCTTCGGCCGTGGACGAAAGAGATCGCGATCAGCGAAAGGGTGAGAGCCGAATACGAAAAAATTCGCAACATATAGCCCCGGGTCGGCATAGAGGCATCCTTTATGATGACTACGGAAATCTCCGTTTCATATTGTGCAACGAATATTTCGCTAGCCCGCCGAAAGTTATCACGGCCGCCGAAACACAGTCAATCGGGTGTCGCACCCGCTGCATGAAGAGAAAAGATGCTCGTCTCTGCCGGCAGGCGAGGAATCCTTTATCTCATTCGTTGCTGCTGCGCATCGTAGACTCAGCGAGAGGTCCTTCATTGAACTACGCCCGTCTTAAGACCGCCCTCGTTGCGATGGCCCTGCTCTCTTCACACTGCCTGCTCCAAGGTCAGGATCAGAATGGCCTGAAGCTTAGACATCGAGCCGGTTCCGCACACGGATTCCTCATCCTGAGAGACCAGGCCGGAGCGACGCTCGCCTCGGGAGACTTGACCCAGATCCCTTACGGAGACCGGATCAAGCTTCGCGTGGTCTTTCATTTTCGAGATGGCTCCCTTCATGAAGAGACCACTGTTTACTCACAACGGCGAGACCTTCGCCTGATCAGCGATCACCTGGTACAGAGAGGCAGTTTCTTTCCGAACCCGTGCGATATAACGATCGATAAACGCAGCCAACAGGTGAGCATTCGCGCTCTTTCGAACGGGAAAGAGGTAGCAAAGACGGAGCAGATGGATCTGCCGGATGACCTCGCGAACGGAATCCTCTTCGTTCTTGTTGAGAACCTGCAACCCAACGCTCCAAAGATCGAGGTTCCGTACCTGGCTCCCTCGGCCAAGCCGCGGATGGTGAAACTCGCGATCGCGTCGGAAGGGGAGGAGCAGTTCAAGGTCAGCGCCCGCCCCTACAAGGCGATGAAGTATGACATCAAGGTCAACATCGGGGGTGTCGCTGGTGTGGTAGCTCCAATGATCGGCAAGCAGCCTGCCGATATCCACGTATGGGTGAGCGAAGGCGCCGTGCCGACCGTCGTTCGGATCGACGGTCCGCTCTACACCGAGGGGCCAGTCTGGAACATCGAACTCGCAAGCCCCGTGTGGTGAGGTCTGCCCTGCCTGCAGTCAAGCGTTCCTCAGTGCTCAAAAATCAACATCACGTAGGCGAGAAAGAGCAGCAGGTGTACAGCCCCCAATAGGACATTGGTTCGATTGCTGGTGAAGGTGAGAGCGCAGACTGCCAGGGTTAGAACCAGCAAAAGCGAATCCGCCGGATCGAGCCCCAGGATTACCGTCTTACCGGTAACGAGACCAATCGTCAGAACCGCGGGGATCGTCAGCCCTATAGAAGCCAGCACGGAGCCCAACAGGATGTTGATCGAGCGTTGCAGATCATTTGCCAGCGCCGCGCGCGTGGCGCTGAGTGACTCGGGAGATAGGATCAACGCGGCTACCAGAAAACCTCCCAACGCCAGCGGCGCGTGCAGAACCTCGATTCCGTGGTCGATGGGAAGAGCAATTTTCTTAGCCAGCACGACCAGTGGCAACAGGTACAACACCAGCAATCCTCCATGGTAGGCCAGCGAATTCGTTTCTCCATGGGCTCCGTGACCCTGAGCCGCCCGCTGCTCGACGGCCGCGCCCAGGATAGGCCGCACGAAGTATTCGCGGTGCCTCCAGTTCTGGATGATCAGAAAAAGACTGTAAATCCCAATCGACATGATCGCGAGAAAGATGGATTGAAAGGTCGAAAGCGTTGGGCCGGCGGAGGCTTTGGTGAAGTTCGGCAACACCAGGCCGAGCACTGTCAACGGCACGATGAGGGTCAAAAATGCGTTTGCTCCCTGCAGGTTGTACTCCTGCTCCCGGTGGCGGAGACCGCCCAGCAGCAAGGAGATCCCGATCATGCCGTTGAGCACGATCATCACGATGCCGAACATCGTGTCCCGCGCCAGGGCGGGCTTGCCCTCGCCCGTGAGCATGACGGCGGAAATCATCATCACTTCAATCCCAATGACGGAGAGCGTCAACACCAGCGTCCCCAGCGGTTCGCCGAGCCGCACTGCCAGGCTCTCCGCGTGATGCACCACGGCAAAGGCAGACCCCATGATCACGCCGAACAGCCAGATAAGCATCAAGGCAAACCACAGCGGATTGGAAAGGTCAGCGAGCCAGCTCTTGCCAAACAGCAGAAATAGAGCGGTTGTTGCGAAGGCCGCCCCCAGGAGCCACTCCCGCCGCAGGGCTGACAAACTACCTGAGGTTGTACTCAACGCGCCGGAACTCATGCGAGTAGTCCTATCAGAAAACGCGGGCGGCCGGTGAGCATTCGCGGGTCAAACAGTCTTTGTGCAAGTGACATTTCGGGTGCAGCCGGGCTCGGGACACACCTCCGGCTCGCGTCCCGGTGGAGGGGGCGAGCCGGAGCGCGGGCGGATCAGGCGATGGCGGCGATGATCTTCCGATATTCGTCTTCGGTAAAGGCGCGCACCGTTTCAGTGCGAATACCGCCTTTCGATCCGAGCGAGAGGTGGATGCGGGCGAGTGTCGCGTCGTCCGGGGCTTCGATAATGATCGCCATATCGTATTGGCCCATCAACATATAGAAGCTGATTATCTTTCCGCCGGATGGCTCGATGAATTTCCTGGCGGCGTCCAGGCGGGATGGGCTGTCCTTGATTTTTTCCAGACCTTCTTTGGTCCAGCGCATTAGAGAAAGGTAAGTGGCCATGTGCACCTCGGCCGGAATTATAGGCGCTTCCCCTCGTGCATAATATTTTACTGGGACGTAAATTAAGGGCATGCGCATGAATTGGCTGGTGTGGGCCGTGCTCTCCGCTCTGTTTGCTGCCGCGACGGCGCTGCTGGCCAAGGTCGGGGTCGCCAACGTCGACCCGAATCTCGCCACCGCGATTCGAACCACGGTCATCCTGGTTTTTGCCTGGGCCATCGCGCTCAGCCTTGGCGCGCACGGCGAACTCGCCCATGTTGGCCGCCGCAGTTGGGTGTTCCTGATTGCTTCCGGGCTCGCCACCGGCTTGTCGTGGATTTGTTATTTTCGCGCGCTCTCCATGGGGGAAGCGTCGAGAGTCGCTCCGATCGATAAGCTAAGCGTGGTCTTTGTCGTACTACTCGCCTGGCCACTTCTCGGCGAGACAATTACGTTCGCAAAGGGAATTGGTGTGCTGATGATCGCTGGCGGCGCCATCCTTCTCGCATTGGCCTGATCAAAAGCCGGGCGAACCCTGAATCGTTGGACGATTTCTGATGCTGGTCGAATTCGCCTATCATGAGGAAGTCAGGAGCAGCGTGGGCAACACGCTCGATTCAACGCTGAGAGGGCCCGCTATGAAAAGGGATGTGAGTTTGCCTTGAGCAGGGCTGCCCTATTGTTATGCTCCGCGTTCATCCTGAGCCTCAGCGCCGCTCGCTGGTTGGCCGGTCCCAATACAGTCGCGGGCGCCGCGCCTGCTCCGAGCGATGGAAGTCAATGCAAGACATGCCACGCTTACGAGGTGAACGGGTTCGCGCGATCCCGGATGGCCCAATCCATGCGCATCGGAGGGCAGGAGCCGGCCGGCGTCGTGCACACTCCGGGGGCGACCATCACCATGCACTCCGGCAAAGACGGATCGTGGCAAACCCTGGCGACCGAAGGCGGCACTACCGACTATCACGTCGACTACGTGATCGGATCAGGGACCCACGCAAGCGGATACATCATCGATTTGGGAGACCATCTCTTCCAATCGCCGGTCGCTTATTACCGCAGCCGCGGTGCCTACGATCTTGCTCCTGGCTATGAAGGAATACGCGACCCCGACTTCACCAGGCCCATCGGAGAAGGCTGCGTCTTCTGCCATGCAGGATCGTTCGACGCGGTTGCGGATACCGAGAACCGCTTCGGCCATACCCCCTTTCCGCATCTGGCCATCGGCTGCGATCGTTGCCATGGACCCACCGCCTCGCATCTGGCCAATCCAGACGCAAAGAACATCGTCAACCCAGCCACACTGAAGCCTGAAGCGCGGGACAGCGTATGCGAGCAGTGTCATCTGAAGGGTGTCGCCCGCGTGCTCAATCCGGGAATGCGGTTCACCGACTTTAAGGCAGGCCAGCGGCTGGAAGACACCTTTACTACCTACCACGACCAACCCCCGAAGGGGACCGAAGCGGCGTTCCGCGTGATCAGCCACGCGGAGCAATTGGCTTTAAGCGTCTGCAAACGTAGTAGCGGCGAACGCCTGTGGTGCGGTACATGCCACGATCCACACAACGAACCTACCGACACGGTTACGTATTACCGGGCAAAGTGTCTGCGGTGCCATGCGGAGACGACCTTCGCGGCCAACCATCCCCCCAAGACCAGCGATTGCATCGGCTGCCACATGCCCCGGAGAGATGCAGCCGATGGCGGCCATACTGCGTTTACAGATCATCGCATCCAGAAGCTGCCCGTGAGCCCAACCGCCGAAGAGGCGGTAGCGATCGCTCCCTGGCGAGAGCCGCCGCCCGAACTGGCTACCCGCAATCTCGGCATTGCGTCGATACAGGTCGGCCTGGAACGGAGATCCGGCAAGCAGATAGTAGACGGATACCGCATGCTCACAGAGGTGCAAACGAAATTCCCGCAAGACAGCGAAATGTACACCACGATCGGGACCGCGCTGCTTGCGGGCCGGCAATACAGCGAGGCGGTGCAGGCCTTCGAACTGGCGGTGCGCTTCGATGCGCAATCTTCTCCCAAGGAAGCAAACCTTGGCAGTGCATATGCGGCCCTGGGGGATCAGGCGATGGCTGAGCAACATCTGGAGAAAGCGATGGACCTGGATCCATTAAATCTGAGCGCCGCAATCCAGCTGATCGAGATTTATCACAAAAACGGGGAAGGCAAAAAGGCAACGCAGCTATCCGAAAGGATCACCAGCATCGTGCATCCCAACCGTGCCGATGGCGAGAAAAGCCAGTAGGCACGCCTGATCTTCAGCCTTTACGGGGAACCACCGGCGCTACCGCGGGCCCCTGCCCGGAGCAAGTCAATGGGCAATCGGCAGGATGCCTTGTTCAATCGCTACCGTGGACGCCTCCGTGCGGTCGCAGACTTCCAGCTTCTCCAGGATTCGGTTCACGTGGTTGCGGACCGTAAACTTGCTGATGTCGAGAGCACGGCCGATGTCCTTGTTGGTGAGACCCTTGGAGAGCAATTCCAATATCTGCACTTCGCGCGCACTCAAGCCGTGCCGTTGCGTTCGCTCCGAGAGGCGGGCTGCGATCCGTTCCGGGAAATGGGTATTTCCCGCATGCACCGCCTTGATGGCGGCAATGATCTCATCCCGCGACGTATCTTTCAGCAAATATCCCATCGCGCCTGCTTCAACCGCGCGATAAATTTCTTCGTCGTATTCAAAGTTGGACAGAATGACGACCCGCGGAGGCGCAGGCAATTTCTGCAGAGCCCGCAACGTTTCGATGCCATCCATGTTGGGCATGCGCAGATCCAGCAGCATCACGTCAGCCGTGTTGTTGGCGAGAAACTCCAGCGCTTCGCGGCCTCCGTGCACTGAGCCGATCACTTTGAGGCTGCTCTGCTTGCGCAGCATGCTGTTGAGTCCGGCGCGCACCACCGGGTGGTCGTCCACCATCAGCAGGCGGATCGGTATCTTTGCCGGTATCTTTTCCGTCACATTCATGTCACCCACATCCTCGCTGCGTAGTCTCGCAGGCTGGCCGGGAGAATGCTCTTCGGCAGCGTCGCTTTTACCTCGACCGTCGTTCCTTTCCCCGGCCAACTGCGAATATCAATCGCTGCCCCGATACTTTCCGCCCGCTTCCCCATGCCCCTTATGCCGAAGCTTGCCCAATCTTCCCCCGCGGGAAAGCCTCTGCCATCATCTTCAATCGTGAGCCGCAGCGCGGCCGGCTCGTAAAACAACGCCACCACGATCTCCGTAGCGTCGGCATGGCGAACCGCATTTGCAATCGCCTCCTGGCCAATGCGAAAGAAAGAATCTGCGATGCGCGCAGGAACCGCCCGCGGATCGCCGCTGCTGTAACTTCGCACCTTGATGGATCCACCATTGACAATCCTGCTGGCGCATTCATCGAGCGCCTTCAACAGCCCGAGGGTCTCCAGGGCCTTCGATCGTAACGCAGAAATGTTTCTCCGCGCTTCTTCATGGCTGGTGCGCACCAGGTCATTGGCCAGGTCAAGGTGTTCGTGGAGCTCCGTTTCGTTGCCCACCTCGTCGCGAATCGCCTGTAGTTGAAAACCGATTCCGGCGAAGCTCTGCGCCAGGGTGTCATGCATCTCGTGCGCCAGCCGTTCACGCTCCTCGAACACTGCTTGTAGCTTCATTCTCTCCAGACGGCCGTGCACGGCCTGTGCGGCCAATACCAGGACCAGCAAGATGATGATGCCGGCCACGATATGCCCAGTGCTCCACCAGGGCGGCCCTTGCATCACCTGGATATCGTCGATTGCGGGCAGAATGACCGCGAAGGGAGTTTGATTCTGCGTATAACTCGGGTCGACTACGCAGATTCCATGCAACCGCAACCGGCTTTTGTTTGCCAGCGTCCACGGGAACGATTCACGGCCCTTTCCACTCACGATACCGCGGAAACTCTGGCTGCCGCTGGTGAGGGTCAGGATGACGCTATGGTTCGGCCCCTCCTCTTTCTGCTGCAGCATGCCCTCGATTTCGATAAACGTCGCGTCGAAGTTGCCCGATGTAGCCTGGGAAGCGGTTACCGCAACCGGGGGCACAGGCGCATGGGACCAAAGAACACGGACTGTTGCGTTTTTCAAACGTGAGCTGAAGTCCCCCAGTACCAGGTCTCCCTTGGCTTCGACTTCATCGCCGATCTCCAGGGGTAACCGCTCATCACTGCGCGCAACCGCCAGACCTCCTCCCTGGTCCTGAATGAAGAGCACGGGAGAGGTCAGAGTGACGATACCGTGGACCGTGACCTGCGTCGCTTTGCTGGGATCGAGAAGGCGCAGGTTGTTGATGGGTGTCGCATGCTGATCGAAACGGTGGTTCTGCATCTCCCGATACATCGGTTCCAAATCCCGGTCCCAGGAATCGGAAGCGGCGCCACCCACTAGCGAGTGGGCGAAGCGAAGCGGGGGTGCAGCCTCTCCAATCATCGCGACTTCATCGGCTCGGCTCGCCGGACGCACCTGCACATTGCGCCACAATGCCCCGGAAGCGTAGGACTTAAGCCCAAACCGTCCCGACATAAGGCAATCGGCATTCCGCATGGCGACGGTCGTTGTCTCGCCGGCGGCCGAGGTTGCCGCTGCCACCAGGTCACATCCGTAGGCAAGAAACTTCAGGTGATACCAGGTTTGCGCATTGATGCGCGGTCTTACCGGCACGGTCTGATATTCGCGCCATCCGAAATCCGCGCGCCCCAGGATCATGGAGTTATCCAGGTCCCGCAGGCCGGCAAAATAACCGTTGTACGCGTCGACCCCTTCTTCTTCGTTCCGCGCTCGAAGTATCAGGCCGGCGTCTCCGTACTGCCCCAGTAGCTGGATATCCGCTTCGACGGAATAGTTCTTCCAGTCCGTCGAGCCGGTCATAAGCTTGGCTCCGCGCTCATCGGAATTGTTGCGCATGATGCCATCCGCCGCTTCCCATGTGCCGCCGAAGGCCATCCAATCATCTCGTC
>Ga0302325_10009309_pt1 | contig 21455 bp, 16 predicted proteins | sample Palsa_T0_2_FD_201948 | JGI IMG/M metagenome (GOLD analysis project Ga0302325, IMG submission 201948) | Peat permafrost microbial communities from Stordalen Mire near Abisko, Sweden - Palsa_T0_2 | ecosystem: Environmental > Terrestrial > Soil > Palsa > Peat permafrost | place: Sweden: Abisko...
CGACCAGTACGACGAACGCAGCGATCCGTAATCCCGCATACAGCCGCTTCATAAAAATCCTTATCGGTTCGTACAGCTACTCTTTTCAACATCTCCCGACGTTCCAGTGGGGAATACTCCCCAGCATTCCCCTGGAACGTCCAGATGGCTGGCAAAAAGCCGAAAGCGCAACGGTGCCAGGACCCTCTCGGTCACGCACGTTCGCGCGGCATACAGGCCTTCACGAGTGGGGAAGACCCAGATGCACGTCGTTCGGAATCGGTTTGGGTTTTGGATCTAACGCGTCCGCGCAAGCACCGCAGATCGGAAGGTCGATATTGTGCGTTTGCGTTGGAGCGCCGCATCGGTAGCAAGTTGCCATGGCGTTTACGATTAACGCATTCCTTGGGCCGCCGGGTCTGTTCAAAAGTGCTCACGGGAGCCCGGCCTAGCTTTCTAGCGGAAAGCGCCCACCATGTAGGCTACGAGTAAAACCACCAATATGGTGCCTACGCCGACGCCGGCGCCTCCGCCGTAGCCCCAGCGACTATGGCCGTAATAACCGCCGCCGCCTCCTAAAACCAACAACAACAAAATGATAAGCACTATAAACATGGTGAATCTTCCTTTCTTCTGAACGTTCGTTAGCCACCGCCTCCCGATCGCGGGCAACGGTGGCCGGATGCACTGCGCGAAGCCTGGTTCGCCTACTTCTCGAAAACCGCTTTAACCTGGCCGACTTTCTTTTGGATTTTGCCGGACAGTTTTTCGTCTTGACCTTCGGCTGCCAGCGTGGGATTGTTCGTCAGCTTTCCCGCGCTCTCTTTGGCGTTGCCTTTCACTTCATGAAGCGTGCCCTTGATTTGATCTTTCGTACTCGGTTTCATCTGTTTTTCTCCTATTCCTAAACTTAGGATTAAGCAATCCGGCACCCAAACCTTAAGGCAGGCTGTATCGAAAGGGAATCAAGAACTTGCGCGACCGTCTTACCGCCACCGCTTCCCTTACGGTCGCGGCACTGTAACGCGCGGAGTGTACTGAGCCGCGCGCGTGAGCAAGCGGTCTTTTTAGACCTTCGACACAGCCTGTTGAGACGGCGCGGCGGCACCCTCCAATCAACCAGTCGATCGGGAACTAGCCGCGCCGCGCTCCGTTTTGTGCGACTTCCTCAGAAGCAGAGCCTCAGGCCGTATTTGGTCACCTGACCATCAAGCGTCAACTCAAACAGCGTCAACCTATGGAAAACAACGCCGATTCAGTCCGATGGGAAACCGTCTGGCATTCGGTCCATTTCTTGCAGTGCTTTTCAGTTCAATGCAACCGTCACTTGTAGGGTTGGTCATGAGCGCTCTCGAAAGTCACCCCAGGCAGGACGAGGAAGCAGATCGTCTTCGCCGTGGCCTCAGAGCTTGGTGCGCCACTGCCGACGACAATTACGATTCAGCCCAAGACGAGACTCTTGGGGCGCACGACTATGACGAAGATCGAACTGAAGGTTTTGCGGAATGACCTGGAAAATAGACAGGCCGAATTGGAAAATGGAAACCGCAGCCGCCCGGCGCTGGTGATTGAACGGAGTTCCGACGAATTAGACCGGATTCAGCATGGCCAAGAACGCGACCTGGCAATCGATATCCTGGACCGCAATTCCAAATTGCCGCGTGAAGTCCGAGCCACGCTCAGCCGTATTGACGCGGGCACCTTCGGGATCTGTCTCGACTGCGAAGAGGACATTCGTATGAAGCGGCTTGTGGCGGCGCCGTGGACCACTTCGTGTATCGCTTGTCGGGAGGCTGCGGACAGCATGGCCGGCCAGAAACGGGGCGAGGCCGGGGATCTGCTGGCCGGCGCCCCCTGAAACGCCGATTTCGCTCACCGTCTCGCCGAGTTCCTGCCGCCCCAGACTTAGGCCGCTGAACATCGCGAACTGCGGCGGTGTGCGACTGGCTCAGCTGTTCGACGCGGTGCTTCTCTTCACCCGCGCCATGCAAACCGCGTGACAGACAACAGATTCCTCTGAATATGTCTTTGTCAAACCGATATGCTAAACAGAACATGATTAGTGTTTGCGGATAAAACCGCTCGCTTTGCGGTCGCGGCTCTGTAACGCGACGAATCTACTGAGCGACCAACCTGGCCTGCGGCCAAGTCAAGAACGTCAGGAACAAGCGCCCTTTGTCGCGCATTCTTCACCTCGCCGCAAACCAATGGTGACACACGAGTTAATGACAAATTTCGCAGTCTAGTTCCTTGGGAGCGACCAACCCGGCCTGCGGCCAGGTCAAAAACGTCAGGAACTAGCGCCCTTTCTCGCGCATTTTTCACTTCGCCGCAAACCACTGGTGTAAAACGAGTTAATGTCAAATTTAGCAGTCTAGTTCCTTGGGAGCGAAGCGCAAGCGGTCTTTTCGGACTTTCGACACGGCCCGATAGCGAAGCTGAGACCAACACGCATTACCAACTTCGGCTGATGGATGCTGCCCGATTTCAGTTGTTTCGCTACAAAGAGTTACTCACCCCTACATCGCGGCCATGGATTGTAGGATGAGAATGTGCGGCTTCCCATAAATCCTCCGATTCTTCCCATGCTTTCAAAGCGGATCGGTACACTGCCCGAAGGCGAGGGCTGGATCTTCGAACCGAAATGGGATGGCTTTCGCGCGCTGATTTTTCGCGATCGCGACGAACTCACGATCCAAAGCCGCGACGAGAAGCCGCTGAACCGCTTCTTCCCCGAACTGATCGCTCCGTTGCGCGCTCAATTGCCTGAGCGTTGCGCGTTGGACGGCGAGATCGTCATTGCCCGGAATGGCGCACTCGATTTCGATGCGCTGCAGCTTCGGCTTCATCCAGCGGCGTCGCGAGTCAAGCTGCTTTCCGAGCAGACTCCTGCCTCCATCGTCCTTTTCGATGTGCTTTGCGAGGATAGCAGGGACTTGAGAGCCGAGCCTTTTCGCAAACGGCGCGAAACGCTGACATCCATGCTTCGATCGGCTGCGCCGCCGCTTCATGTGACTCCCGCTACCGAGGATCGGAGCGTTGCGGCCGATTGGTTTCGCCGCTTTGAAGGCGCTGGTCTGGATGGCGTGATGGCCAAGCCGGCTGCCGGCCTCTACCAATCGGACAAGCGGGTCATGTTCAAAGTCAAGCATGAGCGGGACTGCGATTGCGTGGTGGCGGGATTTCGCTGGTATAAGAAAGGCGAAAAAACGGCAGTGGGTTCGTTGCTGCTCGGCCTCTTCGACGACGACGGCGCGCTACAGCATGTCGGTGTTTGCGCAAGCTTCACCCAGGAGAAGCGGCGGGATCTGGTGAATTTCCTGGCGCCCTATCGGGAGAATGCGCTCGCCCATCATCCCTGGAGGGATTGGGCCGTGAGTGGCGAAGCGGGACAACGCATGCCCGGCGGAATGAGCCGGTGGAGTCAAGGCAAGGATCTTTCCTGGGAGCCGTTAAGAACGGAGTTGGTGGTGGAAGTGACCTACGAGCATATGCAAGGCTCGCGCTTCCGGCACATGTCGCACTTTCGAAGGTGGAGGACCGACAAGCAGCCGAGCGATTGCACCTACGCACAGCTCGAGGTGGTTGCACCTCACGAATTGGCATCGATCTTCGCGAACGGCCGCTAATTAGAAAGGTGGCGCGTGAGCGAGCGGCTTTTTCGGACTTTCGACACAGCCTTAGTTTAGGATCGCTTCGGCACGCGCTTTGCGGCTCTCATAGCGCGCCATTCACGTGTGGGATCGTCATCGGGATCGGGCGTCTCTTGCTCCGGCCGCATCGATTCGGGTATGTGTCTCAAATTGACGCGAATGCGGGTCCAGGTCGACGAACGGCCCCGCATCGAGTCGATTAACACGTCATCGACGGCCAGTAGCGCCGCTACCGAGGCGTGTTTCGACTTCCACCGTTCGAGCCCCGCGAGTGCGGCCTCTTTATCCGGCGAGTTCGCCACCACGATGAGCGGCATCTTGCTCCGTGTTGGGCTCCGCGCTGCCGATTTTGCGCGCGAAGGCGCCACCCGCGGCGCCTCGTCGTCCATCTTGCGAAAGTGCGGAGGCCAAGGCGCGTCTCCGAGTCCCGCGGATTCATCGGCCGCCGCCAATTCCAGCAACCTCTCCAGCGAGCCTGGGTCTTCGTTCATGCCCGCATGCGGATCGCCCAGCTGGGCGAATCGCGCGGGAACCGTTAGGACGGTGAAATCGGCCGGATCGCAGTCGGGAACTTCGTCCCAGGAGAGCGGCGTGGAGACGCGCGCGTCGGGAAGGGGACGGACCGAATACGCAGAGCAAGTAGTCCGATCCTTTGCGTTCTGGTTATAGTCGAGGAACACGCCGTGGCGTTCCTCCTTCCACCACTTGGAACTGGCCAGGGCCGGAATGCGCCGCTCGACTGCCCTCGATAGCGCTACGGCGGCGCGCCGAACTTCGGCGAAAGTCCAGCGCCGTTCGATTCGGGCATAAATATGCATTCCGCGCGAGCCGCTGGTCTTCGGCCAGCCGTGTAGTCCCATTTCCTGAAGGAATGCTTTTACCTCCAGACTGACGGTTCGAACATCGTTCCAACTCACGCCTGGTCCGGGATCGAGATCGACGCGCAGCTCGTCGGGATGGTCCAGATCAGCCGATCGAACTGGATGCGGGTGCAGCTCAATGCATCCCAGATTGACGATCCAGGCCAGCCCGGCAGCGTCGTCGACGACAAGTTCTTCCGCCGTCCGGCCGGATGGAAAGGCCAGCGTAACCGTGCGAAGCCAGCCAGGATGGTCGGAAGGAGCGCGCTTCTGGTAGAACGCCTCGCCTTCGGCTCCGTGAACGAATCGCTTGAGCACGATCGGCCGATCCATGATTCCGCCAAGAGCGCCGTCCGCGACAGACAGGTAATACCGAACCAGCTCGAGCTTCGAGAGCCTGACTTGCTTTGAGAAATACAGTTTCTCGGGGTGCGTGATCCGGACTTCTTGCCCCGCGATGGAAAGCAGTTCGCTAGCTTCTTGCTTGGCCACAAGACCAGCCTACACAATGCCTGGAACGACTCACCAGTGGCGAGGACCTGGCCGCGGACATATCCTTCGGTGGCTGGCGAAGATTATGACAGAATTTCGCGCCTCTCCACGCCTAAAAACTGCCTCAAAAGCCGCTCCCTCAACGCGCGCGGCTCCGGTTCCGCCCATTCAGAGCGATCAACCTGGCCTGCGGCCAGGTCAAAAATGTCAGGAACAAGCGCCCTTTCTCGCGCATTTTTCACTTCGCCGCAAGCTAATGATGACAAACGAGTTAATGGCAACTTTCGCAGTCTAGTTCCTTGGGAGCGATCAACCTGGCCCGCGGCCAAGTCAAAAACGTCAGGAACAAGAGCTCTTTCTTGTGCATTTTTCACTTCGCCGCAAACCAATGGCGAACAAACGACTTAATGTCAGATGTCGAAGTCTAGTTCCCTTGGGAGCCGCGACCGTAAGAAGCCGGTTTCGACACAGCCTGCTAGCTGCTAGCTGCCGCTGGATTGGATCTGCACCAACGGCTCATGCCCGGTGGTCGGCGGCGCCGTGCTTGCGAGGGTCTGCGGATCGCGCCAGAAATCGAAGTACGAAATCTGACGCACGCACGAAATGGTGCACATCGGAGCGCAGCTTTTTTCGGTCAAATATTCGCGGCGAACGTCGTGAACAGTATATTCAGCAAGAGGCTTGGCCGGATAGCCGCGCTGCTGCGAGCAATAATGCACCAGGCCGTCTTCGCAGATATACAGATAACGCGATCCCGCGCGGCAGCGCCAATGGCTGGGGCGGCCGTTCGCGATGTCGTCCTGATAATAATTGATCTGCGAAAAGTTCTTTTTCTCGAAATTCTTCATCGCGAGGAACACCTTGCGCTCGCGCTCGCCGATGGGCCGCAATTGGCCGCTGGAATCGTGAATGATTCCAACCGTCGAAGTAAATCCCAGCTCCAGCGCCCGCTTTCCCACCACCAGCGCGTCTTCTGGATTGTGAATGCCGCCGCCCAGCACCGAGTTGATGTTCACGTGAAACAGCGCATGCTCGGACAGGATCTGCAGCTTCTTGTCCAGAACCTTCAGGCTCTTCTTCGACACCTCGTCCGGCAAGACGTTGTCGATGCTGATCTGCATATGATCCAGGCCCGCGTCGTTCAATTGAGTCACGCGCTGCGGCGTCAGCAGGTAGCCGTTGGTGATCATCCCGGCGATCATCCCGCGGCGGCGCACGTGCGCGATCAGTTTGTCCAGATCGGGATGCAGCAACGGCTCCCCGCCGCTGAAGGTCACAATGGTTGTTCCCAGCCGGGCGAGTTGATCCAGCCGCCCGGTCATAGTTTCCACCGCTACCGGCTTCGAAAAATCGTCATACTCGTTGCAGTAGCTGCAGGAAAGATTGCAGCGGCGGATGGGAATGATGTGCGCCATCACGGGATGGTCTGTCGACGCCACTCCGCGCAGGATCATCCTGAATTCCCGCGCCCGGCGGTTCAGCGCTCGCCGGTCCCTGCGAAATTTAGATCCCCAATAACCCATGCAGTCGTTATTCCCATTGAATCATACTCATCCGGCAATCGCATAGATTTCGAATCGAACGGTGCGGGGTCCATTCTCAACTGCGCTTTGGCGCAGGCAAGCGCGAAAGGACCGTTCCGGCCGCGCCGCGCCAGATTTCTGGAACCGATTCTGCGTCCAGGGACACCTAACAGTAGCGGCGTGATATGCTGAGATCGCTGGTAACCCTATAACACCCCGATCCGATGTTTGAGTTTCTCTTCAAATATCCGCCCACTGTCTTTGCCAAGGGCAGTTTCGTCCTTCTCAGCCAGTGGCCAGTGTGGACGCTCGCGGCATTCCTGCTCATCGCGGCGGCGGGTCTCGGCTGGGTGATCTGGAGCCGCCGGCGCGCCATCGCGCCCACCATGCGCGGGCCGCGCACCGCCGTGGTCTGGATTCTGCAAAGTTTGCTGGTCTGCCTGCTCCTGTTCCTGCTGTGGCAGCCGGCCTTGAGCATCGCCACTTTGCGTCCGCAGCAAAACATCGTCGCCGTAGTGATCGACGACAGCAAAAGCATGTCCACAAAAGAGGACGGCCAGACTCGCGAAGCGCAGGCTCTTTCGACGCTTAACGGCGGACTGCTCAGTAGCTTAAAGAGCAAATTTCAAGTACGGCTTTACCGCCTGGGCAGCCATCTGGAGCGCATCGAAAACGTCGACAAGCTCACCGCGTCGTCCCCTGCCACGCACATCGGCGACGGCCTGAAGGAAGTATTGGCGGATTCCGCGACGCTGCCCATCGGCGCGGTGGTTCTGCTGAGCGACGGCGCCGACAACAGCGGCGGCATCGATCTCGACACCATCTCCGACCTCAAGCGTCAGCGCATTCCCATCCACACCGTGGGTTTCGGACGCGAGCGCATGGCCCACGACATCGAAATGACGGACGTGCAGATGCCGGCGCGTTCGCTCTCGAAGTCGCGCCTGGAAGCGCAGGTCACGTTCCATCAGTGGGGCTTGAAGGGCGACAAGGCGCGGCTGGTGGTGCGCGATTCGGGAAAGGTTCTAACCTCGCGTGACATTGTTCTTGCGGGGGACGGCGCAGCGCAGACGGAAACCGTCCTGTTCAACGCCGGAGACGCTGGAGTGAAGAACCTGCAATTTTCCATCGATCCCTTGCCCGAAGAAGAGAACAAGAACAACAACGCACTCACGCGCGTCCTTTATGTGGATAACGCCAAGCCGCGCGTGCTGTATATGGAAGGCGAGCCGCGCTGGGACTATAAATTCCTGCGGCGCGCGGTGGAAGACGACAAAAATATCGACCTTTACAGCGTGGTCCGTACCACGCAGAACAAGCTCTACGTCCAGGTGCCTCCCGACGCGCCTTCGGGCGAATTGAAGGACGGCTTTCCCACCAAAGTGGACGATCTGTTCACCTATCAAGGCATCATACTAGGCAGCGTGGAAGCCAATTACTTCACCACGGCGCAGCAGGATATGATCCGGCAATTCGTGGATCGGCGCGGTGGTGGGCTGTTGTTCCTGGGCGGCCGGACGGCGCTTGCGGACGGTGGCTACGAAAAGGCACCGTTTGCCGATCTGTTGCCTGTTCGCTTGCCCGATCACAAGGACACTTTTCATCGCGATGCCGCGACGGTGGAACTTACCCCCGCCGGCCGCGAGAGCCTGATCACGCGCATCGAGGACAATCCCGATGCCAACGAGGCGCGTTGGAAAAAGCTGCCTTATTTGATGAATTTTCAAGAGGCCGGACAGCCTAAACCGGGCGCTCTGGTGCTGGCCGAAATGAGCGCTTCTGGTCACAAGCTACCGCTGTTGATCACCGAAAAATATGGCCGCGGACGGACGGCCGTTTTTGCCACCGGCGGCGACTGGCGCTGGCAGATGCTGCAGCCGGTGCAGGACATGAGTCACGAGCTGTTCTGGCGGCAATTGCTGCGCTGGCTGGTGAGCGACACGCCGAATCGCGTGGTGACGTCGATCCCGCGCCCGGTGCTATACGATGACGGCCGCGTGCACTTGCGCGCGGAGGTTCGCGACACAACATTTTTGCCCGCCAGCGATGCGACCATTCAGGCGCGCATCGTCGGCCCGGATGGCAGCGCGCAGAGCGTCGATCTGCATCCCGATTCGCTGGAGCCGGGCGTGTACTCGGCCGACTGGGATGCCGGACAAGCCGGATCGTACGTGGCCGAAGTAACCGCCCTGCGCGGCCAGCAGGAATTGGGACGCGACGTGATCACATTCCGCCGCGAAGACGGCGTGGCTGAGAATTTCCATCTGGAACAGAACCGGGACCTGCTCGAAAAGCTTTCTTCGCAAACCGGCGGCAAATACTATCGGCCGGACCAGGTCAGCCGTCTGGGCGAAGATATATCGTATTCGGACGCTGGCATTACGGTTCGCGAAACGAGAGATCTGTGGGACATGCCCATCGTGTTTTTCCTGATGTTGCTGCTGTGCTGCAGCGAGTGGGTGTTGCGGCGAAAATGGGGCGTGGTATGAAGCTTCCTCTTCTTCTTCTGGCTGCTTTGGGTTGCGGAGCTGGATTGCAGGCCGCTACTTTTTACGTCACAATCTCGGGCTTGGGCGGCGAGACGGATTACGAACAACGCTTCGCATCGCAGGCGCAGGAGATCGACAAGCTGCTGCGCGCGTCCAGTTCCGATGCCAAGGTGATTACGTTGTACGGCCCGCCAGCCACCAAAGTCGCGGTGCAGAACGCGTTGGCGCAAGTGGCGCGCGACGCCAAACCGAACGACGCGTTTGTATTGATGCTCATCGGCCACGGCAGCTTCGACGGTTACGATTACAAGCTGAACCTTCCGGGCCCCGATATTTCTGGCGTGGAATTGGGCGCTCTGCTGGATCGGATCGGATGCACGCGCCAGTTGGTGGTGAACATGACCAGCGCCAGCGGCGGTTCGCGCGCGGCCTTGGAAAAATCCAATCGCGTGGTCATCACCGCCACCAAGAGCGGCAACGAAAAGAACGCCACGGTGTTCGCTCGTTTTTGGGTGGAGGCGCTGCGCGATCCCTCGGCCGACACCGACAAGAACGAAACCGTCTCCGCGCTCGAGGCGTTTATTTATGCCGAAACCAAGACCGCGCAGTTTTACGACACCCAGAAGCGCCTGGCCACCGAGCATCCCATTCTGGAAGACACCGGGCAAGGCGACGGCGAGCGCAAGCCGTCGCCTGAGAATGGCGAGGGTTTGAAAGCGGCTCAGTTTGCGCTGCTGCGGATCGGCACCGCGCAAGTGGCGGCCAACACGCCGGAGAAGAAAGCGTTGCTCGAAAAGCGCGACCAACTGGAAGAGCAGATCGACAAACTGAAATACGAAAAGGCCGCGATGCCGACCGACGAGTACAAGAAGCAGCTTCAGGATTTGTTGATCCAACTCGCTAAGACCCAAGCGGAGTTAGATAAATGACGCCAGCGAGAAGACCGCTCGCTTATCTTACTGCCCGCTGGAATGTGGCGCACGCAAATTTGTGGCGCACGCACTCCTGCCTGCCGCGTTCACACTCGTGTGAACGCCCACCACTGGCACCCGCGAAAGCACCAAAGGAACGGCAAAGGCCCGGTATCGAATGGCTCAGCAGCGTTTTCAATCCTACCCGGCCGACGGGCCGGGGTACACTCTCGACACCGTGGCCGGGCGTCGGCGCGAGTGCCGACGCGGCACGCACGAGTGCGTGCGCCACGACGGTCCTTGGATTATTGCTGCTGCCCCTCGCGGCGCTGGGCTTTCTGGCGCTGCCTCTCGCCGCGCAATCGTTGGACGAATGCCGCGCCCTGCGCCATCACGGCAAACTCGCCGAAGCCCAAATCTGCTACGCCAAGCTGGCCATCAGCTCCAATCCCTACCTGCGCGCCGAAGGACTCTGGGGCATCGAGCGTTACGACGACGCCAACAATCAATTTCGCGATCTGATCAAGCAGAATCCCAAGAATGCCGATTACCGCGTCCGCTGGGGTCACCTGTTTTTCGAGCGCTTCAACAGCGAAGAAGCGCACAACCTGTTCGAAGAGGCCATCAAGATCGACGAGAAAAACGCCCAAGCTTATCTGGGCATCGCGGAAGTGGAAACCGAGGGTTTCAGCAAACACGCCGTAGAAGCTGCGCAGAAGGCCGCAGATCTCGACCCCAAGCTCTACCAAGCGCATGAGCAGCTCGCCTTTCTGGCGCTCGAAGACAACGACGAAGATACCGCCGCCAAGCAAGCGGATCAAGCCTTGGCCATTTCAGCCGAAGCCCTGGATGCAATGGCGATACACCTGGCCATCGATTTTCTGCACGACAAGAACGATTCGCCCTGGGCCGATCGCATTGTCAAAGTAAACCCGGCGTACGGCGAAGCGTATTCCACGGCCGGACATTTCTACGTCATTAATCGGCGCTATATAGAAGGAATTCGCGCCTATCGCAAGGCGCTGGAATTGAATCCGCGCTTATGGGAAGCGCGCGCGCAGTTGGGCGTCAATCTGATGCGTTTGGGCGAGGACGCCGAAGCCCGCCAACAGCTTGAAGAGTGCTACAACGCCAATTACAAAAGCTTCGAGACGGTAAATACTCTGCGTTTGCTCGACAAATACAAAGACTTCATCACCTACCAAACTCCCACGATAATTCTTCGCCTGGATAAAAAAGAAGCCGAGCTGCTGCGTCCTTATGTCCAGTCCCAGATCGAGCGCAATATGGCGGCGTACGAAAAGAAATACCAGATGAAGCTCAAGGGGCCGCTGCAGGTGGAAGTTTATCCCGATCATCCGGACTTCGAAGTGCGTACTACCGGCATGCCCGGTATCGGCGGCATCTTGGGCGTTACTTTTGATTCGGCGATTGCCATGGACAGTCCCTCTGGCCGCCCGCCCGGGAGTTTTCATTGGGCCAGCACGTTGCGGCACGAGATGAGTCACGCATACATTCTTGAAGCCACCGACAGCCGAGTCCCGCGCTGGTTCACCGAGGGCTTGGCGGTTTATGAAGAGACCGCCGCCGCGCCCGATTGGGGCGACCGGCTGGACCCCGAAGCCATCCACGCCATCCAGCACAAACTGCTGTTGCCCGTCGCCGAGCTGGATCGCGGATTCATTCGCCCCAGCTATCCATCCCAAGTGATCGTGTCGTATTTTCAGGGCGGCAAAATCTGCAGTTATATCGCCGAAAAATGGGGCTATTCGAAGCTACTGGACATGGTCCATGCGTTCGCCAAGCTGGAATCCACGCCCGACGTGTTTCAAAACGTTCTCAACATTTCGACCACCGATTTCGACACGCAGTTCCTGGCGTGGTTGAATGCGCAAACCAAAATCACCACCGATCATTTCGACGAATGGCGCGAAAAGCTGAAGACCATGGTGGCGGACGAGCGCGCCAAGAAATACGACGAGGTGATCAAGACCGGCAGCCTCATCCGCGATTATTATCCGGATTATGTCGAGACCGGCAGCGTGTATGAGCTGCTGGCCGACGCTTACACTGCAAAAGGCGACCGGGACGACGCGCGCAAGCAGCTCGAAAAATACAACGAAGTGGGCGGGCGAGATTCCAAGTTGGTGGAACGCCTGGCGACTCTGGAAGAGGAAGCCGGGCAACCCAAGAAAGCCGCCGCCGCGCTCGATCGTCTAAACTACATTTATCCCGAGGATCAGGAATTGCACAAACGCTTGGGCGATCTATGGCTGGCGCAAAACAACGTGTCGGGGGCGATTGGCGAGTATCGGGCCTTGCTGGCCCTGAAACCGCTGGATCAGGCTACATCGCATTACCAGTTGGCCGAGGCGTACCGCCGGGCCGACCGGCTGGATCAGGCGCGCGACGAAGTGTTGCTCGCTTTGGAGGCCGCGCCCGGATTTAAGCCGGCCCAAAAACTACTTTTGGAGATTGCGAAATAATTTCATGACCACCCCAACACTAGCGATCAACGATTCGGCGGAACTGAAAGAACGGATCGAGCGTTTCCAGGAAGCGCACCGCAGCATCGTGCGCGAAGTCCGCAAGGTGATTGTCGGACAGGAAGAGGTCATCGAACAGGTGATGATCTCTTTGTTTGTAGGCGGCCACTGCTTGATCACCGGTCTCCCCGGAACGGCCAAGACGCTGCTGGTGCGCACGCTGGCCCAAACTCTCGGCCTGGTTTTCAAGCGCATCCAGTTCACGCCGGACCTGATGCCGTCCGACATCACCGGCACCGACATCATTGAAGAAGAGCCGGGCACCGGACGCCGTACCTGGACCTTCGTTCCGGGTCCGATTTTTTCGAATATTCTGCTGGCCGACGAAATCAACCGCACGCCTCCCAAGACGCAGTCGGCGCTGCTCGAAGCCATGCAGGAGCTATCTTGCACCGTGCGCGGGCATCAATACAAAATCGAAGCGCCCTTCTTTGTTCTGGCCACCCAGAACCCGATCGAATTGGAAGGCACCTATCCATTGCCCGAAGCGCAGCTCGACCGGTTCCTGTTCAACACCGTGCTCGATTATCTTTCCGCCGAAGACGAAGTGAAAGTGGTGGATCTCACCACCACCACCAGCAGCGCGCAACCCGACACAGTAACCAACGCCATGGAAATTCTGGCGTTTCAGAAGCTGGTTCGTATGGTGCCGATCGGCGAAACGGTCGCGCGGTATGCCGTGGAGTTGGTGCGGGCCACGCGTCCCAACGATGCCGGCGCTCCCGATTTCGTCAAGAATTATGTGAATTTCGGCGCCAGCGTCCGCGCCGCGCAATTCGTCGTGCTGGCGGCCAAGGCGCGCGCCTTGCTGCGCAACCGCTATCACGTCGCTTATGAAGATATCCGCGCTCTGGCCGCCCCGATTTTGCGCCATCGCATTTTGCTGAACTTCCACGCGGAATCCGAGCGCCTGGATTCGGACGCCATCCTGAAGCGGCTGCTCGAGTGGAAGCCGGAGCCCAAGTAAACCTGATGATGTGGCGCACGCACTCGTGCGTGCCGCGTTCACACTCGTGTGAACGCCTTTAAACTTACCATGCAACCCCGCACCCCAACCCGCTTTATCGATCCCGCGCTGCTGGCCGGCATCTCCCACCTGGACTTAGTTGCCAAAACGGTGGTCGACGGCTTTGTCGCGGGATTGCATCGCTCGCCGGACTTCGGATTCAGCCAGGAATTCGCCGAATATCGCGCCTACAGCCCCGGCGACGACCTGCGTCACGTGGATTGGAACGTCTTCGCGCGCACCGAGCGCATGTACCTGAAGCGCTATCGCGGCGAGACCAATTCGCAGCTCGCGTTGATGCTCGACACCAGCGCATCCATGGGATACAGCTCGCACGGAATCACCAAACTGGATTACGGCCGTTACCTTTCCGTTTCACTGGCCTATCTCGCCAACCAGCAGCGCGACGCCGCCGGCGTCATCATCTTTGACGACGAAGTGCGCAACTATGTCCAGCCCTCCACGCGGCAAGGCCAGTTCATGCGCGTGGCTCACGCCATCGAAAAGGCGCAAATCGGAACCCGTACCGATTTCGCCAAGCCGTTCATCCATTTTCAGCAGTTCCTGCGGCGTCGCGGCATCGTCATCGTGATTTCGGATTTTTACGAGCAGCCCGACATCGTTATTAAAACCGTGGAGCCGCTGCGCTATCGCGGCAACGATCTGATCCTGTTTCACGTCTTAGATCCACAGGAGATCCGTCCGAAACTGAAGGGGCCTTCTCTGCTGGTGGACATGGAAACGCAAGACGCCATCGAAGTTTCGCCCGAGTACGCCAAGGAAGAGTACAACACCAAGATCGACGCGCACATCGCCGCGCTGAAGACCAAATCCGCCGCGGCCGGCATCGATTATCAACTGCTCCCCACCGACCGTCCGCTCGACGCCGCGATGCGGGAATATTTTCTGATCCGAAAGGGAAGGCTATAGCGTGACGACCACTCCCTCACGGTCGTGGCTCAGAAGCGCAAAGGGCGCAGCGCGCACCGTCAGGCCGGGAGCCATCGTGACCGGCGGCATCAGAGCGCTTGGGACCCAGACCACCGAACGGATCAGGAATTGGGTTGCGCCGCGCTCCGTTTTGCGCGTGTTCATCAAAAGAAGCGCGTCAGCCAGCCAGAAGGAGAGCCACTAGCTGTGGGTTTTCTCGCCCCTTGGTTCCTGGCCGGCGCAGTGGCGGTTGGCTTGCCGTTCTGGATTCATCTGCTCCGCCAATACCGCAGCACTCCGCATCCTTTCAGCTCGCTGATGTTCTTCGAACGGCGCACGCAAAGCTCCATCAAGCATCGCCGCCTGCGCTATCTGCTTCTGCTCTCCTTGCGCGTTCTCCTGCTGCTGTTGATCGCGCTGGCGTTCGCCAATCCGTTTATCGACCGGACCGGCGGCGCAACCGGCGGCCGCAAAATGCTGATCATCGCGGTCGACAATTCGTTCAGCATGCGCTACGACGACCACCTGGCGCGGGCCAAACAAGCCGCCATGAACGCAGTTTCGCAACTGAATCCAGGCGAGCGCGGGCAGGTGCTGGCGGTCGGTTCGCGAGTGCATTTCCTGACTCAGCCGGTGGAAGTGGCCGATCAGCTCAAGGCCGCTATTCAGGGCATTCAGCCCTCCGACGAACAAAGTTCGTACGGTGAACTGGCGCGCGCTCTTAGAACCATCTCCCAAACTTCGAAGATTCCGCTCGAAGTGCATTTCGCGAGCGACATGCAAAAATCCTCCATGCCGCCCGCCTTCGCCGACCTGCGTCTCGGCGCCGACACCAAGCTGGTGTTTCACTCGGTAGCCGATTCCCAGGATCCCAACTGGATGGTGGAGAGCGTCACCGCGCCCGCCAAGATTTACGATCCGAAAAAGGTCCGCCTTCAAGCCGTCGTAGCGGGTGTGAACACGCCGGCCGCCAAGCGCACCGTATCGCTGGCGCTGGATGGCAAGACGCTCGAAAGCAAATCCGTGGATGTCCCCGCCAACGGGCGCGCCTCCGTCGAATTCCTTTCACTCGATTCGCCGCACGGCTTCCACAAAGGCGAGATCCGCATCGAGCCGGGCGATTCGCTGAAAGAAGACGACCGGTTTGATTTCGCCATCGAGCGAACCGATCCGCATCCGGTATTGTTTCTGCATCCCGCCGGCCAGAATCGCGACGAGCTGTTCTATCGTTCCGCGCTCGAGTCGGTTTCTGAAGCCGGATTCACCCTGGAGCCATTGGCTGTGGAGCAGGCCGCGAATCAGTCGTTGTCCAAATACGCGTTCGTGGTTCTTTCGGACGTCGGCAGCATGCCGCCCGGCCTGGAAAACATTTTGCGCGCATATGTCGCCGGTGGCGGGTCGCTGCTGATTGCCCTGGGCCATCTCTCGGCCGCGTTGACGCACGTGCCCGTTTCGAACGAAACCATCGAAGGTTCCAGCTACGCCTCGCTGGCCGGCTCGCGCTTCGAAACCGTCGCCGCGGCCGACGCCGAGCATCCCGCCCTGCGCCGCGCCAACAAGCTGGACGGCGTGAAATTCTATCAGGTGATCAAGGTGGACCCCGGCCAGTCCCGCGTGATCGCGCGCCTCACCAACCAGGCGCCGCTGCTGCTCGAAAAGCAAGTGGGCGAAGGCCGCGTGATCGTGTTCACTTCCACCTTCGACAACATCGGGAACGACCTGCCGCTGCACGCTTCGTTTGTTCCTTTCGTCGAAGAGACCGCGCGCTATCTGGGCGGCCAGCAGGATGGTTCCACCAATGTCGCGGTGGATTCTTATATTGAATTGCGCTCCGCCAAAGAACGGGGCGCGGCCATCAATGTCACGGAGCCGGATGGCACGCATCCGCTGTCGCTCAAAGACGCCACCACCGCGCAGACTTTTCAGGTGACGCGCGAAGGCTTTTACGATATTCACCGCGCCAACGGCCGGGAAGAGTTGGTGGCGGTTCATGCCGACCGGCGCGAGTCCGACCTAACGCCCATCCCGCAAGAGACGCTGACCTTGTGGAAGAACACCGGGCTGGGCCCAGACACACCCTCGGGCGACGGTTCGCCCGCGGATACTCAGGCGCGTCCCTGGAGCCTCTGGCGCTACGCTTTGCTACTGGTGCTGATAACGGCGATAATCGAATCAGTACTTGCGAGCCGATATCTTTCGGTGGAGAAGGAGGTCGCGTGAACGCTCTCGACCAACTGAACGGTTACCTGCAGAGGCTGGAAAAGCGCCTGCGGTTCCTGGCGGTCTCGAAGGGAACTTCGCTGGTCGCCGTCTCGGCGCTGGTGGTCACGGTGCTCCTCGTCTGGATCGTCAACCGTTACGCCTTCTCTCCGGCCAGCCTGTTGACGGCCCGCATCTTCCTGTTTCTGTCGGTCGCCGTGGCCATTGCGTTTGGCCTGGTAATTCCGCTGCTCAATTTGAATCGCCGCAACACCGCGCGGCAGGCGGAACAAAAATTTCCCGATTTCCAGGAGCGCCTGCTTACGCTCGCCGAAAAGCCGGATTCAGGCGACCCGTTCCTGCAGTTGCTGGCTGCCGACACTATGCGCGTCGCGGAATCGAGCGAACCCGAGCGTCTGGCCTCGAACGGTCCCATCTTCGGATTCCTGGCTTCGGCCCTGGTGGCCGTAGCGGTGCTGCTGTGGCTGATCAATGCCGGCCCGGGCTACCTGGGCTATGGAACTTCGCTGCTCTGGGCGGGCGCGCCAAAATCGGGCAATCACGCGTTCTACGACATCGCGGTCACCCCCGGCGATCGCGCCGTGCGCCGCAAGGCCGACCAGTTGGTCACCGCGCAGCTTCTCGGATTCGATTCGCCCAAGGTGCGGCTGTTCGCGCAGTACCGCGGCACGTCCAAATGGGAGCAGGTGGATATGCAGCCGTCGCCCGGCGCGTCCACTTACGAGTTCCTATTCAGCAGCCTGGCCGACAACGTCGAGTATTACGTGGAAGCGGGCGCGGTGGAGTCCAAGCACTACACTTTGCGCGTTGTGGATCTGCCAGCCATCAAGAAAATCCGCGTCACGTATCATTACCCCGCCTGGACCGGCATGAAGGACTTCGTGGACGATCCCGGCGGCGATTTGCGCGCCGTGGAGGGCACCGAAGCCGAGGTCGCCGTTCTCACCGATCGCCCTTTGAACAAGGGGGTGCTGATGCTCGGTGACGACAAGCAATTGGATCTGAAGCCTGGCGAAGGAAACTGGGTAACGGCGCGAGTGACTCTGGATAAAGACGGCCTGTATCATATCGCCGCCATCGACCAGGGCGAGAACGTCCGGCTCAGCGAAGACTTCTTCATCGAGGCGCGCAAGGATAACGCGCCGACGGTGAAGATCGACCGGCCTGGCCGCGATGCGAAGGTGAATCCGATCGAAGAGGTCACCATCACCGTCAACGCCGACGACGATTTCGCGCTGAATGAAGTGGCGTTGCATTACTCCGTCAATGGCGGAGCGGAGAAAACCGTCCAGTTGCTCCCCGAGAAAGGGCCGAAAACAGCCAGCGGCAAGTATGTTTTAGCGCTGGAAGATTACAAGCTTGCGCCTGGAGATCTGGTCAGCCTGTACGCCGAGGCCAAAGACGCGCGCAATACCACCAAGACCGATATCTATTTCATTCAGGCGGAGCCGTTCGAGCGCAACTACTCGCAGGCGCAGTCCGGCGGAGGCGGCGGTGGCATGGGCGGCGGCGATAACGATCAGCAGATCTCGCAGCGCCAGAAGGATATCATCGCGGCCACTTGGAACGAGTATAAAAACGGTTCCAAGGACGCGTCCGTTGCGTCCGACGACGCCAAGTTCCTGGCGGAACAGGAAGAGAAACTGGCGGCCCAGGCCAAGTCCCTGGCCGATCGCATGAAGGCCCGCGAGCTGGCCGACGCCAATCCCCAATTCCAGAGCTTCACCAAGGAAATGACGGAGGCGTCGCAAAGCATGATCGAATCGGCGCAAAAGATCCGCAGCCGGAAGTGGAACGACGCGATGCCGCAGGAGCAAAAAGCGCTGCAGGCCGCGCAGCGCGCTGAAGCCACCTTCCGCGATATTCAAGTCGCGTTCGGAACGCAGGGCGGAGGCGGCGGTGGCGCGAGCGGCGCGGGCCGGGATCTGGAAAATCTGGCCGATCTCGAACTCGACCGCGAAAAGAATCAGTATGAAACCGGCCAGCAGTCCTCTTCCAGTAGCCGCTCTCAGGAGATCGACAAGGCGCTGCAAAAGCTCGCCGAATTGGCGCGGCGGCAGCAGGAGTTGGCGGCGAAGAAGGACCAACAGCAACCCTTCCGGCAGCGCTGGGAGCAGGAAATGCTGCGGCGCGAAGCTGAACAACTGCAAAAGCAGATGGAGCAATTGCAGCGCGGCGATTCGCAGCAACAAGGCCAGCAAGGACAGCAGGGACAGCAAGGCCAGCAAGGCCAGCAAGGCCAGCAAGGCCAGCAAGGGCAACAAGGTCAGTCGGGTCAGCAGGGAAAACCGGGACAATCCGGACAATCGGGCAGCGCGGGCCAGGTTGGATCTACGGCCTCGCCGCAATTGCAGCAAGCGCTCGACCGGTTGAAAAAAGCTACCGAGGACATGCAGAATGCCGAGAGCCAGCAGAACGGCAGTCCCGAGCAGACCGCGGCGGGACAACGCCGAGCGGCCGACCGTTTGCAGGAAGCGCGCGACATCCTGAACGGGATGCAGCACCAGAACGCCTCGCAGCAAATCGACGATCTGGCGCAGCAGGCCAACCAGCTGGCGCAGCAGGAAGCCGACGCGCAGAATCGTTTGCGCAAAATGGTGGGCGGCGGCGAAAATCAACGCTTGGGATCTCAGGGTCTCCAGACTCAGCAGGAAGCCGAACGCCTGGCCGGTGAAAAGACCGAGATGGCCGACAAGCTCAAGAAGCTGGAACAGGGCATGTCGGACACCGCGCGCAGTATGGCCGGTGCGCAGAATCCGGCCGGCAACAAACTGCGCGAAGCCCTGGGCGAGGCGCAACAAAATGAGCTGGAGATGCACATGCGGCAGAACGCCCAATTCATCCGGCAAGGCTACGGCTCATCGGCGTGGGTGCGCGAAAACAGCGTTAGCCAGGGTCTGAATAATCTGCGCGATCAGCTCCAGCAGGCGCAGGCCGCCAACCAGCAATCCGGCAAACCCGGGCAAGGCGCGGGCGGCGACGACGCGGATCTGCAAAAAGCCTTAGCGCGCGTGGAAGCCATGCGAAGCAGGATGCAGCAGCTAGCCGAAAACCAGGGCAAGGGCAAGCGGCCCGGTCAGCAGGACGGCCAGGGACAGGGCCAAGGCCGCCAATCCGATCCACTGCAGCGCGGCTCCCAGCCGGGACAAAACGGGCAACAACCGGGCCAGCAGCCTGGTCAGGGACAACAGGGTCAGAATGGACAACAGGGCCAGAACGGCCAACAAGGCCAGGGCGGCCAGCAAGGACAATCCGGCCAAAACGGTCAGGGCCAAGGGCAGGGAACCGCTTCAGGCTACGCGCCCTTGGGCGGTGGTGGACCGGTTACGCCAGGCAGCGGTTCCGCCGACGGGATGGAACAGGCCTATCGCGAATCGCTGCGGGATCTGAACCAGATGCGCGACTTCGTTCGTCAAAACCCGGACTTTCAGGGCGACTATTCCAACCTCTCGCGGGCGCTGAACCCGGGCTACATCAGTAACGACGCCGAGCTATCGCAGCGTCTCAGTCACGAAGTTCTGCCGGAGATGGAGCGCCTGGAACTGGAACTGCGCCGCAAATTGGAAGACAAGAATTCCGATCAGGTCCGCAGCGCGGGCGCGGAAACCGTGCCTCCCGGCTACTCCGACGCGGTAGCCGACTATTTCCGCAAATTGAGCAACAGCAAATAAGGCGCTGGTAGCCTGTGCCTAAAGTCCGAAAAGACCGCTTGCTCACGCGAGCGGGTCAGCAGGTTCATAGCGCGCCACGTCAGGATCGCTCCCGAGGTGGCGCGTCAGCGTCGCCGCCAACGAGACGAGATTGCTGCGAAGCGCGCTTTCGTTGGCTGCGCGGCCGGCCCAAAAGGCGCGCCGTGTCTTCCAATTCGCCCCCAGGCCTTCGTTGTGCGCCACCGCATTCGGTACAATAACAGCTGCTACGCGTTCCGGGTGCGCAAGCGCCATGCGAAAACCCACCGGACCACGTAATCCTGCATGTAAAGCGTGTAGCGCGAGAGGCCGAGCGCTGCGGTGAACCCATTCATGATTTCGGCGTAGCGATCGAATGTATACGCGAATTTCTTCGGGTCCGGCCAGTCGCTATGTCAGAAGCCGGGGTAATCCGGCGCGACAAGACGATAGCGATCGGAGAGCCTGGCGAAAAGAGGCTCGAACATCCGCGACGAGGAGGGCAGTCCGTGCAGCAGCAGAAGCGCCGGAGCATCTTTCGGGCCGGTCTCCCGGTAGACGATGGAGAGCCCGTCTATCTGGATCGTGCGATAAAGAGTCGGGTGTTCCACCAAGCGTTTCCCGAGCGGACTTCACATCGTCAGAACGACGCGGAACTCCGCTTTGCCGCTCAGCATGCGCGCGTACGCCTCGGCCGCTCTTTCGAGCGGATAGGTTTCAATCATCGGACGGACGCCGGTTAATTCGGCGAAGCGCAGCGTGTCCTCCGAATCGGCTGCTGTTCCCGCGGCCCAGCCTTGAATGCTCCGGCTTCCGGTAATGAGCTGTACCGGTGTGACCTCAATAGGGTCGAATGTCACACCGATCACCAGGAGCTTGCCGTTGGGCCCCAGACCGTCGATCAGCGCGGACATCGCTCTGGAACTTGGAGCGGTTGCCAGAATTACCTGCGCGCCTCCCAGTTTCTGCAATTCTTCCGCTGCGCTAGTGGCCTTGCTATCGATGTACACGCTCGCTCCGAGCTTCATTGCGAGAGCCGCGTCCTCGGGCCCGCGTCCGATCGCCGCCACCTTGTAACCGAACTTATTGCCGAATTGAATTCCCAGATGACCAAGGCCGCCAATGCCCTGCACGGCCACCAGGTCGCCGGGGAGCGCGCCGCTGTGCCGCAGCGCGTT
>Ga0302325_10009311_pt1 | contig 21450 bp, 14 predicted proteins | sample Palsa_T0_2_FD_201948 | JGI IMG/M metagenome (GOLD analysis project Ga0302325, IMG submission 201948) | Peat permafrost microbial communities from Stordalen Mire near Abisko, Sweden - Palsa_T0_2 | ecosystem: Environmental > Terrestrial > Soil > Palsa > Peat permafrost | place: Sweden: Abisko...
ACCGGAATTGTGGTCCTGCAGCTTTTTAACCGGGAAGCCAAAAGCCGTCAGGAGTTCGACGGCGTCAACCGCGAGCATATGGACGCCTACAAGGACGCCATCCTGGCCTATGGCTGGTTCTATCCGGTAGTGGAGTTTCTGTCGATGCTGACGCTGGCCGGCATCCTGGCTTATGGCGGCTTCCGCATCCAGCGCGGCGCCCTGACGCTGGGCGTGGTGGTGGCGTTCCTGCAATACGGGCTGCGCTTCTTCCGTCCCATCCAGGATCTCAGCGAGAAGTACAACATTCTGCAAGGGGCCATGGCCTCCGCCGAACGCATCTTCAAGCTGCTGGATACGCCTGCCGGCATCCTGGCGCCGGCGTACCCGCAACCGGCGCCGGCATCCGCGCGCATCGAATTCGACGACGTGTCGTTCGCCTACAAGGGCGAGGATTGGGTGCTGCGCAACGTGAGCTTCACCATCGAACCCGGCGAGACCATCGCGGTGGTGGGCCACACAGGCGCGGGCAAAACCACGCTGATCAGTTTGCTGCTGCGTTTCTACGATGTGCAAACCGGCGTCATCCGGGTGGGCGGCACCGATGTGCGCGATCTGGACCCGCGCGAGTTGCGGCGGCAGTTCGGAGTGGTGTTGCAGGATCCGTACTTGTTCACCGGCACGCTGGAGGACAACATCCGGCTGGGCACACCGGGCATCAGCCGGGAAGCCGTGGAGGAGGCCGCCGAGCAGGTGAATCTGATGGACTTCATTCGCTCCCTGCCAGATGGATTCGAGCAACCCATCCGGGAGCGCGGCAGCGGCCTTTCCACGGGCCAGAAGCAGCTTATCGGTTTCGCGCGTGCGCTGGCCCACAATCCCCGGTTCCTGATTCTGGACGAGGCCACTTCGAGCGTCGATACCGATACTGAATTTCGCGTGCGCGATGCGTTGAGCCGCATCGTGGAGGGCCGTACTTCGATCGTGATCGCGCACCGCCTCTCCACGATTCAGCGCGCCGACCGCATCCTGGTGATGCACAAAGGCCGGCTGCGCGAGTGCGGGACGCATCAGCAGTTGCTCGCGCAGCGCGGCATTTACTGGAAGCTGTATCAATTGCAGTACAAGGACCAGGAGATTGCGCCGAGCCGGTCGCCGGTTCTGGGAACGCTGTAGCTGATGCCTGTGCTCCCAGGTGGGTTTAGGCACCCAATGCCACTTACTTTACAGTTGTTGATGGCGTGCCGCCCGGGAATTGAACTCTCCAGAAGAAAAGATGGCGGCCTGGGAGGCCGCCGCAGGCCGAGGGCCTGCCCCAGTGTGGCACGATTAATGTTCCGGAGGTCCTCGACGCCGGCCAGGCCTGGCAGCCCAAAACCCAGGCGTCCCCCATTGTTCATCGGCGGGAGTTCCCTGCCGACAACGCGGTCGTGACCTTCCCCTGAGGCGTCAGAGCTTCGCAACGCTTGACATACGAGTTTCATCGTAGTATAGTCGTCGTAGATGCCCGGCGAGCCGCCCAAACCAACCGATGCCGAACTGGAGATCCTGACCGTGCTGTGGAGCCGGGGGCCCAGCACCGTCCGCGACGTCCACGAGACTATCGCCGGGCGCAAGCCTACCCAGTACACCACCGTGCTGAAGCAGTTGCAGGTGATGGCCGAAAAAGGGCTGGTGCGGCGCGACGAGCGGCAGCGCTCGCATGTTTACGAGCCGGCCAGACCACGCGCATGGACGCAACGGCAATTGGCCGGCGACCTGCTCAATCGTGCGTTCAACGGGTCTGCCAAAAGCCTCCTGGTGGGAGCGCTGGCGGCCCGCAGAACATCGCAGAAGGAACTCGCGGAACTGCGCAAGCTGCTTGACGACTACCAAAAGGGGAAGCGATGACCGTCTTGGAAGCCCTGGTCCACACACCGGCCGCGAAAGCGCTAGGCTGGGCGCTGTTTCACTCGCTTTGGGAGGGGGCACTGGCCGCGCTGGCTCTGGCCGCGGTCCTGTGCGTCACTCGGTCCCCGCGCGTGCGCTACGCTTGCGCCGGCCTGGCGATGCTCGGCGTCCTGGCGGGATTCGCGCTCACGTTTGGGTTCCGCATGCCGTGGGGATTGGGAAGCGCTACGGCGATACCGCACGCCATCCCGCGGGCGCCGGCCGATGGGAACGATCTTTCGCCCGAGCCGCCCGTCCGGTTTCAAATGGCAAACGTATTGCCGTGGCTGGCGCCGTTTTGGATGGCGGGCGTAATCCTGTTCCATCTGCGCGGCGCAGCCGGCTGGATGGGCGCGCGGAGGCTGCGCCACCGGGGCGTCTGCCGCGCCCCCGATCCCTGGCCCGCACGGCTGAACCAGCTTCGCGCCAAGCTGCGGCTCACGAAACCGGTTGCGTTACTGGAGACGTGCCTGGCCGACGTGCCGGTGGTAGCGGGCTATCTGCGTCCGGTAATTCTGATACCAGTCGGCCTGCTGGCGGGAATGCCGGCCAACCAGATGGAAGCGATCCTGTTGCACGAACTGGCGCACATTCTGCGGCGCGACTATCTGGCCAACCTGCTCCAAACCTTCGTGGAAGGCTTCTTGTTCTATCATCCGGCGGTGTGGTGGATATCCGGCGTCATCCGCGCCGAACGTGAAAACTGTTGTGACGATCTGGTGGTGTCGGCCAGCGGCGATGCGCGCGAGTACGCCGCGGCGCTGGCCGCTTTGGAGCAAACCCGCTGGGCGGAGAATCAAGCCGCCCTGGCGGCTACAGGAGGGAGTCTGATGAAACGAATTCACCGTCTGCTTGATCAACCGAAGGGTCCCGCCTTTGCGCCGTTCTTCTCGGCGGGCATTTTGACAATTGCCGTGGCGGGCGCGCTGGCCGCCTGGCAGGCAAGTGTTCCAGCGCCAGCGCCGCAACCAAAAGTCTCTCCTTATACCAAGTGGCTGGAAGAAGACGCGGTCTACATCATCAACGACCGGGAGCGCGCGGCGTTCCTGGGCTTGCAGACCGATTCGGAGCGCGTACACTTCATCCAGCAATTCTGGGAGCGCCGGAATCCGGCGCCGGGCTCCCGCGAGAACGCGTTTTTGGTGGAGCACTACCGGCGCATCGCCTTCGCCAACAGCCACTTCGCCGGGAGTTCCACTCCCGGCTGGAAAACCGATCGCGGCCGGATCTATATCGTGTACGGTCCGCCGGATGAGATTGAGTCGCATCTATTCGGCGCACCCGCGACGAATGTTCCGACCGAGCAGTGGCTCTATCACACCATCAAGGGCATCGGCACCAACGTCATCGTGGAATTCGAAGACAAAGCGAAGACGGGCGACTTCCGTATGACCGAGGATCCGGACAAGAAGGGCGCGACCTTCGTCCGGCAGCCTTAGCCGGCGGCCAGAATGCGGCGCACCAGCGCCGTATTCTCGCTGACTTCGTCTTTGAAGCGGGGGTACATGCCGACGATGACGGCGTCGCTGGGCTTGATGTTGGCGAGCGCGAACCGGAAAGCGCGCTCCACCGCGTCGGGAGAGCCGCTGGTGCGGCCGGCGCCGAACAGTTTGAACGCCAGGCAGGGCTTCCTGGTCTGGCGGATCATTTTGCACATGCGCTCGGGATCCTTCTCCATGAAGGTCTCGCCGATGGGCGATTCGCCGAACTCGGCGCGCGCCTCTTCGGGGGTGCGCGAGACGCGATACAGGCAGCACTGGTAGTAGTCCACATCCCACGCTTCGCCTTCGGCGGTATCGATGACCGCGGGATTGTGCGTGGAGAGGCCTACCATCACGCCCGTGTCGCGGACGGCTTTGAGGAATTCCTTGATCTTGCCTTTTTCGCCGTTGCGGAAACGCTCGTCGGTGCGGTTGCCGTGGTGCCCTATGCCCAGCGGCCCGAGCTTGGCCACTTCCGGCAGCAGCTTGGGATTCTGCATCAAGGCGAAGTCGCCCAACAGCACGAGTTGCATCTTCCCGCCCTCGGCCCGGTAGCGTTTGAAATCCTCGATGGGCTGGTCGTTGTAATGCAGTTGCCAGGTGTTGATGCCGTGGCGCTCACAGCCGTGCAGCAGCTCCATCTTGCGATCCTGCGTATACCACTCGCGCATGAGCTGGTCGAGCGTGTGGTTGAAATGCGAATAGCCGTAGAGCGGGTTGGAGCCCACGATCAGGCGGGTGATCTCGAACTTGCCGAACTTGACAGTCGGCAGGAGTGGCGCGGCAGCCTGCTGTTCGGCGGCGTTGGCGGCGGCAGGCGCGAGCGCGCCGAGCGTGGCGGCCAGTTGGAGGAAGGAGCGGCGGGAATTGGACTCCATAGAATTATCAGACTTTCAGGCCCTATTATATTCATATGTACGTGTAGAATCAATCGGGCTCCCGCGGCTTACAATCGTCCTATGCGCTCGGTTCCGATTCTGGCTGTGTTCTGCGGGCTGTTGGCTGCCGCCGATCTGAAGATCGATCATGTGACGGTAGCCGGCGCCAGTCTTAAGAAACTGCAGGCGAACCTTTCGGCCATGGGGATCGAGACCGCGTATGGGGGCCCGCATAGTAATGGCGTTACGGAGATGGCGCTGGTGAGTTTTGCGGATGGCTCCTATCTGGAACTGATCGCGCCGCGGGAGCATGCCGATGCGCAGGCTCTAGGAAAGCATTACTGGGCGAAGTTCCTGCAGGGGGACGCGGGACCTTGCGCCTGGGCCGTGCGGGAGCCGGACGTAGCGGCGGAGGTGAAGCGTCTGGAAGCGGCCGGTATCGCGGTTTCGGCGCCCACACGCAGCGGGCGGCAGCGGCCGGATGGCGTGCGCCTGGATTGGGAAACCGCGCAAGTGGGAACGGAGCCCAACGGCACGTTCTTTCCGTTTCTGATTCACGATTTCACGCCGCGCGCGCAGCGCGCCTTTCCGCAGGGCAAGCCGCTCAACAAGGATTTCGGCGGCGTTGTCAAGGTAGTGATCGCGGTGCACGATCTGGAGGCGTCCGTGAAGCTCTACAGCCAGGCGTACGGCACGCCGCCGGCGATCAAGCAGGTGGACCCCAGCTTCGGCGCGCACCTTGCGCTCCTGGGGGGCGCGCCGGTGGTGCTGGCGCAACCACTGACGGCGGATTCCTGGCTCAACCAGCGTCTCGCGGATTTCGGTGAAGCGCCGTGCGCATTTGTGCTGCAAGCGCGGCGCGGCCGGTATCAGACGGTTTCGAAGACGCGCTGGTTTGGCGTGCAGGTTCAGTGGTTCGATGCCGCGAAGCTGGGCTGGCACTTGGGATTCGAGGCCGTCGAGCGGTGATGGTGTACCGCCGTACCAAAATCTCTAGCTCGCCCACGTAATCAGGCCCGGCGGGAAACGGGCGGCCAGATCCGGATGATGCGGTAATACGCGCACGGTGAAGCCCTGCAATCCGCTGCGGCAACAGGGCACGCCGGTGGCCTCGAAAACATGTTCGCCGTAACCCGGGCTGGTTGTATGACACATGGGGAAAGTGGCCGGCTGCGCGATGTCTCCCGCGGCATCCAGCGCCCCCAAATACAACTCCACGGTTACGTCCGACGGCGTAAGAGCACCCAGGCGCAGGCGGGCCCGCACGGCCACCAAGTCGCCTACCTTTGCCTCACCGGCGGGGCCGTCTTCAATCGCCTCTACGCGCACCTGCGGCCATTCGCGCCGGACCAGGCTCATCCAGCACGCCAGCCTGCGCGCAGCCGCCGCGGAATCCACCTCCAGCCGGGCAAATCGCTCGAAAGCCGGTAAATAGAACCGCTCTGTGTATTCGCGTACCATGCGATGGGTGTTGAAGGTGTGACAGAGATTCTTGAGAGACCCCTTCATTTGCGAGATCCAGCGGCGCGGCAGCCGGTCGGGCCCCAGTTCGTAGAATGTGGGGACCACATCCCGCTCCAGCAGATCGTAGAGCGCCTCCGCTTCCACCTGATCCTGCTGGCCCGGATCGGCGTTAGCTTCTCCATTGCCGATGGCCCAGCCGATCTGTTCGGATTCGGGGCGGGGCGCGTGCCAGGCTTCGTCCCACCAACCGTCCAGAGTACTCAGATTCAGCGCGCCGTTGGCCGCGGCTTTCATGCCGCTGGTCCCGCTGGCCTCCAGCGGCCGCAGCGGTGTGTTGAGCCAAACATCGCAGCCTTGGGTGAGGTAGCGGCTGATGGCCATATCCTGGTCTTCCAGGAAGACCACGTGGCGGCGGAACGCCGGATCCCGCGCCAGAGTCACAATCCGTTGAATCAGCTCCTTGCCGCCCGCATCGCGGGGATGCGCCTTCCCAGCGTAAATTATCTGCACGGGCCGCTTGGTGTCGCTCAGAATGCGCGCCAGTCGCGCGGTATCCCGAAGCAGCAGCGTGCCCCGCTTGTAAGTAGCGAACCGGCGCGCAAAACCAATGGTCAGAACTTGGGCGTCCAGCACCTCCTCGGCGCCTTCCACCTCGGATTGTGGAGCGCCGCGGCGCTTCAATTGTTCGCTCAGCCTGCGGCGGGCGAACGACACCAACCTCTCACGGCGCCGCTCGTGCGTGCGCCAAAGCTCCTCGGCCGGGATGGTCTCCACGCGCTTCCACAACTCCCCGTTGGCCGCCTCGCGCCACTGTGGACCCAGGTAGCGGTCGTACAACTGGTTCATCTCGTTGGAAATCCATGAGCGGAAGTGCACGCCGTTGGTGACGTGGCCGATGGGCACTTCCTCCACCGGCACTCCGGGCCAGATTCCCTGCCACATGCGCCGGCTGACCTCGCCGTGCAGTTTGCTCACACCGTTGCTGGAAGCCGCCAGACGCAGCGCCAGTACGGTCATACAGAACTGCTCGTTCTGATCGCCCGGATTCCGCCTTCCCAACGCCAGAAAATCATGGCGGCTTAGACCCAGGGCGTGCGCATAATCGGTGAAGTAACGGTCCATCAAGTCTGGAGCGAAGTAATCGTGACCGGCTTCCACCGGTGTGTGCCCCGTGAAAATCAGGCTGGGCGAGGCCAGCTCGCGCGCCTCCCCGAACGACAGCCGGTAGCGTTCCATCAGCCGGCGCACATGCTCCAGCGACAGGAACGCGGAGTGCCCTTCGTTCATGTGATAGACGGCCGGCAGGACTCTGGCCGCCTCCAGCGCGCGATATCCGCCAATCCCCAGCAGAATTTCCTGCTTGAGGCGCATCTCGTTATCGCCGCCGTAAAGCTCGCCGGTGATTTCGCGATCGGCCTGGCTGTTGGCGGCCACGTTGGTGTCCAGCAGATAGACCGGCACCCGGCCGGCCTGCGCCCACCAGACGCGCGCCGTGACCACGCGCCCGGGATATCGCACCTCGATGGTCAGCGGCGTGCCATCCGGCCGGGTTAGCGGCCGCAGCGGCAGATTGTGGAAATCGTTGGTGACATATTCTTCCTGCTGCCATCCCGCCTGGCTCAGATATTGGCGGAAGTAGCCTTGTTGATAGAGCAGACCCACGGCCACCAGCGGCACGCCCAGATCGCTGGCCGACTTGACGTGGTCGCCCGCCAGCACGCCCAGCCCGCCCGCGAAGATCGACAGGCATTCCGTGAGCCCGAACTCGGCGGAGAAGTACGCTACCAGCAGATTGTTAGCGGGCGCGTGCACGCGCCGGAACCAGGTACTCTGTCCCTGCGTGCGCGCCTCCAGAGCTTTCGACACGCGCTCCAGATGCGCCAAAAAGGAGTCGTCCGCGGCCGCTGCTACCAGCCGCATCTGGTCGATACTGCCCAGCATTTGCACCGGATTATGACTGCTGGACTCCCAGAGGTCGCTGTCCAGGCGCCGGAATAAATCGATGCTGTCATGGTCCCACGCCCAACGCAGGTTATAAGCAATTTCCCGCAACGGCTCCAACGGCTCGGGCAGGGACGGGATCACGTGAAAAATGCGAACTGGTTTCAATCTTTCCGTCCTGGCAATTTATCGGCGCTCCGGAGCAGAACGAATAGGGCGTGAATTTGCTTTCAGACTCCGCACTCCGAATACTCCGGGCCTATTACAGTCTATAGCCGATATTTTCCTGCCGCAAGCGGCCGGGTGAGATCACTCACTGATTGGAGATGGTCGCGATGCTGCCGTCCACCTTGGTTAGCCGCACGGTGAAATTCTCGTTGTACGTGTGCGCGAGGTCTCGCAGAACGCTCAATGCCACCGCCTCGCCAAACTGGATCGAGGTATCGGTATCGCTGCGCCAATGGATACCGGCATGGATGCCATGGCCGAAACTGATATTGTGCGCGAGTTTATGCAACTCACCATTGACGGTCATCTGTCCGGCATCGCTGCCCGTGTAATTGTCCTGTGCCGTTCCGTCGCTTGACGATACCTGCGGGTTTGAGGGCACAAAGCTGCCATCGAAAAAGAACTTCAGGACGGTGATACAGGCGCCCGCCACGGCACCGTGTCCGGTCGGATAGGCGGGATGAGTCGGCGAACCCTCGGGAAACGCCTGCGATAAAAAGTAGCTGCCGTTGGCCGTGAAGCAGCTCTGCACTGCGTTTGAGTTCAGCACCGTGGTACTGGGATGGCCCTGCACGGTGTGGCCTTGACCTGTTTTGATCAGGTACACGAGCGCACCTCCGGATTCCGGGCGATGGCGAAGATGCACGAACCACTTCTGGTACCAAACCGCATTAATCGCCGCCCTGGCGACCGCCGTAAGCGTGGCAGCGATATCCGGCTGACCCATGGTGCCAAATCCGTTTTGCGTTTTCGACCCACTGTATGGATTGCCCGGATTAAAGGGCACTTGGCCCCCGTTGTTTATGGTGTTCAGCACCAGGTACGCGATGAAGTACGCCTGATAAAGCACGTCCACGTGCGTATAGGCTGCCAGTCCGCGTCCGTTGTGCAGGAAGAGGGGGGTGTCCATTTGCAATTGCAGTCCGGTGGAGATGCCGTTCTGGACTTGCTGAAACGTGACCGGGTCCATCATGAAATCGATTGGCTTAGCCGTGTTGTATTGCTGAACAAGCGGCAAAGCGCCCAGGGTTGTGTTCTGGATGAGAAGCTGCGAGAGATAGGGACCGATGGTCTCGCCGGCGAACGCGCCGCGGAACAACAGGTCCGGGGTCACGTTGTTGCCGGCATCTCGGGGTCCCTGGTAGCCGGCCATCGAGGACAGTTCATTGGCGGCTTGGGCGGCTATCGGATTTGAAGAGTAGGCGGTAAACGCGACGTCCCGCAACAGCGATGCCCAGTATAGTTCCACCAGTTCGGTGGCGTATTCTTCGCTAGCCACGGCTGGCGCGGGTGGTGCTGTGAACTGGGCATGGTCCAGGCACTGCAGATCGAACGCCAGGCCGCCCTGGGGACCATTGAGGGTGCGGGGACCACCCAGCACGATGTTTTCGAAGTCAGCGGGATCTCCGCTGTCCAGCGCTTTCTTGAACGTTCGGTAAGCCGCAAGATCCACGAGGCCGATGTTCGCCTGCAGAACGCCTTTTGTGTACGTCCCGGATTTGTCCGAATAACGCGCTTCATCTCCATTATCGATCTGCGGCGGCGCGGGGATAAATGCGTCGTGTCCCGCGGTTTGCATGCGCAATGCAAAAGACCTGGCGACACGGTTGCTGGTTGCCGGTGTGGGTGTCATGGATTCTCTCCTTACCGAAGCTTAAAGAAGATGGTGGTGCGAGCGCAACCCATCCACCCCATGCTCCCAGGGAATGATCCGGTGGAACCGCGCGTCGAAGAAGATTTGGTTAGACTCTGAAAGCCGATTTTTGCGCTCGAACCATGTCCCCTATTCGATGCCGTTCCCGCTAATACGAATGGAGGGTGCTGATATGACTCGTATGCGATTCTTCGTGGCCGTTGCCGCATTAGCCATTGCTGCGCAAGCGCAAACCAACTATTGCCGGCGCCTGTTCGACGATCGGAACTCGTCCGATCCGCTCGCGCCGGGAATCCACAAATTCAATGAAGCCGAGGCCGAAGAGAAGGCGTCACATAGGGCCTGCATCAAGACTTTTTTTCAAGGGAAGGCGGAGCGTTGGGACCAGATGACGTCAGATCAAGTCAGGGAACAGGCCGACTGGATGAATCACGAGTTCACAGTCTACGAGTCGATTCCCCTCCAAAGCCGCAGGTACCTCGACTTGGACAACCCCAGACTCGGCCCGATCAAGGCTGCGCTGGGCCGTGACGTTTCGCCAGAGGAGTTCGTTAATTTGGCGCGAATTCACGCCGGTTGGGATCGCGAGCAGATCCGCCTTTACGGCGACTACCTCTATGTCTTGAAACTCTGGCGCGAGGGAAATTACGCACGCTGTGCCGCCACGGTTGCACGTATTAAGACCGAGGGGCGGCTGAAGGTGAAGGGCATGCAGTTCGATTCGCTCGATGAGCATAGCTACTGGCAGCCCGAAGCTCTTCGCAACTTCGTCGCTGCGGTGGGCTTGTCCGCCCGCTCCAAGTTGCCCGGGGACAATCCAGCTCTCGATATAGCCGCAATGGCAGAGTACCTTGAAACTTCGCAGGCTCTCCACCCGTTCTACGAAATCGCTACCATAGGGGACCCGCTGAATGCCGTCGGCGATCCAGGCGCGGCCTTGCTTGCACGAATGTCGCGTCACGCGGCATTGTTCCAGGTCGACATGCCGGTTGCTAAGAAACTGGAGTTGCTGGATCGGTTCCCCACACTTGCTGGATTCGTTCCGGACGAAGATGGTGTGAACCTCTATTTGCGCGGCAGTTCCCTGCATGTATTGCAATTGACCCGTGACGGCGAAGTGAATCGCCTGTCGGCTGGATCAGCCGCTGAGATGTTCGATCAATACTGCCGGCGCCAGATGGCCAAATACGAATCGCCGCGCATGGCGTTGTTTCGTGTCCTGAAGGAGGATGACGGCGGCTTTGAGGTAGCATTCGGGGATAAAGACTTGAAGGTGTCCCGCTCCGACTATCAGTTATTGCGGAGCGGAAAAGCGCTGAGTCCCGATCACCCCCTCACCGTCATGTTAAAGGACGATGCCCGCACGAAGGTGCTGTACTCGCATCCACTTATGGAAAAGGACGGCGCATTCCAGCGCGATGCGGACGATTTCACTTATGTGCTGCAAAGGAGTTACCCGGATGTGCGCATCGTTCGCGACCCGCTTTCGGAAAAAACCGAAGTCGCGCTGAACAGCCTGACGTCTTTCGCCGCCAACGGCGTCGCGAATGTGCAAGCGATTGTGGCCGATGAAACGTTCCGGCCGCGTGTCGTCGACTACCGGATCATCCAAAACATCAAAGCCTACCTGGTCGAGAAAGGCATGTCGGTGACCTCTTTTTCGGGTACCGGCCGGTTGCCTAAGATGGCTCGCGGCAACGGTCTGATTGTCATCACGGCACATTCAAACGAGGCGCTCGGAAAGTTCGTCCAATCGCTCGGCGACGCCGGGGCGCTGGAAGGCCAATACGTGGTCTTCAATTCGTGCCAGACGCCGCTCACACGCAAACTGGTCGCCGACATGATGAGCAAGTATGGCGCCACCGCTGTCTATGCACCCGAAGGGAAGATTCAAGTAGCGAAGGTGTCTCCCTTTATGCGTTCTCTTACAGACCAGCTAGCGAACCAGCCCGGCCGGTCTTTCGCCGACGTTCTAAGCGAAAGCATCCAGCGGAACGGTCTCAATGGCGTTTGGACGATTTGCTATTTGCTGGGCCTTGGCAACCTCATCGGGTGATAGTTATGGATGAATCTCAGACGCTGGTGCCAGTCGACATTGCTGTCGCCAGGGAATTGGAATCCGAGGTTTCACAACAGGACCTGGGCGGGGAGGTCGAAGCAGGTGGCTTCTATGCGCGGGTCGCGGACCGGCCGCTCGCATACCGGCTCCGCACATTGTACGCGAAGCTGGAATTGCGGCAGCCCAAGGTGCTGGACCTGTATGATCGGTTCGATCTTTGGCTGGTGCCGCACCGCGCGATGCTGATGCGGCGCTCCGGTCTTGCCGAACCGGTAAGCGTCGGGATCGACGTCCGGTATGCGGATGACGGCATGACGTGTTATCCGGTTTCGTTGTTCCCGGAATTTTCGTACATCCGTCAAGGCAGCATCGGAGGCGGCTTACGGTTCAGCGCTAAGATGCACGAAAATGGAGAACTGTCGGCGGCCGACACTGCCGATTGGGCCGGCGGATTGAGCCTTGGAGGCCTTCAGGTATCGGCCGCGGCGAAAGGTGAAGTCTCATTAGCCCTCTCAGCCGATGTGGTGACCCCGGTGATTTCCGCCAGCGGACTGGGGTCGACACAATGCGCCTGGCATTTCAAGAAGGCGGACCGGCCGCTTTTCGGGTGCGACATCGAAACTTGGGCGGTGTTGGCGCTGCCGCTGGGTCTGAATGATTTCGCTTACGAGATGCGCTTCTACTTCACCAGCCGGATCGCCTTCTTTCCAACGAGGCGTGAGTGCGAATGGCAGACTGTGCGCTGCTCGGTGGCATAGTCATTAAGCGATCCTAGGCCATCTTCTAAAAGCGCCACCCCCGCGGCACCGCGCGCATCTCTCCATGCGAGCACTACAACGGTGCACCAGCCAGGCTTGTGTTCCGTCCGCTGAGCTGGTGAGTCGATGGAATTCAGCGACGGCGATGCATAGCCCGATTGCTCGCCGTTGCCCGCTGCCACCACCGTTAGCCCCATGGCCACGGCGTTCTCCAAGGCTTGCGCGGGGATATCGCAATCGTATTGGTACGTGGAGGGCCCGCCCTGCTGCGCGCAGGCGGCGTTCTGATCCAGAGGTCCGTTGAGCGGCAGGCTTCCGAAAGCCAGTACCGCAATATCCATGTGGTCCGTGACGGCATCTTCCAGCCCCTGAATGGCGGCCGCGTAAGTGGTGTTGTCGTTGACCCCGGGCGTGCCGAAGATTTTGCAGTTGCCGATCCAGGCCTTGAGCGCCATTCCGGTGATAGTGGCCAGCGGACCGCTGTTGGTCTCGCCCGCGGCAATACAGGCCGATGCTGCCCGGCGTCAACCCGCTGAACAGCACTTGCTCAGTGGTACCCGCGTCCGGCTGTCTCCGCGAGCCCCCGCGCGTCTCAGGTATAATGCCAGCGGAGGCTGTATCATGGGCGTGAGAATCGCCGGACTCGCCTTGGTGGTGGTTTCCGCTCTGGCGGCCCGCAACAACGAAAACACCAAACCGCCGGAAACCCGCGGCGAGAACGAATCGGTGGTCATCACCGCTACGCTGTATGCCAAACCCGAAGCAGTGAAAGAGGTGCTCGGCTCGGACCTGGACGGGCACTACATCGTGGTGGCGGTCGAGGTCACGCCGCGCTTTGGCAAGACAGTGGCCGTCAACCGCGACGATTTCGTGCTGAAAACAGACAAAGACGGCGAGCGTAGCGGGCCGTTCGCGCCCAGCCAGATCGCCGGCCGCGGCGCCATGATTGTCCGCCAGACGGGCGGCTCCAGCGGCGCCACTCCCGTCCACGATAACGACGGTCCCATCATCGGCGGCTATCCGGGTTCGATCGGACCGCCGCGCAGGCTGGGCGGCAATGGAGTGGGGAGTCCTGGCGATCCCGAAACCACCGAAGCCAAGACCCGCAGCGGCGCCCACGAAGCCGAGAATCCCCTGCTGGCCGTGCTGAAGCAGAAGGAACTGCCCGAAACAAAAACCGATAAGCCTGTTTCGGGTCTCCTGTACTTCCCCATGGACAAGCAGAAGGCCAAAGACCTTGAGCTGCGTTATGACACGAGCGGCGACAAGATCGTGATGCGCTTCCGCCAGGAACGCTGATGCAGGTTTCCGAAATCGACACGCCTGCCCTGCTGGTGGATCTGGACACCATGGAGCGCAACCTCCGGCGCGTGGCCGACTACACCCAGACGCACGGTTTGCGGCTGCGGCCACACACTAAAACGCATAAATCGCCGCGCATCGGCCGCCGTCAACTGGATCTGGGCGCGGCGGGGCTCACCGTGGCGAAGGTGGGCGAGGCCGAAGTGATGCTGGACGCCGCGCCCCCCGACATGCTGGTGGCCTACCCCGTGATCGGCCGCGCGAAACTGGAGCGCCTGATGGCGGTGGCGCAACGCACGCGCATCACGGTATCGCTCGACAGCCTGTTCGCCGCCCGGCAGTTGGCGGAAGCCGCGCAAGCCGCGGGAGCGACCATCGGCGTGCTGGCGGAAACCGATGTGGGTCTGGGGCGCGTGGGTGTCACGCCCGGGGCGGAACTGCTCGACCTGGCGCGCGGCGTCCAGCAGCTTGCGGGGCTCTCGTTCGAAGGCATCGCGTTCTATCCGGGCCACATCAAGGACAATGGTACCGGGGGGAAGGAAGCGCTGGCCGCTCTGGCTGGCTTGATCCAATCGATTCTGGGAGATTTCCGCCATGCCGGCATCCCGGTGGGCATCGTCAGCGGCGGATCCACGCCATCGCTTTTCCACTCGCATGAACTGCCGGGCCTGAACGAGATTCGTCCCGGAACCTATGTCTATAACGACTGGAACACGGTGGCCAGCGGCGCATGCACCCTGGAAGAGTGCGCGGCCGCGCTGCTGGTAACGGTGGTCTCCATCGCGCGGCCCGGCCAAATCATCGTGGACGGCGGCTCCAAGACCTTTTCGTCGGACCGCGCATCGGGACCGGCCGATCCCCCCACCTTTGGCCACGTGATGGAAGCGCCGCAAGCCGTGTTTCACAAGATGAACGAAGAGCACGGCTACATCGACGTCCGCCAGTGCGAACGCAAGTTCGAATTAGGAGAACGCTTGCGCATAATCCCCAACCACATCTGCGTGGCCGTGAATCTGCATGAGCGGGTTTATGGAATCCGCAACGGAGAAGTGGAAGAAGTGTGGGAAGTGGCGGGGCGAGGCAAGCTGCAATAGCCCGCCCTTCCCGCCACCGGATTACGATTTGACTTCTTTAACCGTGATGTTGTCGCCGTCCACGTCGCCCACCAGGGTGACCTTCTCACCGGCGTGCTCGACAACCTTGTCCTGATTCACGATGTTGAATATCTTGCCGTCCGCGGTCACCAGGACGGCTTTATCGCCTCTTTTGATGCAGCCTTTGGCGCAGCCCGCATGGGTGTCGGCGGCGGTCTTGGCGCCCTGCTTCTTCGCGCAACCGGCGTCGGAGATGTACCCGCTCCACTCACCGGCCATCGCGCTCATGGCAAGCGCCAATAGAAATGTGAAACCTATTACCAACTTTTTCATGCAACCCTCCTTTGGGTGCGATCAGTCGTTATCACGACTATACTCCACCTGCAAGGCGTAGGGCAACCGCCGGTTTAGTTCGTATTTGTCAGGGCGAAGCCGGGGCTGGTGGTCAGGCTCCCCAACGTCGCGGTGACCGTATAACCGCCAGCCGTCCCGTTGGCGGTGAATACCGGCGCGGTAGCCACGCCTTGGGCATTTGTGGTAGCCGTATTCACGCCGCCGGCAAAAGTCCCGCTGGCGCCGCTGGTGGGGGCGTGAAACGTCACCGTGGCCCCGGACACGGGGTTGCCGAAAGCGTCCTTCACGGTTGCCGCCAACCTCTCGGGGAAGGCTGTGCCGATCGCCGTGGTTTGCGGCGTTCCGCCGGTCGCCGCGATGGATGCAGGGGTTCCCGCCAGGTTGGTGAGCGCGAAGCCGGGGTTGGTGGTCAACGATGCCACCGTCGCCGTAACCGTGTAAGCGCCGGCCTTAGTGTTGGCCGTGAAGGTGGCGGCGGTGGCCACACCTTGGCTGTTGGTGGTGGCCGTATTCACGCCGCCGGCGAAGGTCCCGCTGGCGCCGCTGGCCGGAGCGTTGAAGGTCACCGTGGCGCCGGATACGGGGTTGCCGTATGTGTCCGTCACCGTTGCGGCCAGATCGGTGGCGAAAGCCGTGTTGACCTTCGCGGATTGCGGCGTGCCGCCGGTCGCCCCGATCGCGGCGGGCGCCCCCGCCTGATTGGTCAACACAAAGCCCGGGCTGGTAGTGAGCGCCGCCACCGTCGCGGTGACGGTATAACTGCCCGCGGTAGTGTTGGCTGTAAAAACCGCGGCGGTGGCCACGCCTTGCGCGTTGGTGGTAGCCGTATTCACGCCGCCGGCGAAGGTTCCGCTGGCGCCGCTGCCGGGAGCGTGGAAGGTTACCGTCGCGCCCGACACGGGGTTGCCGTACTTGTCCTTCACCGTGGCAGCCAGGTTGGTGGCGAAGGCCGTATTGACGGTGGCCGTTTGGGGCGTGCCGGCAGTCGCCGTGATGGAAGCGGGTGCTCCCGCCTTATTGGTCAGGGCAAAGCCCGGCGAGGTGGTGAGAGCATCCGCGGTGGCCGTCACCGAGTATCGCCCGGCTACAGTGTTAGCCGTGAACACCGGCGAAGTGGCCAAGCCCGAGGCGTTGGTAATGGCGGTGTTTCCGGAACAGGCGAAGGCCCCGCTAGCGCCGGTCGTGGGAACGTCGAACGTCACGGTGACGCCCGATACCGGGTTGCCCCCGGAATCCTTCACGGTGGCCGCCAGCGGTTCGGCGAAGGGTTTCGCGACCACGGCGGTCTGTGGCGTGCCACTAGTGGTTATGATAGACGCCGGGACATGCGGATCGGAGACTGTGATAATCACCGGCACCGTCAATGTGAAGGTGTTGGAGGGATACTCGGTGAGAATGACTTCTCCCGTGTAAGTTCCGGCCGTGAGTGAGGTGGCCGTCACGCTGACCGTGATGGTCTTGGGCGTGGTCTGTACGCCGGAATTAGGGGAAGTCTGGAGCCAGCTTCCACCCGTACCGGTCGCCACCGCGTCGAAAGCGAAGTTGAGGGCGGTGCCGGTGCTCGCCGCGGTGAAATTCTGCGAGGGCGGGTTCGATCCACCGAGCGTCATACTGAAACTCAACGGACTCACCGGGCTGAAGACACTGGTGCCCACCACCACACTAACCGGAATAGTTACACTGCTCCCGGAGGCTTGGAAGACCACCTGACCGGTGAAGTTCCCGGCCACCAGCCCCGTTCCCGGCAGAGCCGAATTCACTATTCCCACAGTGACCGTAGAGGGCGCCGAGCCGCTGTGCGCATTCACGGTTAACCAGCTTCCGCCGTCCGATGTGCTGGTGGTCGCGGTCCAATGCAGCGTCCCCCACCCGGCCGGCCGGATCTGTACGGTCTGGGAAGGCGGATTAGTGGTGCTGGGTGTGAAGGCGAAACTCATCTGACCCTGTACGTCGTCGAAGAAGGGACCGCACGAAGCCACCGTCAAAGTAACCGGCACCGTGATGGACAAGTTATTCGATGGGTATTCATCGAACACGATTTCGCCGGTATAAGTTCCCGCCGCCAAAGTCGTAGCGTTCACCATGACTAAGATGTTCTCGGGTGTGGTGAGTACTCCGCCGTTAGGCGATATCTGCAGCCAGTTGCCGCCCTTGGACGTAGACACCGACGTACTGTAGAAGTTGAGGTTTGTGCCGGCACTGGCGATCGTCAGCACTTGCGGCAGGGGGTTCCCGCCGCCCAGCGGCATGGTAAAGCTGATGGGATTCACCTGCCGGAAGACATTCGGCCCCACCAGGACGCAAATAGGCACGGTGCCCATATCGCCGGTGGTCTGGAACACGACCTGGCCACAGAAAGTACCTGCCAGCAGCCCTTGGCCGGGTAGAGATGCGGGCGTTATCGACACGGTTACCGCGGTGGGCGCGGTGCCGCTGAGCGGAGACACGGTCAGCCAACTGCCGCCATCGGCCGTGCTTTTCGATGCGGTCCAATGCAGCGTGCCGGTCCCCGCGTTTCTGATCTGCAACGGCTGGGATGGCGGCGTGCCGCCGGGCGCCAGGGTGAAGCTCAGTTGGCCGGGTAGGTTGTCGAAGTAAGCGCCGGTCGTAGGCGCAATTGTCAGAGTAACCGGCACGGTCAGCGCCATGGAATTCGACGGATATTCGGTGAAAACGATTTCCGCCGTATAGGTTCCCGCCGGCAAGGCAGTGGCATTCACGCTGACGTTGATGGATTCAGGCGTAGTCAGTACGCCCCCGTTCGGGGAGATCGCCAGCCAGTCGCCGCCCGTCCCGCTGGAGACAAAAGTACTGGAGAAGTTAAAGTTGGCGCCAGTGCTGGCAATATCCAGGGTCTGCGGCAAGGGATTCGCGCCTCCCGTTACCATGGTGAAGCTGATCGGATTCACCTGGCTGAAGACATTCGGGCCCACCACGGCGCACACCGGAATGGTGCCCGCATCGCCTGTCGTCTGCACCAATACCTCGCCGCAGTAGCTGCCTGCGATCAACCCTTCATTGGGCAGCGACGCCGGTACGATTCCCACGGTCAGCAGCGCGGGCGCGGTCCCGCTGGCGGGAGAGATAGTCAGCCAGTTACCCCCGTCCGCGGTGCTCCCCGATGCGGTCCAATTCAGCGTCCCGCTGCCGCCATTTCTGATCTGTACGGTCTGCGATGGCGGCGTTTCACCCGGCGCCAGAGAGAAACTCAATTCGCCGGGAAGGTTGTCCAGGAAGGTTGCGCCGGTGGCCCCGATGGTCAGAGTCACCGGCACCGTCACCACCATATTGTTCGAAGGATATTCGGAGAAGATGATCTCGCCCGTGTAGGTGCCTGCCGGCAACGTACCGGCGCTAACGCTGACGGTAACTGCCTCCGGCGTGGTGAGTACGCCTCCGGAAGGGCTGGTCTTTAGCCATGCGCCGCCGGTCCCGGTGGACACGAACGCGACGTCGAAGTTGAAATTGGTACCCGTGCTGGCAAGGGTCAGGGTTTGCGGCAGCGGGTCCGCGCCGGCAAACGGCATGGTGAAATCGATCGGATTCACCTGCCGGAAAACGTTGGTCCCCACCACGACGCACACCGGGATGGTGCCCACGTCACCCGCCGTCTGCAGCACCACCTGGCCGCAGTAAGTGCCCGCAATCAGGCCCTCGCCGGGCAGAGACTCGGGCGCTATGGTCGCCGTCACCGTAGAGGGGGCAGTCCCGCTGGCGGCGGACAGGGACAGCCATGCGCCGCCATCCGCTGTGCTCGCCGATGCGGCCCATTGCAGGGTCCCCGTGCCGCCGTTGCGGATCTGAAAGCTCTGTGCTGGCAGACCGCCGCCCGGCGTCAGGTAGTAACTCAATTCGCCGGGAAAGTTGTCGAAGAAACTGGCGCCTGTCGCGGCAATGGTCAGAGTCACTGGAACCGTAATCGCCAGGGTGTTGGAAGGGTACTCCCAGAAGAGGATTTCGCCGGTATAGGTGCCCGCCGCGAGCGTGGTGGCGTTCACGCTCACCACGATGGACTCGGGTGTGGTGAGAACACCTCCGGAGGGACTCACTTGCAACCAGGAGCCGCCGGTCCCGGTGGATATCAACACGGTAGAGAAGTTGAAGTTGGTACCGGTGCTGGCCGGGGTCACCACCTGCGGCAACGGATTGTCGCCCGCAAACGGCATGCTGAAGCTGATGGGATTCACCTGCTCGAAAATATTCGCTCCCACCGTCACACTCACGGGAACCGTGACCGCGCTGCCTGAAGTGTGGAATGAGAGTTGGCCGACGTAAGTTCCGGATGCCGCCCCTCCGCCGGGCAGCGACGCGGGATGGATCGTGGCCGTAACCTCCGAGGGCGCCGTCCCGGACGTCGACGAGATACTGAGCCAGTTGCCGCCATCGGCCGTGCTCGCCGAACCGGTCCAGTTCAACGTACCGGTTCCGCCGTTCCTGATTTGGAGGCTCTGAGGGGGCGCAGGGCCGCCGCTCGGGATCAGCGAAAACGTCAACTGGCCGGCCGTATCGTCGAAGAAGGTGCTGCCCGCGGGCGCCACGATCAGGGTCACCGGCACGGTCATGGTTATGGTGGGAGTCGGGTACGAGGAAAATACGACCTGCCCGGTGTAAGTGCCCGCCGCCAGTGAAACCGAGGCATTCACGCCGACCGCCACGGCCGAGGCGGTGGTGAGCACACCTCCGGAAGGGGTGATCTGCAGCCAGGAGCCACCCGTCGAAGTGGTGGCCACGGCATCGTAGTTGAACGCGGCGCCCGTACTGGAGATCATCAGGTTCTGCGCCAGCGGATTCGCGCCGGCAAACACCTTTGTGAAGGACAACGCCGGTACTGGATAAAAGCTCTGCGCATTGGCAACCGAAGAAGCGCTGGATAACAATAGAATGGCGGGCAGAACGGCCAGCGCCCTGCGCAAAGATCGTATAGACAGCATTGTTCCCTCCCAGGACTGCCATTACTTGCACGGCGGCCCTCCTCGGTGATAGCATTCCGGTGAACCGCGTTCCACGACCCGGCGAAGCCGCCGACAAGTGGACCCACTACGCATTGCGCCAAACGCTCCGGAAAACTGTCATGCGCATTCGAAATATCGGAATGGCACATGAATTCGAGCCGGGCGGGTTAGCAGCCACCCCGGAACAAAGGTGCGCGCTGGACCATTTGTTCAGCCTTACGTACGAGGAATTGCGGCGGCTGGCTTCCACGGTGAGGCGCGGAGACCCCCACGCTACGCTGAGTCCGACCACCCTGGTGCATGAAGCCTGGTTGAAGCTGGCGAACTCGCCGCAGCTAGGCGCCATTTCCCGCCTGCATTTCAAACGCATCGCGGCGCGCGCCATGCGGCAACTGTTGGTGGAGGCGGCGCGCCGCCGGAACGCCAATAAGCGGGGTGGAGGCGAGGGCGTGCTGATGGTCGCCTTCGACGAGTCGCTGCCGGAAACGGTATCGTGCGGCCGGGAATTGCTGGCCTTGGATACGGCGCTGGAAGAACTGTCGCGCATGAATCCGCGCCAGGCCACTATGGTGGAAACCCGTTTTTTCGGGGGCTTCGATGTCACCGAAACCGCGGACCTGCTGAACGTATCCGAAGCCACGGTGATGCGCGATTGGCGGGCAGCCAAGGCATGGCTGGCGCACCAGTTGCGCCGTGCCGGATAGCCTCTCAAAGATGTATGGAGACCACCCGCTGGCAACGAATCCAGGACGTGTTCCATGCCGCGGCGGAACTGCCGGCAGACGAGCAGCGCGCGTACCTGGAGACGGCCTGCGGCGAAGACCACGAACTGGCGGCCGAAGTCATGTCGATGCTGGAAGAGGACGCGCGCGGCGCCTCTTTGCTGGATCGAGGCTTGGCGGCGGCCGCGCATGACGTGACGGATGCGGCGCTTTCTGCGTACCCCGCCATGGCGTTTGGCCCATACCGGCTCACGAAACTAATCGGCGAAGGCGGCATGGGCGTGGTGTTTCTGGCCGAACGGGACGACCTGGGCAGCCTGGCGGCCATCAAGCTGCTGCGCGATGCGTGGCTCTCGCCCGCGCGCCGGGAGCGCTTTTTGACCGAACAACGGACTCTCGCACAACTGAACCACGCCGCAATTGCGCGGCTCTACGACGCGGACACGCTGCCGGACGGCACACCCTGGTTCGCCATGGAATACGTCGAGGGCCGCCCGTTGACAGACTACTGCCGGCAGCGGGGGGCGCCGATCCACGAGCGCCTCCGGCTGTTTCGATCGGTATGCGAAGCCGTACAGTACGCCCACGGGCAAGCCATCATTCATCGCGACTTAAAGCCATCCAACATTTTGGTGAAACCCGATGGCGCTGCCAA
>Ga0302325_10009312_pt1 | contig 21450 bp, 20 predicted proteins | sample Palsa_T0_2_FD_201948 | JGI IMG/M metagenome (GOLD analysis project Ga0302325, IMG submission 201948) | Peat permafrost microbial communities from Stordalen Mire near Abisko, Sweden - Palsa_T0_2 | ecosystem: Environmental > Terrestrial > Soil > Palsa > Peat permafrost | place: Sweden: Abisko...
TTCGCGGCACCGACCAATCTGTTGGGTGATGTGCCATAGCCGCCCATTGCTGTAGGTGATGTGTGAGCCACAGGTTCTCCTGTCGTCAGCGCCAATTCCACCGTGGAGTCAACGCCCTGGTCATTAGGGAGGTCCGCGATCGAAGGCGACCACTCGTACGTCGTCGGGGGTGGGTCGAGCGTGGCTCTGTTCGGTGATCCAGGAAGCCGCGAGCGTCGTCCAGGCCGCGGCGTCGCCGCTACTCCGTGCCAGGCCGAGGCTGTGGGGCCCGTGGGCGAAGACATGGACGGTGTGCGACACCCGGTGGGCAGCCAGAGACGCGGCCAGGCGGTAGGTGTGCTCGGGCGTGACGTAGGCGTCCTCGGCCGTGTGCCACAGGAAGAACGGTGGTGACGAGCGGGTCACCAGTGCGTCCAGAGAGACCGCGCGGCGAAGCTCCGGGGTCGCATCATCGCCCAACAGAATCAGGCGTGCCGGTCGGTAGGTCTCAGTCTCCATCGACGTGATCGCGTAGCCGAGTACGGCGAAATCAACCGCGTCGTCCACAGCAGCGCCGGGCGCGAGTGCGGCCAGGCCAGCAAGGTGTCCCCCGGCGGAGAACCCAATCAACCCGATCCGCTCGGCACCGCTGTGCTTCAGCCGGTGAATCTCAGCGCGGAGTGCGTGTAACGGCTCGGGGTGGCGCACCAGCAACGGGTAATGAAACACGCTGGCCCGCACACCCAACCCCCTCAGCCAGCCCACGATCGGCTCTCCCTCGTGCGCTGCGTGCGTGGCGTAGCCCCCGCCGGGCAGGACAATCAGATGCGTGCCAGAGCCTCCCAAGATGCTGCGCCGCCCGTTGGGGTCGCGTCGCGATTTCACGCGCTGGACCTGGCCGTGCGGTGCGCCTCGATCCAGGATCGCGTCAGCTCGAGATAGTCATCGGCGCCGTCCTCCCACGTGAAATGGCCGGTCTCGAGGATGTCCAGCTTGCTGTCAGCCAGCCGGGCGTGGAGGAACTCGGCGTTGCTCGGCGGCACGAGCGCGTCGTGGCGACCGGCGATGATTTGCACCGGGGTCGTGATGTCAGCCAGTCGTTCGGCCAGGATGGGCAGGTCGGACGGGTAGCTGCGGACGTACGCCGCTGACTCGGCAAATCGGTCACCCGCGTATGAGGTGAGGTAGTCCTCTCGCACGCCCTCCGGGAGAACGTGTCGCTCGATGCCCACGAGCGCCTGGGCGACGATGTCGCGTCCGTCCAGCGCTCGTAAGGCGCTCACGTCCGGAGCCTCGATGATTTCTTTCAGTGCGCCCGTGACCTCAAGCGGAAACGAAGCGCCGCCGCTACCCACGATGACGCTGGGGAACCGATCAACGTCCTCGGACGCGGCGAACAACACCGCACCAGTTCCGATGTCCGGTCCAACGAGATGAGGGCGACCAAGTTCCCATTCGTCGACCAGGCGCAACAGGAACCCGCCCATAGCCCGGGGGGACAGCAGCTCAGCCCTGCGTTCGGACTGGCCGAAGCCCGGCAGATCGATCGCGACAAGTCGTCCGGTCCGGGCCAGACGCGACCAGATTGTGTCCCAGGCAAAGAGGCTCTCAGGCCATGGATTCAGAAGCAGGACCGTCTCATCTCCCGCGCCATCGACCTCGGCGTATCTGATGACCAGACCATCGGCTGTGCGCTCCTGCGTGGTGATAGAGCTGTGAATTCTGTCGTTCACTTGACGAACCCCCTCTGCGTTCGGGACGTAGGCCGCCCGGAGACTCTGCATCGCGAAGACCCGTGCGGCATCACCTGATCGCGTCATATCTCCCGCGTCGAGCCCGTCGAGCCGGTGCGACGCAAGGCGCCTCCCGCGCAGCGGCCGCTCTCCTACGCCATGGTCGCCGTATCGTGCTCGGCGGCGATCCGGGCGAGCGCGAGACGCGAGTTGACGTCGAGCTTGACGAAGATGCTTCGGAGGTGGCTTGACACCGTGTGCGGGGAGACGAACAGCCGCTCGGCGACCTCGCGGTTGGTGAGACCCTGGGCCACCAGGCGCGCGACGGCGAGCTCGGAGTCGGTCATCGCGCCCCAACCGGTATCGGCGCGCTCACGCGCGACCAGGCGCCGGCGGACGCCGTGGTCTCGCAGGCGGCCTCGCACGCGGCGCGCGTCCCAGGTGGCGCCAGCCTCTGCATAGAGCACCAGCGCGCCGTCGAGCGCCTCGATCGCGGCGTCGACGCCGCCGGCGCGGGCCCAAGCGACGCCGAGGTCCTCAAGTGCGGAGGCCCGCGCAAGCGGCCGCGGCCCGGTCGCAAAGAGATCGACGGCACGCTCGAGGTCCTCGATGTTCCCCGTGAGCAGCCCGCGGGCGTGCGCCGCAGTGGCAACGATCGTAGCCACGCGCGGGTTGAGCCGTGCACGCCGGTCCGCCTGCGCCGCGGTGACCGCGGCCAGTTCGTCGTCTCCGGCGGCGAGCGCGATGCGAACGAGCTGCGGCTCGTCGGTCACGTCGATCGGGAACAGCGGCAGAATCGCTGTGCGCTGGTCCTGGCCAAGCGCGCACAGCCAGCGGTGCGCGGCCCCGGGATCGCCGGCGGCCATCGCCTGCAGGGCGAGGAGCCACGCTGCCTCGCGGCGGAAGTTCGGCGTGGCGTCCTCCAGCAGGCCCCGTGCGAGTCGGGCGGTGCGTTGCTGCAGGCGCCCGTCGCCCCGATGCAGCGCCACTCGCCCCAGGGCGACGATGCCTGCGGCGTCAAGCGCGCCGATGAAGCGGTCGCCGGTCTCCGGGCTGAACTGGCCCTCGAGGATGGCACCGGCGTCGTCGAGCCGGCCGAGTTGGTGCAGCTGTCGGCCTCGCCAGATCTCGAAGATGTGGATGGCCCAGCCGTTTCGGTCGCGCTGGGCTGCCGCAATGCCGTCGGCGGCCAGGCGCAGTGACTCATCAACGTGGTCCAGCACGGTGCGCGTCTCGCAGCGCCATTCCTGGGCGAGGCGCTCGCGCGCCCAGTCGGTCGTACCGATGGCGGCGCGCGCCGCCTGCTCGGTCAGGTCGAGCGCGTCCTGGTAGCGGCCGTCGACATAAGCGGTGACGGTCTCCGCGAGTGCGAACGCGAACGCCGAGTTGGCATCTCCGCTGGCCTGCACGGCGGTCGCCGTCTCGGCCTGGATCGCTTTTGCCTCCTCGGTGCGGCCGCCGACGAGCAGGTTGTGAAAGAGCGCGGCGAGGTGGTGGGCGCGCAGGCGCACCGGGATCTCCGGCAGCCCGAGCGCCTGCCGGCCCGCGGCGACCCGCGCGTCGGGTGGCACGCGGAACATCCCCGCGATGCTCAGGAGCACCTCGGCCTCCTGCTCTGCTGACAGCGCGTCGCGCAGATGCGTGTCGGCGAAGGCGCGCGCCTCGTCCACCCGGCCGGCGGAATGCAGCAGCACAGCAGTCTGGGCAAGCAGTGGTCCGCGCAGGGTGTGGTCACGCGGCGCAAGCGCCAGCGCACGCCGACTGAGATCGGCGCCCGCCTCGGGGTCAGTGGTCGCCAGCGCCTCGGCAGCGCGCAAGAGGATCGAGATCGCCCGCTCGTCGCCGGACTCGGCACTCGACGCGATCTGCGCGGCCACCTCCACCGGCGTGGCGCCGGCCGCCAGGAGCACGTCGGCGGCATGGCGGTCAAGCGCGCGCCGGGCCGACACGGGCACGCTCTCACGGACCGCCTCCCGGGTGACGTCGTGCGTGAAGGCGAGGCGGTCATCGCTCTCGACCACCATCCCGCCGTCGATCAGCTCCTCCACCGGCGCGAGCAGGGTCGCCGGAGGCCGGTCGAGCATCTTCGCCAAGTCGGCGAACGAGAACCGGCGGCCCAGCGAGGCGGCGACAGTGACGGCTTCGCGAGCCGGCGCCGACATGCCCCGCAGGCGCTCGCGCATCGTCACCCCGACGCGGCGGGGCAGGCGCGCCTCAACCAGTTCAGCCTGACCCGCGACGACACGGATCAGATCCTCATCCCGCAGGCCGAACAGCAGTTCCATGAGCACAAACGGGCTGCCGCGCGCGCCCTTGACGAGGTCGAGCAGCGCGTCGTCGGGCTCGGCGTCCATGACGTCCTCCGCCATCTCGGCCACGGCGGTGTCGTCGAGTGGGCCGAGGACGATCCTCTCGGCGCCACTGTGATCGAGATGCTCGATCGCGCTGAGGAGCTGCCCCGAACCCTGCCCAGGACGGAAGGCAAGGACCCAGGCGATCGGTACGCCGGCGACCCGGACGGGTAGCGCGCGCAGCGCGGCCGCGGTTCCGCTATCGGCCCACTGCAGGTCGTCGAGCGCGATGAGTAGCGGCCCGCCGAGTGCCGCGCGCTCGAGCATCGCCTGCAGGTCCTGCAGCAGCCAGTACCGCTGCTCGGGTAGCGAGTGACGCTCCCGCAACTCGGATCGCTCGAGCACCGGATTCGAGCCGTCGAACAGGGCCATCATCAGCGGAGAGAGCTCGACGACGCCCGCGCCGGGCTCGGCGACGCCAACGCCGACCCGGAACGCGAGCCGTCGCGCAACCCGTGCCGTCTCCGCGAGTAGGCGCGTCTTGCCCATGCCCGGCTCTCCCTCGACGAGCACCACCGCGCCCGCACCCGAGCGTACGCGGTGGAGCTGAACGCCAATCGACGCGAGTTCCGCGTCCCGGCCGCGGACAACGGGAGTGGGAGAGGTCGCCAGGCTCAGATCAGCGAGTCTACGGCCATCGCGGGGGCCCAGGCTGCCCGAGAAGTCTCCGCCTGGCATCCCACGATCATGCGGTCTCTTCGCTGGCAGACTCGCGTCGTCGCCGCCGAAAACATCGCATGTCTATGCGATGTCGGACGAGCCTGGGGGCTGCAACGATCGCGCCATGCCCATGATCGACGTCTACGCCACCGCCGGGTCCTTCAGCGACAAGCACCGACTGGCGCAGGAACTCGCGCGCGCGGTGATGCGTTGGGAGGGGGTCCCCGACATACCGCTGTTCAGCGACAACACCGCCGCCTTCATCCACGACCTCCCGCCCGACGCGCTCTCGACCGCGTCGGGACGCAGCAACTACGCACGAGTGCAGGTGCTCACGCCCGCGGGCGTCCTTGACCGCGACAAGCAACTCGGGGTCGTCAAAGAGCTGACCGACATCGTCGCCCGCGCCGCCGACGATCCGACGCTCCCGGATCGAACCTGGGTGTTGCTGACCGAATCCCCGGAGGGCGGGTGGGGCATCGCGGGACATGCCAACACCCAGGCAGACATCGCCGCGCTGGCCCGCGCGGCCCTCTCCGCCGGCGACTAGGGCATGCGGCGTTTGGGCCGATCGCCGCTATTGACGCCCGACGGACGTGGCCGGATCCTCGCGGACGGAACGGCGATGCCGCTGCTCGGACTCGGCGTGTGGCAGGTGCCCGACGGACCGGCATGTGTGCACACTGTCCAAGCGGCACTCGAGCTGGGATATCGCCACATCGACACCGCGCAGGCCTACGGCAACGAGTCGAGCGTCGGCCGGGCACTGCGCGACAGCGGCATCGCGCGTGACGAGGTGTTCATCACGACGAAGTTCCACCCCGGGCGGCGCGACCCGCTCAGAGAGTCCGCGTACAGCATCGAGCGGCTCGGCGTCGACTACGTCGACCTCTACCTCGTGCACTGGCCGGCGGGTGGGGCCACCTGGGCCTGGCCCACGATGGAAGCTACCCGCGCGCGCAGCTACGCCCGCGCCATCGGCGTCTCCAACTTCGACAGCGACGAGCTCGATCAGCTCATCGCCGACGCCGCGGTCCCACCGGTGGTCGACCAGGTCCAGTTCAACCCGTCGGCCTACCGCAAAGCGCTCCTTGACGCCTGCGACCAACGGGACGTCGCGCTCGAGGCCTACAGCCCACTGGGCATCGGCGCAGCGCTGGGCGACCCCGTCGTCATCGGCATCGCAGACCGCCTCGGGCGAAGCCCGGCCCAGGTCCTTCTGCGCTGGTGTGTCCAGCGCGGCATCCCGGTCATCACGAAGTCGACCCACCGCGACCGCCTGGCAGAGAACGCGCAGGTCTTCGACTTCCAACTCGCCGCGCGTGAGATGGAAGAGCTCGACGCGCTCGATCGCTCGGGAGAGACCCGGGCGGCACTGGAGCGCAAATGGTGGTGAGTGGCCCGTAAAAGATCAGCCGGTCGTGCTACGCGCCGCCCAGTGAGCTGGCGCACCCTCCACGGAAGCCAATTCAACGGAAGGAGCGGAGGATGTCCACGCAGACCAAGCCAAGCATCGTGTTCGCCCACGGACTGTGGGCCGATGGGTCGTGCTACCGCAAGGTGATCCCCACGCTTCAGGCGGAGGGGCACGAGGTGGTGTCCGCCCAGAACAGCCTCGACACACTCGAGGGCGACGTCGCCGCGGTCAGGCGCGCGTTGGGACGGGTCAGCAGCCCGGCCATTCTTGTTGGCCACTCGCAGGGTGGAACCATCATCACGCACGCCGGCACCGACGCTCGAGTGGCGGGGCTCGTCTACATCGCCGCGCTCGCCCCGGACGAGGACGAAACGGCCACCAGCCTGCAGGGAAAGTTCCCCACCACGGATGTCTTCGGCCACATCGAGGTAGCGGAGGGCCGCATCTGGCTGCTCCCGGACGGGATCGAGTGCTTCGCGGGAGACCTTTCCGCAGACGAGCAGCAGCTCGTCTGGGCGACGCAGGGTGTGCCCGCGGCGGACCTGTTCGACCAGAAGCTTCCAGGCGCCGCTTGGAAGTCGAAGCCGAGCTGGTACGTCCTGGCCAACAACGACCGCACCGTCAACCCGGAGCTGCAGCGCTTCGTTTCGCAGCGTATGGGCGCGACCGTGTATGCGATCGACAGTAGCCACGTCGCCATGCTCTCCCACCCCGACGTCGTGCTCGACGCGATCCGCGCCGCGGCGAGCTCGGTGCAGGCGAGCATCGGCGACGCCGTCCCCGCGTAGAGGCCGCCGGCGGCCGATCAGCGTGCTGGTCCCGGCGCGTGTTTGGCGCAGCGTCCGCGCTCGCCTACCATCGACCCGTGCGCGAGCCGAACCGGCACCCGCCGCGACTGCTGCGACCCGAGCCCGGTGAGGGAGACGAGCCGGGTTCGATCGCCGCGATCGCGGCCGCGCGGGTGGTCATTCCGGGCGCCATCGCGGTCGCCGGCCTGGTGCTCCTCGCGGTCGGCCAGACGGCGATCGGCGGCACGTTGCTGGGGATCGCGGCGCTCGTCGTTCTCATCGACTGGTTCGCGCGGCTGTCGCTGCGCAGCGACGGCGATCGCGAGCGCGAAGATGCCGCCCGCCGCTACTTCACCCGCACGGGGCGCTGGCCCGATGACGACAGCCCGGCCGACCCCGGCTAGGACCCCGCGCGCTGAGCGACTGATCGAACGGCGTGATGGGGCTGATTGTTGATCGAAGGCATCGGTGCCGCGCGCGGCGAGCGCCGCCGGCTCAAAGGCCGGCTGGGTGCAGCACGTCGTTGAAGGTCGCCAGGTAGGCAGCGGACGGCGTGCCGATCTTCTCGACGCCGCCACCTCCGCCCCACGAGCCGGCCTGCCCGCCGGACTCGTAGAACTGCCCGGCGATATCGACGATCACGTGGCCCTCCTGGCCGGACTCGTTGCGGTCATAGATGGTCACGTACTGCCCCGGGCCGGGCTCGATGCCGGCGGCCGACGGCAATGTCGCGGTGTCCTGCGGCGTGGTCAGGTAGCCGCCGGCGTGCAGGACGGACGACACGAAGCCTGAGCAGTCGTAGCCGGCCTGCGGCCCCCAGCCGGAATGACCGCCGCCCCACACGTAGGGCTTGCCGAGCAGCGAATCGGCCTGCTGGACCATCGCCTGCACGCGGGGGTCGGACACGCTCGTCGCCGTAACGCCACTCGCGCCCGAGGTGGCCGTGGCAGACGAGGTGCCACCGAGCGCGGTTGCGTCGCTGCCGCCCGAGGTGGACGCGACGGTCGGGAGGATCGGCGAGGCGAGCGGCGGGACCGACGTGGGCAGGTCGAGGCCGGGGCTGGCCACGCCGGCGGTCGAGTCGGCGGATGGGTCGTCGCCGGCGGCGGCCTCCTCCAGTCCCGCCTCCTCGGTCGAGGCGTCCTCGGTCGTCTGGGCGTCGGCCAGGGCGGCAGCAAAGGTCGATGCGGTTGAGCCGGCCGACGTGCTCCCGCCGACGCTCGCCGCCGTGCCGCCGGTGGCCGCGGTCGCGCCTGGTGTCGCGGCACCCGGATCGAAGATCTGCTGCTGAAGCTGGACGATCTGGTCGATGCGACCGATCGCGGCGTCGATGCTCACCCATAGGAGATCGGCGGGCGCGGCGCCATCTTGAGGCGGGCTCGGGTCAGGCGGCCGCGGTCACGGCTCTCAGCGCGTCCAGTGACTCTCGGATGAGTGTCGGCAGGTCTTGCTGGTTGGTTTCGTCGATCCAGCGTTCGAAGGCGATTCTGAACACCGCGATCCCCGCCTCGGCCGACAGGCTCGCGGCGGGTTCGGTGACGCCGCGCTGGCGCAATGTCCCGGCGAGAGCCGAGGCGAGCGATGCGAGCTTGATCAACTCGCGCTCCTGAAGCTCTGCGTTGTCGACGATGATGCTGTGGCGTTGACGCGCGAACGCCCGGCTCTGCTGGAGCACAACGCCCATCGCCTCGAGGCCCGCCGCGACCGCGTCCATCGGGCTCGCCGAGTCGGGCTGGGCCGCGACGGTGCTCACGAGGCGTTCCTGCAGTTCGACCGCGCCCGCGAACAGGACCTCGCGCTTGTCGGCGAAGTGCCGGAAGAACGTTCGCTCCGTCAGTCCCGCCCGTTTGGCGATCTCCGCCACCGTGGTCTGCTCGAACCCGCGCTCGCCATAGAGCTCCAGGGCGGCCGCCCCGAGCCGGCCCTGCGCATTTGGCTCCCATCGACCCATGCTCCAATCGTAGTTGATGACAGCGGCTGACATGAAAGGTGTATAGTGATGTCAGTAACTGACATCAGACCGTCCGAGCGCCAACCCCTCGTGCGGACGGTCGATCACCTGGAGGTTTTCTCATGCGCGTATTCGTCACCGGCGCGTCCGGTTGGATCGGCTCCGCTGTCGTTCCCGAGCTCATCGGCGCCGGCCATCAAGTCAGCGGTCTGGCCCGCTCGGAGGCCTCGGCCGATGCCATCGCCGCCGCCGGAGCAGAGGCGGTCCGCGGCAGCCTGGACGACCTCGACACCCTGCGGAATGCGGCCGCCGCGTCGGACGGGGTGATTCACCTGGCGTTCAAGCACGAGCTCGCCTTCTCGGGCGACTTCAAGGGTGCCGCGGACGCGGATCGCCGCGCCGTCGAGGCGTTCGGCCAGGCGCTGGCCGGTTCTGACCGGCCGCTCGTGATCGCCTCGGGAACCCTCGGGGTCGCGTCGGGGCACCTGGCGACCGAGCGCGACGGACATGGTCCCGACGCGGCCGTGGCCGCTTGGGGCGCGGGTCCCAGTGCCCGGCGGGACACCGCTGAGTACGTGCTCTCACTCGCATCCGACGGCGTCCGCTCGTCGGTCATGCGGCTCCCCCCGACCAATCACGGCGACGGGGACAACGGCTTCCTGGCGGCGCTGGTCGGGATCGCCCGCGAGAAGGGCGTCTCCGGCTATATCGGCGATGGCGCCAACCGCTGGCCCGCTGTGCACCGGCTCGACTCCGCGAACCTCTTCCACCTCGCGGTGGAGCAGGCCCCGGCGGGATCGACGCTGCACGCGGTCGCCGAGGAGGGCGTGCCGATCCGCGACATCGCCGGGGTGATCGGGCGCCATCTCGACGTCCCCGTGGTGTCGATCTCCCCCGAAGACGCGGGTGAGCACTTCTCCTGGCTCGCTGGTTTCCTCGCGGCTGACGGCCCGGCCTCCAGCGCCCTGACCCGCGAGCTGCTGGGGTGGGAACCGACGCAGCTCGGCCTTATCGCCGACCTCGACCAGGGGCATTACTTCCGGGCCGCGAGTCCGGCCGCGGCCTGATCGAGCCAGCGCCCCGGCCCGCGTCACCGTCCTCACGGTGACGCGGGCCATTCTGGATGCTCGTCTAGCCGACCTTGGTGATCGACGGGTAGACGTACGTCCCGGCCAGGGCGGACGGCTCTGGTCCAGACATGCGCTGAACACCTCGGACTGGCCAGAGGCCGGCGTGGGTATCCAGTTCGACGCATGCCCCGCGGGCGCGGTCGTCTGCACATAGATGTCGAGCGAACCGTCGGCGTTGTACTTGACCCCAGCGGTGTGATTGCCGATCGAGTAGCGGTTGATCGGGTTGGGGACGAGGTGGTCGTTGTCGTCGTACACGGCCAGCGACCAGAAGTACTTCGCCGGCGGCAGCTGGCCCTTGGCGAAATGGATCACGTACTCGTTGGCTCCGTTGAGCAGAGTGCCCGTGCTGTCAAACGACCCCACCAGGTACATCGCCTCAGCCGGGAGGTTGGCGGCGATGTCTTCCCCCGGGGCCGACCGGACATCGCGCTGGCCGTGGTGCGGCGAGCCGGCCGCGAGCTCAACGCGGACTGGGTGGTCGATGACGCGTTGCCGCTGGCCGATCGCCTGACCGCCAACTTCGCCCGCATGGCCGTCCACGCGCGGGCGCCCAGCGACGCCTGGCGGATTCATCGTCGAGCCCGCGCCGCCGATCAGCCGGACTTCGACGAGGTCATCGACGACTACCTCAGGGCCATCACCTCGAGCATCGCGCTCAACCACCTGGGTACGCCGGACCCACCACCGTTGGTGGCCCTGGCCCTGGCCGGGTACCTCACCTTCGGGGTGACCGTGCTCGACCAGGCCCGGGTCACCGACGCGCCGCAAGCGCCGGTGACCCAGATCCTCTCCGACACCCTCCTGGCCACCATCCAGGCGGCCCGGACGGCGAGCGACGCGTCGCGCTGACCGCCGCCCGCCCGCGGGGCTGGCTCAGATCGCCGCCAGCTCGCGCACCTGGGTCACCCGGATGCTGTTGCCTGACGGGTCGCGGAAGCCCGAGTCGATGCCGTAGGGCCGCTCCTCGGGCGGCTCGGAGAATTCCACGCCGCGGGCGCTCAGCTCCTCGTAGGAGGCCTGGCAGTCGTCGGTGGTGAGGAACACGGTGCCGGCGAAGCCCTTGGACATCAGGCTGCGGATCTGCTCGGCGCTTTCCGCGTCCATGATCGGGGGGCCGGGAATCGCCATCAAGGTGATCGCCACGTCTGGCTGCCCGACCGGCCCCACCGTCAGCCAGCGGAAGTTGCCCAGCTCGGCCATCGTGGCATCAAGCCGAACCTCCATCCCGAGCTTCTGCGTGTAGAAGGCGAGCGCCTCGTCCTGATCGTGTACCCACAGATGTGCGTTGGCGATCTTGAGCATCGGATTCTCCTTGGTATCGACGTATCGGTCGCCGGCGATGCTAGATCCGGGGCGCCGCGGTGTCTTCTCGAAACGTGCGGTGTTGCGGACGCCCGTAGGCCCGCAACACGCAGCTCGGCACCTGGGCCTGCAGGGAGGCCGGCGGGAAGGCAGCGCGGTAGGCGGTCGGCGAGCGGCCGAAGGTCCGGGTGAAGCTCGTGGTGAACGAACCGACGCTCTGCAGGCCGACCGAGAAGCAGATGTCGGCCACCGAGTGGTCGGTCATCCGCAACAACGTCGCGGCCCGCTCCAGGCGTCGGGTGAGCACGTAGGCATGGGGCGTCACCCCGAACGCCCGCCGAAACTCGCGGCTGAAATGCGCCGGGGACAAGCCGGCCGCCCGAGCCAGGTCGCCGACGTCGACCGTCTCGAAATAGCGGGCGTCGGCGAGATCCTTCGCGCGCAGCAGATGCCGGGCGGGTGGAGCGAACATCAAGGCGCTCATGGTCCGAGCGCCACCAGTCGTTCCTCGAAGAAGGTCAACGCCACCGCCCGCTGATCGGTGGCGGCGAGCAGCGTCGAGTACGGCAGCTCCGCGCCACCGAACCCCGTGGCCTGCCACAGCGGACCCGCCTCAGGCGCCTCCCAGGGCGCGACGTACAGGTATGGCTCCGGGTGCGCCTCGTCGCCGGGCGAGGCGCCGTACGCGGCACGAGCCCCGGCCGACTCGGCACCGAGCTCGACCGCCAGGTCGAAGTGCTCGGGCCACAGCTGCACGCGCGAGGGGTCCGCGTCCGCGCCCAACCCGGCGCGCAACTGCTCGAGCACCGACGTCGAGAAGCCGTACCAGTCGCCGAGGAACACCGAGGCCGCCGCGTCCACCCGGAGTGGATCATCGTCGAGCTCGTCCGCGCCGATGAGACCGACGTGGGCCGCCGCCGCGGCCAGGGTGCTGATCGGCGCCGGGTTCTCCACGTCGGCGTCCTGCACGATCAGTTCGCGCCCGGACACGCGGATCTGCAGGTTGGCGCCGAAGAACGGCGTGCCGAAGCCGCCGCGGGTATAGCGCAGTCCGATCTTGCCGTTGGCGGCCTGCCGCGCCGGGGCGATGACTCGCTCGGCCAGACGGTGCAGGGCCACCCGCGTCGTCGCGAGCTGATCCGGCACCGGACCGAGACGCGGATAGGGCCCCAGCCAGCGCTCGGCGCACCAGGCGGCGAGCGCCTCATCCTCGCCGGCCAGGTCGATCCACAGCAGATCGCCGGTGGCCACCGGCGAGACGACCGGACGCCCACTCGACCCCTCGCCGCGGGCCACGGGATCATCGGCGAAGTAGGGCGGATCGTGCGAGGCGGGCGGAGAGGACTCGAGCACCCGCACCTCGTAGCGTCCGCCGAGTCGCTGTTCCGCCTCGGCCCGTGCGTCCATGGCGGTAGCGTGACAGCTTCGCCACTCGTCTTGTCGGCTGCGCGGGCGTATAACCCGTCCTGCGCGCGGGTCTTCAGTTCCGTGTGCGCGAGCATCCCGGGCACCAACCAGGAGGAGCACCGATGAGCAGCGCGACCGTCGCCGCGCCCCCGCGGCCAGAGCCGGGCAGCGACGGCCCGAGCGTGCGCCTGGTGTTCTCGGGCCTCATGCTCGTCATGCTCCTGGCCGCACTCGACCAGACGATCGTCTCGACCGCGCTGCCGACCATCGTCGGCGACCTCGGCGGCCTGGCTCATCTGTCCTGGGTGGTCACCGCCTACCTGCTCGCCCAGACCGCGGTCACGCCCCTGTACGGAAAGCTCGGCGATCAGTACGGGCGAAAGCCCGTACTGCAGCTGGCGCTGGTCATCTTCCTCGTCGGCTCGGCGCTGTGCGGGCTGAGCCAGAACCTCGATGAGCTCATCGGGTTCCGCGCGCTGCAGGGTCTGGGTGGCGGTGGATTGCTCGTCGGCGCCCAAGCGGCAATCGGGGACGTCGTGCCGCCGCGCGAGCGCGGCCGCTATTCCGGGCTGTTCGGCGCGGTGTTCGGCGTGGCCTCGATCGCCGGGCCGCTGCTCGGCGGCTTTCTCACCACGAGCCTGTCGTGGCGGTGGATCTTCTACGTCAATCTGCCGTTTGGCATCCTGGCCTTCTTCGTCCTCGCCGCCACGTTGCCGAAGGCGCTCGAGCGGGTGCATCACGACGTCGACTACCTCGGCATCGTCGTCCTGGCCGCGGGCGTCACCGCGATCGTGCTCGCCGCCTCGCTCGTCACCCCGGCCCACTCCTGGGGATCGCCGCTCGTGCTCGGCCTCGCCCTCGTAGGCGTGGTGCTGCTCGCTGTCTTCATGCCGATCGAGAGCCGGGCCGAGGAGCCGGTGCTACCGCCCCGGCTGCTGGTCAACCGCGTGTTCGCGGTCGCCGGCGCGGTCGGGTTGATCGTCGGGTTCGCGCTGTTCGGCGCGGTGACCTACCTGCCGCTGTTCCTGCAGGTGGTCAAGGGATCGACCCCGACCGGCTCGGGCCTGCAACTCATCCCGCTCATCGGCGGGCTGCTCATCACCTCGATCGCCTCCGGCCAGGTGATCACCCGTACCGGGCACTACCGCGCCTTCCCGATCGCCGGGACCGGGGTCATGGTGCTCGGGCTCTACCTGCTGTCGCACCTCGGCATCGGCACCGCGACCGTCACGGTGTCGCTCTACATGTTCGTGCTCGGCCTCGGGCTCGGGATGGTCATGCAGGTGCTCGTGCTCGCCGTGCAGAACGCCGTCGACTACAAGGACCTCGGCGCCGCCACCTCGGGCGCGACGCTGTTCCGCTCCATCGGCGGGTCGGTGGGCACGGCGGTCCTCGGGGCGATCTTCGCCACTCGCCTGACCAACGAGCTGACCCGCAGCATCGGGGCGGCCGGAGCCGCCAAGGCCCACACCAGCGGCGTCAACCCGACGGTCATCCACCAGTTGCCCGCGCCGGTGCGCACCGCCTACCTGCAGGCGTTCTCGGCTTCGCTGCACTCGGTCTTCCTCGTGGCGACCGGCGTCGGCCTGGCGGCGTTCGCGCTCAGCTGGTTCATCCCCGAGCTGCGGTTGCGCGAGACGGTCACCACCGGCGACCTGGCCGACACGTTCGCCTCCCCGCGGGAAGCCGACTCGCTCGGCGAGATCATCTCCAAGATCGGGAATCTCGACCGCCGCGCGGGGGCGCGGGAGATCATCAGCCGCGTCGCCCAACGCGCCGGCGTGGACCTCGGTCCGGCCGCGTGCTGGCTGCTCGCCCGCTACCACGAGGACCCGACGCTCGACCTGCAGACCCTCGGCCGGCGGATCGACGTCGACCCCGCCATCCTGGCCAGAGCCCGCGACCAACTCGTGCAGCAGGGACTCGTCGTGGCGTCGGAGGGTCCGGCACCCAGCTACGCGCTGACCGTCGCCGGCGAAGCCGCGCTCGGGCAGCTGACCGCCACCGGGGAGCAGCGCCTGGCCGACCTGCTGAGCGACTGGAAGCCCGAGGAGCACGAGGAGCTGGCGCGGTTGATCGTGACGCTGGCGCGGGCGTTCTTCATTGACACGACTGCGCTGCGGGAGTGCCTGGCGGCGGAGCCGGCGGGAGGGTAGCGCGCGGGCCGGTGAAGCGGTCGACCGGGGGTGTGGCGAGGAACCGTTCGCCACGGAGGGTTGCCCATACAAACCCCGGGAATGGCGGGCTGGCGGCCCACCCCCGCGACCTTGATTTCGTTGCGGGCTCGTGACAGAGCGTTGTCGATCGCGACCCGCTGTTGACATACCGCTGCCTCACCGGCCCCCACCGGGCGCCAACCGTCGCTCTTGAGTCCCTACCCATTCACCACCCCGGGGGGTTTGCGGGAGTCCGTCTTGTTAGCACCCCCGGTCGGAAGGCCCGTGCGGGACCGAGCCGCCCGCCCCGCCGCCGGGTCGGTCGGGAGCCCGCGGGCGGGGCCGCGGGGGCGTGTGGCGAGGAATCCACCGTGGTGACCAGTTTCTCGCCAACCCCCTCGGTGGGCGGGCCCAACCCAGGGGGCGTGTGGCGAGGAATCCTTCGCATTGACCAGCTTCTCGCCAACCCCCCCGCAGGCCGCGGGGCGAGCGATACGGCGGCGTGTCGACAGTGCCGGGCGGCAACCGGCCCCGTCACGCGACCGTCGTAAAACCGGCCTCACGGCCCGGTCCGGCGCCCCGCCCGTGCTCAGGCCCGCACCAAGGCCCGCGCGCGCGGCAACCCGGGCCCCCGGGACACCCCCGCGACGGCGATTTCGTTGCGGGCCCGTGACGGAGCGTTGTGCATTTCGACCCGCGGTTGATATACCGCTGCCTCACCCGCCCCCACCGGGCATCAACCGTCGCCCCCGAGTCCCTACCCATTCACCACCCCGGGGGATCCGCGGGAATCCGTCTTGATACCACCCCCGATCGGAAAGCCCGTACCGGACCGAGCCGCCCGCCCATCCGGCGGGTCGGTCGGGAGCCCGCGGGCGGGGGCCGCGGGGGCGTGTGGCGAGGAATCCTCCGTGGTGACCAGTTTCTCGCCAACCCCCTCGGTGGGCGAGCCCAACCCAGGGGGCGTGTGGCGAGGAATCCTTCGTATTGACTAGGTTCTCGCCAACCCCCCGCAGCTCGCGGGGCGAACCATACGACGGTGTGTCGATAGACGCCCGAAGCACACGGCACCGTCACGCGGCCTTCACAAAACGCGCCGCTCCCCCGCCCAACGCGCCGCCCGCCCGCCGCCAACCGACGGGCCCTCGATGGTCGCCGCCTTTCCAACCGGCGAAGACCGACCCCCGGGGCGGGAGGGACAGCCCGGTCGAGAACCCGCGCCCGGCGGTCGCTATCGCAGCGCTCCCACCCGCCGCTCCCCACGCCCCCCGCCCGCCCCCGCCCGCAGCCGCCCGCAGCCATCCGGCCGCCCCGACCGCACCCGCCGTCCTGCTATGACGACTGGCGGCGGTCGACGCGCGGCCGCGCAACCCACGCCGATGCCTGAGGAGCAGGACATGACACCAAGCGAACCGCCGGCCCCAGTGCTCGTCTGCAGCGCCGGTAACGAGACGACGCGGGCGATCATCGACGCCGTCGCCAATCTCTTCCCCGACCGGCCGGTGGTCGTGCTGCGCGCCTGGCGCTCGATCGAGTTCACCGTTGCCTCTTCCACCGCCGCCAGCATCGGCACGCCCACGGTCGACTACGTCGCGCTCGACGACGCGGTCCGCAAGGAAGCCGAGGCCGACGCCGCGGCCGGCGCGGACTACGCCCGCTCGCTCGGCCTCGACGCCACGTCGGAAGCCAGCCGGGCCGACCAGCCAGTGTGGAAGGTGATCCTCGAGCGCGCCGAGGCGCATGGGGCGCAGGCCATCATCACCGGCACCCGCGGTCACGGTGAGTTCGAGTCAGCGATCATCGGGTCGACGTCCCATGCGCTGCTGCAGCACTCGACCGTGCCGGTGGTCGTCGTCACCACCCACGAGTGATCGCCCACGCCCGCCGATGAGCGAACCGGCTCGCCTCAGGCCAGGGCGCTGAACAGCTGCGTGGCGGCGTCGCGCTGATCGGCGAGCACGCGCCCGTCGAAGCCGTACACGGCGTCGCCCAGGTTCTGGCTGGACTGGGCGTCCTCGAACTGCTCCCCCACGTTCAGGTCAGAGCTCGAGCCAGTGGGCGGAGTCGACAGCGACTGGGCGGCGCTGGAGAGATCGTTCGATGCCGCGTCGAACAGCCCGGGGGCACTCACCTGCGGGCCAATCGGGGAGATGCTCATGGGATCCGCTTCGGCACCGGAGGCCCCGGGCGCCGAAGCGCGGGCCATGAACTGGACGACTGTCCGAGTCCGACCCGGCGCCTATCGCGTGCGCTGGCGGCGGCGGCGCGGCTGAGCGCCGCCGCGGCCGGACGCTCCGATCGGCCCGCCGCGCGAGTCCCGACCGCCCCGCGACGGCGGCGGCGCGTGGTGGCGACCACCGTGCAGTTCGTGCTCGAGCCCGAGCTCGTCGGCCAGCTTGGCCAGGTCGCGGTGCTGATCCGGCGTGACAAATGTGATTCCCGCGCCCGGACGACCCGCCCGCCCGGTGCGGCCAACGCGATGTACGTAGGTGTCGGTGTCCTCGGGTGCGTCGAAGTTGATCACGTGCGAGATGCCCGCCACGTCAATGCCGCGGGCGGCGACATCGGTGGCCACTAGCGTCCGTACCTCGCCGGACTCAAACCGGGCCAGGGCACGCTCACGCTGACCTTGGGACTTGTCGCCGTGCATGGCGACGGCATGAACACCGAGCGCCCCGAGACGCTTGGTCAGGCGATCGGCGCCGCGCTTGGTCCGCACAAACACGAGCGAGAGGTCGTCGGCCGCGCGGAGGTGCTCGACCAGCGCCCCGATGCGGTCGTCGTGACTGATGGCCTGGAAGCGATGGGTCACCGCGGCCGCGCCCTGCGCCGCCGGCGGGTCGTGCTGATGGCTGGCGGCGTTGTGCGTGTAGGCGCGGGCCAGCTTGCCCGACTCACCGTCGAGCGTCGCGGAGAAGAACAGCGTCTGTCGCTTCGCCGGGCATTGGCGCACGATCCGGTCGACCGCCGGACGGAAGCCCATGTCGAGCATCCGGTCGGCCTCGTCGAGGACGAGAACCTGGATCTCGTCGAGGCTGAAGGCGCGGCGCGCCAGCAGGTCCTCGAGCCGTCCGGGGGTGGCGACGATGATGTGCGAGCGCTGCGCCTCACGCGACTGGCGCTGCAGTCCGACCCCGCCGTAGACCGCGCTGACGCGCAGCGCCCGGGCGTGGGCCACCGGATACATGTCGTCGGCGATCTGGGACACGAGCTCGCGCGTCGGCGCGATGATGAGCGCCGCCGGGCGCGGACCGGTGGAGGAGAGCCGCTCGACCAGCGGGATGGCGAAGGCGAGCGTCTTGCCCGAGCCGGTGGGCGAGCGGACGAGCACGTCGCGACCGGCGAGCACGTCACCGATCACCAGGCGCTGCACGGCAAAGGGCTCGGTGATGTCGCGGCGCGCGAGTGCGCTCACGACTGCCCCGGACACGCCGAGATCGGCGAAGGTTTGCGTAGACATCTGGAACTCCTGTTCAGCAGCCGATGGGCCGCGGGACGTTTCGGGAGGCTCTGGCTGACCCGAAACCGACGCTTAAACGCGGGACCGAACAAGCTGCCTCGCGGCCGACGACGTCGACCGCTGTTCCAACGTAGCAGAGCCGTCGGGGCGACCCAGACCGCGGTCGCGCCGCTTCAAGCGAGATGCTCGACGATCAGCGCGGCCAGGCGCGGGTCGCCAATCGCCCCCATATGGTCGCCTGACAGCAGTTGCAGGCGCGCGTGGGGAATCGCCGCGGCCAGCACTTCGGGACGCGTCGCCAGCGGGTCGGTGTCGCCGGCCAGCACCAGCGTCGGCGCCAGGATCCGCTCGAGGGCGATCGGCTGCGCATGCCGCCGCGAAGCCTGCGCGGCGAGGGCCTGGCGGTCGGCGCCCAGACCGTCGGCGAGCTGGCGAAACGCCCGCGCCCGCTCGTCGGTGATGGCCTCCGCGTCCGGCGCGCCGAGTGCCGCGATGATCGCGTCGGATGAGACCACGCGGGTGTCGACTCCGCCGAGCTCAACCACCCCGGCACCGACCCCGCCAATGACCAGCCGGCGCACGCGACGGCCCTGTGCCGCCACGAGCAGGGCGACGATCGCCCCCATCGAGTAGCCGACCAGGTCCACCTCCGCGGCGCCGATCTCGTCGAACAGGGCGATCAGGTCGCGTGTCATGACCGCCTCGCCGTAGCGGTCCGGATCGTGCGGCGACTCGGAACGACCGTGTCCGCGGGCATCGGGCGCCCAGACCCAGCGACCGGCGGCCGACAGCGCGGCGACCACCCCCGGGAAGACCCAGTTGATCAGGGCGTTGGCGGCAAAGCCGTGATGCAGGACGACCGGCACACGCCCGTCGGACCCGACCCAGCGGCGGTAGGCGATGCGTAACCCATCCGGGGCGATGAACGAGCTTTCGCTACCGCGATCGGGCTGCCGCGACTGGGGTTCTGCGGGCCGGGAGGACAGGGGCCGGACCCTACCGTGGCGCGGCGATCTACGATAAGCGGGTGAGGGAACGAACGCGGCGGCGCGAGCAGGCGACCGCGAGCGCCGCGTCGGCGGCATCCAGGCGAGCGATCCGGCGCCGCCTCGCCGCCATCGCCGCGGGCGTGGTGGCCACCGTCGCGCTCGCGCTGCCGGCCAGCGCCGGCGCGGCGATGCTGTCCTTCGGCAGCCCGCTGTCGGTGCCGGCGACGCTCGACACCGCCAACAACCTGCATTACGCGGGCACCTCGGCGATCCAGAATGGCACCGGCGTGACGATCCACAACGGCCACGACGGTGCCGACACCGCGCTGTGGAACACCACGCTGGCGAGCGGGACGCCGACCGCCCCGGCCGCGGGGCAGGTACTGTCGGTCTCGCTCAAGGGCTGCGCCGAGCCCGCCGCCGGCGGCCCCGCGCCGCTCACCCAGTTCCACCTGCAGTCGCTCACCCCGCTCCCGGGCGGCGGCGCCACCGTCGCCGTGACCTCCCAGGCATTTGACCTGCCGGTGTGCGGAGCCGCCACCGCGGCGGGAGGCGTCGGCTCGGGCGCCACGGTCAACACCTATCGGCCGACGAACATGTGCGTGAGCGCAGGCGGCTATGTCGACTTTAACGACGAAGGCGGATTCAACCCGCAGTTCTATCCCAGCGGCGTGCCCTACGAGGTCATCGGAGCCGTGACGGGCTCGACCATGAGCTCCTACATCGACGCCGACGGGACGAACAACGGCGATGCCCTCTCGGCCATGAACGTGACCGCCACCAACGGCTTCGCCAGCAACCCGAACGCCGAGGTGCTGCTGCGGGCGACCATCGGTACCGGAACCGACTCGATCGGAGCCTGCGTCGCCGGCGGCTCGACCCCCACCAAGCCCCCACCGGTGACGCATCATCCCGAGCCCGGACAGCCGGGAGGTCCGCCGGGGGTGGTCGTGACCCCGCGACCCGAGCACGTGAGCCGGACCGGCAGCGTGCGGGTCGCCCTGTTCTGCAGTCAGAAGACCGTGTCGTGTGGTGGCACCGTCGCCTTGACGAAGGGAACGGTGACGATGGCGAGCGCGCGGTTTGTCAGCAAGGTGCTGACCACCGCGCACATCCGCCTGCAGCTGTCGCCGGCCGCGGCCAAGCTCGTTCGCCACGCCGGTGCGCCAGGACTGCCGACCACCATGACGGTGGCCCAGCCCGGCCAGGCGCCGGTCCGGGCGACCATCACGCTCAAGGCGGCGTAGCGATGCGCATGCGGGCCGCGGTCCTCGAGCAGTTCGGGGAGCCGCTGGTGGTGCAGGAGGTGCAGCTCGCCGACCCCGGTCCCGGGGAGGCGCTCGTGCGGCTCGTGGCCTGCGGGGTGTGCCACACCGACCTCTACACCGCCTCGGGCGCCGACCCGTCCGGCTATGCACCCTGCGTGCTCGGGCACGAGGGCGCAGGCGTGGTCGAGGCGGTCGGTGCGGGCGTGCGCCTGGTGGCGCCCGGCGATCACGTGGTGACGCTGTTCTCGCCCCAGTGCGGCGAATGCCTGCACTGTCGCAGTCCGCTGACCAACCTGTGTCTGGCCATCCGCGAGCAGCAGAACCTCGGCTACCTGCCCGACGGCTCGACGCGACTGCGGCGCGATGACGAGCCGCTGCGGCACTTCATGGGTACCTCGACCTTCGCCGAGTACACGGTGATGCCGGAGATCGCGCTCGCCCGGATCAACTCGGAGGCGCCGCTCGATCGGGCCTGCCTGTTCGCCTGCGGGCTGTCGACCGGCCTCGGCGCCGCCATGAAGACCGCGCAGGTCCACGCCGGGAGCACCTGCGTGGTGTTCGGTGCCGGCATGGTCGGGCTCGGGGCCGTGGCCGGGTGCCGCCTGCAGGGCGCCGAGCGGATCGTGTGCGTGGACCTGTCGGACACCCGTCTGGCGCTCGCTCGCGACCAGGGCGCCACCGACCTGCTGACCGGCGGCGAGGACGCCGTTGCCCAGGTCCTGGAGATGACCGATGGCTTCGGTGCCGACTACACCTTCGAGGCCACCGGCAACGTCGCCGTGATGCGCCAGGCCGTCGAGGCCGCCCGGATGGGCTGGGGACTGTGCACGGTGGCCGGCGTGGCCGGCCGCGGCGA
>Ga0302325_10009313_pt1 | contig 21448 bp, 11 predicted proteins | sample Palsa_T0_2_FD_201948 | JGI IMG/M metagenome (GOLD analysis project Ga0302325, IMG submission 201948) | Peat permafrost microbial communities from Stordalen Mire near Abisko, Sweden - Palsa_T0_2 | ecosystem: Environmental > Terrestrial > Soil > Palsa > Peat permafrost | place: Sweden: Abisko...
ATGCCTTCGCCATCGTCGACGAGGTCGACTCGATCCTCATCGACGAGGCCCGCACCCCGCTGATCATCAGCGGGCCCGCGGACCAGAACAGCCGCTGGTACCAGGAGTTCGCCAAGATCGCGCCGCGGCTGCGGCGCGGCGAGGACGGCGAGGGCGATTACGAGGTCGACGAGAAGAAGAAGACGGTCGGCATCCTTGAGGCCGGCGTGGAGAAGGTCGAGGACTGGCTCGGCATTGAGAACCTGTACGAGTCGGTCAACACGCCCCTGGTCAGCTTCCTCAACAACGCGCTGAAGGCCAAGGAGCTTTACAAGAAGGACAAGGATTACGTCGTGATCAACGGCGAGGTCCTGATCGTGGACGAGTTCACCGGCCGCATGCTGCACGGGCGCCGCTACAGCGAGGGGATGCACCAGGCCATCGAGGCCAAGGAAGGCGTGCAGATCAAGGACGAGAACCAGACCCTCGCCACGATCACCCTGCAGAACTACTTCCGGCTGTACGAGAAGCTCGCCGGCATGACCGGCACGGCGACCACCGAGGCGAACGAGTTCCACCAGACCTACAAGCTCGGCGTGATCCCGATCCCCACCAACAAGCCCATGATCAGGGTGGATCAGCCTGACCTGGTGTACCAGACGGTGCAGGCCAAGTTCCAGGCGTGCGTGGACGACATCGCCGAGCGGTACCAGGCCGGCCAGCCCGTGCTTGTCGGGACGACGAGCGTGGAGAAGTCCGAGATCGTGTCCAAGATGCTGAAGCGCCGCGGCATCCCGCACGAGGTGCTGAACGCGAAGTATCACGAGCGCGAGGCCGCGATCATCGCGCAGGCCGGGCGCAAGAGCGGGGTCACGGTCGCCACCAACATGGCGGGCCGCGGCACGGACATCATGCTGGGCGGCAACCCGGACTTCATCGCGGACCTGGAGTTGCACCAGCGCGGGCTCTCCCCGGTGGACACGCCCGAGGACTTCGAGGCGGCGTGGCCGGAAGCGGTGGAGAAGGCCAAGCGGGCAGTGGCGGAGGAGCACGAGGAGGTCGTCGCGGTCGGCGGCCTGTACGTGCTCGGCACCGAGCGGCATGAGTCGCGCCGGATCGACAATCAGCTGCGCGGCCGGTCCGGCCGTCAGGGCGACCCCGGCGAGTCACGGTTTTACCTGTCGCTCGAGGACGACCTGATGCGGATGTTCAACGCCGACAAGATCGCCCATTTCATGGAGTGGATCAAGACCCCGCCGGATATCCCGATCGAGTCGAAGACGGTCAGCCGGTCGATCAGGTCGGCGCAGACGCAGGTCGAGCAGCAGAACTTCGAGATCCGCAAGGACCTGCTCAAGTACGACGACGTGATGAACCGGCAGCGGCACGTTATCTACGACGAGCGGCGCGAGGTGCTCGAGGGGGCGGACATGCACGAGCAGGTCCGCAGCATGATCGATGAGGTGGTCGAGGGCTACGTCAAGGCCGCGACCAGCGAGGGCTTCCCGGAGGAGTGGGATCTCGATCGGCTCTGGCGTGCGTTCCGCCAGCTGTACCCGGGCGGCATCACGATCGACAAGGTGATCGAGGAGGCCGGCGGCGAGCGCGCCGGGCTGTCCACCGATTTCCTGACCGAGGTCATGCGGCAGGACGCCCAGGCGGCCTACGACCGCCGCGAGGCAGAGCTAACCCCCGAGGTCATGCGCGAGCTGGAGCGGCGCGTCGTCCTGTCGGTGCTGGACCGCAAATGGCGGGAGCACCTGTACGAGATGGACTACCTGCGCGACGGCATCGGGCTGCGCGCGTGGGCGCAGCGCGATCCGCTGGTGGAATACCAGCGGGAGGGCTTCGAGATGTTCAGCGAGATGATGGAGGGCATCAAGGAGGAGTCGGTCGGCAGCCTCTTCAACCTCCAGGTGCAGGCGCAGGAGGGCGCGATCGTCGAGGAGTCGGCTCCGGAGGCAGCCGCGGCTGCGGCCCCGGCGGCCGCCCAGGGCACACGGCCCGGCCGCGGCGCCCAGCCGGCCCGCCCTGCGCCGACCCGCCCTGCGCCTGCCCAGCCCGCGCCTGCCCGGTCCGCGCCGGGACGTGCGGCGCCTGTCCCGGCCGCTGCCCCGGATGCCCCGGCTGTTCCCGCGGGCCTGGCCCCGCGCGGGCTCGCCCCGCCGCGGCCTGGGCGCCTCCGGTATACCGCGCCCAGCGAGGAGGGTACCGGGAAGTCCGAGCAGCGGATCGAGACGCCGGGCCTCGGCGCGGGGGGCAATGGCTCCGCTGCCCGGGTCGGCAGGAACGATCTGTGCCCGTGCGGCTCTGGCCGTAAGTACAAGCGCTGCCACGGCGACCCGCGCAACCGCCAGGGCGCCTGACTCCCAAGGCCTGACTCCCAAGGCCTGACTAACGCGGCCTCCCCGCCAACTGGCTCACGCGGCCTCCACCGCCACGGCGACCCACCGGGCGGGCCGCGCGTCGCGGCCAGGGCTGGCCACGCGCGGGCCGTCCCGCTCGAGCCGGACGGCGATCGCCCGCACCTTCGGGCCGACGCTGACGATGACTGTCATCTCCACCGCATCGCTGGTCGGCCGGAACGTGACGACACGCCGCACGCGCGGGCGCTCGCCTGCGGCCAGCATCGGCCCGAGGCGCTGAATGTGCCGCCGGGCGCGCTCGGTCGTCCACGGCGTGATCTGGCGTGGCGGGCGGGATCCGGCCAGCGTCTCCGCGAGAACCTGGGCGAACTTGCTGGGCCAGGCGGGCGGCGCCTGCCCGGGAGGCGGCGGGCGCCCTGGCGCCCGCGCTAGCCGCGGCCGCTCCGGCCCCTCCGGCCCGTCGCCAGGAGCGGGCCCGTCGCCGGCAAGCTGCCCGTCGCCGGGCGGTTGTTCGTCAGTGACCGGCTGCCCGTCGCCAGGAGCGGGCCCGTCGCCGGGCGGCCGTTCACGGCCGGGCAGCGGCCGGCCGCCGGCCGCGCCGGATCCTCGCGGATCCCCGCCTCCGGCCAGGTGCAGCCGCTGGCCGGCGCCGAGTTCATCGTCGTACGGCGGCGCCGAGTCGGGGATCGCGAGCATGTGCACCGCGACCGCATCGGGCAGCGGCCGCGGCCTGGCCGTCGGCCGCCCGAAGCCCGGGACCAGCGGCAGCACGGCGGGCGTGCCGGTGACGGTCCCCGCTGCCTGCTGACCGGCGGGCAGGGGCCGCGTCGCTCTGGCCTGCTGACCGGCGGGCAGGGGCTGCGTTCCTCTTGAGGCTGAGGGCTGTCGTGACATCTAACCTCCGGGAAGACGTGCACTCGATCGCACTGCCGCGGCGCATCCGGCCGCCGCCCAGTTCGGGCCTCCGGAGGCGCCCGCCGTTCGCGCTTTCCTGAGTCATACCGGCCACTGGTGACATTTTGAGTGCATTACGCGGTCCTCCCGGCCAGTCCCGCACCATAGGGCACTCGCCTGCCCGGGCGCCCGGCGCGTGCCTGCCGGGCCGGCCAGTCCCGGCGGATCCCGGCCCGGCGCGGGAATGAGCCCGGCCCGGTGCCCCGGAATGCCAGCGCTGTCCCGGGGGTTCAGACTCGGTGAAGCCCGCAATGAATGCCATTTGTCACCTGGAGAGAAAGTGTCGCTGCCGCCACTGGTCGACCCCGCCGCAGAACTCAGCGTCGATGAGGTCAGGCGTTACTCACGCCACCTGATCATTCCTGACGTGGGGATGACGGGGCAGAAGCGCCTGAAGAACGCGCGGGTGCTGTGCGTCGGGGCGGGCGGCCTGGGATCCCCGGCCCTGCTCTACCTGGCGGCGGCCGGCGTCGGCACTCTCGGCGTGGTCGACTTCGACGTCGTGGACGAGTCGAACCTGCAGCGCCAGATCATCCACGGCCAGTCGGACATCGGCAGGCCGAAGGCCGAGTCAGCGCGCGACAGCATCACGGAAATCAACCCGTACGTCAAGGTCATCCTGCATGAGACCCAGCTTGATTCTGACAACGCACTGGAGATTTTCGCGCAGTATGACCTGATCGTCGACGGCACCGACAACTTCGCGACCAGGTACCTGGTCAACGACGCCTGCGTGCTGCTCGGCAAGCCCTATGTCTGGGGGTCGATCTACCGATTCGATGGCCAGGCCAGCGTGTTCTGGGCCGAGTACGGCCCGTGCTACCGCTGCCTGTACCCGGAGCCCCCGCCGCCCGGCATGGTGCCCTCCTGCGCGGAGGGCGGCGTGCTCGGCGTGCTCTGCGGCTCGGTCGGATCCATCCAGGTCACCGAGGCGATCAAGCTGATCACGGGGATCGGCGATCCGCTCGCCGGGCGGCTGATGATCTACGACGCGCTCGAAATGAGCTACCGGACGGTGCGGGTCAGGAAGGACCCGGAATGCGCGATATGCGGCAAGAACCCGACGATTACCGGCCTCATTGACTACGACGCGTTCTGCGGGGCCGTCTCCGACGACGCGCAGCAGGCCGCGGCGGGTTCCACGATCAGCGCCACGGAGCTCAAGAAGATGCTCGACCGGGGCGACGACATCTTCCTCGTCGACGTCAGGGAGCCGAACGAGTACGAGATCGTCTCTATCCCCGGCGCGGTCCTGATTCCCAAGGACCAGTTCCTGTCCGGAGCCGCGCTCGAGCGCCTGCCGCACGACAAGCGCGTCGTGCTGCACTGCAAGAGCGGGGCCCGTAGCGCCGAGTGCCTCGCGATCGTGAAGAACGCCGGCTTTTCCGACGCCGCGCACGTGGGCGGAGGCGTCCTTGCCTGGATAAGCCAGGTGGATCCATCGCTGCCCGCCTACTGAGCGTCGATCACGTAAACCCCATGGCTGGGGGCCCACAATTGTCAGCGCAGGCCGTAACATTCCGGTGTGGCCAACCAGCCGGAAAATCCGGGCGGCGATAGCAGGCCGGTGCGAGCTGCCCAGGGCAAAGGGCGCCTGCGGCCTCCTGATGCTGGCCTGGCTGGGTCGCCGCGGTCATCGGCGGGCCGCGGCGGCTGGCGACGGCGGCTGAGCATCGTCGCGCTGGTTCTCGGGCTTGCCGGACTGGCCGCGTCGGCCGCCGGCATCGTTGTCCAGATCCTGCCCCGGCGGTTCAACACCGCCCAGCAGCAGCAGATCATGACCTGGGAGTCCTTGCGGCGCTGGCGCGAGTGGCCGGCCAGCAGGATCTTCCCGCCAGCCATCGGCTACCAGGTGCCCGGCTACCTGTTCACGGCGTCAGCCGGCCTGCCGTTCACCGCGCATCGCGTGGGGATCGGCGCGGAGCGTAGCTGCGCGGCCGCAGCCGATCCGGCCGCCGCCGCGGTGCTGGACCGGCACGGCTGCGCGGAAATGCTCAGGGCCACCTACGTCGACGCGACCGGGAGCCAGCTCGTCACAATCGGAGTCGCCGTGATGCCAGGCGCCGCCGCTACTTTGGCCTCGATCAGTGCTCTTCCGTCCGCGGGCGGCCTGCGCTCCGGCGTGCTGCCGCTTGCGTTCGCCAGAACGCCGGCCGCGGGGTTCGGAAACGGCGAGCGGCAGCTGTCATCGGCCATCGACGCTGGACCCTATGTTGTCCTGTCCGCGGCGGGCTACACGGACGGCAGGCCGAGCGTTCCGCTGAAATCCGATGCCTATTCCTACGGGGAGATGGACGCCCTCGCCAACGGCGTCGCTGTCGCTGTCGGGTCGAGGATTGGTGCGCTGCCCCCGCCGCCGACCTGCCCCGGAGTACCCGGATGCTGAGCGCTCGAGCTGCCCGGCGGCGCTCTCTCGGATGCCTGCTGGCACTGACGACGATGGTCGGCGGGGCGGCTGCGATCACAGCGGGACCGGCGAGCGCCGACTGGGTGCGAAGCCTCCAGCAATGGGTGCTCGACGCCGTGAACGCGCCAGCGGCATGGCAGGTGACCCAGGGACAAGGCGTGACGGTCGCCGTCATCGACAGCGGCGTCAATCCCGACGTGTCCGACCTCATCGGATCGGTCATCACCGGGCCGGACTATAGCGGCGTGAGTACGCCACCCGCCAATCCCAACTGGGGAGTGCACGGGACATGGATGGCGTCGCTGATCGCCGGCCACGGGGATGGGTTCGATAGCGGGATCAGCGGCATCGCGCCCAAGTCGCAGGTGCTGTCGATCCGGGTGCTTCCCGACAAGAAGGACCCGGCCTACAAGCAGTATCAGGATGAGCCACCGGGCGAAGCGCAGCGGGCGCTGGCGAAGGCCATCAGGTACGCGGTCGCGCAGCACGCGAGCGTGATCAGCATGTCCCTGGGCTACGGCGGGCCCAGCCAGGTCGTCAGGTCGGCGCTGCAGGACGCGTTCGACCACAACGTCGTGGTCGTCGCCTCGTCCGGCAACTCAGGAACCGCTGCGAGGGACCGGGGCACGTCGCAGGCCCCGTACTCGTACCCGGCGGATTACCCCGGCGTGCTCGGCGTCGCGGCCGTGAACCAGTCCGGTAACCCGGCATATTTCTCCAGCGGCAATCTGTCCGTCCAGGCGGCCGCGCCCGGCGTGAACGTCCCGGCACAGGGCCGGAACGGCCGTATCTTCGGGGTCACCGGGACCAGCCCGGCGTGTGCCCTGACTGCGGGCGTGGCGGCCCTGATCAAGTCCAAGTACCCGGATCTTTCCGCCGCCCTGGTGGTCAGGGCCATCACCTCCAGTACGCAGCACCGGCCGCCCGGCGGATACGACGACCGGGTCGGCTTCGGCACAGTGGACGCCGCCGCGGCACTGCAGGCGGCGGCGCGGCTCACCAAATTCGGGCCGGCCGGCCACGGCATCCGGGCACGCAGCCACTTCGGCGGCGGACCTAGCGCGATTCCCGCGCCGCCGATCCGGTCACGCGGACTCGGGCGGCTCGTACTCTTCTGCGTGCTCGCGGCAGCCTGTGTGGCGATAACGGCGGCCGCCGCCGGACGGCTGATCGCGGCCAGGCCCAACGGCGGTGCGGATCCAGCCGCGCTGGATGCGCTGGGGCCCGCGGCACTGGGGTCGGCGGCGCTGCGGCCAGGGGCGCTGGGGCCGGGGGCGCTGCGGCGGGCCGACGCCGCGGCCGGCGGCATTGGCCCGGGCGGCATTGGCCCGGGCGGCATTGGCCCGGGCGGGGCTGGCCTGCCTGGCGCCAGCCTGAGGAGTGCCAGCCTGCGTACGGGCACCGGCCGCGACGCTAACCCCCACCCGGACGCTAACCCCCACCCGGACGCCAGCCCTCACGCGGACGCCAGCCCTTACGCGGACGCCAGCCTGGACGCGGTGGCGCCGGCCGGCGGCAGCCCGACCGGAACGGTGCCCGACGAGGCCAGCCTGGACGGCATGAGCCCGGGGGAGATCACGCTGGACTGGTCGGCCCTCGGCGAGGGGGCCCTGACCAGTACCATGCTGGAGGGCGTCGGCACGGGCGGGGCCGCTCCGGGGGAGGTTGCCGCGGAATGGTCCACCGCGGGCGAGGCGGAGCAGGCCGGCGGCGGCCTGGATGACGCCAGCCTTGACTGGGTCACCATGGGCGAGGTGGCCCGGGCGGGCACGAGCCTCGACGACGCCACCCTGGACTGGGCCACCATGGACTGGGCTGCCCTGGCCGGCGCCAGTCCTGCCGGGGATGCCGGGGCGCCGGCTGGTGCTAGTCCGGCCGGCGCCGCGCCGGGTGATGCTGCCGGGGATGCCGCGGCGCCGGGTGGTGCTAGTCCGGACGGGGCGGCGCCGGGTGACGCTGGCCCGGATGGCGCTGCAGCCGACGGTGGCAACGGCCGGAACGCCAGCCCGGTGGGCACCGTCCCCAGCCTGCACGCAGCCATCCCGGAGGTGGCAGATTTCCCGGATGCCCCCACCGCGGATGACTTCGTCCTGCCCGCCGATGCGGCGGCGGACGCCGCTGTCACGGATGAGCCTGCTGTCCCGGATATGGTCAGCCCGGACTTCGCCGCGCCGCACCGTCACAGCCCGGGGGTCGCTAGCCCGGTAGGCATCGTTCCGGACAGCGTCGCACCGGATGCAGCCGCACCGCGCGGCGCTATGCCGCGCCCTGCCAGCCCGGAGCCTGCCAACCCGGAGCCTGCTGGGCCGGAGCCTGCCAGCCCGGAGCCTGCCAACCCGGAGCCTGCTGGGCCGGAGCCTGCTGGGCCGGAGCCTGCTGGGCCGGCTGACCTGGGCCTGGACGCCGCCAGCCCGGAGCCCGCCGCCGCTGCGGATTTCCCGGAGGCGGCTGCCCCGGATGACGTCATTCCAGACACCAGCTTCCTGGACGCGGTCCCGGATAACGTCACTCCGGACCCTGCCCCTGCCCCACTGGCCGGATCCGGACTGCGCAGTACCAGCCCGCGGCTCGTCGGCGCCCCTGGCTTCAGGTCGGCCAGCGCCGCATCGGATGCCGCTGCGGTCGCGGACGACGCGGAGTCCGCTGCGGTGAACGGCGTCAGCCCTGGCGCCGCTGTCCCTGCCGCCGCCCCGGAAACCCTCGGCCCGGACGCCCTCGGCCCGGACGCCCTCGGCCCGGACTCCCCAGCCCCGGACTCCCCAGCCCCGGACACCCTCATGCTAAAGGCCGTGCGCCCGGAGGCTGCGCGCCCGGCGGTCGCACGCACGGACACCCTCAACCCGGAGGCCGCGCGCGCGGAGTTCGTACGCCCGGAGAGCACCGGCCTGAACGGCGCCGCCGCGGCTGGCGTCACACCGGGCAGCCCGCGCCCGGATCCCGGCCGGCCGCTCGGCGGCAGGCCCGACGGGAGCGATGCCGAGCAGCCGGGCAGGTGGTCATCGCTGGGCCGCCCGCTGCGGGGAACTGTCCGGACAGGTGCCGTGCCCGGCAGGCACGCGGCGCCCAGGGAGCGGTCAGGGGCCCTCTGGGGCAGGAACCGGGAAGCCGACCCAGGGACGGAACGCGCCGTCCGGGCACAGCAGGAGACGCAGCCCGGTCAGGAAGACGGGGAGTGACCGGCGGCACCCGGATAGCGCGAGGCCAGGCGGGAGGGGGCCGGACGCGGCCATCGCAGGCCGGGATCCCCGGAGACTTCGCGAGCCGCGTGCTCGACGTTGCCGACGCCATCCCGCCAGGCCGCGTCATGTCCTATGGCGATATCGCCGGTTACCTGGGCGAAGGCGGGCCCCGCCAGGTCGGCCGGGTGATGGCGCTGTGGGGCGGCGGGGTTGCGTGGTGGCGGGTCGTCCATGCGGACGGATCGCTGCTGGCCGGCCACGAGAGGGAGGCGGCAGCCAGGTACGCGGGTGAGGGCACGCCAGTCCGCGTCGCCGCCGACGGCCGCCCCGGCCGGGTGGACATGCGGCGGGCTCGCTGGGATGGCGCGGGCTGACGGCATCTCGTTCGTCACTCGACCTATACCGGATTCTGTGAGAACTAATCAGTATAAATTAGGGTGAATTTTTTCCTATTCCGGTATAAGTGAAAACTCTAGTCAGATTCTGGTTCCAGTGAGACTGGAGTGACCAAAGTGACGCTCATGCTGGGCGCTGCGAGGCGGCCCGGGCCGCGGAGGGCTGCCGAACCGTGAGCCGGGCGGGGACAGCGGGCGGGGCTGGCTGAACCGGGGGTGCCGGCCGGGGACTGGCGCACAGGGGCTGGCTGAACCGGGGGTGCCGGCCGGGGACTGGCGCACAGGGGCTGGCTGAACCGGGAGTGCCGGGGGGAAGCGGGCCCGCGGATTGCGGCGGACGCCCGCGGACTGTCGTAGCGGCGTGCTAGACGTAGGAGCGATTGGCCTGGACTCCGCCGGGACCGCCCCGGACTGATTGCCCTTGCCCGGCTCACATGGTAACCAGCGTCCCCTCCTACCGGCTCGTCCGCGATCCGGTGCCGCCGCCCGTCCCGATCCGGCTGGACGACGATCAGCACGCGGTGGTCAGCCATCCCGGCGGCCCGCTGCTCGTGCTGGCTGGCCCGGGCACCGGCAAGACCACGGCGATCGTGGAGACGGTGGCGGACCGCATCGCCCGCCGCGGCGTGGATCCCGGCCGGGTGCTGGTGCTGACGTTCAGCCGCAAGGCGGCCCAGGAACTGCGGGAGCGGATCACCCTGCGGCTCGGGCGGACCACCTCCGAGCCGCTCGCGCTGACCTTCCACAGTTACGCCTACGCCCTGGTGCGCCGGGAGTTCGTGCTGGCCGGCGACGAGCCGCCCACGCTGCTGCCCGGCCCCGAGCAGCTGCTGGAGGTCCGCCGGCTGCTGCGCGGGGAGGCCGCGGATGGCGGCGCGGGCTGGCCGCAGCGGCTCCGGCCGGCGCTAGGCACCAGGGGGTTCGCCGCGGAACTGCGCGACTTCTTGCTCCGCGCGGCCGAGCGCGGCCTGGACGGGCGCGGGTTGGCGCAGCTTGGCCGGGAGCGCGGCCGGGACGACTGGGAGGCCGCGGGCTGGTTCCTTGACCGGTACGCCGCCCGGTTCGATCTCGCCCCGGTGCCCGCCTACGACTATGCCGAGATCGTCAGGATCGCCGGGCGGCTGCTCGGCCGCCCCGCGGTCAGGGACCGGGAACGCCGCGCCTACGACATCGTCTGCGTGGATGAGTACCAGGACACCGATCCGGCGCAGGAAGAACTCCTGCACGCCCTAGCCGGCGACGGCCGCGAGCTCATCGTGGTCGGCGATCCCGACCAGTCCATCTACGGCTTCCGTGGCGCCGACACCCGTGCGATCACCCGGTTCCCCGATCGCTTCCGCACCCCGGACGGACGGCCCGCCCGGGTGGTCGCGCTGCGCACCTGCCGGCGCAGCGGCCCGGTGCTGCTGGCCGCGTCCCGCCGGGTCGCGCGCAGGCTCCCGGCTGCGCTCGCCGCGGTCACCCCGAATTATGAACGCGGGCACCGGGAGCTGGTCACGACGCCAGCGGCCGATCCCGGCACCGTGGCAGTGCTCATCGCCGCCAGCGCGACTCAGGAAGCGGCGGTCATCGCCGACGTGCTCCGCCGGGCCCACCTGATCGACCGCATGAGCTGGTCGTCGATGGCGGTGCTGGTGCGGTCGGCCACCCGCCAGGTACCGCTGCTGCAGCGCGCCCTGGCCGCAGCAGGAGTGCCGGTCGCGGTGGCCGGCGACGAGCTCCCGCTGGCCGCTGAGCCAGGAACCCGGCCGCTGCTGACCCTGCTGGCCTGCGCCCTGCAGCCGGGCGCGCTGGACGAGGAGAAGGCCGCCGAACTGCTCACCGGCCCGCTCGGCGGCACCGACGCTCTCGGCCTGCGCCGACTTCGCCGCGCGCTGCGGGCGGCCGCCGAGTCAGCGGGTGAGGAACTCGGGGAACAGCCGCTCGCGGCGGCGCTGCGCGATCCGCGCGAGCTGACCCTGGCGGGATGGCCTGCCAGCCAACTCGCCAGCGGCCAGGCGGCAGGCGGGCCCGGCCGATCCGGCGGCGGGCCCGCCGGCGGAGCGGACCGCCGCGCCACCGGGCCCGCCCTCGGCTCGCCCATCGCTTCCGCCCGCCGGGTCGCCGCGCTGCTGGAGCTGGCCAGGCAGACCGCGGCAGGCGGCGGGTCCGCGCATGAGGTGCTCTGGGCCGTCTGGGAAGCATCCGGCCTGGCCGCCGCCTGGCAGGCGGCCAGCGCCGCAGGTGGCAGCAGGGGCGCGGCGGCGGACGCCGACCTCGATGCCGTCACCGCGCTGTTCGATGCCGCTAGCCGGTTCACCGACCGGCTGCCGCCCGGCTCGCCCCGGCTCTTCCTGGACAGCGTGGCCGGGCAGGAGATCGCCGGCGACACTCTTGCCGAGCGCAGTCCGCAGGGCGAGGCGGTGGCGGTGCTCACTGCGCACCGCGCCAAGGGCCTGGAGTGGGAACTCGTCATCGTGGCCGGCGTCCAGGAAGGCACCTGGCCCGATCTGCGGATGCGCGGCTCGCTGCTGGGCATGGACGAGATGGCCGATGCGGTGGCCGACGGCCAGGACCGTGCCGCCGCCGCCGACGCAGCGGCGGCGGCGCTGAGCTCCAAGCTGATGGCCGAGGAGCGCAGGCTGTTCTACGTGGCGGTCACCCGGGCGCGCCGGATGCTGGTGGTCACCGCCGCCGGCGGGCAGGACAGCGAGGACAGGCCGTCCAGGTTCCTCGCCGAGCTGGCCGGCGATGAGATCGAGATCACCCCGGTGGCCGCGGCAGGCCGGGGCACGCTGTCGCTGCCCGCGCTCACCGCGGACCTGCGGCGGGCCGTCGCCGACCCGGCCGCCCCGGCGCCGCTGCGCCGCGCGGCCGCCGCCCAGCTGGCGCGGCTCGCCGCGGCCGGAGTGCGCGGGGCGAGCCCGGCGCAGTGGTACGCGCTGACCGAGCTGTCCGGCCCTGGCCCGCTGAGCGACGGGGAGGTCCGGCTCTCGCCCTCCCAGGTCGAGTCGTTCACCAAGTGCGGGCTGCGCTGGCTGATCCAGACTGCGGCCGGCGCGAGCCAGCCGGGCGTGCTCGGGCATCTCGGCATGGTGATCCACGCCGCCGCCGAGCTCGCCGCCGGCGGCGCCGACGACAGCGACATCACCAAGAGGATCGACGAGATCTGGCATCACCTCGACTTCGGCAGCCCCTGGTACAGCTCCCGGGAGCGGTTGCGGGCCGAGCGGATGATCCGCAAGTTCCTGGACTGGCACCGGGCGAACCCGCGCGACCTGATCGCGGTGGAGCAGGCCCTGCGCGTCCAGGTCGGCCAGGTGCAGATCACCGGCCGGGTCGACCGGCTGGAGCGCGATGACCACGGGAGCGCGGTCATCGTCGACCTCAAGACCGGGGGGAGCAAGCTGCCCGAGGGCGAGCTTGACCGGAACCCTCAGCTTGGCGTCTACCAGCTCGCGGTCATGCTCGGCGCGTTCGAGGCGCTCGGCCTGACCGAGCCCGGCGGCGCCGAGCTTGTCCAGGTCGGCAACGCCAGCCTGACGGCGACCGTCAGGGTGCAGCGCCAGCGCCCGCTCGGGCAGGATCCGGACCCGGGGTGGGCCAAGGAACTGGTCGAGACCGTCGCGGCGGGGATGTCCGGATCCGCCTTCGAGGCGAAGGTGAATCGCGGCTGCCGGACCTGCCCGGTGGCGGCCTGCTGCCCGGTGCACGAGCGCGGCGGGCAGGTGACCCCGTGACCCAGGTCCGCTATACGCCGGCGCAGCTCGCGCGCCTGCTCGGCGTGGCCGAGCCGACCGCCGAGCAGGCTGCGGTGATCTCGGCAACGCCGGGACCGATGGCGGTGATCGCCGGTGCAGGCTCCGGCAAGAGCGAGACGATGGCCGGCCGGCTGGTCTGGCTGGTGGCGAACGGACTGGTCCGGCCAGAGCGGGTACTAGGCCTCACGTTCACCAGGAAGGCCGCGGCCGAGCTCGCCCAGCGGGTGCGGGTGAGGCTGGACGGCCTGCGCCGCGCGGGCATCGGCAGCGGGGTTGTCGGGACTGGCGGGGCCAGCAGGGTTGGTGGGGTTGACAGGTTGGGCGGGATTGGCAGTGTTGGCGGGGCCAGCGGGGTTGGCGCGGCTGGCGGGGTTGACGGTTCTGGCGGGGTTGCCGGGGCACAGCAGGGCGACGGGTTGCTGGGTGACCCGGTCGTCTCGACCTATCACGCCTACGCGGGGCGGCTCGTTGCCGACAACGCGCTCCGGGTGGCGCTGGAGCCGTCGCTGCGGCTGATCACGCCGGCGGTTGCCTGGCAGCTCGCCGCCCGGGTGGTCGCGTCCTACGACGGGCCGATGGACGCGGTCAGCTGGACTCCGGGGTGGGTCACCGCCGCGGTGCTCGACCTGTCCGGCGAGCTTGCCGAGCACCTGCGCCAGCCGGAAGACATCCGGTCGGCGGGGGAGTGGCTGGCCCGCCGGCTGAGCGAGCTGACCAAGCGCTCGGCGCAGGTGAACAAGATCATCGAGTGCCAGCGGACCCGCGAGCAGCTGCTCCCGCTGGTGGCCGCCTACGCGGCGGCGAAGCGCGCGCGGGAGGTCATCGACTACGGTGACCAGATCGCGCTGGCCGCGCGGATCGCCGCGGCGCACCCGGAGGTCGGCGCCGCCGAGCGGGCCCGCTATCAGGTCGTGTTGCTCGACGAGTACCAGGACACCAGCTATGCCCAGCTGGTGCTGCTGCGCGCGCTGTTCGGCGGCGGGCACCCGGTCACCGCGGTGGGTGACCCGTGCCAGTCGATCTACGGCTGGCGTGGTGCGAGCGCGGGCAACCTGCTCAGGTTCGGCGCGGACTTCCCGCAGCGGGGCGGCGGCCCGGCCCCGGTGCGCCAGCTGTCCACCAGCTTCCGCAACACCGGGCGGGTGCTGGACGCCGCCGCCGCGCTGCAGGCGGACCTGCGCGCGGCCGCGCCCGGCGTCCCCAGGCTGGCCGCCCCGGCCGGGCGGGCAGGCCGCGGCACGGTCGTCTGCGCGCTGCTGGAGACCGCGGCTGACGAGGCAGCCTGGGTGGCCGGCCAGATCAGCGGGCTGCTCAGCCTGTCCGCTGGCGCCGCGCCGGACGGGAGTCCCTGGCCCGACGGCCGCCAGGACCGGGTACGCCCGTCCGACATCGCCGTGCTGTGCCGCAAGCGGGCGCAGTTCCCCGCGCTGCGGACCGCGATCGAGGCACGCGGCATCCCGGTCGAGGTGGTCGGGCTCGGCGGGCTGCTGACCGTGCCCGAGGTCCAGGACGTCGTCGCCACGCTGCGGGTGATGCACGACCCGGCGGCGGCCGACGCGCTGGCCAGGCTGCTCACCGGCCCGCGCTGGCGGATCGGGCCGCGCGACCTGGTCGCGCTCGGCCGCCGGGCCCGCGAGCTCACCCGTCAGCCGACCGGGCGCTGGCGGCCGGAGCGCCCCGAGGCCCCCGTTCCGGATGTTGATGCGATGAGCCAGGCAGTGACGGACTTCACCGCGGATCCCGGCAGCCTGGTGGAGGCGCTGGACGATCTCGGCGCGCCCGCCGCCTATTCCGCCGCCGGCCATGCCCGGCTGGCGGCGCTGGCCGCTGAGCTGCGGGCGCTGCGCGGTCACGCTGGCCGGCCGCTGCCGGAGCTGGTCGGCGAGGTCGAGCGCGTGCTCGGGCTCGACATCGAGGTGGCCGCGCGGCCCGGCGCTGACCCGGCGACCTCCCGCGCCGACCTGGACGCGTTCGCCGACGCAGCGGCGGCGTTCGCGGGGGATGAGGAGGAGCCCACGCTGGGCGCGTTCCTGGCCTACCTGGCCGCTGCCGAGGATGAGGAATTCGGCCTGGAGGCAGGCCGGGTCGGCGAGGCGGACTCGGTCAAGCTGGCGACCGTGCACTCCGCCAAGGGGCTGCAGTGGGCCGCCGTGGTCGTTCCCGGGCTGGCTGGCGGGCCGCAGGCGCACATGTTCCCGGCGAAGCCGAGGGCGACGACGCGGTGGACGGAGAACCCGCGGCTGCTCCCGTTCGGGCTGCGCGGCGACACGGCGGACCTGCCCGGGCTGACTGGCCTGGACCCCGCGTCGCTAGCCGATTTCTCCGAGGCGTGCGGGCAGCGCGACCTGGCCGAGGAACGCCGGCTGGCCTACGTGGGGACCACCCGGGCTGCGTTCTGGCTGGCGTGCACCGGCTACTGGTGGGGGAACGGCACCTCGGTGCTCGGCCCGTCGGTGTTCCTGGAGGAAGTCCGTGCCGCGTGCGAGTCGGGCGCCGGCACGGTCGCGTGCTGGGCGCCGGCACCGGCGGCCGGCACGGAGAATCCCGCGCTGGCCGAGCCCGCGGCCGCGCAGTGGCCGGTCACCGTCGGCGGCGCGCGTTATGAGGCGGTCCGCGCGGCGGGGGCGCTGGTATGGGAGGCCATCGCCGCCAACGGATCGGGCGGCTCTGGCGCGGGCGCCGGAGGCTCCGGCCTGGGCGGTGCGGACGATCCGGGCGCGGACGATCCGGGCGCGGGCGGCGTCGGCCTGGGCGGCGTCGACCTGGGCGGTGCGGACGATCCGGGCGCGGACCGGCTGAGCGACGCCGACCAGGCACTGATCGAGACCTGGTCGAGGGACACCAGCCTGCTGCTGGCCGAGCGAGAGCAGCGCCGCGGCGACCAAATCACGTCCGTGCTGCTGCCGCGACACCTGCCGGTGTCGTCGCTGGTGACCATGGCCAGGGATCCCGCCGAGCTCGCCCGGCAGATCCGGCGGCCGATGCCGCGGCCGCCGGCCCGCAGCGCGCACCGCGGCACCGAGTTCCACCGGTGGCTGGAGGAGCGTTTTGGCCCGCAGCGGCTCATCGATCCTGGTGACCTGCCCGGTGCGGCCGACGACGATCCCGGCGCGGAGGGCGATCCGGAGCTGGACGCGCTACTGCAGAGCTTCGAGGCCGGGGAATGGGCCGGCCGGTGGCCGCGCGAGGTCGAGGTGCCATTCGAGACGATGATCGGCGGCCGGCTGATCCGGGGCCGGATCGACGCCGTATTCGCCGACGATCCCGGTGGCGGGTTCGACGTGGTGGACTGGAAGACCGGCAGCCAGCCGCGATCGGCCGCCGAGAGCCGGGCCGTGGCCGTCCAGCTGGCGGCCTACCGGATCGCCTGGGCGGCGCTGGCCGGCGTGGCGGTCGGGCAGGTGCGGGCCGCGTTCTACTACGTACGGGATGACGTCACGGTGCGGCCGGCCGACCTGCTCGACACCGCGGGCCTGACCGCGCTGATCGAGGGCATCCCGCTCGCGAACGTTGCCTTGGTCGCGGCGCAAGGGCAGACCGTGCCACCTGGGCCGCGTTGAGCGTGGCTGATGGTGTCCGATCTGGCGGCATCGGCTCCGACGTCTGTGCAGAGGGCGCCAACAGGGTGCCATTGGTCGAAAGGATACAGACGGTGAAGTACATGATCTTGACGTTCGCCTCCCAGCAGCAATACCAGGAGCTGGTCGGGCAGCCCGCAGAGCAGCCCGCGTGGAGTCAGGAGGACTGGGCGGCGCTGGGAGCGTTCATGCAGGCGTTCAACCAGGAGCTGCTGGACTCGGGGGAACTGGTCGAGACCCGGGGCCTGAGTGCTCCGGTGCACGCTCGACGGGTCCAGTTCAAAGAGAGGGTCCCAGTGGTGACCGACGGCCCCTACGCCGAGGCGGAGGAGGTGCTTGCTGGCTACTGGGTCGTGGAGTGCGACAGTTTCGACCGGGCAACCGAGATCGCCGCTCGGCTTGGCAGCTGCCCGGGCCCTGAGCGCATCCGGGTACGCGCCTACGCGGATGTGCGGCCGATCGACGAGCACCAGCCGGACTTCGAGGGCTGAGCACGAAAGCCGCGCGCCGGTGATCGCGGCCGAAATCGAGGACCTGCTGCGCCGCCTGGCGCCGCAGGTCCTCGGCGCCGTGGTCCGCCGCTACGGCAACTTCGACCTCGCCGAGGACGCCACCCAGGAGGCGCTCCTGGCGGCCTCGATGCAGTGGCCACAAGACGGGCTGCCCGGCAACCCCAGAGCCTGGCTCATCACCGTGGCGTCACGTCGGCTCACCGACCTGTTGCGCTCCGAGCAGGCGCGCCGGCAACGCGAGGACACGGTCGCGCGCTGGGCGCTGACCGAGCGCGGCGGGCGCCGGCCCGACGAGCCCCCTGCCGGGGATACCGGCGACGCACTCGTGCTCTTGTTGCTGTGCTGCCACCCCTCGCTGTCGCTCGCCTCGCAGATCGCCCTTACGCTGCGGGCAGTCGGCGGCCTGAGCACCGCGGAGATCGCCCGTGCTCTGCTGGGGTCCGAGCAGACTGTGACCCGGCGGATCACCAGGGCCAAGCAAGCGATCAAAGACAGCGGCATCCCCTTCGCTCTCCCCGCCCCCGACGAACTCGAAGGCCGGCTGAACGCTGTCCTCCGGGTCTTGTACCTGATCTTCAACGAGGGCTACGCCAGCACGGCAGGAACGGCCTTGATCCGGGTCGACCTGGCCCAGGAGGCGATCCGCCTCGCCCGTACGCTCTACGCGGCGCAGCCCGATGACAGTGAGGTGGCCGCCCTGCTGGCCCTGATGCTCCTCATCCACGCCCGGCACCGCGCCCGCACCGCTCCCGACGGGTCACTCATCCCCATGGCGGAGCAAGACCGCAGCCTGTGGGACCGGGACGCCATCGACGAAGGGATCACGCTCGTCACCGCCGCCCTTCCCCGCGGGCCCATCGGGCCGTACCAGCTCCAGGCGGCGATCGCGGCTGTCCACGATGAGGCAGGGAACCCCGAAGCGACCGACTGGCGCCAGATTGCCGCCCTCTACGGCGTCCTGCTCGGCCTGGACGACAACCCGGTCGTCGCGCTCAACCACGCCGTCGCCGTCAGTATGGTCGCCGGGCCCCTAGCAGGCCTCGAACTGGTCCAGCGTCTCGGGGGCGATGCCCGGATCAACGCCGATCGTCGCTTCCACGCCGTCCGCGGGCACCTCCTCGAGATGGCTGGCGACCGTAGTGCCGCACTGGAGGCGTACCGAGCCGCAGCCCGAGCGGCCACTAACCTCCAGCAACAGCGCTACCTCCATCAGCAGATCACCCGCCTGCAAGCCCCGGCGGGAACAGTCCGGTGACATCAAGCGCGCCACGGATGCCTTCGGGCAGCCAGGCCGCGACCGGGCATCTGACAGACTCGGCAACTCAGAAATCCAGGTCAACATCACCACCAAGATCATCTCCAGCAAATCTGTCGCGCACCCCCGCCGCGGAGCCGCGCGCCAGGGTGCACGGTGCGTCTCGCTAGAGTGCTCTGATCATCATCGCGAGAAGGCGGATCCTCAGCATGGACGTTCGTGGCTACATCGACGCGCAGGCACCGGAATTCTTCGGCGCGCTCCGGCAGTGGCTGGCCATCCCGTCGATCTCCGCCGACCCCAGCCGGCATGCCGACGTCCGGCGGTCCGCTGAGTGGCTCGCCGGGTACCTGCGCGACACCGGCTTCCCGGTGGCGGAGGTCTGGGAGACGGGTTCCGGCGACGTCGCGGGTCTGCCCGCGGTCTTCGCGCAGTGGCCGGCCGCCGATCCGGGCGCGCCCGTGGTGCTGGTCTACGGTCACCATGACGTGCAGCCGGTCGAGCCGCTGGAGGAGTGGGACTCACCGCCGTTCGAGCCTGCCGAGCGGGACGGGCAGCTGCTGGCGCGAGGCGCCTCGGACGACAAGGGGCAGGTGCTGTTTCACGCGCTCGGCGTGCGTGCCTGCCTCGCGGCGGGCGGCCGCGAGGCACCGCCGGTCACGCTCAAGCTGCTGATCGAGGGCGAGGAGGAATCCGGTTCGCCGCACTTCGCCGACTTGCTGCGCGCCCGGCGCGACCGGCTGGACTGCGACGTGATCGTCGTCACCGACACCTCGATGTGGGCGGCCGGCGTGCCGTCCATGTGCGTGGGCATGCGCGGGCTGGTCGACGCGCAGATCGACCTGACCGGCCCGGAACGGGACCTGCACTCGGGCTCCTTCGGCGGGGCGGTGCCGAACCCGCTGCACGCGCTGGCCGACCTGCTCTCGGGCCTGCACGACCGCGACGGCAGGATCACCCTTCCCGGGTTCTACGACAAGGTGGCTCCGCTATCGGAGCTGGAGCGGGACATGCTCGCGCTGCTGCCGTTCGACGAGAAAACGTGGCTGGCCGAGGCCGGCCACAGCCTGGCGGCCTCGGGTGAGGCCGGCTTCAGCACGCTGGAGCGCGTCTGGACCCGGCCGACCGCCGAGGTAAACGGGATGTGGGGCGGGCACACCGGGCCGGGCGGCAAGACCATCATTCCGCGGGACGCGCACGCGAAGCTGTCGTTCCGGCTGGTCGCCCACCAGGAGCCCGCCGACGTGGCGGCGGCCCTGCGCGAGTATGTAACGCAGCACACGCCGCCGGGCATCCGCGCGACCGTCACGATCGGGGGGCCGGGGGTAAGGCCGTGCTTCTCGCCGGTCGACTCGCCCGCGGTGCTCGCGGCGCGGCGCGCGCTGGGCCGGGCGTTCGGCCAGGAGGTGCTGTTCACCAGAGAAGGCGGCAGCGGGCCCGAGGCTGACCTGGCCGACATCCTGGCCGCGCCGCTGGTCTTCGTCGCGGTTGGCCTGGACGAGGACCGGATTCACGCGCCGAACGAGAAGGTCGACATGGCGCTGCTGCTCACGGGCGCGGAGGCGGTGGCGTATCTGTGGGACGAGCTGGCCGCGGCGGCCGGGGAGCTGGTCGTGGCTCGGTGAGCGGCGCCCCCGGCGTTCCCGCGGCGGGCGGCGTTCCGGCGGCGGGCGGCGTTCCGGCGGCGGGCGGCGGCGTTCGGGTGGCGGGCACGGCGGATAACGGGGCCCTCGGCGGGCTCGCGCTGGCCCGCAGTGCCGTCGACAGGGCAGCGGAGCGCCGCACCGACGAGGAATGGCTGGCCGCGGCCTGGGCCGATCCAGCCACCCGCGTCGTTGTCGTCGACGACGGCAGGGCACTGGCCCGGGTCGGCGGGCGGCAGGCCGATCTGGTCTTCGTGCCGCCGCCGGGCGCGCCGGGCGGGGTGCGGTTCCTGCTGGGCGTGGACACCGCCGGGGTCGTCTACTTCGGCGTCGCCGGCCCGCTGCCGGACCCTGGCCAGGTTGAGGCGGCGGGCCATGGCAATGCGGCCGGGCCGGCGGAGGGCCCCGCCCGGCCGGCCAGCCTGCGGGAAGTCGGCCAGCTGCTCGGTGACCGTGATGCCGGGCTGATGACGCACGCGGTCGCGCTGGCCAACTGGCACGCGATCACCACCCACTGCTCGCGCTGCGGCGCGGTCACCGCGGCGGTCAGCTCGGGACACGCGCGGCGCTGCCCGGTCGACGGCAGTGAGCACTTCCCCCGGCTTGACCCGGCGGTGATCATGCTGGTGACGGACCCGGCCGGCCGCTGCCTGCTCGCCAGGAACGCCAGCTGGCCTGAGCGGCGGGTGTCGATCCTGGCCGGCTTCGTCGAGCCGGGCGAATCTGCGGAGCAGGCCGTCGCGCGGGAGGTCCTGGAAGAGACCGGGATAAGCGTCGGCGATGTCCGGTACCTCGGCAGCCAGCCATGGCCGATGCCGCACAGCCTGATGCTCGGCTTCAGCGCCCTGGCCCCTGGCGGCCAGCAGATCCGGGTGGATGACAACGAGATCGCCGAAGCCAGCTGGTTCTCCCGGGATGATGTGCGGGAGAAAGTAGCGTCCGGCGAGCTGCGGCTGCCGCCGCCGGTGTCCATCGCGCACCGGATCATCGAGTCCTGGTACGGGGCGGAACTCCCCGGCTCCTGGTGACGGCAGCGGCTGGCGGGTTCACCCGGTCTGCTAGGCGAGGGACGCTGATGTGGACAAAATGATCCGCTTATGGCACGATGGGCTTGCCTGAGTGGCTTCCTGTCATTCCGGCAATTCCAGCGACCAGGTGCCACTCCAGACCCCGGTAGTCCTGCGTTCTCACGCGGACGCTTGCTCACCGGGAGATCACGATGGCACAGCCGGACACTCCTGCGGCCCTTCCTGACCGGCGCTGGGTAATCCTGTCCGTCGTCGCAGTCGCCCAGCTCATGGTGGTCCTCGATACCACCATCGTGAACATCGCGCTGCCGTCGGCCCAGCGGGCGCTGGGATTTCCTGACAGTGACCGGCAGTGGGTGGTGACGGCCTACGCGCTGGCCTTCGGCAGCCTGCTGCTCGTGGGCGGCCGGCT